>Ga0209979_1000174_pt1 | contig 104222 bp, 84 predicted proteins | sample AnhtaG_FD_183114 | JGI IMG/M metagenome (GOLD analysis project Ga0209979, IMG submission 183114) | Deep subsurface microbial communities from Anholt, Denmark to uncover new lineages of life (NeLLi) - Anholt_01485 metaG (SPAdes) (version 2) | ecosystem: Environmental > Aquatic > Marine > Oceanic... | reverse complement strand
TAGAGGTCACTCATCTCCTAAAGCCGGTAGAGAACGTCGTAGCTCAGTTGTTTTTCCCCCTCCAACGGAGCCTCGATTCCTTAGGGGAGAGATTCACGAACGTGGGTCGCCACTTCCAAGACCTAGAAACGCTAAGGAGCCAAAACGAGGAGTTGCAGAAGTTGGTTGATCAGTTAGTCATCGAGAACATCCGCCTCCGCGAGGCGGAGATAGAGAACATCACTCTGCGCCAGCAACTGGCCTTCAAGGAGGCGAACCCCGACTACCAGTTAGTCTCTACCCAGGTGGTCGGCCGCGACCCCAGCAACCTGCTGGAGTACATCACCATCGACCGAGGTAGCAGCGATGGGATAGCCGCAGGGATGCCGGTGGTTACCTCCCAAGGCCTAGTGGGAAGGGTAGTGGAGACCTATCCCCGCTCCTCCAGTGTACTTTTCATCACCGACGCCTCCAGTTCAGTTAACGCCTTAATCCAGAACTCCAGAGCCACGGGGGTGGTCCAAGGGAAACCGGGCGGAGGAGTGGTGATGCGGTACATCCAACAAGGAGAGGAAGTGAAGGTAGGCGATCTAATCCTCACCTCCGGATTGGGAGGCAACTTTCCCCGTCGGCTGGTTATCGGTCAGGTGACCGCCGTCCGACAGAAAGATATCGAACTCTTCCAGGAGGCGGAGATAGAGCCCACGGTGGAGTTCGGCCACTTGGAGATGGTGTTGATCATCACCGATTTCGAATAATGAACCCCTATGCCGCGGTTCTGCTTTTGACCAGTGCTGCTCTCCTTCAGTCTTCCCTCTTGCCCCACCTCTCCCGGGGCGGCCTAAAGCCCGATCTAGTGGTGATGCTGGTGATCTCTTGGGGCCTGCTCCGTGGGGTTCAGGAAGGGCTTCTCTGGGCGTTCATAGGTGGGCTGGCTCTAGATCTCCTCTCCGCCACCCCCCTGGGGCTCTCGGCTCTCATTCTCACTCTCTTGACCCTTCTAACCAGCCTTGGACAAAAGAGCATATATCGCACCAGTATCCTCTTTCCCTTGGCCGTCATATTCCTAGCCACTTTCGGGTACAACCTGGCCCTGCTTTTAGGCTGGCAACTCCTAGGACGGCCAGCCCTGTGGGGAGAGGCCTTCTTGGAGGTACTGCTGCCTGCCGGTTTTCTAAACACATTAGTTATGCTTCCCCTCTACCCCTTCCTTTCCTGGCTCCATCGCCGGATCGGTCCAGAGCGAATGGAATGGTAAAGGGGAGACTACCCCTCATAATCAGAAGCCTCCTGCTCTTCGCCCTAAGCGGCCTAGCTCTCCAGCCGCTGTTAAGGCCCACCCTCGCCAGAACCGCCGATGGACTCTTGCACCTCTTTCGGTTAGTGGAGATAGATCACCTGGCTAAGCAAGGCGTTATCTTCTCCCGCTGGGCCCCGGACTTCCTCTACGGATACGGCCTACCCCTCTTCAACTTCTACTCGCCGCTATCTTACTACCTTCCCCTCACCCTCCACCTATTTGGTATATCCCTGATACGGGCCTTCAACCTCTCCATGGCACTGGGGGTACTCCTTTCAGGAGCGGCTCTCTATCTGTTTCTGAAGGAGACTTTCGGAGAGAGGGCTGCCCTAGTGGGCGGCGTGGCCTATATGTACGCCCCCTACCAACTCTACCAGAACTTCGAAAGAGGAGGGTTGCCGGAGAGCCTTGCCTTCCCCCTTCTCCCCCTCATCCTCTGGGCCTTCCACCGCTTGGCCACCTCAGGGCAGAGAAGGTACTTAACGGTAGCCGCCCTATTCTATAGTGGCCTCATATCGGTCCACAACGTCTCGGCCATGCTTTTCACCCCCCTGCTCCTCCTATATCTGGCCGGTTTTCTATGGTTAGAAAGGAAACCCCGGCGATGGCTGCTTTGTGCCTTCGCCCTGCTGCTAGGCCTTGGATTGAGCGCCTTCTACTGGCTTCCTGCCCTGATGGAAAGGCCTTGGGTCCAGATGGAGAGGGTGCTGACACCTCCCTATTTTGACTTCCACTTCCACTTCCTATCCCTTGGGCAGCTCTTCTCCCCCCCCTCGCCGGTCGATACAGGGCTCATGAACCGTCCGGTCAACACCAGCCTGGGCTGGCCACATTTGACTCTGGCTCTCATCGCCCTCCTCAGCCTCCCCAGATTCCGAACCAGAGAGCAAAGATTGCTCGTCGCTCTTTCGGCAGTTATAGCCGCCATCCTAGCCTTCATGACCCTCCCCTATTCCGCACCCCTATGGGAAAGGGTTCCCCTCCTCGCCTATGCCCAATGGCCCCACCGGCTCCTGGTTCCTTTGAGCCTGGCTATCTCCATCCTCGCTGGAGGGGGCATCGCCATCCTGCCGGAGAGAGCCAAGGTGCTTTCATCCCCCAAACAGACCGAAGGGTTCCCCCTTCAATTTCTGGGCACTCTCGTCGCCCTGGTCACCCTTCTCACCATCAGCCTCCCCCTCCTATACCCCCGCTACCATCAGTTACCTTCCCCCCACCCCTCGTTAGTAGATATGATGGAGTACGAACACGAAAGGGGGACCATCGGCACCACCTCTTACGGTGAATATCTACCCCGAGGGGTAGAGTGGCTTCCCACCGAGTCGCCCTTGGAGGAGATGTACCGTTCCTCCTCTGAGATAGCGAGGCTGGAACCCGCCTCCTTGCCCCAGGGGAGCGAACTCAGGAGGGCGAACTACCACCCCCTCTCGGCTTCCCTCCTCCTTTACACTCCTCGGCCTTTCCAGGCTGTGTTCCACAGTTTCTACTTTCCCGGGTGGCAGGCCTATGTGGATGGCAAGCCGGTAGAGACCTGGGCCACCCGGGGGTTGGGGCTGGTGACCTTTCCAGTTCCCGCAGGCGAGCATTCGCTCCTCCTCCGCTTTCAAGAGACGCCGGTGCGTTGGGTGGCTGACCTCGTCTCCGCCGCCAGCCTCCTCATGCTAGCACTCCTGGCCTTCTACACCCTCTGGGCCAGGCCTCGAGCCCAATCCCTCCGACGGCGACCGCACAGGCCTGCCGCTTTCCCCCTCAGAGACGGCGAATTAGCCCTCTATTCCCTTCTCGCCCTCTCCCTCCTCCTGCTGAAAGTCGGGTATCTGGACAGCCACGATAGTGGGCTGAAGTGGAGCTTCGATGGCCAGAGGGTGAGGGGTGTGGAAAACCCCCTCTCCATCGATCTCGGAGGGGAGTTCACGCTTCTAGGCTACGATCTCGATTCCAATGTGATAGAGGCTGGCCAGACCCTCCACCTCAGCCTCTACTGGAAGGCCCAGAGAACCGCGACTACCGATTACAGCGCCTTCGCCCATCTTATCAACCCCTCCTGGAAGATCATCGCCCAACGGGACAACCTCCACCCGGGTCAATATCCCACCAACCGCTGGCGGGGCGATGAATACAACAAAGATGACCATCCCATCCCTGTGCCGGCGGAGACCCCCCCGGGGAGATACCTCCTGGTGGTGGGCCTCTACAACCCCCAGACCCTTCAGAGGCTGCCGGTGCGTTCAGAAAGGGGCGACCCCCCGGAGGATGCGGTTATCCTCCAATCGATCACCGTCAGCGCAAAGACCACCGGTGGATAGAAGAGCCGTCAGGCTCCCCCAGATGAGCACCGCCGCCCGCTCCTTGTCAAGAACCGCCCCCTTCGCTATAATCAGATTAGAGGCTCGCTCCCTGACTTGGCCATAGGATTTGCAGGCTTTTGACACCGGGAAAGGCGATGGAAAAGAGAAAACCCGACGCCAAGATTACTGTCTTCCGGATTATCATCGTCTTGCTATTTTCCCTCCTCGCTCTCCAAACCTGGCGGCTCCAGATCGTACAAGGAGAGGAGAGCCGGGAGAGAGCCAACCGCAATAGATTCCGACTGGTCTCCATCCCGGCGCCTCGGGGGGTGATCTACGACCGTCAGGGGAGACTCTTGGTCAGAAATATCGCCAGTTTCACCGTCTCTGTGGTACCGGCCGATCTTCCCCCGGATAGAGAAGAGGAGGTGATCCAACGCTTAGCCTCCCTTCTGGAGATGCCTGTCGAAAGCCGGCTGGATAGCGAACCCTCATCTCTGCCCCAAAGCCCTCATCTCTTCGGGTTAGAGCGGTCGTTTCGGCCCGGCATAAGGGATTTGATCGAAGAGGGAAGAAAGACCCCCTTCGTTCCCGTTATCTTGGCCCATGATCTACCTCGGGAGGTGGCTTTCCTCATCGAGGAGAAGCATCTTGATCTCCCCGGCGTAGTGGTACAAATAGAGGCCCAGCGCGAATATATCGGCGGCCCTCTACTCTCCCATATCATCGGCTACGTAGGGCCCATCCCTGAGGAAAAGGCGGAGAGTTACCTTGAGGGGCCAGGCTCCGACTACAAACCCTACGACCTGGTAGGGCTGACAGGGGTGGAGTTGACCTTCGAGGAGGAGTTGAGAGGGAGGAAAGGCCGTAAGCATGTGGAGGTCGATGTGGCCGGAAGGGAGGTGCGGACTGTGGGGACCGCTATGGATCCCCAGCCAGGCTACAACCTCATCTTGACCATCGACCTCGACCTTCAAAAGGAGGCTACCGATGCGCTCCAGGAAGGGATGACCGCAGCCGGCTCCCAATCGGGGGTTGTAGTGGCCATGGATGCCCAAACGGGCGAGATCCTGGCTTTGGTCTCGCTCCCCTCATATGATAACAACCTCTTCATCGGCGGCATCTCCCTTGAAGATTACCAGGCTTTGAAAGACCACCGTCATCACCCTCTGGTCGATCACGCTTTGACGGGACAGTACCCTCCGGGCTCCATCTTCAAGATCATCGGGGCTGCCGCTGGGCTCGAGGAGGGCGTCATCAACCGCCACACCCTAATCAACGATCCCGGGGTGATATGGCTTCCTAACAAGTATGCTCCCGATGACCCCACTCTGGCTCAGCCTTTCCGTTGCTGGCTGGAGACGGGGCATGGACCTTTGAACGTGGTGCAGGCTATCGCCCACTCCTGCGACGTCTTCTTTTATAAGTTGGCTGGTGGTTATCAGGATTTCACTGGCCTGGGTCTGCCCACCCTGGCTTACTATGCACGCCTTTTTGGGCTGGGATCTCCCACCGGCATCGACCTTCCAGGAGAAAGCGAAGGGTTGATCCCCAGCGAAGACTGGAAGCGGCTCACCTATGGCGAGGCCTGGGTGACGGGAGATACCTACAATGTGGCTATCGGCCAGGGGTATGTCTTGACCACCCCCCTCCAGATGCTCAACGCTACCGCTGCCGTGGCCAATGGTGGTACCCTCTATGAGCTGCAGATCGTCCGAGAGGTAAGAGACGCCGAAGCTAACATCGTTCGCCCCTTCCGCAAAGAGGTGATCAGCCAACTTCCCATAGCCCCGGAGAACTTAGCCCTGGTGCGGGAGGGCATGCGGGCCGCTGTAGCCCGGGGCACCTGCTGGAGGGCTAATCTGCCCGGGGTTGCGGTGGCCGGCAAGACGGGGACCGCCGAATATCCAGGCCCCCGCGATAGAGAGGGGAAACTGCCCACCCACGCTTGGTTTGTGGCCTACGCTCCGGCGGAGGATCCGGAGATCGCCCTGGTTGTCTTCATCGAGGGGGGTGGTGAGGGCTCGGTGACCGCGGCCCCTGTGGCTGCCCGGATCCTGGCTGACTACTTTGATCTGCCATTAGTGCCTTCGGGACCCTGAGGAAATAGAAATAGACTAGGATCAGGGATAATGAGAAGAGCCATCCAACATTTTGATCTCCTGCTCCTGGGGGCCACCGTGCTCCTGGTGCTCTACGGCATCATCATGATCTATAGCGCTACCTACCTCTCCGGGGAAGGCGGTCAGAGCCTTTGGGACAGTTTCTTCGCTCGACAGATCATCTACGCTCTGGCAGGGCTGGGCCTGATGTTTCTGGCCACTATCGCCGATTATCGATACCTGGAGAATCTATATCGCCCCCTCTACATCTTGACCATCCTTTCGCTGCTCCTCATCCCAGTAGTAGGTCGTATATCCTTTGGCGCACAGCGGTGGTTAGGCTTCGGACGCTTCCAACCCTCTGAGTTGGCGAAACTTCTCATCATCATTTGTTTGGCCAAATACCTATCTGACCGCGGCCTGAGGATAAAGCGGTTTCCACAACTGCTTATCTCTCTTATCTATGTAGCCATCCCCATGGTTCTCATCTATCTCCAGCCTGACTTAGGAACGGCTTTGATCTTGGGCGTGATCTGGCTGGTTATGGCCCTGATGGCCGGGGCCCGCTTGCGATATATCGCTATCCTGGCCCTCCTAGGCCTCCTGGGCACGCCGCTCATCTGGTTCTCCCTCGAAGATTATATGCGTGAGCGGATCTTCATCTTCTTCAATCCCCGGCACGATCCGTTAGGGGTGGGGTACAACATCAATCAAGCCCGCATCGCCGTGGGGTCAGGAGGATGGTGGGGACAAGGGTTCGGCAGCGGCTCCCAGAACCAGCTACATTTCCTCCGCGTCCGCCATACCGACTACCTCTTCTCTGTCCTGGGGGAGGAACTGGGCTTTGTGGGCGTTCTGATCCTCCTCCTTCTTTTGGGCATCGTCCTTTTGCGGATCCTCCGGGTGGCTGATCTGGCTCGCGACGATTTCGGGAAATTGATCGCCTCCGGAGTGGCGACCATGATCGCCTTCCAGGCCTTCGTCAACATAGGGATGAACATAGGGCTCATCCCCGCCGCCGGTACATCTCTCCCCTTCATGAGTTATGGAGGCAGCGGGCTCATAACCCTCCTCCTAGCGGAAGGGGTGGTGCAAAGTATCCTCGTACGCCATCGAAAACTGGAGTTTCGGTGAAAAGTAGAGTAGCCCTCATCAAGGGCCCAGACAGATACCGAAACATAGCCCAAGCCCTGGAGTGTATTGGAGAGGAGATCAAGTGGCCTCCAGATGGGCTGCTCATCAAGCCCAACTTCGTCTCCACCACCAATCAACTGGCGGCCACCCATGTGGAAGCGGTACGAGCCCTCCTCGACTTTCTGGCATCCCGCTATGGTGGCTCTATCACCATCGGCGAGGGGGCCGGCCTCACTGATACCTTCGAGGGGTTTCGCAACTTCGGCTATGAGCCGCTGATCGAAGAGTACGGCGTTCGACTGATGGATCTCAATAGAGATCGGTGGGTGAAGGTAGAGGTATATGACCGGAATCTGGCTCCCCTAGAGTTGCGCCTGGCCAAGACCGCCTGGGAAAGCCCCTACCGCATCTCCATCGGGCCCCCTAAGACCCACGACACGGTGATCATCACTCTTTCCCTGAAGAATATGATCATGGGAAGCCTCATCCGCGATCAAAGAGGGGGAAATAGCACGCTTTTCCACACCTTATCTAGAGTTACCCCTTCCTGGGTGAAACGTGCGCCGTTCCTGCAGGGACTCAAGCGAGATGTGGCCACGACGGTTCTCAGGAGCGATAAGTTCGCCATGCACCAGGGGTACCCGGCCATCAACCTCAACCTCTATACCCTGGCCCAATATATAGCCCCTCACCTGAGCATCATCGACGGCTTCCTGGGGATGGAAGGGCCGGGCCCCGGCGATGGAGAGCCGGTGGAGTTGCAGGTGGCCATCGCCAGCACCGACTTTCTGGCCGCCGACACGGTAGCGGCAAAACTGATGGGCTACGATATAGACGAGATCGGCTACCTCTACTATTGCAAATTGAAGGGTTTAGGGGCAGGCGATTTAGAGAAGATAGAGATACTGGGGAACGCACGCCTTGAGGATTGCAGCCGTCTCTTCCGTCCTCATCCCGCCTACCGTCAGCAACTACAATGGCAAATCCAGAACTTCGAGAGGTTCCTATGAGTAAAACAGTTCGGGTCAGGTTCGCCCCCGCCCCCACGGGGTATTTGCATGTAGGCGGGGCACGTACTGCCCTCTACAACTGGCTCTTCGCCCGCCATCACCAAGGGACCTTTATCCTGCGGATAGAGGATACCGACCAGGTGCGTTCCACTGAGGAGTCGGTGGGGGGCATTTTGGATTCCCTCCGCTGGCTAGGCCTCGACTGGGATGAGGGGCCAGAAGTAGGAGGCGACCTGGGGCCCTACTTCCAGATGCAACGGCTCCATTTCTACCGTGCTGCGGCGGAGCGGCTCTTGGAGGAGAAGAAGGTCTACTTTTGCTATTGCACCCCGGAGGAACTGAAGGAGCGGCGAGAAGCCGCTCTGGCTAGGGGGGAAACACCGGGTTATGACCGCCGTTGCCGAGAGCTATCCCCCCGGGAGAGGGCCACTCTAGAAGCCCAGAGCAAAAAACCGGCCCTCCGCTTCGCCATGCCTCTAGAGGGGGAAACGGTAGTCGACGACCTGGTGCGGGGAGATGTCCATTTCGCCAACCAGCAACTGGACGATCTCATCATCATGCGAGCCAACGGTTTCCCTACCTACAACTTCGCCGTGGTGGTTGATGATATCCTGATGCAGATAAGCCACGTTATCCGCGCCGACGAGCATCTGGCTAATACCCCTCGCCAGATACGGATCTATGAGGCCCTGGGACATCCCCCGCCTCAGTTCGCCCATGTCTCGATGATCCTGGGCCTAGATCGCACCAAACTTTCCAAGCGGCACGGAGCCACCTCGGTGAGCGACTACCGAGATGCGGGCTATCTGCCCGAGGCGATGGTGAACTTCCTGGCCCTTTTGGGTTGGGCCTACGACGATAAGAGGGAACTCTTCACCCCGGAGGAGTTGATCGAGCATTTTAGCCTGGAGAAGGTGAACCCCGCACCCTCCGTCTTCAGCGACGAGAAACTGGAGTGGATGAACGGGGTCTATATCCGTCAACTGGAGCCTGAGGAGTTGGCGAAGCGACTCCTGCCTTTCTTAAAGGAGGCCGGGCTGGAGGCCGATATGGAGACGATCCGCCGTCTGGTCCCCCTCATCCAGGAGCGGATGAAGGTCTTGAGCGCCGGTGTAGAGTTGGTCGATTTCTTCTTCAAAGAAGAGATAGCCTACGACCCCGAACTCCTCATGGGAAAGAAGATGACCGCCCAAGAATCGCACGCGGCGCTCAAGGTGACAAGCGAGAGGTTGGAGAGACTGCCCCTCTTCGACGAGGAGAACCTAGAGAAGGCCCTCCGCCGCTTGGCCGATGACCTATCTTTGACCGCTGGACAACTCTTCGGTATCATCCGCATCGCCGTCACCGGGAAAAAGGTAGCCCCTCCCCTCTTCGGTACGCTCGCTGTCCTGGGGAGAAAGCGGGCGCTCTGGAGGATAGACCTGGCTCTCGACCATCTGGCAAGGCTCGCTCGGAGCGAGTAGGCCTCATAATGGCTTCCTTACAGGATCTCGAGGGAGATAAAGGGGCAGTAAGCGAAGTCGGCCTTTGGGAAAGGCCAGAGCACGACTATACAAAGGGCAGCCTCAACCGTAATATCTGGCTCCTAGGAGTTCCTATGGCCCTGGAGATGTCGATGATCAGCATCTTCCAGATCATCGATATCTTCTGGGTGGGGAAAATCGGCCCCGCTGCTGTGGCCGCGGTGACCATCAGTGGTACCCTGCGCTGGGGCATTAACAGTTTAGCCATGGGGTTGGGCATCGGTGGCATGGCCGTGGTCGCTCGCCGCATGGGGGAGAAGGATCGCCCTGCCGCTAACCACGCCACCCTGCAGACGATTATCATCTCCATCCTAGTTTCCCTGACTCTGAGTCTGGTGGGCTTTCTTTTGGCCAAACCGATGCTTCTTCTCCTGGGCGCTGGGCCAGAGGTGCTCCCCTTGGGCCTGGCCTTTCTTCATATCACCTTCGCTGGCCTCCTGGCCATCATCTTAGTACCTACTATCAACTCCGTCTTCCGAGGGGCAGGAAACGCTACCACCGCCATGTGGGTCTTGGCTTTTGCCAATGGTTTGAACGTGCTCCTCGATCCTTTGCTGATCTTTGGATGGGGGCCGTTGCCGGCTTTGGGCGTAGCGGGCTCTGCGCTATCCACCGTCCTCGCTTACGGGGCTGGTTTGGCTATGCAATTCTACATCTTGCTCAAAGGCAGGGCCCGAGTGCGTATCGAATTGGACAAGTTGCGCATCGATCTGGGCCTGATGTGGAGGATCATCACCATCGCCCTCCCCAGTACGATACAGATGACCCTCCGGGCGCTCTCACGGGTCACCTTGCTGGGCATCATAGCCCTTTATGGCACCTTCGCCGTGGCCGGCTACGGCATCGCCAACCGCATCCTGTTGATGGTCTTGGTCCCGGGCTTCGGCCTGGGCAACGCTTCCGCCACCCTGGTGGGGCAGAACTTGGGAGCCCACCAACCGAAGCGGGCGGAAAAGAGCGCCTGGCGCATCGGCGGCTATAATATGGCCCTCATGGCTGCCGCCGCTGTCTTCTTCCTCCCCCTGGCCGACCGGATCATCTCCATTTTCAGCGCCAACCCTGGAGTTGTGGAGTACGGGACCAGTTGTCTCAAGATTGTAGCCGTCAGTTACATCTTCAGTGCCTTAGGGATAGTCATAGGACGCTCGCTGGATGGGGCAGGGAACACGGTGCCCGCCATGTTCATCAACCTTTTCACTCTTTGGGTTCTACAGATCCCCTTGGCCTATCTCCTCTCCCGGTTCTGGGGCACCACCGGCATCTGGGTGGCCCTGGGAGTGGCAAACGTGGGTAACGCCCTAATGATGGCCCTCTGGTTCAAGCGTGGCCGCTGGAAGTTGAGCGTGGCATAAGGCAAACCCTTGCCCTGAACGAGCACCTGTGATAAAATGGAAATGCGCTGGGGGATCGTCTAGCGGTAGGACAGCGGACTCTGAATCCGCCAGCCGAGGTTCGAATCCTCGTCCCCCAGCCTTCTTGGCGGCGTTATACCAAAGCCCGCTGCGCCTCTCCGGCATCGCAGCGGCTTTATTCTTTCACCAACGTCACCCGGGTTTCCTCGTCACAAAGGGGCAAATGGCCGATCCTTCCCCCTCTAACCATACAAAGCCTCCCCCAAAATGGTAGAATGCATATGAGATGCGCTAGGCTCAGCGAGAGGTAAGTAGTGCTGAAGACATACTTGTGGGCTCTAGGGGCTCTCATAGCGCTCTTTTTGGTTTTGCAGATAGTGGTGCGCCTCGTTCGCAAGATGTATCCCTTTCCCATCCCCGCGGCGATGATCCGGTTAATAGATAACCCCCTGCGCCGTCGCTTTTTCAGCGCTGGAAAGACCCTCGATCTAATCGGCATTCGTTCCGGTATGCAAGTCCTGGAACTGGGGCCCGGCTCCGGCTTTTTCACCCTTGAAGCCGCGCGACGCGTAGGCCCGACGGGTAAACTCTACTCTGTGGACATCGAGCCGCAGGCCATAGCCATCCTGAGACAGAAGATCCAGAGCCTCACCAACGTGGAAGCCCGCGTAGGCGACGCTTGTGAATTAGAGTTCCCTGACGGGAGCCTTGACCTGGCCTTTCTGGTCGCCGTCCTAGGGGAGATCCCAGGCCCGGTAAGAGCCCTGCGCGAGATCCACCGCGTCCTCAAGGCCCACGGTGTGCTATCCATCACGGAGATGCTTCCCGACCCAGATTATCCCTTCCGCGGGACGGTTGTCCGCTGGTGCCGAGAGGCGGGCTTCGAACTGGCGGAGAAGGGCGGCAACTTCTTCTACTATACTTTGAACTTCCGCAAGGCCAAAGGAGAGAGTTGAGACATGACCCGTTTCGCCCTGGTGAGACACGGACAGACGGAGTGGAACCGCGTGGAGCGGTTCCGAGGTCGGGCCGACATCCCCCTCAATGAGACCGGCCTGGCCCAGGCGGAGGCTCTGGCCCGCCGTCTCGCCTCCTGGGCTATCGCTGCCGTCTATAGTAGCCCTCTCCAACGCACAAAGGAGACCGGGAAGGCTATCGCTCGTCCACTGGGGCTAGAAGTGGAGCCTTTAGAAGGGCTCCTCGACATCGACTACGGAGCCCTCCAGGCCCTTACCCCCGAAGAGGCGGAGCAACGGTACCCAGATATCTACCGCCAATGGCTACGAGAACCCCACCTTGTCCATTTCCCCCAGGGCGAAAGCCTGGCCCAGTTACGGGAGAGGGTTTTGGAATCCCTGCGAGAGTTAACGGAAAGCCATCAAGGAGAGACGGTGGTCCTAGTGGGTCATAAGATCATGAACAAGGTGTTGCTCTGCGCTGTCTTGGGGCTCGACAACTCCCATATCTGGCAGATGTTTACGAAGGCTGTGCTAAAAAAAGACGGAGGGCCGCCTCGACCACTTCACGGATCTTCCTATTGGTCTCCGCCGCCCTAATCTTGACTTGCTGGTGCAATTCAGGGTCTATCTTGAGGTTCTTCAGTTCGTCGTTTCCCATCTCACCCTTATTATACTATCTTTCTATCCCCTTGTCAAGTGCTGCAACCTTAAAGTTTTACGCCTACAAACAGCGACTTTTCCAGTTGCGGTGCAATAACCCATAGAATCACAAAGAACGTGATAGAATGGAAATAGCGGATAGGACAAAGGTACTGTTTACTTTCAAGGCGGGCTCGAATATGCTGTATAGTGGGTTAGTGAAAGCGCAGAATCTCCGGCGGCACCTCGACGCTTTCCATGCCTACAACCTCGCAAGAAACCTCTCACCAAGAACCCTCATCACGTACGGAGATGGACTTCGACGCTTCTACCGGTGGTTCACGCAAGCACACGGCGAGGAAGCCGAGATAACCGCCCGACGCATCCGGGAGTTCGTCGCCCACAGGCTGGCCAGCGGCAAAAGCCATTTGACGGCTCGCGCCGAGTTGACAGCCCTGCGGGCACTCTTCACGTTCCTGGTGCTCGACGAAGTGATCGCCCGGGACGAAAACCCCATGCGCCTCGTTCCGAACCCCAGGGGACCGATGCGCGACATTCTCCCGTTGACTGGCGAGCAAGTCCACCGCCTCCTCGATTCCTTCGACCTCGACAAGCCATCCCAGCAACGAGACCAAGTGATCTGCCTGCTCATTCTGGATACCGGCCTTCGAGTCAGTGAGGTGGTTCGGCTCTCGACAGCCGATATCGACTTCGACCGTTCCAGCATCGCGGTGGACGGCAAGGGCCGCAAGCATAGGACCGTCTACATAGGGCAGAAGATGGAAAGGATGCTACGCACTTATATCGAGAACTGCCGCCCAGGCATCGCCAACGGCCACGGCACGCTCTTCCCTCCGACGACCCGCTCGACCTATGCCACCATGCGCCCCCATTATCTCTCGGAGATCATCCGCAACAAGATGGACGAGGCAAGAATCCCCAGGTGTAACAGTAGTGGCCATCGGCTTAGGCACACTTTCGGCACGAATTTCATAAGGGGCGGCGGCAACGTCTTCGCACTCCAAAGGCTGCTCGGTCACTCGAAACTTGACATGACGAGAAGATACGTTATGCTGGCCGAGGAGGACTTAGCGGAAGCCCACCGGAAAGCATCGCCGGTGGATAGGATGATCTTATAGAAAGGAGGTGAGAAAATGGCTTTGATAAACGAATGCCCGAAGTGCGGCTCGAAGAAGATCAAATCGAGCCGTCAGCACAAATGGGCCGGCGTCTTGGGCTTCCTCTTCCTCTTCATCGGCTGGTTCGTTTGGCTGGCACTCGCGCCGAGAGAATACGCCTGTCTCTCTTGTGGCGCAAAGTGGGCATAGGAATTGGGGCGGCAGGGTTGCCTAGACCCTCGCCGCCCCAGGAGGAAGATGATGCGCCTGCTGGCGCAGGTATTAGCGGTTAGATCTTTTCGCCCAGGATAGTCCGGCCCGCGATCTCTCGTCGCAGCAGTTGGTAGATCATCTCGGCGGCCACGAAGGTCACGCTAGCCTCTTCTAGTATCGTTCGTAGAATGGCGAAGAGGCAGGTCAGGAAGCCGACGGGTTCGGGCACCATCTCGCACACGAGGAAGTTTGGAATCCCCGTTGCGAGTAAGCGCCCGGCAATGGCCAAGGCAACCGCAACGATCATGGTGAACCAGAGTGCCTTTAGGCCCTCGACATCCAAGCCCAACTTCCTGAAGAGCCATACCAGGGCGAAGACTATCGTGCCCAGGATCAGGGGGTTCTCCAAAAAGCCCATGTCCTTTCTCACCTCCTTTCGTTTGGATTTACACCATTTCCCAATGCGGCGCCCCGCAAAGTAGCCAATAGATGGCCGTTACACAAAGTAGGAGTATCAGCAGAAGCATGGCCTCACGCATCCAACACCGCCTGCAACGTGTTTATGGCGGCCACCGCTCCGTTTCGCAGGTCGTCGTACTTCTTCTTATAATCCACCTCGCTTGGCTGCAGGTCAACGCCCCAGAAAGCCTTGTACCAGGCGACGAAAGGCTCCCAATAGTCCTGGATGAACGGAGCCTCTGGCCGATCCGCCTTTCCGCTATACCAAAATAGAGCCCTATATAGGTCTTTGGCCTTGGTTATCTTCTCCTCAAAGATCGAGAGTCCTTTCCTGATATTCCATTCTGGCTCACAGGGATCTTGTCCCTCCTCAAAGTGGAAGGGCATAATTTGCATCAGCCCCGTCGCTCCCGAGTCCGGATTCACGATGTCTGGGTCGCCGTTGCTTTCTCTCCTGATGATGCAGGCAACCACTTTGGCGGGAGATACGGGAACCCCTTGATAATCGGGGATCGGTACATGGCACTCTCTCGTACATTTCCCGATGAGTTCCTTCCACTGGCTGATTTGCGATGGTACATTCTCCCAAATTCCCATTGGTTCCTCCTTCGGCTCCCAGTAGGATACGCCCTGAGCCTGCACATAAGGAGCCCATAAACGTAGCATCTCTGGGTCCATGTTGAATGAGGCCCAGCCTAAGCCACCGCCTCCGCCACAATCGAAAGCGCAACCACCCACTACATACCAGTTCTTCATCCACTCTGCATCCATCCACTTCCATTGTTGCATATAATTCCAAGCAGGGGTGAACTTCCTCCATCCCTCTCTTGGCCTTCCACAAACCCCGCCGTCTATGCCGCACTCGGAGATGATGAGGGGCAGCATCGGTAGGTTGTGTTCCTTGAGATAGTCGTAAACATGGCGGTACTTCAAACAATGCCAGTTTACGGCATCCCACATGGCCGGCGCTGAGTATTCGTGAAGGTGTAGAAAGTCCCCCTCCTCCAGCGCAGGCTTGAAGGCAGAGAACCAATGCTCCGGGGGAGTGCCCACCGAGCAGCCACCCACCACAGACAATAGCCCCTCTCTATGGAGTATCCGGCTCCGCTCTGCCTCGAAGTCTGCATATCGCTTAAAGATCTCTAGGCCCTGTGGCCCCCCCTTATGATAAGCCAAGTCTCCGTCCCACTCGTTGTATCCACTGGCTCCGTCAACATGGCAACCGTCTATGTGTAGCAATAGCAGGTCGGTGAACTCCCGGGCGTTCCTGATAGGATCATCCAACTTCTGCTCATCGACCCATAGCCGAGCGATCAAGAGACTCTTGGGCTGCGCCTGCTTGACTTGGTTTATCATCATCTCGTTGAAGTCAAGGATGAAGTGAACGGCGCCGCCCACGTTCTTGCAGTATTGAAAGATCGCATGATTCCAAGAGTGGATGTGGAGCCCTAGTTTGCTCATTCCTTCTTCTTTACTCCAAGCGTCGTTTCAATTCTGGCTAATCGGTCTGTTACCTCTAGGCAAAACTTGTCGAACTTCCTTGCTAGTTTGTCAAGTTTTGAATAGACGTGGTTATTGACGCCCCTCCAGGCCGTGAACGTGAACGCGTAGCAACCGATAATCGCCAAGAACATAGTTACAATTATCCCCGTTTCTATGCCCGTCATTTGTGCCTCCTTTCTTTGTCTTTGCTCATCGATTAAACGATGCCTCCCGTCTCTTGTCGGTTAGAGATTTCTCCTCCCCCCGCTCGAACTCCCTGGTGTATTTCATCAAGCGTTCCAAATCCTCGGACGCTCCTTCGGGGATAAGGTTGGCCCTTCCCTTCTCCATGTCATATTCCATGCCCACCAAGAGGAAGGTCGTATCAGATCCCCCGCCCACGCCCCACCTGATGTCACTACCCGCCGTGCCTTCCACTTCCACCGCTCGGAAGTAGGGGATCTGCACCACGTAGCCCATCTCTAACTCGTAAGGCTGAATCCAGGCTCCGCCTTTGAAACGGTCTTGCACGGGGCCGAATATCTCGAACGAAGATTTGACCTGTGGATGGGCGTGCTCCTCCAGGTATTGCCGAAGATATTCGACAGCGAGAATCGCATCCACACGACCGAAGTTGATAACCCTTTCCCTTATTACCCCATACACGGTCTGAGCAGAAGAGTCGCCGGCCGCGGGTACGGTCGTGTTGGCTACGATGCCCGTGGACGTGACGTGCGCATAGTATTTGGCCGTCAATCGTTCCACCCCGTCCTCGTCGATGAACTGCCCCCATGCCTCAGTGATGAAGCCCTTGTCAGTTTGCCCCCTGGCGGACAGCCTGGAAGCGTGGTGAGGGGGTATCATGTAGCGCACCCTGTCACGGTCTGCCCGCTTGAGGTACAACCTGTTACCCCCTGGCTCGATTCCCCAGCCCAAGGCTCGGAAGTCCCAGTCACCGTAGGAAGCCACATCCACCAGGGCTTTGTGGCACGATTCCCCTTTTTCATAGAATAGAGGCCAGAGCGGGAGGGCCTGGAAGACCTCGAAGTTGTCGAAGCGAATACCAATCTCGATTCCTCGTATGCCATGTTCTGTCTCGGTCTGAAAGGTGCTATTATTCAGCCCATGCCGCCAAATTCCTCCAATATAACAATCGATTCTATCACCCCGCAATTTGACCATTAGATTGTACCAGTATGAATATTGGACGCCGAGAACGCCTTGCCATTCCAAATTCCATCCCGCCTGTATGCGCCAAAGTTGAGCCTCTCCGTTGGTTGGCTCAACTATCCAGGCCCAAAAGTTGTTAATATCCTGATAGCGGAAAATCAATGCAGGACCCTTCCAAGCAGTTGCCGCCTGCGTGCGTGCGTCCACACACACTATTCCGTCCGAAACGCCGGCATCTACAACAGCCGCCAGATTAACCACTGTAACATTGGCCTCTCCAGGAGCCTGAATATCGGCTTGGCCCGAACCAAAGGCCCAACCACCCCTCTCTTTATCTATGTCTGGGCCGTGGGCGGTTAGCAAGGTGCCAGGAGTATCCGTGAACGTATCTCGTACATAAAGCGATTCCCGTACCAGGTCGAAATCGTCGGAGGGCGGCACCGTCTTAATCATACTTTCGGCAATGTGGATGACGGAAGGGGATTCGATGGCCCGGCTGAGGAAGCCTTTCTCGCCCCAGACGCGGAGGTTGGTGATGACACCGCGGCAAGCACCGGTTTCGCCATTGTATTGCGTTGGCCCCAATAAGCCATACTGAACACTAAAAATTATCAACGATCTAGGCGTTGGGAAGGTGATATCCTTCACCCCGGATGAGGTAGCGGTCACCTGCCACTCAAGGAAGTCCGTGCCTATGACCATCGGGGTCCCGTCGTTGGTGTAAAGGTTCAATCTCCAGTCGTCGGGGTCCACGAACTCGTAGTCGAAGGAAATCCGGAGTATGAGGTCGTAGGGACACCAATAATAGTAACGACCGAAAGTAGTAGTAAGTGAAAAAACCTCATGCTTTCTAGGGGCGATATAGAGCCGATTCGTTTGGTCCATCTCGAACAGTTCGGGCCAGCATGAACTATCCATATTGCGGGTAATCGGCTTCCACTTCCCATACCTCGAATCACACCAAAGTTTCCCGTCCCCCCCGTAGCCATAATCATCGAGATAAACCCACATCCCGAGGCAGCCGACGCTCACCGTCTCTACATCGCTTTCTATCTGGCGAATCTCCCCCTTCCAGATGGGCTCCAGACCGCACCTCAAGACCACATCGTTGCCGTAGGCCACGTCGGGATAGTCGAGTTTGCCCGACCTGTCTAGAACGAAAGCCATCCACAAGTCTTCGCCGCCGAAAAATGATTTCGCAAAACGCAAATTACGATAGGCAGGTCGCCATTGTATCCCGTTTTGGTCGGTTATCTCGATAGTTAAGGGTAGCATTGACAAACCTCTAAGTCTGTAATATACTGAACGCAATTAGATAGTGGAGGAGAAAATGCGTAACTGGTTTACCAGAATCTACGAATGGTGGGATGGGGTCAACGCTGGAAGATGGTTTGCCTTGTGCATCGTGAGCGGATTTCTCCTGAGCCAGATAATACTTTGCGTTTTGAGCAAACGATAACATTTCTCCCTCACTCCAATGGGCTGACAAACTGAGGCAGATATTTCAGGCTGACCAACATGTGCTCACCGTTATATTCATGGACGAAGCACCCCTTGTAGGGGAAGGTATCCGAGATCCAATGACCGATGGCGAAGATTAGGCGGTTCTGCTCCTCAGGCTTCAGGGCCAGGGGTTCCGCCTGAATCGGAGGATGCCACACGAAGGCGTCTGCGGTATTCCTCTTCATAGCCAGGATAAAGTCGAACGTGTCATCCCAAAGGACATCTTCGTTAGTCGCGAGGAGGTATTCACCCAGAGGAATCCTGAGCATCGATTCGTCCTCCGGCAAGAGGAGCAGGAAATCCAATGCCACATCATCGTTGGCCTCTTTCAGGTAATCGACCCGCCAATATAGCGTGGAAGGCAATTCATCTCCCCAGAACTGGCCCGTGACTTCGAAGACGCCGAAATCCAGCCAATGCCAGGTAGAGTCGATGAGCGGTTGGAGCCATCTGCTTTGCTGGTAGGCTGCTGGGCCATGTGTAAGCCTGAATTTGATGTTCTCGTCCGCGACGCCATCATAATCCACATACACAGCCCCCAAGACCCGGAACCGCCCCTTCTGGCAGGCCAAATCGTATCCTAATGTTGTATAATCCCAGATAATATGCCCATCCAGGTCTGCCCCAGTGTTTTCCACCTCGTCGCAACCAGAACGGTCATTATTGACAACATCTCCCCAACGAGTCTGCGTCGTGGCATCCTCGGCCTCCAGGAAGTGAACGAACTGGCAGGGCAAGCAGGGATCGGTTCTCCGAGCCACCGTCAATTCGCCTGGGCCATAACTATTAGCATACAGCGATTGCATCTCGATGCGGGGCCTACCGTCCACATCTCCTCTTAGGTCGGCTATGTTGAGGTAGTTCACGTGACCGCATTCATTTTCCGGCGGGGCTGGGCCGCAAGCCTTATCCAAGTGGTTCCAGACGTACCCACACCCCGTCCACTCCTCCGGGGCGAAACTGTGGCCGTTGTAGACGGAGGCTTCTATGACCATCATCTTGTCGATGTAAACTATGCCCGTGCAAAAGTCGGCGTCGGCCACAATGTAGGCATAGATATGAACCGTGCCTGCTATGTCGCCGGCGGCGGGGGTGAAAGTGCAAGCATACCTAGTGTACGAAAGATGCGCCGTTCTGTCATGGTATGCGATGCCCAACGAGAACGACACCGAACCGTACGCCTCGACGTGCAGGTCCCCATTCACGATGGCGACAGGATTTTTGATCCAAACTATCAAAACATATTCTCTATCTGCCACAAGCCTCGCGGAGATTTCCTGTTCAACCCCCTTTTCGTCCCCGTTACTGATGCCACCGACTTGAATCTCTAACGCATGGCAACCCTGCAAGACCTCGATTGACTCCTGATTGTTAGTATGTGTGCCGCCTATAATGCTCTCGTGGTTTTCCCAACAATCAGGCTCGTTATCCGTAACGTCCGCGGGCCATTCCTCAAAGCCAGCATTGGATAAGAGATCAGGCCCGATCCTTATTCCTGGGTTCGGATGCCACTCTATGAAGTCATCGGGGATGACTGTGCCCCGCACCACCATCATGCCGTCGAAGTAGGCGGTGCCGGAGCAGTTAGCGCCAAGAGCATAAATCGTCGTCCTTACATTAAAAAACGTGTCTGCTGTGCTAGGAGTGAAGGCTACAGTATATCGGGTATAATCGGCATTTGCAGCACCATTATTATAAGCAACAAAGGATCCAGAAATGTCTCCCCAAGCGATAATTTGCACTAGACCGTTCGTAATTGTGGTATTCCTAAGCCAAACAATCAAGGTATATGTTACACCTGGTATTAAGTACGGTAGAATGTCCTGCAGAACTCCCTTGCTGCCGGCACCGACACTATTGGTTACTTCTAGCCGTAAGGCATAAGAGCCCTGTTGCACCGTGGCTGGTTCCCTATTGTTCGTGCCAGTAATGTTAGGGTCTTCCGTATCAATCCACCCATCCGGCTCCGTATCCGCCCCCGCCCCTCCGTAGGGCACCCTGTCCCAGAACTCGAAGCCCCCGTTGAAGAGGTGGTTGAAAGTCCCAGGCCGCCAGTTCTCTTCGCAATAGAGGGTCAGCCTAAGCCCGTACATACTATGCGACTTTATCACCGCTCCCAGGACATCTCTGGCATCCAGTTCGTCCAGTACGGCAAAGAAGACACTCTTGAAACTAACCTCTGAGGCCCCATCGGACTTGACCTGCAATTCGGCCTTAGTGCCCATCGTCCCGCCGTTGGAGAAGAATACGTCGGTCTCCACCAACGTCTCTATCAGGGCGTGTTCCTTGGCTTCCATGTCCATATCGCCCGTGATTCCAGCACCTGCGTCCGCAAAGCCGTGGATGTTCAATTCCATAGTGATGACCGAGAGGCCGTGCTTTAAGGCCATCGGTCTGACACCCAGCGGGAGCCGGGGGAGGACGGCTAGCACTTCCTGCCTGGTTAGAATCGTGCTCAACTTCCGAGGCGGTTTGCCTTGCGTGAATAGATAATTGCTCGTAGCGCCCGCGTCGAAGTGTATATCGTTCTTCCCGATGATCCTGAATATCTCGGTCATAGACTATACCTCGCAGCGTCCCTGACGGCTTGTTCTATGGCATCTTCGGGACCCCAGGCTCCGTAAACCCCTCCTAGATTGATGTTCGTGGTTCTGTCTCCCCCACCCACGATGGTCACGGGGCTAGCCGTGTAGGGCTGGAGCATCATCTGGGTGTTGAGTTCGCTGAACGCATCAGCGATGCCCTTGATGCTTATTTCAAGGGGAGATGCGCTACCAGGCTTGAGCCAATCGGGGATCCGGTCACCCAATGTCTGGAACCAGGCGATGACTTCCCGGATCTTGTCTACCAACCAAGCGATGACATTACCCACTCCCCTTATGCCAGCCGCAATCGCGTCCCAAAGTATTACCAGGCCCTTCAAGAACGCCCTGAGCCCCTGGACGGCGGCAGAGCCCATGAACGAGATGATGGATTCGCGGATACCCTCTGTGCGTTCCCAGAAGTTTCTCAATGCGGGGACGAGGGTTTCACGAATGAAGGTGCCGATGGTTTCAAGTGTGGCCTTGAAGCGGGGCCCCATCTCTTCGGCAAATTCCTTGAAGACAGGTCTCAAATTATCCGCGAGCCATTCAAACAATCGTTGAATGGCGGGAACCAAGGTGTCCCTTATCCATGCGGCAACTGATTGTAGGACTTCGCCGAATCGCATACCCGCTTTGATGACCGCCTGGATGGGTCCGGGTAAATTCGTGAGAAAATCATTCATCGCATCGCCTTCCTGGACCGTGAAAGAGATGTATTTTATAAGGGGTTCAAGGAAATCTAGGAACTTTTTGAGGATGGGCAGGAGGGCTTCGCCTATGACCATTTTGATGTTGGAGATAGTCGCGCTGAAGCGCTGCATCGTGACCGCGCTTGTGCCCGAGATGTCCCCCACTTTTTTCATAGTCTCCGCGCCCTGTTCCATCACGGCGATCTTGAAAGCCTCTTCGCGGGTCATCCCCTCTGTGGCGGCCATGAGTTCTGCGATGCGTTCCCGTGCCTTGCCAGAAGACATGCCATAGGTATCCATGCGGGGGATCGACTGGTTTGCCAACATCAAGGCGAAGTTCTCCATAGCAGGCCCCGCCTCTTCGCCCATAGCCATGCCCAATTTCACGGCCATCTCGGCGAGTTGGGCCGCTTCGTCCTCGCTCTCGGCCAAACCCATGGCCATGAACTTGTTGGCTGCCTTCATCAACTCGGCATCGCTCACCACGCCCATCGTCGCGGGTCGGAGTTTCTGAAGCATGGCGTCGGCGGTCGATCCTATCGAAGCCGTCAGGTTGTCAAAGGTAATGCGCACGGGCTCCAACTTGGCTGCATCTAAGGCTAGTTTGGTAGCGCCCACGGCTATGGCGCCAAGGGCGGCAACGCCAGCCGCCCCTGCTACGGCGGCCACCTTCCCCAATTTCCCAAGGCTACCGCCGACCTTGCCTAGAGTAGCACTAGCCTGGTCTTTCGCCTTAACGAAGATATTAACGTCTGGCATCCCTTATCCTTTGTCTAAGGCTCAGAAACTCTACTTCTCGAATGACCCATCTTAGGGGGGCTTCCTGTTCCACTTGCCAGGGCGGAATCCCCCACAACTCGGCGAGTGTCCGGGTTATCACCCAATCCGGCGGCGACACGCCCTTCGCGCCGTCAAGCCACGCTATGAGGGCATGTCGCTCGATTTTGGGATGGCGATTTCCTCTTCGGCAATCACTTCGCCCATCCGTGCGAACAGCCACTCGAACTCGTTAAGTTGGAGAAGTTCGAACGCCTCTATGTTCTTGCACGGGCCCGGATATGCCGCGCCATCGGGATAAACCCAGTTCCAGTCCAAGACGAAGACCGAAAGCAACCGGTGAATAACGCGCATCGCCCGTTCTTTGCGCTCCAGGGCAGGCTCATAGTCTTCATCAAAGGGCGATACCTCCTCATCGAGGACTTTCTGTAAAATACTCAAATCCAAACCTTGGAAGTAGGGAAGGTGGATAGTCTTAAGATAGGCGTGCATTTCTACCCACCCTTCCTCTTGGGTTTCAAGGCCATTCGATGGAATACGAACAACCCCCGCCTTGACCGAAACCGAACGAGCCTTGGCCTTTGTTTTCTTCTTAGTCATCCTACCCTCCTAATAGGCGGTTCTCACTCTACTTCCTTACGCTTGGGGGGCTTGACAGGTTTAGCGATGCCCCTTTCGACGAGTCGTTCCCCCACCTCCGGGGAAACTTCCAAGACTTCCCCAGGATGCCTGACGAGAACGCCCCCTTCCACGAAGCGTTTAAGCACTTCGATTTTCATGCTGTCCTCCTATGGCAGCGTAATCTCGGTGTTGTTGACTATGATCTCCCACTCTGCAACGTTCGCCACGGCACAAGCCACGTCGTAGGCGGTTCGGGCCGTGAACTTGATGATGTCATTACCGTCCCGCTCCTCCAGCGTCTCGAAGGACTCGTACATCAACACCATGTTGATGGTGACATCCTTCGCCGCGGCTGGTGGTATGGCGACCGGGGTGCCGCCAGTAGCCACCAATTGGAAGTAGCGCGGCGCGCTGACTGGGGTCACCATGTGGCTCGTTGCCCAGATCGCGTGTTCCGTGGCCGCGAATACGCTGTCCCACTCGACCGTGGCCTCGAAGGTCAAATGCCGGGAGGCCAAACCCATGATCGAAAAGTCGAGGCGGCCATCTTGGAAGAACTTGGCGTGGAAGCCTGGTATAGTCAGCCTCCAATCGATGAGGTAGCCGTCTATCTTCCCGGGGGCGGCGAAGGCGCAAGTCGTATCTTGATTGAGCACCGTCATCTGCCCCAGGATAGTCTCCAGCGGAGCACCCGCCGTCGTCGTCGGATAGGGGAGAAGCGGGCTCTCAAAGGCGTGCTCCACCATGTCCCTGCCGACAATGTCGGCCTCCATGTTCCAGGGTCCTTGGAACGCCCCGCTTATCACCAACTGCCTGGCGAAGCAGCAGCACGATTCCCACGCGGGTGTGACGTTGTCCCCGTAGCGGATGGTGGCCGGGTAGGGCACGTCGGCGGCCGTCAATGTCGGCGCGAACGTCCAAAGCCCGCCTGCGCCCGCAAGGACCCCAACCGCGCCCATGTTCAAGTACCAGGGGAGTTGCATAAAGGTCAGCCCCTCGTCCCCCGTGCTGATGGGCAGTTCGGCCAAGACCGACTTATCGTAATACCTATTGATGATGTGGTCGGACATCAGCCCCGTCGCCTCGGTGGGAAAGACCCGGTCAATCACTTTCTTCATCCCGCAGGTGCCCAGGAGCCGGTCGGTCATGGCGACTTGACAGGTATCCCAGCCCGCCGCGGGTGGCACTACCGTATCCTGAAATGAAATCTCGATGTGCCGTAGGTCCCTCACTCCTGTAGTCATCTTGTCACCTCCTTTCTGTTATAGGTTGACCGTTATATCGTCCAACATCTCTTTGGCCCATAGGTAGAAGATTATGCCTACCGTCACGGGCATTCCTTCCTTATACCTCAAAAGCACCGGCCCCTCGAAGGCGGGCTCCCTGAAGCCACTCACATCGCATGTCGTGCTGATGCTCAGGTTCCCAGCATAGAGGTCCTGGTATGCCCTGATGCACGGCAAGGTCAATTTCACCGCTTCTTGCAAGACCCCCCTGGGGAAATGCACCTCTATCTTGAAATGGTAGATGTTGTAGCGCCCCAGTAGGCGGGAAGCCGACATCTGTGGAGCCCCTTCCGAGTACCGCACGGCGACGGGCAGGTTGTGGACATCCAACGCCTCCGGCGGCTCGTCGTAGGCGTAGTTGATACCCAAGGCAGCCAGGTTCGCATTCTCCAGGGCTGCACTCGCCGTCAATATCAAAGGTAGGCTCATCCTAGAAGCCTCTTGAGCGCCTTAGAGATGCCTTCCTCGAACATCTTGACTACCTTGCCCCCATACTTCTTCAGAGTGGGTCGTAGATAAGGCTTGCCTGGCTGGTAGATCGTGCCGTATTCTTGGTGGATTGCATAGTCAAGGCTACTTCCGACCTTCCCGATGATCTCCGAGCCAGGCCCACGGACTATTTCAGAGCCGATGCTAGATTGCAGCGTGCCCTCGTCTACCGGGGCTTCTACCTTGGCTTCTGCTTCAAACACACTTAGCCCGGGCCCCAACGATTGCCTGGCTATCTTTTCCCAATCCTTCGGAAACTTCTTTAGGGCTTCTTGTAATTCCTTGAGCCCTTCCACTTCGAGAACGATACCCGGTTCAGCCAATGACAATCCTCCTCGCCGTCACCCGCAGTATCTCCTGCACATCGGGATCGAGTGCCTTGGTGTAGGTCAACTGGCCCAACTCCACGATGGCCCCCGTGTCCTGGTACATCTGCTGTGCCCGTTTGAGCCAACGGGCGACGGTGATGACGCAGGCCTCCTTGATCTTCTGGGGCGGCACGCTATAGCCTCCGAATTTGCCCACTATCTCCAAGCGCCTCTGGCCGGTGGGGAATGACCTGCTCGCGCCTTCCTTGACGATGATCTTGTCGAAGTAAGTCTGGTCGTAAGGCCAGACCACGAAGTGGGTGCCTTGCGTCCAGGTTTGGTCATACGTCCCGTCGCCGTTCGTATCTATCTTGAATGTGGTGATGCTTATGCACCGGGGTATCCACATCTCGGATCCGGCCTGAGTGTCGAAGTATCGTGTCTGGTCCGTGAGGTCGCCCGCGGCAAAGTGGCAATCGGGCCAATGGAGTTCGTTGTCTATCAGGCGCGAGGCGGAGGCAATGAGGTCATCTAGCAACACATCGACCTTACCCCCGCTCGTCCATTGCACTTCCATGTGAGCCTTAATGTCGGCTGGCTCGCAGTAGTTGCATTCGACTCTTGCCTCAATAATCAGGTTATCGAAATAGGCCGTGCCCGAACACGCTGGGGCGGTCGGTTTCACTACACAAAAGACAGAAAGCGAAGTTTCAAGAAGGGGCACGGTGAAGGCAATGGAACAAAGGGTATAATCGGCATTGGCTACCCCGGAATCCAACGCATAGGCGGTTCCCAACACTGCGCCGACCACGTAGAATTGCACCTTGCCGTTCGTTATTAACGCATTCTTTACCCAGCCCGACAAGATATAGGAATCGCCCTTGATAAGCCTGGCTAGAATGGGTTGCTCTATCCCTTTGTAATCGGCGGCGGCTAATCCAGCAACATCAATTCGCAGGGCATAGACTCCCTCTTTAACCTGGGTTGATTCTTGGTTGTTGGAACCTACGCCGACAGTGATGGCTTCGTAATCGGCCCAGGCATCGGGCTGGGCGTCTACGACCCCGCTGCTCCAATCCTCAAGGTAGCCGTTCAGTATAGCGTTCATTTATGCCCCCTAAGTGTATTTCCTTATCGCCTTGATCCCCGTGGGCGTCTTTATCCGAATCCTGCTGGCGTTGGGGTCATCGGTGGCGACCAACTCGATGCCGTAGGTTGTTCCACCTTTGCGAAAACGTAATGGATGATTCCCCACGTCGCACAAAGCCAATTCCCCTTCCCCTTGGACTTTCAGGCCGTGATAATAGGCTGCCGCCTCAAACTCGTTAAAATCGGCTTCGTGAATCCTTGCTTGCCTGCTTTTCTTGTCTGTGTAGTACCTTGCCCTCAAGGCACTAATGGATTGCGTACTACCTACGGGGTATTCTACCCACGCATCAAAGGTTCCAGGCCCGGAGTAAATGTTGTGCCAGGCACTATCGTAATAGACATCAACTTCTATATCGGTTATGTTGCCCGTTGATCTGCCCGACCATATTTGAACCTTGTCGCAATCAATGGCCGAATGGGTCAATTCAAGATAATTACCCCAACCAGCAGCCCCGATATCTTCGTAGGCATAGGTTCCAGTATCTTCATCGTAGGCAAGCGTCTCGCTAGCCCAAGTTCCACCACCATCAACAAAGCCAGTAGGACTTACCCAACCCATATCACAAATCCGTCCTTAGCCAGATCTGCCCGTCCATGGGCGACACGGGATCATCCGTCCGGTTCTCGATGACCAAAGAGGTCGCCTGCTGTTGACTGAAATCCACAGCGGCGTCCGGTGCCGCACAGTCGCTCAGTTTGGGTGCGGCATGGGAATGCTTGGTCGTCTCAGCCCCACCCACCAATTCGGAGTGAGCGACCTGTTCGCCTTGTTTTGCCATCTAGACCTCCTAGACAGCAACGTCGTCGTAGTCTACGTCCAGTTTGCCAGCAACGTCGCGCTGAACAGAGATGACCTTGAACTCGCCAGACTGCGGATCCGTCTTCACGTAGCCTCGCGCCGTATCAGCCAGGGCATCCAAGTTATCCTTGGCAGCGGTAGACGCCAACTTGGTACCGACGATGGCGGCACCAGCCGCAACATCCGCATCGACGATATCAAGTGCAGCCAACTTGGTCTTCACGATAGCCGCTCCTGCGGCGACATCGGCATCAACGATGTCGAGTGCGGCCAACTTGGACTTGGCGATCCCTGCGGCAGCCTCGATCTCGTTATCACCGATTTCGCCAGCCGCAATGGGCCTGGCAGCAGCATCAACCGAACTTGCTCGGCTGATGTTCGCCGTGGCCGTGTTCACCTTCCCCACGATCTCGTCGTCGGTGTATGATTGAGCGTTGGGGTCTAGTTGGAAACTTGCCGTTGCCATGCCTTACCTCCTTTTACTCTACTGGCACATCCTCGTATTCAAAAACTGCCTTTTCGGTGTCTGGGTCCCAATAAACATTCAAAATCTTGCACTTGCCAGGTGGTGGCACGGATAAGATAATTACATCGCCAGCAAGGTTATCATCTATGAGATGCACGTCGTGGGCCTCCCATCCTATTCGACCCTTTTTAAGCCTGAGATAATATGGCCTATGTTTCAAAATTGGCATCAATTTTTCCTCTACGGGCAGCCTTTACAACCACCATTCTTGGCCTTCTGCTCTAAGACCTGCTGAGCATATTCGGCGGTCGTCTCGAAGGGCTGGCCGTCAGCGGGCTCCACAATGCCTCTCTGGATGAGTCTGTGCGCCATCTCCAGGGACACATCGATGATCTCCCCGGGATATTTGATGACCCGCCCCTTGGCGATGAACCGGTCGAGAACCTTAACCCGCACGTTCTGCTACCCCGTCCCAAACCATTTGTTTGGCCTGCGCCTTCGCCAACTCGATCACCTCGCCGGCCTGCGCCATGGCGCTATTCCCCAGGTGGGCGCGTTCCAGCATCTTGACCTTCATGTCCCCGGTCATATCTTTCAGGTAAACGAGCGCGTTGGTTTCGAGATCCTCCGGTATGGGACCAACGTCTGAAATCCGATAAAGCCCCCTCTGCGTAATATCAGGCCAACGGATGAAGGGCACTTGCTCATTATGAAAGTGGTCGATGTGCCCGCAGATGACCGAAAGATCACACTTCTGCACGAACCCGGCCTCCTGGCAATCCACGGACAACGCCCAGTCACAACTGTGCTGTTGCACGGGCATCTTCCTGAACGGGAACTTTTCAAGGACGCGGCGGTGTATCAATGTGCATCCATTCCCGAGACCCTTGACCCCGACGACTTTTCCCCACGATGCTTTAGCCAACGCTAAGTCTCTACTGAACGACCTCGCGGTCCTGCCGCCCACGTAGGAATAGGCGTTCCAGGAAGGGTGGCCGCGACGCCAGACGTAGAGCCCATACACTACATCTGCATCCACGGCGGCAAGACGCTTCAGGGCGTCCCTCGGCATGATGATGTCGCATTCCGCCGTGAACAAAGCGTCATAGCCACACTTGAGAACCACCTCCCGGGCCTGGTTATACTTGCGGACGACGTTGTTCACAGAAGGTATCGGGAAATCGCCCCCCAAGAGGTGGAAGAAGTCCAGTTGCCCGTCCCATTCCTGGCCCATGACAGAATCGAGGGAATGGCGGAACAGTCTTCCTCGCTGGATCGGGTAAGCGACAAGTACGCGCATTATCTCTCAGTCTTATCCTCGGTGGGTCTCTGCGCCTTGTCCTCGGCGGGCTTCTTTGCCTTCTTGCGCTTCTTGGCCTTTGGTTTGGGCTCTGGGAGATCGGGGGCTATAATCCCCAACCCCCTGGCTATCATACGCTCGCCTCGATCCTGAGTAACAGTTATGATCTGTCCTACCCTGAGGAGGCGTTCCTCCTCTTTGCCATGGAATGGGGTCGTCACTTGGACTCGCATGTTGCCCTCCTGATAAGTGTTGTGGGGGCGGAGATTAGTCCGCCCCCTTCGATCACAGGGTCGTCGGCACGACTTGATCGATGTTCGGATGCACGGTGGGCTCGTAGTGCGCCACGCTCCGGACGGCCTCGACTGCCAACAGCCAGGTCTGGGCGGTCGTGGTGATCCGTATGAAGAGGAAGTCGAAATGAGCGTCGACGTCCATCTCCTCGGTCTTCACCTCGATCAACCATTTCTGGTTCATCCCCGCGTAGTCGGTCCCGGCCGTCTCGGTGGCGATGGCCTTCGTGCCATACAAGCCGGCCAGCACCTTGGCATCCCCCAGGCTGTTGTCACGGGTCGTGCACTGGAACACCTCAATGTCCAGTGTAGCAGCCGCAGCACCGATTGCCCCACCCAGGATGCAGAAGAGCGCTCGCTCGAAGCCCTTCATGTGGATGGTTGGTGTATTCTGTGCTCCTGCGGCAAAGGTTTGCGGTTCCAGCAAACACGCCTGGTGGTCGCCGTCGTGCCGATCCCTCTCGATTATGAATCTTTCACACATTGTGCTACCTCCTTATGGTTACGGGAGGGGAGGTTAGTCCCCTCCCTGGTTTTACGCTGCTGGCACGTCCAGCGACACGAACGGGCTGATGCTCGACGTTCCCGCCGGCATCAACATGATGGGGGCCGTCAGCCAGGGCTGCCCATCCACTCTAGCGGCCAGACGGAAGGTCGTCTGGTTCTCGATGAACTTGTAGTGGATGCTGGAGTCGATGGTCGGCTGCTGGCGGTCGCCGATCAGGTAGTAGGAGAAGTCGTACAACCCGATGTCCCCCTTGGTGCCGAGGGCGGGAACCTTCTCCGTCCAGATGATCGGATAGCCCATTAGATAGGTCGGTATGCCGTCCCGCATGTTGGGGATCCACATGTAGTTGCCGAGACCGTCCTGCAACTGCAAGAGTTCCTCCAGGCAACAGTGGTGTATGACCCACCTGCCGTTAGCACCGGGCTGGAAGTTGTGGAGCATGGCCATGATGTCCGCCCACACGATGTGGTTCGCTCCCGCCCTGTTCGGCTGGAGGGTGGCACCCGCGGAGATCACTCCCTGCGGCTGGCCTACGCCAGAGCCATTGAGGAAGTGCCAGTCCTCGTAGCCGGCGGAGGTTTTGCCGAACTGAGTGCGGATCAGTGTCTCCAGCGAGATGGGGGAGTCGGCGATCAGGATGTTGGTGACGGGCAGATAGCCGGAGTATTCGTGGCACACGAGGTCAATCAACTTAAACTTCAAGTCGACTTCCGTCTTGGGAGCGCCTTCCTCCGTCCAGAAGAACACCATTCCGCCCTGGAACGCCGACTTCGGCGCGTCGGGGGTAATGGTCTGGTCCAGGGACGGCATCTGGAGTTGGCGCACGCTCATCGGGAGCACCGTGGCCAGGGGCCGAACGATGCTGTCCTCATACGCCTTCTGGAAGATCTCCGGTCGATACTCGATCGGAACTAAGAATCCCCCAGCCGCTCCCACAGCCTCGGAGAGCAACTTCGTCTGCCATCCCTCGCCCAAGTATCCCTTGGCTTCCACCTGCGCCCTAACAGCAGGGTCGCCCATAGCGGCGATCGACACCAGGTATTCCTCAAGGGACTTCCACGCGACTCCCGTCTTGTCGACGACGACGTCCTTGGGGGTGGCTACCGTCAAGGAACCCAACCCGTCGATTAGGAGCACCTCCTGTGCCGAGGCTTTGACAGCCGCACCTGCAAGGTCCATCTTGGCCCCGCCTTCATCGACGAAAGCCTGGGCCTGTTCCAACTTCTCGGCAGGCTCTTCCCCGGCCATGATCTTCTCTATGAGATCCTGGCCTTTCTTGGTCAGAACCAACGCCTCTTCTCTCAACTTTCCTATATCCACTTTGATACCTCCTTTTCTTTGTAGATATGGGGTCATACATGGCTTGTCGCCCCCATAACCCAAGTTAAGGAGATGACCGAAGTAGAGTGCCCGCCAGCGGGCGGCTTCGGCTTCACCTGCCGTCTTAATGACCTATTCCGCTATGTTAAAGTGCTTCTATCTGTTGCCTTTGGATCTCCGCTGCCTGGATGCGGGCTTTCAAGTCTATCCTTTCCAGGTCGAGCAGGAAGACAGCCTTGTCGGTCGCCTTCTCGTGATGCTCCTTGACCCAGGCTTTCGCCTTCGCCACCGTCCAGGTCTTCTCCTTGGTGAAGACATAGGTGGCGATCTTCTTGCAAGACCCGCAATACTTGGCTCGGATGCCCTTGTCTGCGTCTATATCGATGTAGCGGATCCGGTGATCGTCACCTTCGTGCTTCCCGGCCTCGCCCGGGGCGGGGATGTAGATGAAATCATCGGTCTGCTCGACCTTTTCCTCCTCGCTCTTGACCTCGGTGATGATCGCACCAGGATTCATGCCTATCGGGACAGGGGAGAGATCGTAAAGCCTCAATTCCTTGATATGGCGAACCTTCTTGCCACCCAGTTCCTCGTGTTCCTGCCATTCCTCTTTGATGGAATCAAACCCTATCGAACCCTCGTCGAGTACACCGTCCTTGGCGAGTTCAAGCGCCTCATCGCCCCGCCTGGTGCGGCTGATCTTCAAATCCGCGTAAAGCCCAGCCGTGGCATCGGGAGCCCTCTTCAGCAATTTCGCTGGCAATCTGCCCCTCGATACTTCCTTCATTTCCACGGGCTTGCCGATGGGCTCACGAAATTCGTGAATCCAGAAACTCTTGACCCTATCGCCCTGCTCCTTGAGCGTCTTATTGAAAGCGCCTTTCTCGATGATGTCGTAACCATCGAAATTACCCATCACGGCGAAGTAGCCTTTGATTCTCCGCTCCTCGATGTCAACCCCCTCCTTTTCATCCAACTCGAAGGGGAAGGATTTGCGCTCTTTGGGTTCCCATCTCTCAGCCATCGTTCACCTCCTCATTCGAAATAGGCCAATATCGTACATCTGCAATTGGGGTGCAGGGTGGGATAGGCTAGACCACACCTGAAAAGCCCCCCCATGATGGTCGGGTTGTCCTTCGAATATTCATACTCTGCTTCGCATTCTGGGCATTGCCGCCCGTCCAAGGTGGCGTACCATTGCTTGTATTCGATGCCCGCGTGCTTCCACGCTTCCTCGGCCCCTGCGTTGGAAGATCTTATCGTCTCGGTCCTAGCGATCCGTGTTGACCGCACCTTGTCGTAGTAGTGCCCCGTGTCCTCCTCTATGGCCTTACGGAGCGTCGGGACCGACCACCCTTCCCTCTGGGCTTCCGCCACCAGTTCCCGCAGCCCCTTCTCGCTCACCCCCTCGATGCCCTTGGCGAACTCGAAGGTGTAAGCCTTCAGGAATTCCTGGACTTCCGGGCGGTTGATGTCGAAGGAGATCCCGTAGGCTGCTAGGATATTGTCCGCCTGGGCCTCCATGACTCCCGCGAAGAGGGGGTTGAATTCCTCCACCCATACTTCCTTATCGACCATCAAGTAGGCCGTCCCTTCTTCTAGGAACTTTTCGAACGGGTCCCCCTGCTTGGTCGCCTTGCCCTCTTTCCTTAAAATCTTCAACAACGCTTCCTTCTCTGCCTTGAAGCGTCCCCCGGCCGTCTTCTTGAATATGCCCTCCCAGGCTTGGGCCACCATGTCGATGGCCTTCGCCCACCGCTCTTTCGCTTCCTCGGGGACATGGGCGCCCTTCAATTCGAGGGCCTTGGCCCCGGGGGGTGGCGGCTTCTCCTCCGCGGAGACCGGCAAGAGCATCATGGGCCGGAGGAAAACGTCGCCAGCAGGAACTTCCTCTAGGCCCGCCATATTCCGCGCTTCGTTCACGGTGACCCACCCCGCGGCTATGCTGTCATTCGCCCTGGTAAACACCGCGCTCTGTTCTTCTTGAAGCGCCTCGACTTCCGAGAAGTCCCACACGACTCTTACATCTTTGCCGAAGAGGGGGGCTAATTGTCGGTTGATGATCCCCGCATTCTTCTTATATGCCGGCATCAAGGTTTCCATCCAGAACGACTTGCGAGCCATCGTGTAGGCCGGAGTGCCAAGCGATCCCTTTTCCAACCCGACGAAAGCGCCGACCAGGATGGGGGGAACCTGGAAGACCGCGCATATCCTGGACTCGGTGATTCTCCGGAGTTGAGGGAAGTCCATGTCCGTGAACGTGGAACCCATTTGGACCCACTCAGATTCCTCGCCGAGAAATAGGGGATCGTGCCACATCTGCGCCGGACCACCGTACATGGCCTTTAGTTTGGCTTTGGCCTGCGCGATCATGGCTTCGTCCTGGTAGCCCTTCATCTTGAATATGCCGAACGGCACGGCGGCATTCTTGAAGAAGGACTGGACGAAGTCGGTGGCGAAGTTGTCGGTGTCGCCGTCCCTGGCGGCCGCCGCCAACGGGGGAAACCCTTCTATCTCGTCCCGGGGATGGGGATGCTTGAAGTAGAGCACCCCCTCCGACGGGAACGTTATCGAGCCCTCACCCAAGCCCAACCACCTGAATCCCGCTATCTTCTTCCTGGTCCGTTCGCCGAGTTTCACCCTCATCGCCTCTATCTCCACGAGGTCGGGCCGCATCAACCAAAGGCCGACGATCCTTCCGGCACCGCTCGGCTCCATCTCCCAGAAGCATTTGCCAGCGATCGAGAGGTACATGATCGTATTGAACCAGAACTCGTAGGCCGACATCAACGGATTGGGGTCGTCTAGCAAGATTTGAAGGCCGTGGTCGGGGTTCGGTATCCACTCCTTTCCCCTCTTCTGTTCCACGACCAACTTGGCTTCGGAGGCCGAGGAGGCGAGTTCGTTGACGCAGGCATTGATGAGGGCGTTCTTCTCGTAGCCCTCCCTGGAGAGGGATTGGAAGTCCGTCCTCACGCTGGTCCCCCAACCGGCCCAACCTTCCGTTCCGGTAGGCAGTCCTACGATGCCCTTCGTTTCGCCCACTAGTTGCCTTCGCATCTCTTTGAAGATGTCGCCTATCATCTACGCCTCAAGCCTCTCAAACCTAAACCCGCAGTTGGATAAGCCTTCTAAGTCCTCTAGCCTCAATGGGAACTTGCGGCATACTTCTTTCCACCCCTCCTCCCCAAATTCCGAGCAAGACTTGGTATTGGGTTCATAACGCTCACAAGGTTTTTCCCTTTCGGTAATCTTGAATGGCCCCCACCATCTCCATGTATTCGGGTCATCCCAATCTTCTATAACCCAATCCTCATACTTTGTTAGATCCGCGTACTTTCCATTTGTGGCCTCTTTGGGTGATTCGGCCTTTTGGCACTTATAGGCAAGTCTTTCACAACACTCCCCGCAACGAAGGCATTCGCCAAATCGTTCATAGCCCACTATCTCGCCATCCCGAATAACCCAAACGGTCATCTACGCCTTCTCCAAACCGTCAGGGTTGCCCTGGCGAGTAATTGAAGAATGAATCCAATGCTCGCTATGCCCGCTATCACTATGAGAGCCGCCAAGACACCCAGTGTTCCACCGAATCCTATCAAGAAGGCTTCACCCACGATTTGCCTCACGTATAGAATGCGGGCTTATGCTCAAGCAACATCCCGAATCCCCCGCTCACAGCGTCCACTTGGTCGTCATGCTTGCCGAGCGGGAACTCCTCCACCTCATCCAAGAAAGCCTCGTTCCAAGGCCCCCTGACTAATTTCACGTTGCCTGCCTTCGCTTGGCCAAACCAGGGCATGGCCCTCGCAACCTTATCACCAGTTGGCCGGTATCCCTCGCAATGGAAACCCGCCAACACACGCACATAATGGGCGACTAATATCTTGCCCGATGCCCCGGGCTCCTGTTCCACACCTATCCATGTCCCCGACCCATCTTCATCCGCCGTCCGCCTGATGAACTTTTCGATATCGTGTGCTCTCCATTGCCCCTTGATGATGTGCTCGATATAGTAAATCCCGTCTTTGAGGGCTACCTTGCCCCCAGCGGTGTAATCCGGGTCTTCTTTTGCCGCCTTCTTTTCCGTGGCCGCAAAGTCCCAGAATCTCGCCCTGTGCGCATCCGAAGGGGCTACGTCTACGATATCGAACCATGACCGCTCGGCCAACGCCCCGCCTTCTTCGACGAACTCCCCGCCGACCTCTTGGCGCTTGAACGAGCCAGTGTAAGCCGTTAGGAGCGAGGCGTAGAACCCCGGATCAACGTGCTCCTTGTTCTCCTCTATGGTGGCGTGGAACCGTTCAACCGGGACTTCACCCCCGTAAAGATCGAGCACTTCCTCCGGCCAGTTCTTCTTGACGAAGAAGTCGTAAACCCAATGGCGCATCCCTCTTGGCGTGGTCGTAATCCACACCATCGGATCGGGAGGCACGCGCACTGTGGCCAGCAAAATCAACCACGCCTTCTCGGGACTTCTCGCCGCCTCGTCGAACCAGACCCAGTTAAGATTCGGCCCCCGCCAGGAATCAGGGTCGTGTATCCCCCCGTACCAAACCTTCGAGCCATTGTCGAAGAGTATCCAGTTCTCGGTTTTGTGGTGCTGTACGACGCGGTCTTCCGGCGCCCATCGCCAGAATTCCTCTGCGGCCTTTAGCCATTGCGGATGATCGGGTGCCACCATCGCCCCAGGCATACCTGGGCGCTCCCTAACCATCCGCAGAGCCTCCTGGACGCCGCAGGCGGTTTTGCCCGATCCCCTGGAGCCTATGAGTGCCCTGAACCTCGCTTGGCTCGCGTGGAAGGCTTCCTGGCCTCCTAGATTCGGTTGGTAATGTGCAACCCACCCATGTTCGTTGAGGGGCCATTCCCGCCTGGCGGCCAGGTTTTCAATCGCCTGCCAAACCGCCACTTCCGCGATATGCGTCTCGGACAATCCGTTCCGCCTCGGCAACGACCTCCTCGGCATCTAAGCCCAACTCCTTTATCCGATAGATGACCTCGACCGACAATTCCCTCTTCTCGGGAGCCCAAATGCCCAAATAGTCACCTAATAGTTTAAGGGCTTGTATCCTTTGGGGAGCAGGGAACGTATCAGATATATTCACTAATCGGCTAATGACGAATTGAACGTCCACCTCCATCTCGTTGAGCAACTTCTGGGTCAAGCGATAGAATTGCTCCCGGAAGAGGGTGTGCTCATCGTCATATTTCAGATTATGTATGTATGCCTCGCTCACCTCGTCGCCACTTATTTCCGCGGCAAGGCGCACATTGCCCCCTGCCCGGACGAGGCATTCGAGTGCCTTCTTCCTCTTCTTCGTCCAGTTGTACCTCGCCATTTCTGCCTTTTTTCTGCCCATAAACGCAAAAAGCCGACACCTTTCGATGTCGGCGGTTTTTATCCCTAACCAACGGGCCTATGCGGCCCTAGATATTAGATTTTTTCCTTGCCCAGCCCTATCTCTACTTCGACAATTTTCCCCGCTATGTTAATCACAATCTTGACCTTTTGCTGTCGGCGAATCCAATCCCCGTGTTCATCTAACCAACGGTGCAACCGCTCAACGCGATCACCGTCGGCCATTAGGGATTCTACCTTCTCTCGCATTATAGCATACTATCCTTTGGTTGTCAAATAGTTAGAAAGATGAAATATCAGCCCCTTTATCCTTTGTGGTTGTCAAGCCCTTGAAACTGGCACTTCTGGCTCGTCATATACCCAATCACTCCCATCCATCTCATAACCCAAGTAATAGTGGCGTCCACCATATCCTTCCTCACCAACACAATCTGCATGCTTGGCAAAGAACGCATTGAGCCTTCCCTCGTTCAACAAAGGGCTCGTCCATCCCCCCCTATGCCAGAATTTCGCAATTGCGATGCCCGATTGGCACTCTTTACAAACTATAGCCATTCTATCGTCCGCCATTCCTCCTCCTATCCTTTGTGGTTGTCAAGGGGATAGATTTCATTTCTTTCGCTTGAGCAACTTGATGATCTCTGCCAATGCCTCTTCAATAAAGCCTAGCCGCTCCGCGATTTCCTCAAGCAATTCTATCATCTTCCTCTCCTGGCTCATCTCTCCCTCCTTTCATAACCATTCTCGAAATGGCGGTTCGTTCAGCCACTCCCAATAGGGCCGCCCTTGCCAGACCTCTTCCATGTATTCTATCAAAACCCACCTCAATAGCAAGCGCCTCATCATCTTGGAATTGCCCGCAGCGTGTTGGTGCTCCGCCGTGGTCAAGAAGACGCACCCGGGAGGAATGTGGGGCCAGAACTCTTTGATGATATCGGGGGCTTTTTCAAATCCGTCGGGAATCCCTCGGCCGAGGATATGGTGGAGTTCGACCTTGTATCCGGGCCGCCCGGTGATCTCGCTAAGAAGGATGCCCCTCTCTAAAGCCCCCGAGCGTTCTTGAAGGGCTATGTGAAGATTCGCCTTGTTGATCTCATCCAGGTCTTTCTTCTCTTGCTTGGTCAAGACAGCGGGCTTAATCATTCACCTCCCCGTCAACTCATCCGGCAATTCCGCCACCATCCTTTTGATATGGTCCCTCTTGAAATGCGGCAGAGACCGGTATAATTCCTCATCGGTCATCGGGCCATTAGCGACAAAACTCGCAAAGACACACTCCCGCAAGGTCCTATATCGGCGAGGCATGATCTTCACCAATTCCCTAACACGTCTCTCCATTATTCGCCTCCATCATACGGCACGGGCTTCCCCTGCACGAAGATCAACCTCTCCTGTATGGGGACATTGTAAACATAGGTCGAAGGATCCCCGGGAGTGCCCACGCTCTTGATAAGTGATGACTTCGTCTCGCCGAAGCCTGTGTTCACCACTTTGTCCTCAATAGGCAACCCGAGGAGATAGCCCCGGTCCTGCAACCGCAATTTGTAGTCCACGTCCTCGGCGAAGGCCCGCCCGTCTTCGGTGAACGGGCCGTTCTCCTCATAAACCTCGCACTTCATCGCACCAAAGCCCACGAAGTCCTCGACGATCTCCACATACCTACCTTCCCGCTCCTTGTACTCGATGTACTTTTTCTTGTGGTCACAGGGGTCCCAATGGTAGTGGAAGAAGCCAAGGACCCCGACCTCTGGGAAGGTCTCAAGTAGGTCGACCGCTTCGGTAAGCCAACCTTCCTTATATTCGAAGTCCGCATCGACTTTGACGAGGTAATCGCCTTTTGCGATGCCAAAACCCCGATTGAGCCCGGCGCCGATCCCTATGTTCCTACCACAGTTAAAGATAACCGTTGAGATTCGTCGTTCAGCCACTAAGCCCCAGATGTAATCGATCGTTTCCAAACAACCCGACCCATCGTCCACGATAATCAGTTCGTAGGGATAGAGTGTGTTGCCATGAAGACTCGCTATGCTGTTCGCAAGGAACTCCGGCCGGTTGAAACTGAGCACGACGATGCTGGCGAATTTCATTTTTCTTTGTCCTTTAATTCTACAAGTAATTTCTCCCAAGCAAGAATTGACCGCTTCATCTTTAACATGATATCCTTCCCCTTAATAACTCGGGCTTTGTGGAATGCTTCTTTCAACTTACTTGCGTGAGGCTCGGGAATAATAAGCCCGCTCATTTCACTTTCCTTAGAACTGCAACCACATGGCACTCATCCACAATGTCGTGTCTTGTAACCCACCACTCCCCTATCAAGCCCTCGGCCACGTGATCCGGGGTAGGATTCCTGAAGTCGAACCAATGGAAGATCTCATAGTTGAAGAAGCGGTAATGGGTAGGATGCCTCCAGGCGTTCGTGTGCTCAATCCAGGGCACAACGATATACGCTTCTTCAGCAACTTTGAGCACGCGATTGAACTCGTTGATCACATAGATAAGTGCATCAATATCTTTAGTTGGATGCCTATGCACCAGGTGTTCGAGAACGTGATGGCAATATAGCCAATCCACGGAGTCGTCTTCAAAGGGAAGCGGGTCAAGGATATCGTGCTGAAGGAACGTCCCCTCTTCGTAGTGGGCCGAGAAGTCGTGTTTGTCCAGGCCGATGTTGCAATCCTTGTGCCTCTCTGTCCCGCACCCCACATCTATTTTGAGCATCTGATTATTACCCCATGAAACATGTGGCCGATTGGGAAAACTTTTTCCACTTTGCCGAGATAACCGAACACCCTATAACAGTCTTCCTCCGACCACGTCGGGTGATAGTGTATCGGAATGGGCATGTCCACGGGCACGTTGGCGACGACCCGGGTCTTGGCTAACCGCTTTGTCTCTTCTAAGCAATGGGTGTAGTCCTCCAGGTGCTCAAGGATCTCTGAGAGGATCACCGTATCGAAGAACTTGTCAGGGTAAGGGATCTTATCAGTCTCCAAGTTGAGACAATGATAGGTGCCGTGCGGGTAATCTTCTTTGGCTATTCTGAGCGCCGACCAAGCCCAGTCAACTCCCCAATATTCCTCACAGAATTGTGCCGCTATACCTATCCCGCATCCCATGTCCAGGACCTTGCCCACCACGTAGGGCATCAGGGGCTCGATCCAACCCGTAGCGGTGGCCGTGTAGATGTGCTTTTTCATCTCGACTGAATCGTGCCCGAAACCATAAATCCATTGGGCGTCATACCACTCTTGGCTACAGCCCTTAAGATCAGTGGGGCACTCTTCCGGCCATTCTCTCATTTCATATCACCGGGGGCAGATCTTTCTCATCAAGCGGAATGTCGTATTTGGCATGGATGTACCTAATCGCCCTGATTTCGCTCAATCTCCCTTCACTTCCTGCTGCCGGATGGTTGACGTGGTAGCCGATCGTCTTGGCGGTGAAGATCGCCTTGAAACCTGCGAATTGCAGAGCATAGCCATGTTCGCAATCCTGCCCGCGCTCCTTCAAATCTTCATCGAACCCGCCTGTCTTATAGAAGGCTTCAATAGGGATCAAGAGATTTCCGCTTAACGCCGCCCCGGCGAATACTTCGTGTTCCACCCCATCATCCCAGACGACACCTCGGAAGTCCTTCCCGACGGGAGCGCGTGGGCCTTCGGGTGTCAACCGCGGCAGGTTCGCGGAAATGAAATCGTCCCATCTAAGCCTTATGTCACGGAGATCGATCTCCATGGGAGGCAACCAGTCGTACCTCCCGCAGATAACGACGCCGGGCTTCTCCGCGATGAGTTCGTAATAATTCTCTATGGCCTGGGGATTCAGGACGACTTCACCATCCAGGAAGAGAATATGGGTTGTCTCTTTGGCGACTAGCCTCGCTCCTTGATTGCGCGCGAGCGACACTTGCCTCTCGACCCCTTCTTCATGCTTGTGCCAATAGTATTTGAGGTGAACCGCGGAATGCACGTAATGGAAGCCCATCACCATTCCGTGCGTCCCATCCGTGCTTCCATCGTCGCAAATGACTATCTCGAAGTCGTGGACAGTCTGGTTCACCAAACCTACGAGGGTCAGGGCTAGAATGTTCTTTCGATTGTACGTAGGGATCACTACCGCGATTTTGGACATCTTCCATCCCCTCAAATTAGGAACTAAGAAGCGAAATAAGCCAAGGCAGGAGCATCAAGAATATGACTATAATGGGCACTATGACTAATGGGCCCCAAAACCCATCTCTTGGCATGAGGCCCTTGTACGTCTCCTCAAGTCGCAACGGTGGCGGTAGGGGCTTGGGGGGCGGCTTCTGGCCCTTGTAGATGGTGCGAAGGGGCAATCGCTTGGGAACGAAGGAAACGCCTGGGTCCAAGATTATCAAGCCCTGTGGTGCCTGTTCAAACTTCCTACTCCCACAACCCTCGCATTGCCCAACCTTCTCTTCGTATTCATTGCCGCAATAGACGCATCTATACATGATCTTCGACCTCCTCGTACACCAGGGGCAACTGGCCCGCCTTACCTCTGACTATTCCTAATTCCGCCAGGTCGTGCTTCTTCTCTATGTACTCAATGTTTCTCGCAACTTCCTCTTCGTTCTTTTGCTGGTCGCGGTGATGATACAGGTGCCAGCCAATGACCTTTTGAGAGAAGAGCGCCCTGACGCCCGCCTTCTGCGCTCGTATGCCGAACTCCGCATCCTCTCCCCCGTGACCTACCATGTTCTCGTCATAACCACCCAACATTTCGTAGACATCTCTAGGAATCAACTGGTTCCCGCCATAGAGGTCCAGACAGTATCGTGTACGAAGTCCTGCTTCTGAATCGTCCCAGAAGCCGGGAATCCCGCATCTTGGGTCCAGTCCGACGATACCAACCAACTCCTGCCCCAGTTCATATTCCCTTATGGGAGGCAACCAGTCATAGCGACCTCCTATGATAATGGTTGGGTTCGCCTCAAAAATGTTCTTGTAGTGCTCCAGAGCATATTGGTTAAGCATCACGTCCGAATCGTCAAAGAGGAGAGCAAACCCGGTAGCAAACTCTACTCCGTTGTTTCGGACCTTACTTAGTCTATAACCACGGTGGAGTTGCGACACAAATTTAAGGTCCAAGAGGGTATCAAACTCGCGAAGAACTTGCTCAGGGTCATCGGTGGAGCCGTCGTCTGAGACTACGACCTCGAAATCCTTGTATGTCTGTCGTTCGAGAGCCGCCAAGACGAGGCGGAGATTGTCCTTGCGGTTGTAGATTGGAATAATTACGCTAATCATTGTTCTTCCCACTCCTTTCTATATTTCCCAACCAATCTCTCGATTCTCTCCTCTGTAAACCAGCGTTTGACCCAGAGATCGATATTGGCATCCTCATTGACAAACCGGGCATCGGATGTAGAGTGGTAGTGCATCACGACTGCTTCCGGGGTGTACCACACCTGGTAACCCAATTCCCAGGCTCTCAAGCATAAATCGGTATCTTCCCAGCCGTTGATGAAGTCTTCATAGAACCCCCCCAATTCCCCGAACGCTTTCCTCTTGATCAGCATGCACGCCCCCGTCACCGCCGGCCACATCTTGGCTACATTAAAGACCGGTATATCCGGATGGTTGTTCCTGCCGACCTCGTAGGGGAGGAACTGTTGGTTCAAATCGATCCCCGCACTATCAAGTCTTCCTGCGATTCTCGTAAGAACATGAGGACGCTCTCCGAGAACGATGTGCCGGATACTAGACACGGGGAAGATCAACTTGGCCCCCACGACGGCGCATTCCGGGGTTGCCTCCATCCGCTCTTCCATCGCCTTTATGAATCTCGGCTCGGGCTCCGTGTCTTGGTTTAGGAAGAGAATATATTTGGTGTCCGCCAAGAATCCACCCAGGTTGTTTACTACGGCAAAACCTTTGTTTTGGTTGTTCCTGAGTTTCCGGACGAAGTCGTACTGGTCTAGGATCTGCCAGGTGCCATCGCGACTATTGTCATCGACTGCCACGACCTCGCAGGGTTCATGCGATAAGAGAAAGAGAAGTTTGTGCAGGAAGTCCTCGCCATTGTAGCAAGCCAGCACGACCGTCGTCTTCGGGGCTTTGCTCACGCCTCCTCCTCTTTGCCTGTCCCCACTTTGTAAGAACATATAGCATCCATCCAGTCCAAAATCTCCTCGAAAACCGTCGGCTGTTGGGATTTTATCCCGCAGATGCGCCATAGAAAGTGCCGTAGCCTTTTCATTCCTCCTCCTCTTTGCCCTCTCCCTGAAAGGGCGATAAACTCGGTTGCCCCATCTCTGAGCACTTTTATTACCCATTCATCCCAAATTACCCTTGCTCTATAGGGGGTTCGCCCAACCACCCCCAACTCCTCATCCAACCGCCCATCACGGACGGCGGAGAGGACGAGAGTGACATCACGGTTTATTCCTTTCTTACAACGCTCAATAGATGCCCCGCATTTGTCTTCGGCAAGAGACCTCAGAAATAGGCACGTCTTACAATGTTCTTTGCGTATCTCCTCTATCAACTTCTCCATGCTATTCCTCCTTTATCACCTCTATCAAGGCCCTCGCCAAGGCGATGGCGGGCGTGGGGCCTATGCCTTCCACGTGATCGCTAGGTTCTCTCACTGCGAATGCAATATATGGCTCTTCTGGATTCCAGTCTCTACCCTCGAAATCTGGCTGTAATCGCTCATCGCCAAGATGGTAAAGCCCATACCCCCTCTCCTCCAGCATCTCCTGGAGTTGGCCTTGGCGGGGGAGGAAGATCAGGTCTCTGGTTTCTAGCCAATGGGTGCGTACCTCTACAAGCCTAACTTCGCCCATTCTATCTAGGCCAGTTACCACACGAACCTGCTCACTTCGAGGCAAATATACCCAATCCCCATACTTCGGCTCCCACAACTCCTGTATCCGCTTCACCTCCTCTGAGGTGAAGCACTTTATGTCCGCTTTACTTGGAAACATCATCTTCCCCTCCCTTCCCCTTGGGATCCCCCTGGGACGCAAACTCTGTGAGAACCTTGCAGAAACGGCAGATTGGTGATAATGATTGTTTAGCAACACAACCAAAATTGTCGGGCTTATAGTGGAGGAAACGTTTACACATATATTTTCTATCGCCTTCCCTCGCCTCTCTTACCTCTTCTTTGGTCAAGAGGAGAAAATCAGTCATTGGTGGACTCCTTTATCACGGCTACTGCCAACCTTTGCTTGCCGAAAAGCATCGCAGCCTCCGGCGTCTTAAAGGCTATATCCAAATGCTTCCCCACGATGGCAGATCCCCGATCCTCGCAGACCCTCGCGCCGATTCCTTCGATGTAAACCATGATCCCCAGCGCCAACTCCTCGGGGCAGGCTATGGTAATCCCCGGCCTCACCTTCCTTCCATCCGCGGTGATCTCCCGGGGAGTGTATTCATCCCCCACGGCATAGCCCGTAACGATGTAGAATTCGGCCTCCGCCCCCTCCATTGGCGATGCCGGTTGCGTAAGGGGTTGGACCCGCTTTGCCAACCAGGCTTCTCGCGTAGGAAGGGGCGGAAGCACGACTTCGACGCACTGGGGTGGCGGTCCCGGCGGCAAACCAGCAACCCGCCATTCCCAGTTCATCTTCTGAATTAGGGATAGTCCAAGGAAGGCTATGATAAGGGCGCTGTGTTGTACTAGGCGGATCACAAAAGCACCCCTTGTAGTAACCGCTTCTTGGCCATCTCCAGGTATTCTTCTTTCATATCTACGCCGATGACATTCCTACCAAAATACAATGCCCTCTCTGCTATCCTTCCGCTTCCACCAAAGAAGGGGTCTAGAATGACGCCAGGAACAAAGCCCTCTCCGCATCCGCAGTCTGACCAGCCGATGGTTCGTTTCCCTTGTCCGCTATAGGTTTTAGGATCATAAGCCTCAACTTCGGCCTTGCTTGCCACCCTGTCTGTATGTTTGATACGACCCGCCTTCACATCGGCCACTCGAACATTGAATGCGTTTGGGCTTTTTCCCACAGTTATCCTCTCCCTCGGCTTCCCACACTTAGGGCATACCTCTTTAGGGCATCCCACCTTTATCATCCTCTCGCAGAGTTTGGAGGGCCAGACGGCATAGTGGGCTTCCTTGAAAGGCTCTGGTTGGATGATCCAAACATCGCCAGGGTTGGCTCCTGCGGTATGGCCTCCTCGAATGTTGCTCTTCTCGCTAACGCCCACAGATTGAACTATCTTGTCATTTCGGGGGATATACTCTTTATGACCCGCCTCCATGCTAGTGTGTGGCCTTCTCACCGCATCTAAATCAAACCAGTACCCCTTCGGCTCTTTGACAAAGTGAAAGACCATCTCATACGAACACGACATCCTATCCTTCACGCTCTCTGGCATGGCTACCTTTGTAATGTGACCATCGGGATATTCTTTGCCCTTGTACCAGATGATGTCATCCCTGCTCACCCAGCCCATGTCGTTGAGGGCGAAGCGGAGGCGGTAGGGGATGCCGAGTTTCATTTTGGGGATGCCTGCCCTTCCATCTTGTGGCCTTGTCAGCCCAGGTCCCGCTATGTGATCTTGAGGCTTGTTTATCGAAATACCCTCTCTAGCGGCTTGATATTCTGGCGAACCGTGTCCGCTCTGTCCCTTGCCACCGTGAAACGTATCCCCCATATTCACAAACAGATTCCCCGTCGGCTTCAAAATTCTCATCCATTCTTTAGCGCACTCGCAGAGATGAGATATGTATTCTTGCCAGGTGGGTTCGAGCCCTAGTTGGCCGCGCCAAGCGGAGCATAGGGAACAGTAGGAACCCCCTGAAACATCGCCTGGTTGGGTATCCCGCTTGGGTGAAGATTGTATGGTTTTTACCCGTGATTCCTCTGGCCGACCATCTCGTTTAAGCCCGCTCTTGTCACTCCAACCCTGTGTGGAACCAGGACGGATAACTTCTCCGCCCCACTCATGCTCACACCCATTATCTCCACCCCATATCGTTACCACATCTTCGCCATAATCTCTTTTCCCCCAATAAGGCGGAGAGGTGGCGATCATATCTATGCTTTCATCTGGAATGTCGAGATGGCGTGAATCGCCTAGATATAGTTTCGCCCTTCCGTCTGGGGTCTCGTAGAATAGATTCATCGTATATCCTTAGCCGGGTCGAAATCCTTATCCAGCGCGTGCGAGAGCCAGAAGGCCCTGTTGACCCAACCCAACTCGGGGTCCGGCTCTAACTCCTTCATCTTGCCGTCTTTGACCTTGAACACCCCGTGGGCGGTGATGACGAGGTAAGGTTGCATGGATTTGGTTAGAACAACCTCAATTGATTCTTCGGCCATCTCTTATCCGGCCTCTCTGGTAATGGTCCCGATCTTTCCCGAAGGCATCCAAGACATCTCCAACTCGCCCAGTCGTTCATCCTTCTCACCAGAACATGGAGCACTCTTTCGTCACACTTCTTGCAGTATAGGAATCTCTTATTAGTTGCCAGAGAACCCTCCCAAAATTTCCCGCCCACATTTACCCGCACTTCCGCGTCCAGTCCGTGTAGGAGAACGCACCGGTAGGTGTCGGGTGAACCTGCTAAAAGTTATAGGGCCAATTCTAGTTCTTTATCTCCTCCGCTGACTCTAGCGAAGCCAAAATTCTATTGGCATGATCACTAACTTGCTTCCATAGCGCAAGAATTAGACTTGGCTTGTATTCAGATTTGTACTCAATCACGACATGAATCGAACCACACTCCGCTTCTTTTGCTACATCTATATTCATCAGTCCTCCTCCTAGATTAAGTCGCGTTGCTCCATCACGGCCAACGGCCTACCCTCGAACATCGCCTCCGCGGCCATATCCATCATATCCAGCGTCTTCTGCATCTTCTTGATGCGGGAGCCGTAATCCCCGAACCGGAACTCCTTGTATTCCCGCATCGAGGCGGGCCAGTAGAAGCCGGACGATTTGCCCACGGAGGAGCAGATCGGGTGCCCTTCATTTCGGAGTTCATGGATCGCGGCCCGCACCTTCCTGTCCGTGGTGCAATACTGCCTAGCCAGATAACGGCTCTTGACGGCCTTCTTGATGCCGATGTGTTGCGTCCTTAGATGGATTAGCATGGCATCCCGGAGTGTCTTGCTCGTCTGCCAGAGTTCACGTGGTAGTTCCCTCATTATCTCCTCCAATCTGTCGGGCTTGGGTGCCCAACCCCCGGTCGCTATCATGTACGCCTGCCCCCGGTTCCTAAACCCGAGTTCGTCGGCGATCTCCTGCCAGGTGCGCCCCGAGGCCCTTAGACGGTTGATTGCCTTCCGTAATATCTTGCTAGGCTTTGCCATATTAACGCCGTTAATGAGGCCCAGACAGCCTTACGAACCAAACCGCAGGGTAAGTGCCATTAGGGCCGTTGCCAAGAGCATGAGGCCCAAAAGCAATCTCTCTTCGCCGCGCAATTCCCGCCACCAATCCTCTATGGCCCACCCCAGCCTCGTGAACAAGTCTGGGTCACCGGGCACTTTGTATTTGCCATTGCCGCCCCATTTCATTCCGATCTCCTTTCCGGATAAGCCCAACGGCCCCGGATATGCTTGCGCCGGTCAATGCCGATGAGCGAAATCAATCTCCAGATCAGCCTTTTCATCTTCTTCTCCCTTCGGCGGTGGGGACAACGGCACGTTTTCCTTATTACCCTTTCTGACTCGGCATAGTAATCAGATACTCTATAAGGCCGTTCCGCTTCTCAGAGCCTATGCGCCCTGGCCGTAATTGAAAACAGAAAGAAACTCATCCCCACCGCCCAGGAGAGAAGGAGAGAAAACTCCCCCGGGCCCCGGTGGCTAACCGGGACAATGCCATTTCATTCGGTTGCCTCCTTTTCCTCGACCCGATCCACCAAGCAAGCCACGATGTCGGCAAAGTTCTCACCCAGATATTTCTGTGCCGTCCCCTTGTCGTATCCGCAAGCCTCCATCGCCTTGATGGTCTGAACGCGGCTCTTGTAGTGGGCTTCGTAGCCCATCGCTTCGAGTTGGGCGTTGGTCTCTTCCTGGATCAGCCCGACGCTTACTTTCTCGGGCTTCTCCCCTGGTAGTGGGGGCGTCTTCCGCGCTTTCTTTGCTAGTGGGGCTGGCTGTGGGGCGGTTTCCAGTTCTTGCCTCGCCTCTGCGGGCCTGCGGCCGTCCCTGTGTTGCGATAGTGTACTGTTCTTCAATATCAACCTGGGTTCCTTGGCAAATTTCCGCTTCTTGTTATCCCAGTCCACCCATTGTGCTTCCGCCTCGTAGAGGTAACGCCCGATCCCGAAGAGAACGGCGGCCCTCTTGAGCCCGTCGCTAACGGAGCCCTTGATGGCCGCGTCATCGTCCCCAGCCACGAAGCCTATGTCGGACTTGGTGACGCCCAAAACGGTTAGCATAACCTTGGCCGCCTTGAGGCCGGGGATGAACTCGAAGTCCGTCTGCCACCCCGCGGGTCCCACGACTTCATCCAGGCGATTCATCACATGGCGGGCCGTGATGTGGGGAACCGCAAGTGCCGTGGTAGGTTTATCCTTGGGGTAGAGTGCCTGGGCCTTCCAACCTATCGCGTCTTCGGGGAAGGGCTCGCTAAGGGACTCTAGCACTTCCCGGGTCAACCTCTTGGTGATCTCCCACCCCGTTTCCTGTTGCGCCATTTCGTCCGCCAACGGGTCTTTCTCTACCATCTTCCTCCTCCTTTTTCCTCTCCTTTTTTGGGGCCACCTTATAGTTCATCTTCCTCTATCTCGATCTTGTAGTCGCATATCGGGCACGCCCAGGTGGTCTTGAGCATTTTCACTAGATAGATTCGGCACTTCGGACATTTGGGTATCATCTTCCCCCTCCTTTGGGATGACCAAGCGCCAGACTCCAACAAGGCTGTCTATCCTTTGCCATTCGAGTAGCATGGTCTTGACATCTTTGCGGCCAAAATCCCTCTTCCATTTCCACAAGAACGCGGCGATGTAGGGCCTTGCAACCTTGGGAACCTTGCCATCGAGTCGTTTGAACGCCCTAAGTAATTCCTTGGTTTCCCACTTGAGTATCCGCTTCGGCGTCATCTTCCCTCTCCTTTTTTCTAAAGAACTCCAACAATTCATTCCGCTCCGCTTCGCTCGGTGGAGGTTTTAGGCGGCTGTATAGGGCCAAGAGGATACGGACGCCTTCGTTGCTCATTTGAATCGGACCGATACGACCTTGCGCGTCTCCACGCCGGGAGGGATCTCCCCGGTGGCCTGGATATACTTGGTGATATCGGATTTGAGCACCTTGAAGTAGGCCGGAACCTCTTCCTTGAACTCCATCGGCACGGCCTCTTCGTCCGTGATGTCGATGGCCGGGCGCTTGCTGGTGGAGACGGTGACGCTCCGGGTCTTGCCTTCGAGTTTGGGCTGGCCGAGTTGGTCGGAGACGAACTTGACGGCTTCCTTGAGCCGTCCCATCTTGGCCTCGTCCTGGCGGGCGAGTTCCGATAGATGGCTAGCCTCTTCTCTCCTGGCCTTCTTCCTGGCTTCCAAGTGGCGGTAGAAACTCACGTAGCCATCTACCTTATCCGCCAGGAGTTTCTCCTTGTGGGTGAGGAACGCAGCGAGTTTGGCTAACCGTTCCTCGTCCGGGGTCTCCTCTTCTTCGAGACGCTCTATCAGGGTTCCTAGCGCCTCCACGTCCGCGGTGATCTCGAATATGCTACTCATCTTCTCTCTCCTTTCTTCCTGGCCTCAAACTTCTTGCAGGCGAATTGGCCGGGCTTCACTTGGGCGGTTCGTCCTATACCCCGCCTGAGACAGTAGTACCACAAACCCCACCTAAACCACCTGCAATCCTTACACCGAAGTCGTTTCTCCATCTTCCTCCTCTCCTTTTTAACCATGCCTTCTTTTGGCCCGCCTCTGCCGCATCCTGCGGGTCTCCCTCTTGAAACAACGAAGGGCCACCTCCTCCGCTGAATCCAGAGATACCGTGGCCCCACATTCGCAATTCCACAGATGAAGGGCGATCTGTCCATCCCCGTCCCGTTGTGGGCCAAGATAAGAGTGAGTCGTCACCCGCCCACACACCTTGCAATAATGGCCTCGTTCAAGAAGCGGCTTGAGAGCGATGGTCATTCTGTCCTTCCCTTGTGTCTATAAGTGCGCCGGATTGCTTCTCTCTCTATGTCCGCGGCGGTTCTGTTGTTATTTTCTAGGATGTGTGACGAGGCTTGACTCAAGGCTTCGACCTTCCCTATCGCGTGCCCAAGAGCCGCTATATTAGCGAGGAACTCCTCCGGGTCCTTGATGTGTTCGCCCGTTCCGATCTGCCGCACTATCTTGGTGTGCAACTTGACGACCCTAACAAGGATCATGCCTTCTTCGACGCAGAGGTCGCGGACTATCGCTTCCCATGTCTTGGGTCGGCCCATCTATTCGCTCTCTTTGGGGATTCTGAATACCATGACCATTACTTCTTCGCCATTGGTGCCTTGATGACCCTCAAGCGTTGTGCAACATTGGTATGCAAAATCTCTCGGTGTATAGTTTATGAAGGTGCGGCGATCACCCCAATGTTGAACTATGCCAATCTGTGGCTCCCCCACCATCATCTCCTTCAGGGCTTCGATGGTGGCCTTGATGCCGCCATAGCCAGTAACAGCAAATTCAAAGGGCGGGCTGCCATATCTCTTCTCGTCCACATCTACTTTGTTATGCGCTCGTTTGCTCAAGGCCTCAAAGAAGTCCATCATTCCTCCTCCCCTTCTTCGTAAACACCTGGCAGATGTTTACGAAGGCTGTGCTAAAAAAAGACGGAGGGCCGCCTCGACCACTTCACGGATCTTCCTATTGGTCTCCGCCGCCCTAATCTTGACTTGCTGGTGCAATTCAGGGTCTATCTTGAGGTTCTTCAGTTCGTCGTTTCCCATCTCACCCTTATTATACTATCTTTCTATCCCCTTGTCAAGTGCTGCAACCTTAAAGTTTTACGCCTACAAACAGCGACTTTTCCAGTTGCGGTGCAATAACCCATAGAATCACAAAGAACGTGATAGAATGGAAATAGCGGATAGGACAAAGGTACTGTTTACTTTCAAGGCGGGCTCGAATATGCTGTATAGTGGGTTAGTGAAAGCGCAGAATCTCCGGCGGCACCTCGACGCTTTCCATGCCTACAACCTCGCAAGAAACCTCTCACCAAGAACCCTCATCACGTACGGAGATGGACTTCGACGCTTCTACCGGTGGTTCACGCAAGCACACGGCGAGGAAGCCGAGATAACCGCCCGACGCATCCGGGAGTTCGTCGCCCACAGGCTGGCCAGCGGCAAAAGCCATTTGACGGCTCGCGCCGAGTTGACAGCCCTGCGGGCACTCTTCACGTTCCTGGTGCTCGACGAAGTGATCGCCCGGGACGAAAACCCCATGCGCCTCGTTCCGAACCCCAGGGGACCGATGCGCGACATTCTCCCGTTGACTGGCGAGCAAGTCCACCGCCTCCTCGATTCCTTCGACCTCGACAAGCCATCCCAGCAACGAGACCAAGTGATCTGCCTGCTCATTCTGGATACCGGCCTTCGAGTCAGTGAGGTGGTTCGGCTCTCGACAGCCGATATCGACTTCGACCGTTCCAGCATCGCGGTGGACGGCAAGGGCCGCAAGCATAGGACCGTCTACATAGGGCAGAAGATGGAAAGGATGCTACGCACTTATATCGAGAACTGCCGCCCAGGCATCGCCAACGGCCACGGCACGCTCTTCCCTCCGACGACCCGCTCGACCTATGCCACCATGCGCCCCCATTATCTCTCGGAGATCATCCGCAACAAGATGGACGAGGCAAGAATCCCCAGGTGTAACAGTAGTGGCCATCGGCTTAGGCACACTTTCGGCACGAATTTCATAAGGGGCGGCGGCAACGTCTTCGCACTCCAAAGGCTGCTCGGTCACTCGAAACTTGACATGACGAGAAGATACGTTATGCTGGCCGAGGAGGACTTAGCGGAAGCCCACCGGAAAGCATCGCCGGTGGATAGGATGATCTTATAGAAAGGAGGTGAGAAAATGGCTTTGATAAACGAATGCCCGAAGTGCGGCTCGAAGAAGATCAAATCGAGCCGTCAGCACAAATGGGCCGGCGTCTTGGGCTTCCTCTTCCTCTTCATCGGCTGGTTCGTTTGGCTGGCACTCGCGCCGAGAGAATACGCCTGTCTCTCTTGTGGCGCAAAGTGGGCATAGGAATTGGGGCGGCAGGGTTGCCTAGACCCTCGCCGCCCCAGGAGGAAGATGATGCGCCTGCTGGCGCAGGTATTAGCGGTTAGATCTTTTCGCCCAGGATAGTCCGGCCCGCGATCTCTCGTCGCAGCAGTTGGTAGATCATCTCGGCGGCCACGAAGGTCACGCTAGCCTCTTCTAGTATCGTTCGTAGAATGGCGAAGAGGCAGGTCAGGAAGCCGACGGGTTCGGGCACCATCTCGCACACGAGGAAGTTTGGAATCCCCGTTGCGAGTAAGCGCCCGGCAATGGCCAAGGCAACCGCAACGATCATGGTGAACCAGAGTGCCTTTAGGCCCTCGACATCCAAGCCCAACTTCCTGAAGAGCCATACCAGGGCGAAGACTATCGTGCCCAGGATCAGGGGGTTCTCCAAAAAGCCCATGTCCTTTCTCACCTCCTTTCGTTTGGATTTACACCATTTCCCAATGCGGCGCCCCGCAAAGTAGCCAATAGATGGCCGTTACACAAAGTAGGAGTATCAGCAGAAGCATGGCCTCACGCATCCAACACCGCCTGCAACGTGTTTATGGCGGCCACCGCTCCGTTTCGCAGGTCGTCGTACTTCTTCTTATAATCCACCTCGCTTGGCTGCAGGTCAACGCCCCAGAAAGCCTTGTACCAGGCGACGAAAGGCTCCCAATAGTCCTGGATGAACGGAGCCTCTGGCCGATCCGCCTTTCCGCTATACCAAAATAGAGCCCTATATAGGTCTTTGGCCTTGGTTATCTTCTCCTCAAAGATCGAGAGTCCTTTCCTGATATTCCATTCTGGCTCACAGGGATCTTGTCCCTCCTCAAAGTGGAAGGGCATAATTTGCATCAGCCCCGTCGCTCCCGAGTCCGGATTCACGATGTCTGGGTCGCCGTTGCTTTCTCTCCTGATGATGCAGGCAACCACTTTGGCGGGAGATACGGGAACCCCTTGATAATCGGGGATCGGTACATGGCACTCTCTCGTACATTTCCCGATGAGTTCCTTCCACTGGCTGATTTGCGATGGTACATTCTCCCAAATTCCCATTGGTTCCTCCTTCGGCTCCCAGTAGGATACGCCCTGAGCCTGCACATAAGGAGCCCATAAACGTAGCATCTCTGGGTCCATGTTGAATGAGGCCCAGCCTAAGCCACCGCCTCCGCCACAATCGAAAGCGCAACCACCCACTACATACCAGTTCTTCATCCACTCTGCATCCATCCACTTCCATTGTTGCATATAATTCCAAGCAGGGGTGAACTTCCTCCATCCCTCTCTTGGCCTTCCACAAACCCCGCCGTCTATGCCGCACTCGGAGATGATGAGGGGCAGCATCGGTAGGTTGTGTTCCTTGAGATAGTCGTAAACATGGCGGTACTTCAAACAATGCCAGTTTACGGCATCCCACATGGCCGGCGCTGAGTATTCGTGAAGGTGTAGAAAGTCCCCCTCCTCCAGCGCAGGCTTGAAGGCAGAGAACCAATGCTCCGGGGGAGTGCCCACCGAGCAGCCACCCACCACAGACAATAGCCCCTCTCTATGGAGTATCCGGCTCCGCTCTGCCTCGAAGTCTGCATATCGCTTAAAGATCTCTAGGCCCTGTGGCCCCCCCTTATGATAAGCCAAGTCTCCGTCCCACTCGTTGTATCCACTGGCTCCGTCAACATGGCAACCGTCTATGTGTAGCAATAGCAGGTCGGTGAACTCCCGGGCGTTCCTGATAGGATCATCCAACTTCTGCTCATCGACCCATAGCCGAGCGATCAAGAGACTCTTGGGCTGCGCCTGCTTGACTTGGTTTATCATCATCTCGTTGAAGTCAAGGATGAAGTGAACGGCGCCGCCCACGTTCTTGCAGTATTGAAAGATCGCATGATTCCAAGAGTGGATGTGGAGCCCTAGTTTGCTCATTCCTTCTTCTTTACTCCAAGCGTCGTTTCAATTCTGGCTAATCGGTCTGTTACCTCTAGGCAAAACTTGTCGAACTTCCTTGCTAGTTTGTCAAGTTTTGAATAGACGTGGTTATTGACGCCCCTCCAGGCCGTGAACGTGAACGCGTAGCAACCGATAATCGCCAAGAACATAGTTACAATTATCCCCGTTTCTATGCCCGTCATTTGTGCCTCCTTTCTTTGTCTTTGCTCATCGATTAAACGATGCCTCCCGTCTCTTGTCGGTTAGAGATTTCTCCTCCCCCCGCTCGAACTCCCTGGTGTATTTCATCAAGCGTTCCAAATCCTCGGACGCTCCTTCGGGGATAAGGTTGGCCCTTCCCTTCTCCATGTCATATTCCATGCCCACCAAGAGGAAGGTCGTATCAGATCCCCCGCCCACGCCCCACCTGATGTCACTACCCGCCGTGCCTTCCACTTCCACCGCTCGGAAGTAGGGGATCTGCACCACGTAGCCCATCTCTAACTCGTAAGGCTGAATCCAGGCTCCGCCTTTGAAACGGTCTTGCACGGGGCCGAATATCTCGAACGAAGATTTGACCTGTGGATGGGCGTGCTCCTCCAGGTATTGCCGAAGATATTCGACAGCGAGAATCGCATCCACACGACCGAAGTTGATAACCCTTTCCCTTATTACCCCATACACGGTCTGAGCAGAAGAGTCGCCGGCCGCGGGTACGGTCGTGTTGGCTACGATGCCCGTGGACGTGACGTGCGCATAGTATTTGGCCGTCAATCGTTCCACCCCGTCCTCGTCGATGAACTGCCCCCATGCCTCAGTGATGAAGCCCTTGTCAGTTTGCCCCCTGGCGGACAGCCTGGAAGCGTGGTGAGGGGGTATCATGTAGCGCACCCTGTCACGGTCTGCCCGCTTGAGGTACAACCTGTTACCCCCTGGCTCGATTCCCCAGCCCAAGGCTCGGAAGTCCCAGTCACCGTAGGAAGCCACATCCACCAGGGCTTTGTGGCACGATTCCCCTTTTTCATAGAATAGAGGCCAGAGCGGGAGGGCCTGGAAGACCTCGAAGTTGTCGAAGCGAATACCAATCTCGATTCCTCGTATGCCATGTTCTGTCTCGGTCTGAAAGGTGCTATTATTCAGCCCATGCCGCCAAATTCCTCCAATATAACAATCGATTCTATCACCCCGCAATTTGACCATTAGATTGTACCAGTATGAATATTGGACGCCGAGAACGCCTTGCCATTCCAAATTCCATCCCGCCTGTATGCGCCAAAGTTGAGCCTCTCCGTTGGTTGGCTCAACTATCCAGGCCCAAAAGTTGTTAATATCCTGATAGCGGAAAATCAATGCAGGACCCTTCCAAGCAGTTGCCGCCTGCGTGCGTGCGTCCACACACACTATTCCGTCCGAAACGCCGGCATCTACAACAGCCGCCAGATTAACCACTGTAACATTGGCCTCTCCAGGAGCCTGAATATCGGCTTGGCCCGAACCAAAGGCCCAACCACCCCTCTCTTTATCTATGTCTGGGCCGTGGGCGGTTAGCAAGGTGCCAGGAGTATCCGTGAACGTATCTCGTACATAAAGCGATTCCCGTACCAGGTCGAAATCGTCGGAGGGCGGCACCGTCTTAATCATACTTTCGGCAATGTGGATGACGGAAGGGGATTCGATGGCCCGGCTGAGGAAGCCTTTCTCGCCCCAGACGCGGAGGTTGGTGATGACACCGCGGCAAGCACCGGTTTCGCCATTGTATTGCGTTGGCCCCAATAAGCCATACTGAACACTAAAAATTATCAACGATCTAGGCGTTGGGAAGGTGATATCCTTCACCCCGGATGAGGTAGCGGTCACCTGCCACTCAAGGAAGTCCGTGCCTATGACCATCGGGGTCCCGTCGTTGGTGTAAAGGTTCAATCTCCAGTCGTCGGGGTCCACGAACTCGTAGTCGAAGGAAATCCGGAGTATGAGGTCGTAGGGACACCAATAATAGTAACGACCGAAAGTAGTAGTAAGTGAAAAAACCTCATGCTTTCTAGGGGCGATATAGAGCCGATTCGTTTGGTCCATCTCGAACAGTTCGGGCCAGCATGAACTATCCATATTGCGGGTAATCGGCTTCCACTTCCCATACCTCGAATCACACCAAAGTTTCCCGTCCCCCCCGTAGCCATAATCATCGAGATAAACCCACATCCCGAGGCAGCCGACGCTCACCGTCTCTACATCGCTTTCTATCTGGCGAATCTCCCCCTTCCAGATGGGCTCCAGACCGCACCTCAAGACCACATCGTTGCCGTAGGCCACGTCGGGATAGTCGAGTTTGCCCGACCTGTCTAGAACGAAAGCCATCCACAAGTCTTCGCCGCCGAAAAATGATTTCGCAAAACGCAAATTACGATAGGCAGGTCGCCATTGTATCCCGTTTTGGTCGGTTATCTCGATAGTTAAGGGTAGCATTGACAAACCTCTAAGTCTGTAATATACTGAACGCAATTAGATAGTGGAGGAGAAAATGCGTAACTGGTTTACCAGAATCTACGAATGGTGGGATGGGGTCAACGCTGGAAGATGGTTTGCCTTGTGCATCGTGAGCGGATTTCTCCTGAGCCAGATAATACTTTGCGTTTTGAGCAAACGATAACATTTCTCCCTCACTCCAATGGGCTGACAAACTGAGGCAGATATTTCAGGCTGACCAACATGTGCTCACCGTTATATTCATGGACGAAGCACCCCTTGTAGGGGAAGGTATCCGAGATCCAATGACCGATGGCGAAGATTAGGCGGTTCTGCTCCTCAGGCTTCAGGGCCAGGGGTTCCGCCTGAATCGGAGGATGCCACACGAAGGCGTCTGCGGTATTCCTCTTCATAGCCAGGATAAAGTCGAACGTGTCATCCCAAAGGACATCTTCGTTAGTCGCGAGGAGGTATTCACCCAGAGGAATCCTGAGCATCGATTCGTCCTCCGGCAAGAGGAGCAGGAAATCCAATGCCACATCATCGTTGGCCTCTTTCAGGTAATCGACCCGCCAATATAGCGTGGAAGGCAATTCATCTCCCCAGAACTGGCCCGTGACTTCGAAGACGCCGAAATCCAGCCAATGCCAGGTAGAGTCGATGAGCGGTTGGAGCCATCTGCTTTGCTGGTAGGCTGCTGGGCCATGTGTAAGCCTGAATTTGATGTTCTCGTCCGCGACGCCATCATAATCCACATACACAGCCCCCAAGACCCGGAACCGCCCCTTCTGGCAGGCCAAATCGTATCCTAATGTTGTATAATCCCAGATAATATGCCCATCCAGGTCTGCCCCAGTGTTTTCCACCTCGTCGCAACCAGAACGGTCATTATTGACAACATCTCCCCAACGAGTCTGCGTCGTGGCATCCTCGGCCTCCAGGAAGTGAACGAACTGGCAGGGCAAGCAGGGATCGGTTCTCCGAGCCACCGTCAATTCGCCTGGGCCATAACTATTAGCATACAGCGATTGCATCTCGATGCGGGGCCTACCGTCCACATCTCCTCTTAGGTCGGCTATGTTGAGGTAGTTCACGTGACCGCATTCATTTTCCGGCGGGGCTGGGCCGCAAGCCTTATCCAAGTGGTTCCAGACGTACCCACACCCCGTCCACTCCTCCGGGGCGAAACTGTGGCCGTTGTAGACGGAGGCTTCTATGACCATCATCTTGTCGATGTAAACTATGCCCGTGCAAAAGTCGGCGTCGGCCACAATGTAGGCATAGATATGAACCGTGCCTGCTATGTCGCCGGCGGCGGGGGTGAAAGTGCAAGCATACCTAGTGTACGAAAGATGCGCCGTTCTGTCATGGTATGCGATGCCCAACGAGAACGACACCGAACCGTACGCCTCGACGTGCAGGTCCCCATTCACGATGGCGACAGGATTTTTGATCCAAACTATCAAAACATATTCTCTATCTGCCACAAGCCTCGCGGAGATTTCCTGTTCAACCCCCTTTTCGTCCCCGTTACTGATGCCACCGACTTGAATCTCTAACGCATGGCAACCCTGCAAGACCTCGATTGACTCCTGATTGTTAGTATGTGTGCCGCCTATAATGCTCTCGTGGTTTTCCCAACAATCAGGCTCGTTATCCGTAACGTCCGCGGGCCATTCCTCAAAGCCAGCATTGGATAAGAGATCAGGCCCGATCCTTATTCCTGGGTTCGGATGCCACTCTATGAAGTCATCGGGGATGACTGTGCCCCGCACCACCATCATGCCGTCGAAGTAGGCGGTGCCGGAGCAGTTAGCGCCAAGAGCATAAATCGTCGTCCTTACATTAAAAAACGTGTCTGCTGTGCTAGGAGTGAAGGCTACAGTATATCGGGTATAATCGGCATTTGCAGCACCATTATTATAAGCAACAAAGGATCCAGAAATGTCTCCCCAAGCGATAATTTGCACTAGACCGTTCGTAATTGTGGTATTCCTAAGCCAAACAATCAAGGTATATGTTACACCTGGTATTAAGTACGGTAGAATGTCCTGCAGAACTCCCTTGCTGCCGGCACCGACACTATTGGTTACTTCTAGCCGTAAGGCATAAGAGCCCTGTTGCACCGTGGCTGGTTCCCTATTGTTCGTGCCAGTAATGTTAGGGTCTTCCGTATCAATCCACCCATCCGGCTCCGTATCCGCCCCCGCCCCTCCGTAGGGCACCCTGTCCCAGAACTCGAAGCCCCCGTTGAAGAGGTGGTTGAAAGTCCCAGGCCGCCAGTTCTCTTCGCAATAGAGGGTCAGCCTAAGCCCGTACATACTATGCGACTTTATCACCGCTCCCAGGACATCTCTGGCATCCAGTTCGTCCAGTACGGCAAAGAAGACACTCTTGAAACTAACCTCTGAGGCCCCATCGGACTTGACCTGCAATTCGGCCTTAGTGCCCATCGTCCCGCCGTTGGAGAAGAATACGTCGGTCTCCACCAACGTCTCTATCAGGGCGTGTTCCTTGGCTTCCATGTCCATATCGCCCGTGATTCCAGCACCTGCGTCCGCAAAGCCGTGGATGTTCAATTCCATAGTGATGACCGAGAGGCCGTGCTTTAAGGCCATCGGTCTGACACCCAGCGGGAGCCGGGGGAGGACGGCTAGCACTTCCTGCCTGGTTAGAATCGTGCTCAACTTCCGAGGCGGTTTGCCTTGCGTGAATAGATAATTGCTCGTAGCGCCCGCGTCGAAGTGTATATCGTTCTTCCCGATGATCCTGAATATCTCGGTCATAGACTATACCTCGCAGCGTCCCTGACGGCTTGTTCTATGGCATCTTCGGGACCCCAGGCTCCGTAAACCCCTCCTAGATTGATGTTCGTGGTTCTGTCTCCCCCACCCACGATGGTCACGGGGCTAGCCGTGTAGGGCTGGAGCATCATCTGGGTGTTGAGTTCGCTGAACGCATCAGCGATGCCCTTGATGCTTATTTCAAGGGGAGATGCGCTACCAGGCTTGAGCCAATCGGGGATCCGGTCACCCAATGTCTGGAACCAGGCGATGACTTCCCGGATCTTGTCTACCAACCAAGCGATGACATTACCCACTCCCCTTATGCCAGCCGCAATCGCGTCCCAAAGTATTACCAGGCCCTTCAAGAACGCCCTGAGCCCCTGGACGGCGGCAGAGCCCATGAACGAGATGATGGATTCGCGGATACCCTCTGTGCGTTCCCAGAAGTTTCTCAATGCGGGGACGAGGGTTTCACGAATGAAGGTGCCGATGGTTTCAAGTGTGGCCTTGAAGCGGGGCCCCATCTCTTCGGCAAATTCCTTGAAGACAGGTCTCAAATTATCCGCGAGCCATTCAAACAATCGTTGAATGGCGGGAACCAAGGTGTCCCTTATCCATGCGGCAACTGATTGTAGGACTTCGCCGAATCGCATACCCGCTTTGATGACCGCCTGGATGGGTCCGGGTAAATTCGTGAGAAAATCATTCATCGCATCGCCTTCCTGGACCGTGAAAGAGATGTATTTTATAAGGGGTTCAAGGAAATCTAGGAACTTTTTGAGGATGGGCAGGAGGGCTTCGCCTATGACCATTTTGATGTTGGAGATAGTCGCGCTGAAGCGCTGCATCGTGACCGCGCTTGTGCCCGAGATGTCCCCCACTTTTTTCATAGTCTCCGCGCCCTGTTCCATCACGGCGATCTTGAAAGCCTCTTCGCGGGTCATCCCCTCTGTGGCGGCCATGAGTTCTGCGATGCGTTCCCGTGCCTTGCCAGAAGACATGCCATAGGTATCCATGCGGGGGATCGACTGGTTTGCCAACATCAAGGCGAAGTTCTCCATAGCAGGCCCCGCCTCTTCGCCCATAGCCATGCCCAATTTCACGGCCATCTCGGCGAGTTGGGCCGCTTCGTCCTCGCTCTCGGCCAAACCCATGGCCATGAACTTGTTGGCTGCCTTCATCAACTCGGCATCGCTCACCACGCCCATCGTCGCGGGTCGGAGTTTCTGAAGCATGGCGTCGGCGGTCGATCCTATCGAAGCCGTCAGGTTGTCAAAGGTAATGCGCACGGGCTCCAACTTGGCTGCATCTAAGGCTAGTTTGGTAGCGCCCACGGCTATGGCGCCAAGGGCGGCAACGCCAGCCGCCCCTGCTACGGCGGCCACCTTCCCCAATTTCCCAAGGCTACCGCCGACCTTGCCTAGAGTAGCACTAGCCTGGTCTTTCGCCTTAACGAAGATATTAACGTCTGGCATCCCTTATCCTTTGTCTAAGGCTCAGAAACTCTACTTCTCGAATGACCCATCTTAGGGGGGCTTCCTGTTCCACTTGCCAGGGCGGAATCCCCCACAACTCGGCGAGTGTCCGGGTTATCACCCAATCCGGCGGCGACACGCCCTTCGCGCCGTCAAGCCACGCTATGAGGGCATGTCGCTCGATTTTGGGATGGCGATTTCCTCTTCGGCAATCACTTCGCCCATCCGTGCGAACAGCCACTCGAACTCGTTAAGTTGGAGAAGTTCGAACGCCTCTATGTTCTTGCACGGGCCCGGATATGCCGCGCCATCGGGATAAACCCAGTTCCAGTCCAAGACGAAGACCGAAAGCAACCGGTGAATAACGCGCATCGCCCGTTCTTTGCGCTCCAGGGCAGGCTCATAGTCTTCATCAAAGGGCGATACCTCCTCATCGAGGACTTTCTGTAAAATACTCAAATCCAAACCTTGGAAGTAGGGAAGGTGGATAGTCTTAAGATAGGCGTGCATTTCTACCCACCCTTCCTCTTGGGTTTCAAGGCCATTCGATGGAATACGAACAACCCCCGCCTTGACCGAAACCGAACGAGCCTTGGCCTTTGTTTTCTTCTTAGTCATCCTACCCTCCTAATAGGCGGTTCTCACTCTACTTCCTTACGCTTGGGGGGCTTGACAGGTTTAGCGATGCCCCTTTCGACGAGTCGTTCCCCCACCTCCGGGGAAACTTCCAAGACTTCCCCAGGATGCCTGACGAGAACGCCCCCTTCCACGAAGCGTTTAAGCACTTCGATTTTCATGCTGTCCTCCTATGGCAGCGTAATCTCGGTGTTGTTGACTATGATCTCCCACTCTGCAACGTTCGCCACGGCACAAGCCACGTCGTAGGCGGTTCGGGCCGTGAACTTGATGATGTCATTACCGTCCCGCTCCTCCAGCGTCTCGAAGGACTCGTACATCAACACCATGTTGATGGTGACATCCTTCGCCGCGGCTGGTGGTATGGCGACCGGGGTGCCGCCAGTAGCCACCAATTGGAAGTAGCGCGGCGCGCTGACTGGGGTCACCATGTGGCTCGTTGCCCAGATCGCGTGTTCCGTGGCCGCGAATACGCTGTCCCACTCGACCGTGGCCTCGAAGGTCAAATGCCGGGAGGCCAAACCCATGATCGAAAAGTCGAGGCGGCCATCTTGGAAGAACTTGGCGTGGAAGCCTGGTATAGTCAGCCTCCAATCGATGAGGTAGCCGTCTATCTTCCCGGGGGCGGCGAAGGCGCAAGTCGTATCTTGATTGAGCACCGTCATCTGCCCCAGGATAGTCTCCAGCGGAGCACCCGCCGTCGTCGTCGGATAGGGGAGAAGCGGGCTCTCAAAGGCGTGCTCCACCATGTCCCTGCCGACAATGTCGGCCTCCATGTTCCAGGGTCCTTGGAACGCCCCGCTTATCACCAACTGCCTGGCGAAGCAGCAGCACGATTCCCACGCGGGTGTGACGTTGTCCCCGTAGCGGATGGTGGCCGGGTAGGGCACGTCGGCGGCCGTCAATGTCGGCGCGAACGTCCAAAGCCCGCCTGCGCCCGCAAGGACCCCAACCGCGCCCATGTTCAAGTACCAGGGGAGTTGCATAAAGGTCAGCCCCTCGTCCCCCGTGCTGATGGGCAGTTCGGCCAAGACCGACTTATCGTAATACCTATTGATGATGTGGTCGGACATCAGCCCCGTCGCCTCGGTGGGAAAGACCCGGTCAATCACTTTCTTCATCCCGCAGGTGCCCAGGAGCCGGTCGGTCATGGCGACTTGACAGGTATCCCAGCCCGCCGCGGGTGGCACTACCGTATCCTGAAATGAAATCTCGATGTGCCGTAGGTCCCTCACTCCTGTAGTCATCTTGTCACCTCCTTTCTGTTATAGGTTGACCGTTATATCGTCCAACATCTCTTTGGCCCATAGGTAGAAGATTATGCCTACCGTCACGGGCATTCCTTCCTTATACCTCAAAAGCACCGGCCCCTCGAAGGCGGGCTCCCTGAAGCCACTCACATCGCATGTCGTGCTGATGCTCAGGTTCCCAGCATAGAGGTCCTGGTATGCCCTGATGCACGGCAAGGTCAATTTCACCGCTTCTTGCAAGACCCCCCTGGGGAAATGCACCTCTATCTTGAAATGGTAGATGTTGTAGCGCCCCAGTAGGCGGGAAGCCGACATCTGTGGAGCCCCTTCCGAGTACCGCACGGCGACGGGCAGGTTGTGGACATCCAACGCCTCCGGCGGCTCGTCGTAGGCGTAGTTGATACCCAAGGCAGCCAGGTTCGCATTCTCCAGGGCTGCACTCGCCGTCAATATCAAAGGTAGGCTCATCCTAGAAGCCTCTTGAGCGCCTTAGAGATGCCTTCCTCGAACATCTTGACTACCTTGCCCCCATACTTCTTCAGAGTGGGTCGTAGATAAGGCTTGCCTGGCTGGTAGATCGTGCCGTATTCTTGGTGGATTGCATAGTCAAGGCTACTTCCGACCTTCCCGATGATCTCCGAGCCAGGCCCACGGACTATTTCAGAGCCGATGCTAGATTGCAGCGTGCCCTCGTCTACCGGGGCTTCTACCTTGGCTTCTGCTTCAAACACACTTAGCCCGGGCCCCAACGATTGCCTGGCTATCTTTTCCCAATCCTTCGGAAACTTCTTTAGGGCTTCTTGTAATTCCTTGAGCCCTTCCACTTCGAGAACGATACCCGGTTCAGCCAATGACAATCCTCCTCGCCGTCACCCGCAGTATCTCCTGCACATCGGGATCGAGTGCCTTGGTGTAGGTCAACTGGCCCAACTCCACGATGGCCCCCGTGTCCTGGTACATCTGCTGTGCCCGTTTGAGCCAACGGGCGACGGTGATGACGCAGGCCTCCTTGATCTTCTGGGGCGGCACGCTATAGCCTCCGAATTTGCCCACTATCTCCAAGCGCCTCTGGCCGGTGGGGAATGACCTGCTCGCGCCTTCCTTGACGATGATCTTGTCGAAGTAAGTCTGGTCGTAAGGCCAGACCACGAAGTGGGTGCCTTGCGTCCAGGTTTGGTCATACGTCCCGTCGCCGTTCGTATCTATCTTGAATGTGGTGATGCTTATGCACCGGGGTATCCACATCTCGGATCCGGCCTGAGTGTCGAAGTATCGTGTCTGGTCCGTGAGGTCGCCCGCGGCAAAGTGGCAATCGGGCCAATGGAGTTCGTTGTCTATCAGGCGCGAGGCGGAGGCAATGAGGTCATCTAGCAACACATCGACCTTACCCCCGCTCGTCCATTGCACTTCCATGTGAGCCTTAATGTCGGCTGGCTCGCAGTAGTTGCATTCGACTCTTGCCTCAATAATCAGGTTATCGAAATAGGCCGTGCCCGAACACGCTGGGGCGGTCGGTTTCACTACACAAAAGACAGAAAGCGAAGTTTCAAGAAGGGGCACGGTGAAGGCAATGGAACAAAGGGTATAATCGGCATTGGCTACCCCGGAATCCAACGCATAGGCGGTTCCCAACACTGCGCCGACCACGTAGAATTGCACCTTGCCGTTCGTTATTAACGCATTCTTTACCCAGCCCGACAAGATATAGGAATCGCCCTTGATAAGCCTGGCTAGAATGGGTTGCTCTATCCCTTTGTAATCGGCGGCGGCTAATCCAGCAACATCAATTCGCAGGGCATAGACTCCCTCTTTAACCTGGGTTGATTCTTGGTTGTTGGAACCTACGCCGACAGTGATGGCTTCGTAATCGGCCCAGGCATCGGGCTGGGCGTCTACGACCCCGCTGCTCCAATCCTCAAGGTAGCCGTTCAGTATAGCGTTCATTTATGCCCCCTAAGTGTATTTCCTTATCGCCTTGATCCCCGTGGGCGTCTTTATCCGAATCCTGCTGGCGTTGGGGTCATCGGTGGCGACCAACTCGATGCCGTAGGTTGTTCCACCTTTGCGAAAACGTAATGGATGATTCCCCACGTCGCACAAAGCCAATTCCCCTTCCCCTTGGACTTTCAGGCCGTGATAATAGGCTGCCGCCTCAAACTCGTTAAAATCGGCTTCGTGAATCCTTGCTTGCCTGCTTTTCTTGTCTGTGTAGTACCTTGCCCTCAAGGCACTAATGGATTGCGTACTACCTACGGGGTATTCTACCCACGCATCAAAGGTTCCAGGCCCGGAGTAAATGTTGTGCCAGGCACTATCGTAATAGACATCAACTTCTATATCGGTTATGTTGCCCGTTGATCTGCCCGACCATATTTGAACCTTGTCGCAATCAATGGCCGAATGGGTCAATTCAAGATAATTACCCCAACCAGCAGCCCCGATATCTTCGTAGGCATAGGTTCCAGTATCTTCATCGTAGGCAAGCGTCTCGCTAGCCCAAGTTCCACCACCATCAACAAAGCCAGTAGGACTTACCCAACCCATATCACAAATCCGTCCTTAGCCAGATCTGCCCGTCCATGGGCGACACGGGATCATCCGTCCGGTTCTCGATGACCAAAGAGGTCGCCTGCTGTTGACTGAAATCCACAGCGGCGTCCGGTGCCGCACAGTCGCTCAGTTTGGGTGCGGCATGGGAATGCTTGGTCGTCTCAGCCCCACCCACCAATTCGGAGTGAGCGACCTGTTCGCCTTGTTTTGCCATCTAGACCTCCTAGACAGCAACGTCGTCGTAGTCTACGTCCAGTTTGCCAGCAACGTCGCGCTGAACAGAGATGACCTTGAACTCGCCAGACTGCGGATCCGTCTTCACGTAGCCTCGCGCCGTATCAGCCAGGGCATCCAAGTTATCCTTGGCAGCGGTAGACGCCAACTTGGTACCGACGATGGCGGCACCAGCCGCAACATCCGCATCGACGATATCAAGTGCAGCCAACTTGGTCTTCACGATAGCCGCTCCTGCGGCGACATCGGCATCAACGATGTCGAGTGCGGCCAACTTGGACTTGGCGATCCCTGCGGCAGCCTCGATCTCGTTATCACCGATTTCGCCAGCCGCAATGGGCCTGGCAGCAGCATCAACCGAACTTGCTCGGCTGATGTTCGCCGTGGCCGTGTTCACCTTCCCCACGATCTCGTCGTCGGTGTATGATTGAGCGTTGGGGTCTAGTTGGAAACTTGCCGTTGCCATGCCTTACCTCCTTTTACTCTACTGGCACATCCTCGTATTCAAAAACTGCCTTTTCGGTGTCTGGGTCCCAATAAACATTCAAAATCTTGCACTTGCCAGGTGGTGGCACGGATAAGATAATTACATCGCCAGCAAGGTTATCATCTATGAGATGCACGTCGTGGGCCTCCCATCCTATTCGACCCTTTTTAAGCCTGAGATAATATGGCCTATGTTTCAAAATTGGCATCAATTTTTCCTCTACGGGCAGCCTTTACAACCACCATTCTTGGCCTTCTGCTCTAAGACCTGCTGAGCATATTCGGCGGTCGTCTCGAAGGGCTGGCCGTCAGCGGGCTCCACAATGCCTCTCTGGATGAGTCTGTGCGCCATCTCCAGGGACACATCGATGATCTCCCCGGGATATTTGATGACCCGCCCCTTGGCGATGAACCGGTCGAGAACCTTAACCCGCACGTTCTGCTACCCCGTCCCAAACCATTTGTTTGGCCTGCGCCTTCGCCAACTCGATCACCTCGCCGGCCTGCGCCATGGCGCTATTCCCCAGGTGGGCGCGTTCCAGCATCTTGACCTTCATGTCCCCGGTCATATCTTTCAGGTAAACGAGCGCGTTGGTTTCGAGATCCTCCGGTATGGGACCAACGTCTGAAATCCGATAAAGCCCCCTCTGCGTAATATCAGGCCAACGGATGAAGGGCACTTGCTCATTATGAAAGTGGTCGATGTGCCCGCAGATGACCGAAAGATCACACTTCTGCACGAACCCGGCCTCCTGGCAATCCACGGACAACGCCCAGTCACAACTGTGCTGTTGCACGGGCATCTTCCTGAACGGGAACTTTTCAAGGACGCGGCGGTGTATCAATGTGCATCCATTCCCGAGACCCTTGACCCCGACGACTTTTCCCCACGATGCTTTAGCCAACGCTAAGTCTCTACTGAACGACCTCGCGGTCCTGCCGCCCACGTAGGAATAGGCGTTCCAGGAAGGGTGGCCGCGACGCCAGACGTAGAGCCCATACACTACATCTGCATCCACGGCGGCAAGACGCTTCAGGGCGTCCCTCGGCATGATGATGTCGCATTCCGCCGTGAACAAAGCGTCATAGCCACACTTGAGAACCACCTCCCGGGCCTGGTTATACTTGCGGACGACGTTGTTCACAGAAGGTATCGGGAAATCGCCCCCCAAGAGGTGGAAGAAGTCCAGTTGCCCGTCCCATTCCTGGCCCATGACAGAATCGAGGGAATGGCGGAACAGTCTTCCTCGCTGGATCGGGTAAGCGACAAGTACGCGCATTATCTCTCAGTCTTATCCTCGGTGGGTCTCTGCGCCTTGTCCTCGGCGGGCTTCTTTGCCTTCTTGCGCTTCTTGGCCTTTGGTTTGGGCTCTGGGAGATCGGGGGCTATAATCCCCAACCCCCTGGCTATCATACGCTCGCCTCGATCCTGAGTAACAGTTATGATCTGTCCTACCCTGAGGAGGCGTTCCTCCTCTTTGCCATGGAATGGGGTCGTCACTTGGACTCGCATGTTGCCCTCCTGATAAGTGTTGTGGGGGCGGAGATTAGTCCGCCCCCTTCGATCACAGGGTCGTCGGCACGACTTGATCGATGTTCGGATGCACGGTGGGCTCGTAGTGCGCCACGCTCCGGACGGCCTCGACTGCCAACAGCCAGGTCTGGGCGGTCGTGGTGATCCGTATGAAGAGGAAGTCGAAATGAGCGTCGACGTCCATCTCCTCGGTCTTCACCTCGATCAACCATTTCTGGTTCATCCCCGCGTAGTCGGTCCCGGCCGTCTCGGTGGCGATGGCCTTCGTGCCATACAAGCCGGCCAGCACCTTGGCATCCCCCAGGCTGTTGTCACGGGTCGTGCACTGGAACACCTCAATGTCCAGTGTAGCAGCCGCAGCACCGATTGCCCCACCCAGGATGCAGAAGAGCGCTCGCTCGAAGCCCTTCATGTGGATGGTTGGTGTATTCTGTGCTCCTGCGGCAAAGGTTTGCGGTTCCAGCAAACACGCCTGGTGGTCGCCGTCGTGCCGATCCCTCTCGATTATGAATCTTTCACACATTGTGCTACCTCCTTATGGTTACGGGAGGGGAGGTTAGTCCCCTCCCTGGTTTTACGCTGCTGGCACGTCCAGCGACACGAACGGGCTGATGCTCGACGTTCCCGCCGGCATCAACATGATGGGGGCCGTCAGCCAGGGCTGCCCATCCACTCTAGCGGCCAGACGGAAGGTCGTCTGGTTCTCGATGAACTTGTAGTGGATGCTGGAGTCGATGGTCGGCTGCTGGCGGTCGCCGATCAGGTAGTAGGAGAAGTCGTACAACCCGATGTCCCCCTTGGTGCCGAGGGCGGGAACCTTCTCCGTCCAGATGATCGGATAGCCCATTAGATAGGTCGGTATGCCGTCCCGCATGTTGGGGATCCACATGTAGTTGCCGAGACCGTCCTGCAACTGCAAGAGTTCCTCCAGGCAACAGTGGTGTATGACCCACCTGCCGTTAGCACCGGGCTGGAAGTTGTGGAGCATGGCCATGATGTCCGCCCACACGATGTGGTTCGCTCCCGCCCTGTTCGGCTGGAGGGTGGCACCCGCGGAGATCACTCCCTGCGGCTGGCCTACGCCAGAGCCATTGAGGAAGTGCCAGTCCTCGTAGCCGGCGGAGGTTTTGCCGAACTGAGTGCGGATCAGTGTCTCCAGCGAGATGGGGGAGTCGGCGATCAGGATGTTGGTGACGGGCAGATAGCCGGAGTATTCGTGGCACACGAGGTCAATCAACTTAAACTTCAAGTCGACTTCCGTCTTGGGAGCGCCTTCCTCCGTCCAGAAGAACACCATTCCGCCCTGGAACGCCGACTTCGGCGCGTCGGGGGTAATGGTCTGGTCCAGGGACGGCATCTGGAGTTGGCGCACGCTCATCGGGAGCACCGTGGCCAGGGGCCGAACGATGCTGTCCTCATACGCCTTCTGGAAGATCTCCGGTCGATACTCGATCGGAACTAAGAATCCCCCAGCCGCTCCCACAGCCTCGGAGAGCAACTTCGTCTGCCATCCCTCGCCCAAGTATCCCTTGGCTTCCACCTGCGCCCTAACAGCAGGGTCGCCCATAGCGGCGATCGACACCAGGTATTCCTCAAGGGACTTCCACGCGACTCCCGTCTTGTCGACGACGACGTCCTTGGGGGTGGCTACCGTCAAGGAACCCAACCCGTCGATTAGGAGCACCTCCTGTGCCGAGGCTTTGACAGCCGCACCTGCAAGGTCCATCTTGGCCCCGCCTTCATCGACGAAAGCCTGGGCCTGTTCCAACTTCTCGGCAGGCTCTTCCCCGGCCATGATCTTCTCTATGAGATCCTGGCCTTTCTTGGTCAGAACCAACGCCTCTTCTCTCAACTTTCCTATATCCACTTTGATACCTCCTTTTCTTTGTAGATATGGGGTCATACATGGCTTGTCGCCCCCATAACCCAAGTTAAGGAGATGACCGAAGTAGAGTGCCCGCCAGCGGGCGGCTTCGGCTTCACCTGCCGTCTTAATGACCTATTCCGCTATGTTAAAGTGCTTCTATCTGTTGCCTTTGGATCTCCGCTGCCTGGATGCGGGCTTTCAAGTCTATCCTTTCCAGGTCGAGCAGGAAGACAGCCTTGTCGGTCGCCTTCTCGTGATGCTCCTTGACCCAGGCTTTCGCCTTCGCCACCGTCCAGGTCTTCTCCTTGGTGAAGACATAGGTGGCGATCTTCTTGCAAGACCCGCAATACTTGGCTCGGATGCCCTTGTCTGCGTCTATATCGATGTAGCGGATCCGGTGATCGTCACCTTCGTGCTTCCCGGCCTCGCCCGGGGCGGGGATGTAGATGAAATCATCGGTCTGCTCGACCTTTTCCTCCTCGCTCTTGACCTCGGTGATGATCGCACCAGGATTCATGCCTATCGGGACAGGGGAGAGATCGTAAAGCCTCAATTCCTTGATATGGCGAACCTTCTTGCCACCCAGTTCCTCGTGTTCCTGCCATTCCTCTTTGATGGAATCAAACCCTATCGAACCCTCGTCGAGTACACCGTCCTTGGCGAGTTCAAGCGCCTCATCGCCCCGCCTGGTGCGGCTGATCTTCAAATCCGCGTAAAGCCCAGCCGTGGCATCGGGAGCCCTCTTCAGCAATTTCGCTGGCAATCTGCCCCTCGATACTTCCTTCATTTCCACGGGCTTGCCGATGGGCTCACGAAATTCGTGAATCCAGAAACTCTTGACCCTATCGCCCTGCTCCTTGAGCGTCTTATTGAAAGCGCCTTTCTCGATGATGTCGTAACCATCGAAATTACCCATCACGGCGAAGTAGCCTTTGATTCTCCGCTCCTCGATGTCAACCCCCTCCTTTTCATCCAACTCGAAGGGGAAGGATTTGCGCTCTTTGGGTTCCCATCTCTCAGCCATCGTTCACCTCCTCATTCGAAATAGGCCAATATCGTACATCTGCAATTGGGGTGCAGGGTGGGATAGGCTAGACCACACCTGAAAAGCCCCCCCATGATGGTCGGGTTGTCCTTCGAATATTCATACTCTGCTTCGCATTCTGGGCATTGCCGCCCGTCCAAGGTGGCGTACCATTGCTTGTATTCGATGCCCGCGTGCTTCCACGCTTCCTCGGCCCCTGCGTTGGAAGATCTTATCGTCTCGGTCCTAGCGATCCGTGTTGACCGCACCTTGTCGTAGTAGTGCCCCGTGTCCTCCTCTATGGCCTTACGGAGCGTCGGGACCGACCACCCTTCCCTCTGGGCTTCCGCCACCAGTTCCCGCAGCCCCTTCTCGCTCACCCCCTCGATGCCCTTGGCGAACTCGAAGGTGTAAGCCTTCAGGAATTCCTGGACTTCCGGGCGGTTGATGTCGAAGGAGATCCCGTAGGCTGCTAGGATATTGTCCGCCTGGGCCTCCATGACTCCCGCGAAGAGGGGGTTGAATTCCTCCACCCATACTTCCTTATCGACCATCAAGTAGGCCGTCCCTTCTTCTAGGAACTTTTCGAACGGGTCCCCCTGCTTGGTCGCCTTGCCCTCTTTCCTTAAAATCTTCAACAACGCTTCCTTCTCTGCCTTGAAGCGTCCCCCGGCCGTCTTCTTGAATATGCCCTCCCAGGCTTGGGCCACCATGTCGATGGCCTTCGCCCACCGCTCTTTCGCTTCCTCGGGGACATGGGCGCCCTTCAATTCGAGGGCCTTGGCCCCGGGGGGTGGCGGCTTCTCCTCCGCGGAGACCGGCAAGAGCATCATGGGCCGGAGGAAAACGTCGCCAGCAGGAACTTCCTCTAGGCCCGCCATATTCCGCGCTTCGTTCACGGTGACCCACCCCGCGGCTATGCTGTCATTCGCCCTGGTAAACACCGCGCTCTGTTCTTCTTGAAGCGCCTCGACTTCCGAGAAGTCCCACACGACTCTTACATCTTTGCCGAAGAGGGGGGCTAATTGTCGGTTGATGATCCCCGCATTCTTCTTATATGCCGGCATCAAGGTTTCCATCCAGAACGACTTGCGAGCCATCGTGTAGGCCGGAGTGCCAAGCGATCCCTTTTCCAACCCGACGAAAGCGCCGACCAGGATGGGGGGAACCTGGAAGACCGCGCATATCCTGGACTCGGTGATTCTCCGGAGTTGAGGGAAGTCCATGTCCGTGAACGTGGAACCCATTTGGACCCACTCAGATTCCTCGCCGAGAAATAGGGGATCGTGCCACATCTGCGCCGGACCACCGTACATGGCCTTTAGTTTGGCTTTGGCCTGCGCGATCATGGCTTCGTCCTGGTAGCCCTTCATCTTGAATATGCCGAACGGCACGGCGGCATTCTTGAAGAAGGACTGGACGAAGTCGGTGGCGAAGTTGTCGGTGTCGCCGTCCCTGGCGGCCGCCGCCAACGGGGGAAACCCTTCTATCTCGTCCCGGGGATGGGGATGCTTGAAGTAGAGCACCCCCTCCGACGGGAACGTTATCGAGCCCTCACCCAAGCCCAACCACCTGAATCCCGCTATCTTCTTCCTGGTCCGTTCGCCGAGTTTCACCCTCATCGCCTCTATCTCCACGAGGTCGGGCCGCATCAACCAAAGGCCGACGATCCTTCCGGCACCGCTCGGCTCCATCTCCCAGAAGCATTTGCCAGCGATCGAGAGGTACATGATCGTATTGAACCAGAACTCGTAGGCCGACATCAACGGATTGGGGTCGTCTAGCAAGATTTGAAGGCCGTGGTCGGGGTTCGGTATCCACTCCTTTCCCCTCTTCTGTTCCACGACCAACTTGGCTTCGGAGGCCGAGGAGGCGAGTTCGTTGACGCAGGCATTGATGAGGGCGTTCTTCTCGTAGCCCTCCCTGGAGAGGGATTGGAAGTCCGTCCTCACGCTGGTCCCCCAACCGGCCCAACCTTCCGTTCCGGTAGGCAGTCCTACGATGCCCTTCGTTTCGCCCACTAGTTGCCTTCGCATCTCTTTGAAGATGTCGCCTATCATCTACGCCTCAAGCCTCTCAAACCTAAACCCGCAGTTGGATAAGCCTTCTAAGTCCTCTAGCCTCAATGGGAACTTGCGGCATACTTCTTTCCACCCCTCCTCCCCAAATTCCGAGCAAGACTTGGTATTGGGTTCATAACGCTCACAAGGTTTTTCCCTTTCGGTAATCTTGAATGGCCCCCACCATCTCCATGTATTCGGGTCATCCCAATCTTCTATAACCCAATCCTCATACTTTGTTAGATCCGCGTACTTTCCATTTGTGGCCTCTTTGGGTGATTCGGCCTTTTGGCACTTATAGGCAAGTCTTTCACAACACTCCCCGCAACGAAGGCATTCGCCAAATCGTTCATAGCCCACTATCTCGCCATCCCGAATAACCCAAACGGTCATCTACGCCTTCTCCAAACCGTCAGGGTTGCCCTGGCGAGTAATTGAAGAATGAATCCAATGCTCGCTATGCCCGCTATCACTATGAGAGCCGCCAAGACACCCAGTGTTCCACCGAATCCTATCAAGAAGGCTTCACCCACGATTTGCCTCACGTATAGAATGCGGGCTTATGCTCAAGCAACATCCCGAATCCCCCGCTCACAGCGTCCACTTGGTCGTCATGCTTGCCGAGCGGGAACTCCTCCACCTCATCCAAGAAAGCCTCGTTCCAAGGCCCCCTGACTAATTTCACGTTGCCTGCCTTCGCTTGGCCAAACCAGGGCATGGCCCTCGCAACCTTATCACCAGTTGGCCGGTATCCCTCGCAATGGAAACCCGCCAACACACGCACATAATGGGCGACTAATATCTTGCCCGATGCCCCGGGCTCCTGTTCCACACCTATCCATGTCCCCGACCCATCTTCATCCGCCGTCCGCCTGATGAACTTTTCGATATCGTGTGCTCTCCATTGCCCCTTGATGATGTGCTCGATATAGTAAATCCCGTCTTTGAGGGCTACCTTGCCCCCAGCGGTGTAATCCGGGTCTTCTTTTGCCGCCTTCTTTTCCGTGGCCGCAAAGTCCCAGAATCTCGCCCTGTGCGCATCCGAAGGGGCTACGTCTACGATATCGAACCATGACCGCTCGGCCAACGCCCCGCCTTCTTCGACGAACTCCCCGCCGACCTCTTGGCGCTTGAACGAGCCAGTGTAAGCCGTTAGGAGCGAGGCGTAGAACCCCGGATCAACGTGCTCCTTGTTCTCCTCTATGGTGGCGTGGAACCGTTCAACCGGGACTTCACCCCCGTAAAGATCGAGCACTTCCTCCGGCCAGTTCTTCTTGACGAAGAAGTCGTAAACCCAATGGCGCATCCCTCTTGGCGTGGTCGTAATCCACACCATCGGATCGGGAGGCACGCGCACTGTGGCCAGCAAAATCAACCACGCCTTCTCGGGACTTCTCGCCGCCTCGTCGAACCAGACCCAGTTAAGATTCGGCCCCCGCCAGGAATCAGGGTCGTGTATCCCCCCGTACCAAACCTTCGAGCCATTGTCGAAGAGTATCCAGTTCTCGGTTTTGTGGTGCTGTACGACGCGGTCTTCCGGCGCCCATCGCCAGAATTCCTCTGCGGCCTTTAGCCATTGCGGATGATCGGGTGCCACCATCGCCCCAGGCATACCTGGGCGCTCCCTAACCATCCGCAGAGCCTCCTGGACGCCGCAGGCGGTTTTGCCCGATCCCCTGGAGCCTATGAGTGCCCTGAACCTCGCTTGGCTCGCGTGGAAGGCTTCCTGGCCTCCTAGATTCGGTTGGTAATGTGCAACCCACCCATGTTCGTTGAGGGGCCATTCCCGCCTGGCGGCCAGGTTTTCAATCGCCTGCCAAACCGCCACTTCCGCGATATGCGTCTCGGACAATCCGTTCCGCCTCGGCAACGACCTCCTCGGCATCTAAGCCCAACTCCTTTATCCGATAGATGACCTCGACCGACAATTCCCTCTTCTCGGGAGCCCAAATGCCCAAATAGTCACCTAATAGTTTAAGGGCTTGTATCCTTTGGGGAGCAGGGAACGTATCAGATATATTCACTAATCGGCTAATGACGAATTGAACGTCCACCTCCATCTCGTTGAGCAACTTCTGGGTCAAGCGATAGAATTGCTCCCGGAAGAGGGTGTGCTCATCGTCATATTTCAGATTATGTATGTATGCCTCGCTCACCTCGTCGCCACTTATTTCCGCGGCAAGGCGCACATTGCCCCCTGCCCGGACGAGGCATTCGAGTGCCTTCTTCCTCTTCTTCGTCCAGTTGTACCTCGCCATTTCTGCCTTTTTTCTGCCCATAAACGCAAAAAGCCGACACCTTTCGATGTCGGCGGTTTTTATCCCTAACCAACGGGCCTATGCGGCCCTAGATATTAGATTTTTTCCTTGCCCAGCCCTATCTCTACTTCGACAATTTTCCCCGCTATGTTAATCACAATCTTGACCTTTTGCTGTCGGCGAATCCAATCCCCGTGTTCATCTAACCAACGGTGCAACCGCTCAACGCGATCACCGTCGGCCATTAGGGATTCTACCTTCTCTCGCATTATAGCATACTATCCTTTGGTTGTCAAATAGTTAGAAAGATGAAATATCAGCCCCTTTATCCTTTGTGGTTGTCAAGCCCTTGAAACTGGCACTTCTGGCTCGTCATATACCCAATCACTCCCATCCATCTCATAACCCAAGTAATAGTGGCGTCCACCATATCCTTCCTCACCAACACAATCTGCATGCTTGGCAAAGAACGCATTGAGCCTTCCCTCGTTCAACAAAGGGCTCGTCCATCCCCCCCTATGCCAGAATTTCGCAATTGCGATGCCCGATTGGCACTCTTTACAAACTATAGCCATTCTATCGTCCGCCATTCCTCCTCCTATCCTTTGTGGTTGTCAAGGGGATAGATTTCATTTCTTTCGCTTGAGCAACTTGATGATCTCTGCCAATGCCTCTTCAATAAAGCCTAGCCGCTCCGCGATTTCCTCAAGCAATTCTATCATCTTCCTCTCCTGGCTCATCTCTCCCTCCTTTCATAACCATTCTCGAAATGGCGGTTCGTTCAGCCACTCCCAATAGGGCCGCCCTTGCCAGACCTCTTCCATGTATTCTATCAAAACCCACCTCAATAGCAAGCGCCTCATCATCTTGGAATTGCCCGCAGCGTGTTGGTGCTCCGCCGTGGTCAAGAAGACGCACCCGGGAGGAATGTGGGGCCAGAACTCTTTGATGATATCGGGGGCTTTTTCAAATCCGTCGGGAATCCCTCGGCCGAGGATATGGTGGAGTTCGACCTTGTATCCGGGCCGCCCGGTGATCTCGCTAAGAAGGATGCCCCTCTCTAAAGCCCCCGAGCGTTCTTGAAGGGCTATGTGAAGATTCGCCTTGTTGATCTCATCCAGGTCTTTCTTCTCTTGCTTGGTCAAGACAGCGGGCTTAATCATTCACCTCCCCGTCAACTCATCCGGCAATTCCGCCACCATCCTTTTGATATGGTCCCTCTTGAAATGCGGCAGAGACCGGTATAATTCCTCATCGGTCATCGGGCCATTAGCGACAAAACTCGCAAAGACACACTCCCGCAAGGTCCTATATCGGCGAGGCATGATCTTCACCAATTCCCTAACACGTCTCTCCATTATTCGCCTCCATCATACGGCACGGGCTTCCCCTGCACGAAGATCAACCTCTCCTGTATGGGGACATTGTAAACATAGGTCGAAGGATCCCCGGGAGTGCCCACGCTCTTGATAAGTGATGACTTCGTCTCGCCGAAGCCTGTGTTCACCACTTTGTCCTCAATAGGCAACCCGAGGAGATAGCCCCGGTCCTGCAACCGCAATTTGTAGTCCACGTCCTCGGCGAAGGCCCGCCCGTCTTCGGTGAACGGGCCGTTCTCCTCATAAACCTCGCACTTCATCGCACCAAAGCCCACGAAGTCCTCGACGATCTCCACATACCTACCTTCCCGCTCCTTGTACTCGATGTACTTTTTCTTGTGGTCACAGGGGTCCCAATGGTAGTGGAAGAAGCCAAGGACCCCGACCTCTGGGAAGGTCTCAAGTAGGTCGACCGCTTCGGTAAGCCAACCTTCCTTATATTCGAAGTCCGCATCGACTTTGACGAGGTAATCGCCTTTTGCGATGCCAAAACCCCGATTGAGCCCGGCGCCGATCCCTATGTTCCTACCACAGTTAAAGATAACCGTTGAGATTCGTCGTTCAGCCACTAAGCCCCAGATGTAATCGATCGTTTCCAAACAACCCGACCCATCGTCCACGATAATCAGTTCGTAGGGATAGAGTGTGTTGCCATGAAGACTCGCTATGCTGTTCGCAAGGAACTCCGGCCGGTTGAAACTGAGCACGACGATGCTGGCGAATTTCATTTTTCTTTGTCCTTTAATTCTACAAGTAATTTCTCCCAAGCAAGAATTGACCGCTTCATCTTTAACATGATATCCTTCCCCTTAATAACTCGGGCTTTGTGGAATGCTTCTTTCAACTTACTTGCGTGAGGCTCGGGAATAATAAGCCCGCTCATTTCACTTTCCTTAGAACTGCAACCACATGGCACTCATCCACAATGTCGTGTCTTGTAACCCACCACTCCCCTATCAAGCCCTCGGCCACGTGATCCGGGGTAGGATTCCTGAAGTCGAACCAATGGAAGATCTCATAGTTGAAGAAGCGGTAATGGGTAGGATGCCTCCAGGCGTTCGTGTGCTCAATCCAGGGCACAACGATATACGCTTCTTCAGCAACTTTGAGCACGCGATTGAACTCGTTGATCACATAGATAAGTGCATCAATATCTTTAGTTGGATGCCTATGCACCAGGTGTTCGAGAACGTGATGGCAATATAGCCAATCCACGGAGTCGTCTTCAAAGGGAAGCGGGTCAAGGATATCGTGCTGAAGGAACGTCCCCTCTTCGTAGTGGGCCGAGAAGTCGTGTTTGTCCAGGCCGATGTTGCAATCCTTGTGCCTCTCTGTCCCGCACCCCACATCTATTTTGAGCATCTGATTATTACCCCATGAAACATGTGGCCGATTGGGAAAACTTTTTCCACTTTGCCGAGATAACCGAACACCCTATAACAGTCTTCCTCCGACCACGTCGGGTGATAGTGTATCGGAATGGGCATGTCCACGGGCACGTTGGCGACGACCCGGGTCTTGGCTAACCGCTTTGTCTCTTCTAAGCAATGGGTGTAGTCCTCCAGGTGCTCAAGGATCTCTGAGAGGATCACCGTATCGAAGAACTTGTCAGGGTAAGGGATCTTATCAGTCTCCAAGTTGAGACAATGATAGGTGCCGTGCGGGTAATCTTCTTTGGCTATTCTGAGCGCCGACCAAGCCCAGTCAACTCCCCAATATTCCTCACAGAATTGTGCCGCTATACCTATCCCGCATCCCATGTCCAGGACCTTGCCCACCACGTAGGGCATCAGGGGCTCGATCCAACCCGTAGCGGTGGCCGTGTAGATGTGCTTTTTCATCTCGACTGAATCGTGCCCGAAACCATAAATCCATTGGGCGTCATACCACTCTTGGCTACAGCCCTTAAGATCAGTGGGGCACTCTTCCGGCCATTCTCTCATTTCATATCACCGGGGGCAGATCTTTCTCATCAAGCGGAATGTCGTATTTGGCATGGATGTACCTAATCGCCCTGATTTCGCTCAATCTCCCTTCACTTCCTGCTGCCGGATGGTTGACGTGGTAGCCGATCGTCTTGGCGGTGAAGATCGCCTTGAAACCTGCGAATTGCAGAGCATAGCCATGTTCGCAATCCTGCCCGCGCTCCTTCAAATCTTCATCGAACCCGCCTGTCTTATAGAAGGCTTCAATAGGGATCAAGAGATTTCCGCTTAACGCCGCCCCGGCGAATACTTCGTGTTCCACCCCATCATCCCAGACGACACCTCGGAAGTCCTTCCCGACGGGAGCGCGTGGGCCTTCGGGTGTCAACCGCGGCAGGTTCGCGGAAATGAAATCGTCCCATCTAAGCCTTATGTCACGGAGATCGATCTCCATGGGAGGCAACCAGTCGTACCTCCCGCAGATAACGACGCCGGGCTTCTCCGCGATGAGTTCGTAATAATTCTCTATGGCCTGGGGATTCAGGACGACTTCACCATCCAGGAAGAGAATATGGGTTGTCTCTTTGGCGACTAGCCTCGCTCCTTGATTGCGCGCGAGCGACACTTGCCTCTCGACCCCTTCTTCATGCTTGTGCCAATAGTATTTGAGGTGAACCGCGGAATGCACGTAATGGAAGCCCATCACCATTCCGTGCGTCCCATCCGTGCTTCCATCGTCGCAAATGACTATCTCGAAGTCGTGGACAGTCTGGTTCACCAAACCTACGAGGGTCAGGGCTAGAATGTTCTTTCGATTGTACGTAGGGATCACTACCGCGATTTTGGACATCTTCCATCCCCTCAAATTAGGAACTAAGAAGCGAAATAAGCCAAGGCAGGAGCATCAAGAATATGACTATAATGGGCACTATGACTAATGGGCCCCAAAACCCATCTCTTGGCATGAGGCCCTTGTACGTCTCCTCAAGTCGCAACGGTGGCGGTAGGGGCTTGGGGGGCGGCTTCTGGCCCTTGTAGATGGTGCGAAGGGGCAATCGCTTGGGAACGAAGGAAACGCCTGGGTCCAAGATTATCAAGCCCTGTGGTGCCTGTTCAAACTTCCTACTCCCACAACCCTCGCATTGCCCAACCTTCTCTTCGTATTCATTGCCGCAATAGACGCATCTATACATGATCTTCGACCTCCTCGTACACCAGGGGCAACTGGCCCGCCTTACCTCTGACTATTCCTAATTCCGCCAGGTCGTGCTTCTTCTCTATGTACTCAATGTTTCTCGCAACTTCCTCTTCGTTCTTTTGCTGGTCGCGGTGATGATACAGGTGCCAGCCAATGACCTTTTGAGAGAAGAGCGCCCTGACGCCCGCCTTCTGCGCTCGTATGCCGAACTCCGCATCCTCTCCCCCGTGACCTACCATGTTCTCGTCATAACCACCCAACATTTCGTAGACATCTCTAGGAATCAACTGGTTCCCGCCATAGAGGTCCAGACAGTATCGTGTACGAAGTCCTGCTTCTGAATCGTCCCAGAAGCCGGGAATCCCGCATCTTGGGTCCAGTCCGACGATACCAACCAACTCCTGCCCCAGTTCATATTCCCTTATGGGAGGCAACCAGTCATAGCGACCTCCTATGATAATGGTTGGGTTCGCCTCAAAAATGTTCTTGTAGTGCTCCAGAGCATATTGGTTAAGCATCACGTCCGAATCGTCAAAGAGGAGAGCAAACCCGGTAGCAAACTCTACTCCGTTGTTTCGGACCTTACTTAGTCTATAACCACGGTGGAGTTGCGACACAAATTTAAGGTCCAAGAGGGTATCAAACTCGCGAAGAACTTGCTCAGGGTCATCGGTGGAGCCGTCGTCTGAGACTACGACCTCGAAATCCTTGTATGTCTGTCGTTCGAGAGCCGCCAAGACGAGGCGGAGATTGTCCTTGCGGTTGTAGATTGGAATAATTACGCTAATCATTGTTCTTCCCACTCCTTTCTATATTTCCCAACCAATCTCTCGATTCTCTCCTCTGTAAACCAGCGTTTGACCCAGAGATCGATATTGGCATCCTCATTGACAAACCGGGCATCGGATGTAGAGTGGTAGTGCATCACGACTGCTTCCGGGGTGTACCACACCTGGTAACCCAATTCCCAGGCTCTCAAGCATAAATCGGTATCTTCCCAGCCGTTGATGAAGTCTTCATAGAACCCCCCCAATTCCCCGAACGCTTTCCTCTTGATCAGCATGCACGCCCCCGTCACCGCCGGCCACATCTTGGCTACATTAAAGACCGGTATATCCGGATGGTTGTTCCTGCCGACCTCGTAGGGGAGGAACTGTTGGTTCAAATCGATCCCCGCACTATCAAGTCTTCCTGCGATTCTCGTAAGAACATGAGGACGCTCTCCGAGAACGATGTGCCGGATACTAGACACGGGGAAGATCAACTTGGCCCCCACGACGGCGCATTCCGGGGTTGCCTCCATCCGCTCTTCCATCGCCTTTATGAATCTCGGCTCGGGCTCCGTGTCTTGGTTTAGGAAGAGAATATATTTGGTGTCCGCCAAGAATCCACCCAGGTTGTTTACTACGGCAAAACCTTTGTTTTGGTTGTTCCTGAGTTTCCGGACGAAGTCGTACTGGTCTAGGATCTGCCAGGTGCCATCGCGACTATTGTCATCGACTGCCACGACCTCGCAGGGTTCATGCGATAAGAGAAAGAGAAGTTTGTGCAGGAAGTCCTCGCCATTGTAGCAAGCCAGCACGACCGTCGTCTTCGGGGCTTTGCTCACGCCTCCTCCTCTTTGCCTGTCCCCACTTTGTAAGAACATATAGCATCCATCCAGTCCAAAATCTCCTCGAAAACCGTCGGCTGTTGGGATTTTATCCCGCAGATGCGCCATAGAAAGTGCCGTAGCCTTTTCATTCCTCCTCCTCTTTGCCCTCTCCCTGAAAGGGCGATAAACTCGGTTGCCCCATCTCTGAGCACTTTTATTACCCATTCATCCCAAATTACCCTTGCTCTATAGGGGGTTCGCCCAACCACCCCCAACTCCTCATCCAACCGCCCATCACGGACGGCGGAGAGGACGAGAGTGACATCACGGTTTATTCCTTTCTTACAACGCTCAATAGATGCCCCGCATTTGTCTTCGGCAAGAGACCTCAGAAATAGGCACGTCTTACAATGTTCTTTGCGTATCTCCTCTATCAACTTCTCCATGCTATTCCTCCTTTATCACCTCTATCAAGGCCCTCGCCAAGGCGATGGCGGGCGTGGGGCCTATGCCTTCCACGTGATCGCTAGGTTCTCTCACTGCGAATGCAATATATGGCTCTTCTGGATTCCAGTCTCTACCCTCGAAATCTGGCTGTAATCGCTCATCGCCAAGATGGTAAAGCCCATACCCCCTCTCCTCCAGCATCTCCTGGAGTTGGCCTTGGCGGGGGAGGAAGATCAGGTCTCTGGTTTCTAGCCAATGGGTGCGTACCTCTACAAGCCTAACTTCGCCCATTCTATCTAGGCCAGTTACCACACGAACCTGCTCACTTCGAGGCAAATATACCCAATCCCCATACTTCGGCTCCCACAACTCCTGTATCCGCTTCACCTCCTCTGAGGTGAAGCACTTTATGTCCGCTTTACTTGGAAACATCATCTTCCCCTCCCTTCCCCTTGGGATCCCCCTGGGACGCAAACTCTGTGAGAACCTTGCAGAAACGGCAGATTGGTGATAATGATTGTTTAGCAACACAACCAAAATTGTCGGGCTTATAGTGGAGGAAACGTTTACACATATATTTTCTATCGCCTTCCCTCGCCTCTCTTACCTCTTCTTTGGTCAAGAGGAGAAAATCAGTCATTGGTGGACTCCTTTATCACGGCTACTGCCAACCTTTGCTTGCCGAAAAGCATCGCAGCCTCCGGCGTCTTAAAGGCTATATCCAAATGCTTCCCCACGATGGCAGATCCCCGATCCTCGCAGACCCTCGCGCCGATTCCTTCGATGTAAACCATGATCCCCAGCGCCAACTCCTCGGGGCAGGCTATGGTAATCCCCGGCCTCACCTTCCTTCCATCCGCGGTGATCTCCCGGGGAGTGTATTCATCCCCCACGGCATAGCCCGTAACGATGTAGAATTCGGCCTCCGCCCCCTCCATTGGCGATGCCGGTTGCGTAAGGGGTTGGACCCGCTTTGCCAACCAGGCTTCTCGCGTAGGAAGGGGCGGAAGCACGACTTCGACGCACTGGGGTGGCGGTCCCGGCGGCAAACCAGCAACCCGCCATTCCCAGTTCATCTTCTGAATTAGGGATAGTCCAAGGAAGGCTATGATAAGGGCGCTGTGTTGTACTAGGCGGATCACAAAAGCACCCCTTGTAGTAACCGCTTCTTGGCCATCTCCAGGTATTCTTCTTTCATATCTACGCCGATGACATTCCTACCAAAATACAATGCCCTCTCTGCTATCCTTCCGCTTCCACCAAAGAAGGGGTCTAGAATGACGCCAGGAACAAAGCCCTCTCCGCATCCGCAGTCTGACCAGCCGATGGTTCGTTTCCCTTGTCCGCTATAGGTTTTAGGATCATAAGCCTCAACTTCGGCCTTGCTTGCCACCCTGTCTGTATGTTTGATACGACCCGCCTTCACATCGGCCACTCGAACATTGAATGCGTTTGGGCTTTTTCCCACAGTTATCCTCTCCCTCGGCTTCCCACACTTAGGGCATACCTCTTTAGGGCATCCCACCTTTATCATCCTCTCGCAGAGTTTGGAGGGCCAGACGGCATAGTGGGCTTCCTTGAAAGGCTCTGGTTGGATGATCCAAACATCGCCAGGGTTGGCTCCTGCGGTATGGCCTCCTCGAATGTTGCTCTTCTCGCTAACGCCCACAGATTGAACTATCTTGTCATTTCGGGGGATATACTCTTTATGACCCGCCTCCATGCTAGTGTGTGGCCTTCTCACCGCATCTAAATCAAACCAGTACCCCTTCGGCTCTTTGACAAAGTGAAAGACCATCTCATACGAACACGACATCCTATCCTTCACGCTCTCTGGCATGGCTACCTTTGTAATGTGACCATCGGGATATTCTTTGCCCTTGTACCAGATGATGTCATCCCTGCTCACCCAGCCCATGTCGTTGAGGGCGAAGCGGAGGCGGTAGGGGATGCCGAGTTTCATTTTGGGGATGCCTGCCCTTCCATCTTGTGGCCTTGTCAGCCCAGGTCCCGCTATGTGATCTTGAGGCTTGTTTATCGAAATACCCTCTCTAGCGGCTTGATATTCTGGCGAACCGTGTCCGCTCTGTCCCTTGCCACCGTGAAACGTATCCCCCATATTCACAAACAGATTCCCCGTCGGCTTCAAAATTCTCATCCATTCTTTAGCGCACTCGCAGAGATGAGATATGTATTCTTGCCAGGTGGGTTCGAGCCCTAGTTGGCCGCGCCAAGCGGAGCATAGGGAACAGTAGGAACCCCCTGAAACATCGCCTGGTTGGGTATCCCGCTTGGGTGAAGATTGTATGGTTTTTACCCGTGATTCCTCTGGCCGACCATCTCGTTTAAGCCCGCTCTTGTCACTCCAACCCTGTGTGGAACCAGGACGGATAACTTCTCCGCCCCACTCATGCTCACACCCATTATCTCCACCCCATATCGTTACCACATCTTCGCCATAATCTCTTTTCCCCCAATAAGGCGGAGAGGTGGCGATCATATCTATGCTTTCATCTGGAATGTCGAGATGGCGTGAATCGCCTAGATATAGTTTCGCCCTTCCGTCTGGGGTCTCGTAGAATAGATTCATCGTATATCCTTAGCCGGGTCGAAATCCTTATCCAGCGCGTGCGAGAGCCAGAAGGCCCTGTTGACCCAACCCAACTCGGGGTCCGGCTCTAACTCCTTCATCTTGCCGTCTTTGACCTTGAACACCCCGTGGGCGGTGATGACGAGGTAAGGTTGCATGGATTTGGTTAGAACAACCTCAATTGATTCTTCGGCCATCTCTTATCCGGCCTCTCTGGTAATGGTCCCGATCTTTCCCGAAGGCATCCAAGACATCTCCAACTCGCCCAGTCGTTCATCCTTCTCACCAGAACATGGAGCACTCTTTCGTCACACTTCTTGCAGTATAGGAATCTCTTATTAGTTGCCAGAGAACCCTCCCAAAATTTCCCGCCCACATTTACCCGCACTTCCGCGTCCAGTCCGTGTAGGAGAACGCACCGGTAGGTGTCGGGTGAACCTGCTAAAAGTTATAGGGCCAATTCTAGTTCTTTATCTCCTCCGCTGACTCTAGCGAAGCCAAAATTCTATTGGCATGATCACTAACTTGCTTCCATAGCGCAAGAATTAGACTTGGCTTGTATTCAGATTTGTACTCAATCACGACATGAATCGAACCACACTCCGCTTCTTTTGCTACATCTATATTCATCAGTCCTCCTCCTAGATTAAGTCGCGTTGCTCCATCACGGCCAACGGCCTACCCTCGAACATCGCCTCCGCGGCCATATCCATCATATCCAGCGTCTTCTGCATCTTCTTGATGCGGGAGCCGTAATCCCCGAACCGGAACTCCTTGTATTCCCGCATCGAGGCGGGCCAGTAGAAGCCGGACGATTTGCCCACGGAGGAGCAGATCGGGTGCCCTTCATTTCGGAGTTCATGGATCGCGGCCCGCACCTTCCTGTCCGTGGTGCAATACTGCCTAGCCAGATAACGGCTCTTGACGGCCTTCTTGATGCCGATGTGTTGCGTCCTTAGATGGATTAGCATGGCATCCCGGAGTGTCTTGCTCGTCTGCCAGAGTTCACGTGGTAGTTCCCTCATTATCTCCTCCAATCTGTCGGGCTTGGGTGCCCAACCCCCGGTCGCTATCATGTACGCCTGCCCCCGGTTCCTAAACCCGAGTTCGTCGGCGATCTCCTGCCAGGTGCGCCCCGAGGCCCTTAGACGGTTGATTGCCTTCCGTAATATCTTGCTAGGCTTTGCCATATTAACGCCGTTAATGAGGCCCAGACAGCCTTACGAACCAAACCGCAGGGTAAGTGCCATTAGGGCCGTTGCCAAGAGCATGAGGCCCAAAAGCAATCTCTCTTCGCCGCGCAATTCCCGCCACCAATCCTCTATGGCCCACCCCAGCCTCGTGAACAAGTCTGGGTCACCGGGCACTTTGTATTTGCCATTGCCGCCCCATTTCATTCCGATCTCCTTTCCGGATAAGCCCAACGGCCCCGGATATGCTTGCGCCGGTCAATGCCGATGAGCGAAATCAATCTCCAGATCAGCCTTTTCATCTTCTTCTCCCTTCGGCGGTGGGGACAACGGCACGTTTTCCTTATTACCCTTTCTGACTCGGCATAGTAATCAGATACTCTATAAGGCCGTTCCGCTTCTCAGAGCCTATGCGCCCTGGCCGTAATTGAAAACAGAAAGAAACTCATCCCCACCGCCCAGGAGAGAAGGAGAGAAAACTCCCCCGGGCCCCGGTGGCTAACCGGGACAATGCCATTTCATTCGGTTGCCTCCTTTTCCTCGACCCGATCCACCAAGCAAGCCACGATGTCGGCAAAGTTCTCACCCAGATATTTCTGTGCCGTCCCCTTGTCGTATCCGCAAGCCTCCATCGCCTTGATGGTCTGAACGCGGCTCTTGTAGTGGGCTTCGTAGCCCATCGCTTCGAGTTGGGCGTTGGTCTCTTCCTGGATCAGCCCGACGCTTACTTTCTCGGGCTTCTCCCCTGGTAGTGGGGGCGTCTTCCGCGCTTTCTTTGCTAGTGGGGCTGGCTGTGGGGCGGTTTCCAGTTCTTGCCTCGCCTCTGCGGGCCTGCGGCCGTCCCTGTGTTGCGATAGTGTACTGTTCTTCAATATCAACCTGGGTTCCTTGGCAAATTTCCGCTTCTTGTTATCCCAGTCCACCCATTGTGCTTCCGCCTCGTAGAGGTAACGCCCGATCCCGAAGAGAACGGCGGCCCTCTTGAGCCCGTCGCTAACGGAGCCCTTGATGGCCGCGTCATCGTCCCCAGCCACGAAGCCTATGTCGGACTTGGTGACGCCCAAAACGGTTAGCATAACCTTGGCCGCCTTGAGGCCGGGGATGAACTCGAAGTCCGTCTGCCACCCCGCGGGTCCCACGACTTCATCCAGGCGATTCATCACATGGCGGGCCGTGATGTGGGGAACCGCAAGTGCCGTGGTAGGTTTATCCTTGGGGTAGAGTGCCTGGGCCTTCCAACCTATCGCGTCTTCGGGGAAGGGCTCGCTAAGGGACTCTAGCACTTCCCGGGTCAACCTCTTGGTGATCTCCCACCCCGTTTCCTGTTGCGCCATTTCGTCCGCCAACGGGTCTTTCTCTACCATCTTCCTCCTCCTTTTTCCTCTCCTTTTTTGGGGCCACCTTATAGTTCATCTTCCTCTATCTCGATCTTGTAGTCGCATATCGGGCACGCCCAGGTGGTCTTGAGCATTTTCACTAGATAGATTCGGCACTTCGGACATTTGGGTATCATCTTCCCCCTCCTTTGGGATGACCAAGCGCCAGACTCCAACAAGGCTGTCTATCCTTTGCCATTCGAGTAGCATGGTCTTGACATCTTTGCGGCCAAAATCCCTCTTCCATTTCCACAAGAACGCGGCGATGTAGGGCCTTGCAACCTTGGGAACCTTGCCATCGAGTCGTTTGAACGCCCTAAGTAATTCCTTGGTTTCCCACTTGAGTATCCGCTTCGGCGTCATCTTCCCTCTCCTTTTTTCTAAAGAACTCCAACAATTCATTCCGCTCCGCTTCGCTCGGTGGAGGTTTTAGGCGGCTGTATAGGGCCAAGAGGATACGGACGCCTTCGTTGCTCATTTGAATCGGACCGATACGACCTTGCGCGTCTCCACGCCGGGAGGGATCTCCCCGGTGGCCTGGATATACTTGGTGATATCGGATTTGAGCACCTTGAAGTAGGCCGGAACCTCTTCCTTGAACTCCATCGGCACGGCCTCTTCGTCCGTGATGTCGATGGCCGGGCGCTTGCTGGTGGAGACGGTGACGCTCCGGGTCTTGCCTTCGAGTTTGGGCTGGCCGAGTTGGTCGGAGACGAACTTGACGGCTTCCTTGAGCCGTCCCATCTTGGCCTCGTCCTGGCGGGCGAGTTCCGATAGATGGCTAGCCTCTTCTCTCCTGGCCTTCTTCCTGGCTTCCAAGTGGCGGTAGAAACTCACGTAGCCATCTACCTTATCCGCCAGGAGTTTCTCCTTGTGGGTGAGGAACGCAGCGAGTTTGGCTAACCGTTCCTCGTCCGGGGTCTCCTCTTCTTCGAGACGCTCTATCAGGGTTCCTAGCGCCTCCACGTCCGCGGTGATCTCGAATATGCTACTCATCTTCTCTCTCCTTTCTTCCTGGCCTCAAACTTCTTGCAGGCGAATTGGCCGGGCTTCACTTGGGCGGTTCGTCCTATACCCCGCCTGAGACAGTAGTACCACAAACCCCACCTAAACCACCTGCAATCCTTACACCGAAGTCGTTTCTCCATCTTCCTCCTCTCCTTTTTAACCATGCCTTCTTTTGGCCCGCCTCTGCCGCATCCTGCGGGTCTCCCTCTTGAAACAACGAAGGGCCACCTCCTCCGCTGAATCCAGAGATACCGTGGCCCCACATTCGCAATTCCACAGATGAAGGGCGATCTGTCCATCCCCGTCCCGTTGTGGGCCAAGATAAGAGTGAGTCGTCACCCGCCCACACACCTTGCAATAATGGCCTCGTTCAAGAAGCGGCTTGAGAGCGATGGTCATTCTGTCCTTCCCTTGTGTCTATAAGTGCGCCGGATTGCTTCTCTCTCTATGTCCGCGGCGGTTCTGTTGTTATTTTCTAGGATGTGTGACGAGGCTTGACTCAAGGCTTCGACCTTCCCTATCGCGTGCCCAAGAGCCGCTATATTAGCGAGGAACTCCTCCGGGTCCTTGATGTGTTCGCCCGTTCCGATCTGCCGCACTATCTTGGTGTGCAACTTGACGACCCTAACAAGGATCATGCCTTCTTCGACGCAGAGGTCGCGGACTATCGCTTCCCATGTCTTGGGTCGGCCCATCTATTCGCTCTCTTTGGGGATTCTGAATACCATGACCATTACTTCTTCGCCATTGGTGCCTTGATGACCCTCAAGCGTTGTGCAACATTGGTATGCAAAATCTCTCGGTGTATAGTTTATGAAGGTGCGGCGATCACCCCAATGTTGAACTATGCCAATCTGTGGCTCCCCCACCATCATCTCCTTCAGGGCTTCGATGGTGGCCTTGATGCCGCCATAGCCAGTAACAGCAAATTCAAAGGGCGGGCTGCCATATCTCTTCTCGTCCACATCTACTTTGTTATGCGCTCGTTTGCTCAAGGCCTCAAAGAAGTCCATCATTCCTCCTCCCCTTCTTCGTAAACACCTGGCAGATAGAGCAGGACGAGGCGGCCGCAAACATCTTCCAATGGCCTTCATATCTCACCCTCCTGAACGACACCTGTCATCTCTCCTCCTGCCAGGGGATCGTCACCACGAAGGGTTGGCGACATCAGAGGTGAGATGCGTCTGGACGCTGGCTAGCGGCCTCGAATGACCCATATCCCTCTAGAACCCTCCGTAGATCCGGTGCCCTGACGTCGATCTTGACATCTGTTCAGAAACATGTAGAATAGATTAGCGACGACCTAGAGGCAGAGGACTGACTGGTTGAAACGGCCATCAGTCGAACCTCCTGGGCTGGAGTGCAGCCCTATGGAGAGAGCGGTTTTTGAGGGGTCTTATTCCCGTATGACCGCGGAGCCTCTTTTGGCCCGGTCGTGACCTTAGGAACGGAGGAGATATCGCAACTAGGTCGGGAACCCCGACCTCATAAAGAGTAGGCGACCTGCCTCGCCTAAAAGCGGTTTCCCCACACCATTCTTGAACGTGGACGCTTGCACGCCGTGGCCAGGAGTAGGGCTACGGCGTTTCTATTGGCAAGCAGAGAAGAGATGACGGGGGGAAAGCAATGAAAGCGGTGATTCTGGCAGCAGGCGACGGAAGTAGATTAGAAAGCAACCACGGAAAGCCCAAGGTACTGCTTGAACTGGCCGGGCAAACCCTGCTGGAGAGGAACCTGGACTCTCTTAGCCAATTGGGTATCCAGGCTTTCGTCCTGGTTACCGGTTACAAAGCCGAGTTAGTGGAAACTTTCATAAAAGAGAGGCGATTGAAAGAGCGGCACAACATCACCCTAGTAGTAAACGAACGTTGGCCAGAGGGTAATGCCATATCTGTGCTAGCCGCTCGCGACTTCGTGCACCAGCGCTTTCTGGTAGCCATGGGTGATCACCTTTTCGACCCTCAGAGGATGAAGGGGCTATTATCTTTGCCCGGAGAGTGCGTTGGAGCCTTCGACTCAACCCCACGCTACATAGATGTGGCGGAGGCCACCAAGGCGGAAGGCGATCTGCGATCTGTGGAAAGGCTAGGTAAGGAATTGGAGGAGTTCAACTACATAGATGCGGGGTTCTTTGTCTGTTCAGAGCGCATCTTCCCGGTCATCGAGAGATGCCTGGCCCAAGACAGGGACGAATGGAACGACGTGAAGGAGGAATGGATTAAGGATCGAGAACTCCGTATCTACGACCTCAGGGGAGGCTTCTGGCTGGATATCGACACCGACGAGGACCAGCAGACGGCGGAGAGGCTTCTACGTCACCGCCGGCGCGAGAAGGGAAAGAGGGTGAGAGGGTGAGAAAGGCGGTAATCCTAGCCACCTCAGAGGGAAGCCGGGAGAAGCCTAAGATGCTGACCAAACTGTGTGGCCTCTCTCTATTGGAGAGGAATCTCCAACTCCTCGAAGCCCTGGACATTGGGAAGGTGACCATCATGCTAGGGCCCCGAGGGAAACCAATACAACGATACCTCGACAAGAAGAACGGCCTAGGAATGAAAATAGAGTATGTAGAAGGTGGGGATGGATGGTCACCCCCAATGGTGGGGAGAGAATTCTTGCTCTTGGAGGGGGATCGCCTTTTCGATGCCCGGATAATCGAGGCCCTCCTCGACCGGGGGGAGCCGACTTTGGCCATCGATAGGAGGATCGACAAAGCACGTGGCCTGCCCAAGGTACTCATCGGAGACTCCGTTAAGGCCATAGGTGAGAATCTAGAAGAGTGGGATGGGGTCTATATCGGGGCCGCCCTTTGCACCCCTCAACTCCTTCGCATCTTATTAGATGACTCACCGCAAGGCGGAGAGCGATTGGAGGGCCTGGGAATCGGCTACCTGGACATCTCCCAGATCCCCACCTACATAGCGGAGATGAGAAGAGATCTGCCCATCTCCTGGATCAGAATGGAGAAGGGGAAGGATCTCAAGAGGGCTAAAGAGTTGCTGATTGAAAGGACACAGAAGGGCACTCTTGACCTCTTGGCCCGGTACCTCCACCGGCCCATCGAGAACAGGATCACCTACTACCTGTCGGAGTGGCCCATCACGCCCAATCAGGTGACCATTTTCACCAATATAGTCGCCTACTTTGCCACCTTCCTTTTCCTCCAAGGATACCTTCTTTGGGCCTCCCTCATCACCCTAGTAGTGAACATATTGGACGGAGTGGATGGAAAGTTGGCTAGGGCGCGGGGAGTGACCACCAAACTGGGTCACATCGAGCACTCCTTCGACCTCCTCTTCGAACAATCGTGGTACATCGCCTTCGCTTGGTATATCTTCTCTGGAAGCGGAAGCCTCCTACCGCTGGTTTTGGGCCTCGTCATGCTTCTCCTCGACTCCTTTAACAGACATTGCTCTATGCAGTTCAAGCAAGTGATGGGGGTCTCCCTGGCTGACTATGCCAGATTCGATCGTCTGTTCAGAAGGTTCGATGGGAGAAGGAACATATACACCCTCTATATGCTGGCTGGCGCTATCTTCGGTTTGCCCCTCTACGCCTTGATGGCTATGGCGGCTCATGCCTTCCTCACAGCCGTCGTCTACGCCTCTAGGGCGATAAAGCACCTGCGGGCCGCCGATGGCCAGGCCTCTTCCTGATCGCCATCTTCGCTTCCGCTCAGCCCCGGAACGAGTCTCCGTTGACAGGGTAGAGAGACGGTTTCCGGTCTACTCCTCCAGCCCCTGCAGGTACTCCTTTTCCTCTTCCGTCAAGTCGGCTTTTTTCAGGAGATCCGGCCTTCGCTCAACAGTGCGTCGGAGCGACTCCCTCCGCCTCCAGCGGGCGATCTTGGCATGGTCGCCGGAGAGGAGGAGATCGGGCACGGGGTAGCCACGAAAGACCGCGGGGCGCGTATATTGAGGATGCTCCAGAAGCCCCCCGGCGTGAGAATCCTTCATTGCCGCTCCCGCATCGCCCAAGACCCCCGGAAGAAGACGGGTCACCGCATCGACGACGATCATGGCTGGGATCTCCCCTCCGGTGAGTACATAGTCGCCGATGGAGATCTCATCATCCACCAAATGCTGGCGAACCCGCTCATCGACCCCCTCATATCGTCCGCAGATGAGTAGGATCCGCTTCTGGGCAGCCAACTCCCAGGCCAACTCTTGGGTAAGTAGACTTCCTTGAGGGCTAAGGAGGATCATGCGGGTCGAAGGCCGCTCCTCACCCAACAACGTCTCCACAGCCCGAAAGATAGGCTCCGGTTTCATTACCATCCCCCCGCCGCCACCGTAGGGAGCATCATCCGTGGTGCGGTGCTTATCGGTGGCATAGTCACGTAAATTGTGAACGACCACTGTAACCAGCCCGGCCTCGATCGCCTTCCCCACGATGCTTTTCCGAAAGGGGCCCTCAAACATCTCCGGGAAAAGGGTCAAGATATCAAAACGCATAACCCCTCCTCAAACATTCTAGCACAGAAGAGACGACCTTGCTATCCCTATGCTTTCGTGATAAGATGTTTGGCGACCCAGAGGTTGCAGATACCCCAAAACGGTCACCTGCTTTACTATAAGGAGACGTTTGGCATTTAGAGGCTTTGCCCATAAGGTGTCAAGGGGGGCAAGGATGGACTTCAAAGAAGCGGGAGAGAGGTTCGACGAACTGAGGGGAAGGCTCAATGCCGGAGCCATCAGCCAAGAGGAGTTCAAAGCCCAACTAGAGGGGCTCAAGGTTCAGGATTCTCAAGGCCGTTACTGGATGATAGGCGTTCAATCTGGAAAATGGTACTTTTACGATGGGACCCGATGGATCAGAGCCGAGCCCCCTGGAGAGGCTGGAGAGGCACCTCCTTCTGAAGAGACTCCGAGGGGCCCTGTTGCTTCCATGCCCGAGCAGCCTCTAGAACTGCGGCCTCGCCGCCGCGGCATCTCTGGAGGTCTCCTAGCCCTCATCCCCCTTGGTCTAATCCTCGCTTGCTGTCTCTCCCTTGGTGTGGTAGTGGCCGCGGATTATCTCATCTCTAGCCACCCCATAAGTTCCACCCTCAGCGACCTTTTGGGACGCCAAATCGGCTTCAAAGCCCCTCCCACCCCTACGCCCCCCCTGGAAGAGAGCCCTACCCCGACGATGATGGCCACGCCCAGTGCAGACGAACTGATAGCCTTAGGCGATCAGTTGGTATTCCAGGGCCAACTAGAGGAGGCTATCGCCCAGTACCAGATGGCCACGGCCGTAGATCCCCAGAACGCCTTGGCTCACCTAAAACTGGGAGAGACTTACTTGGCCCTGGGACGATGCGAGGAGGCTATTCCCGAGTTCCAGCAGGCGCTGGTCATCGACCCTCATCTGGGCGCGGCCGAGGAGGGTCTCGCAGAGTGCGCTGGCCCGCCTCCGCCAATGGTAACTTTCGCTTCCTATATTAGGGCCGATCTGGGGTTAAGCATCCTCTACCCCGATACCTGGCTCCTCGACGAACAGGAGAATCAGACCCTCTTCGCCGAGAGCGAAGACGCTCTGGAGCACCTAGCGGGAAGCGTTTTCATCTTCGCCTCTCTGCCCCTGGAAACGGAGATAAGTAACACCCAGGCTCTAGAAGAGAGGATAGCCACCTTGCCGCCGGGTACCCAGGTGGGCGAGATGGAGCCCGCTTACATAAGCGGGCAGGAATGGGCCTCGGTCCATGGAGAGATGAGCGGCGAGGCGGTTCCCTCGCCCTCTCGGGTCTATGTGGCGGCCACAGTCCGGCATTCTAGGCTCTATGCCCTCTGGGCCCTGGCCCCCACCGACACCTGGAAAGATGTAGCCTGGCCCATCTTCCAAGCGATGCTAAAGACCATCGAGATCCAGGAGGTGGTGGCCGAAGCCCCCCCTACACCCACGCCCACCCCACCTTTGACGCCCACAGCCACCCCCACCGCAACACCAACACCCACGGCCACCCCTACCCCCCAGCCAGCTCTTTCGGGTCGCCTCGCCTTCACCATCTTCGAAGGAGGCAAATATCAAACCTATGTGGCCAATATAGAGGGCTCGGGGAAGCAGCGCATCTTGAATAGCATGCGTCAGCCAGATTTCAACCCTCAAGGGAACACCCTGGCAGTCAACGGCGAATATCCGGATCAGCATGACCTCCAGCACATCATCATCAACCCCGATAACAGAGCAGCTCAGCGAAGGGCGATAAGTAACCACCTGGAGGATTCCTGGCCCAGCTGGTCGCCTGATGGTTTGCACATAGTCTTCGTCTTCAACACCGGAAAGAGGAAAGTGAAGATCCTCTCCGATTTGAGCAAGTCAACAGAGGGGAACCTCCTCAAAGGCCCCGATGGCACAGATGTGCGCGGCGCCGGCTACCCCGTCTGGGTTGGCAACCGGATCGCCTTCTCCGGGTGCGATCTTTGGGCCTCAGGGGCTGCCTGTGGCGTCTATACCATCGGCGAGGGGGGCGGCCCGGCGGTCCAGATCACCACCCACGGCCAAGACCGCGCTACCGATGGCTTCGGGAATCAAGTGCTCTACACGTCGATGGCCGATGGCGATTGGGAGATCTGGAAGGTGAGTTCCACGGGCGGAGGACCACAGAGACTCACTAGCAACTCGGCTCAAGACGGGTTGGCAACCTGGTCGCCCGATGGCCAACATATCGCTTTTCTCACCAACCGCACCGGCTCCTGGGAGATCTGGGGTATGAATGCGGATGGCACAGGCCAGCGCAGGCTCTTCTCCCTCCCAGGCGTTCCAGGGGACCAGTGGACCGAGGAGCGGATCTCTTGGGGGGCTAAGTAGCACCTATGGCTCGACCCTTCGACAGGCGAGGCCTGCTCCTCCTTTCCATCATCGCCTTGGCCCTCGCTCTACGTCTCTTCCACCTGGATCTCCAGAGTCTGTGGATGGATGAGGGCTCCACCATCCACCTGGCCACCGCCAGACTGGAGCGGCTAGGAGAGAGGCTCCCTCGGAGCATCGCTCACCCTCCCCTCTACTACTACCTCCTCCACCTCTGGATACTCCTCGTGGGGAAGAGCGAATTTGCCGTCCGCTACCTCTCCCTCATCTTCGGGACGCTCATGGTGCCCCTGGTGTACAGGTTTGGCTCTCGCCTAATGGGAAGGCGCACCGCCCTGATAGCAGCCTCCATAGTGGCCCTGGCCCCAGTCCAGGTCTACTACTCTCAAGAGACGAGGATGTACACACTCGCCGCCTTCCTGGCCCTTCTGGGCTTTTACCTCTTCGTCCGCCTCTTAGAAGAAGGTGCCTCCAGGAGGATATGGGCCGCTTATGTCTTCGTCACCGCCCTCAGCCTCTACGTCCACTACTACTCCTTCCTCCTGCTTGCCGCCGAGAACCTCCTCTTCCTCCTCACCCTAATCGACAGGAAGGAGAAGAGGAGTTTTCTGGCCTCCTGGCTCCTCTGCCAACTCTTTCTAGCCCTCCTCTTTCTCCCCTGGGCCAAAGCCCCCCTGGGAAGGATGGCCAGCGGCTACCTAGAACTCCGCTCCCAGGTATTCGGGGCCTCCCCCACGCCTCCGCTAGAGTTCCTGCACCAGGTGATGGTGGGGCTCACCCTGGGTCCCACGCTCTCCACTGAAGGGCTCTACCGTTGGCTCATCCTCGCCCTCTTCATTCTGCTCTTCCTATTAGGAGCCCTTCATAGAAGGGCCCATCGTTGTCCCATCTTGACCTACTTTCTAGTGCCCACCTTTCTCGCCTATCTGGTCGATCTATACTCTCCTCACTTTGCACCCCGCTACCTCCTCCTAGTAGCCCCAGCCTACTATCTCATATTGGCCCAGGCTTTGGAGGTTCCGGCAAGCAGGTTCAGGATCCCCTCCCTCCTAGGAGTATCCCTCCTTCTCATCCTCTTTGCATATGGTCTCTTTAACAACTATTCCAACCCCGCCTACGCCCGGGATGATTACCGTTCCCTCTATGCCTATGTCATGGAGAACTCCCACCCTGGCGAGGCGATCATCCTTGACGCTCCATGGCAGGGAGGCACCTTCCACTACTACTATCGTGGCCAACTGACCAGATATGGCCTCCCCAGGGAATACCCGCCTGGCGAAAAGACCATGGGCGACCTCCAAGCCCTGGCTAAGGAACATACCGGGGTCTGGTTGGTCCTCTACGGGAACGCCAGCGTCGACCCCGAAGGCTTGATAGAGGGATGGCTAGAAGGGAACGGCTATTTGACTTCCGACGACTGGTTCCGCGGGGTAAGGCTCTCCCATTACCTCCTCCCTCTGCCCTCAGATCTCACGGAGGATATCCCAAACCCACAAGCCATCACCTTTGGGGGTTCTTTAGCCCTTCTAGGCTACCAGTTGGAGCCCGAGGAGGTGACTTCTGGCCAATCACTTCACCTAACCCTCTACTGGAAAGCGATGGAGAAGATGGCCAAAGATTACCACCTTTCTTTTTATCTCTTGGATGAGAGGGGGGAGAGTTGGGCCCAACGCGATTTTGCCCCCCTGGAAGGAGCCCATCCCACCTCCGGCTGGGCTGAGGGGGAGGTAGTTCGAGACCTATACCGCCTCCCGATTCCGCCAGGGGTGCCTCCGCGGATATACGACCTGATCTTGACCGTCTACTCAGGAGAGGATCTCCTGCCCCTCCACTCAGGCGGCTCTCCCACGCCTGAAAGCAGCGTCCGGCTGGCCACAGTAGAGATCGCCGCCCTCTTCGAGCCTCCCTCGCTTCCAGCCCCGCCCATTGAGAAGGCCCTCCGAGCCGACTTCGTTCATTGTGTCGCACTCCTAGGCTACGGCATAGAAGGAGAGCGACTTCGAAGCGGAGAGGAGGTCCGCCTCTACCTTCTCTGGCAGGCAAAAGAGGGATGCCAGGAGGCCACGCTGCTGATTCAACTTATAGATTCTCAGGACAAAGTCTGGAAGGAGGACCGGGTCCCAGGGCTCACCACCCACTATCCCCTGCCCTCCTGGAGGGAGAGAGAGATAGTGCAAGGGCGCTACTCCTTGTTACTCCCCGCCAACATTTCGGCCGGAGAAGGCAGGATACGGATCAGGCTCCAGACCGCGGAGGGTCCTCTCTCCCACTTTGGTGGCTGGCTGCCTTGGGGGAGAGAATGGCTAGAAGTCGCTCGAGTGCAAGTGGAGGAGAGGGAACATATCTTCTCCACACCGACTGTCGAAATCCCCCTGAAGATAGGGGTGGGTTCGGTGGCCTTCCTCCTAGGATACGACCTGGAAGGGCTCCCCAGCCCTGACCAGCCGCTCACCCTGGTCCCCGGAGAAAGGCTGAAACTCACTCTCTATTGGCAGGCTGCCGAACTGACGGAGAGTTCCTACACGGTATTTGTCCATTTCATAAACGGCCGAAACCAGATCTGGGGACAGAGGGATGCTCTGCCCCAGGGTGGGGCACGGCCGACCACCAGTTGGGTTGAGGGCGAAACAATCATCGACCACTACGAGGTCGTGGTCTCTGAGGACGCGCCTCCAGGCGAATATCGGATCGAGGTGGGGATGTATAACGCCGCCGATGGAAAGCGTCTTCCAGCCATCGGCGAGGGAGGGGAGAGCCTGGGAGACCGAATCCTCCTCGATACCCCCATCATAGTAGAGAGCCCTCTTCTCCAACCGCCATCTCCCACGCCTACTCTGGCATCCACCTCTACAGCCACACCAACGGCTTCGCCGACGGCTACGGTGACCCCTACGCCCACTCTTGAAACTGAGGAAGATCGCTGGCTCAGTAGACCCATCGGTCCCCAAGGGGAACAACACGTGGACCGCTTCTACCCCTACGGCTCCACAGGAGGGGGAAAGTATCGCATCCATCACGGGGTGGAGTTCCAAAACGAAGAGGGTACGCCCGTCCTCGCCGCGGCCAGCGGGAGGGTGATCGTGGCTGGTCGGGACGATGAGGTGATCTACGGAGCCAAACCCAACTTCTACGGCCAACTGGTCGTTGTAGAACTGGAGAAAGGGCATAGGAGAGAGAGACTCTACAACCTCTATGCCCACCTTTCGCAAATCGACGTTGAAGTGGGCCAGACACTTGACGAAGGAGATATGGTGGGGCGGGTCGGTATGTCTGGCTCAGCCTTCGGCCCCCACCTACATTTCGAGGTACGAGGGGGAGAGAACACCTACGATAGAACTTTTAATCCAGAACTCTGGCTTCGTCCCCTCCCCGGATATGGGATCATCGTCGGCCGCCTCATTGACGCTCAAGGCAAGCCGATCCCTGAAACCCTGATAACCGTTCACCGTGCTGAGTCCCCCGAGCAACGCTGGCAGGAGATATCTACCTATCCTCTAGAGGAGGTGAACCCCGACGAAGAATGGAGAGAGAATTTCGTCCTAGGGGACGCGCCGGAGGGCACCTACATCCTGAAAACGAGGGTGGAGGGAAAACTCTATCAGAGGGAAGTGGTAGTAGTGGCCGGGGAGACCGTTCTGGCCATCATGGAGACCGAATAGAGAAAGACTCTGCGAACAGGCTTGCGTCCCCTAGATATATTGCTGAAAGAAAGGAGTAGAGAATGGCGAGTAAGAAACCTAATTTGGGGGATCTGGACCTGAGTTTGGGCCAGAGAACCAGACTCCATCGGCTGTTATATAAGTACGGCCCTGGCAACGGCACCATGCTCCTCCTCCCCATCGATCATGGCCTGGAGCACGGCCCACGAGATTTCCTTGCCAACCCACCCAGTCAAGATCCAGCATACCAACTTCGGTTGGCCAAGGAGGGAGGGTTCTCCGGCATCGTCTTCCACATCGGCCTAGCCCAGAAGTATATGAGAGGGTATGCAGGGGAGGTGCCGCTAGTCCTCAAACTGAACGGCAAGACCGATATCCCCTCTGAGGCTTACGCCTTCTCCCCCCAGACCGCCTCGGTGGAGGATGCGGTCCGACTGGGAGCCGACGCCGTAGGGTACACCCTCTATGTGGGCTCGCCCTCCCAGGGTGAGGATCTCCTCCAGTTGGGCCGTATCCGGGAAGAGTGTGATCGCTACGGTCTCCCCCTCATCATCTGGTCGTATCCCCGAGGGGAGGCTATAGAGGCCAAAGGGGGTCGCGATAGCATCTACGCCGTGGATTACGCCGCCCGAGTGGCTAGCGAACTGGGAGCCGACTGCGTCAAGTTGAACTTCCCAGAGTACGACCCCAGCCGGAAGGACCAATACCCCAAAGAGTACAAAGAACTGGCCCTCAGCCCAGCGGAAGCGATAAAGAAGGTGGTCCGGTCGGCGGGAAAGAGTATGGTGTTGCTTTCCGGAGGTAGCAAGATCAGCGACGAGGACCTTTTCGAGAAAGCCCGCCTTGCGCTGGAGGCTGGAGTTACGGGCTTTCTCTTCGGCCGCAACCTATGGCAAAGGCCATACGAAGAAGGTCTGCGTCTAACGGCGGCGCTCAAGAAACTGATGCTAGAGTATCCGACGTAGGCAGTGCCCTTCAGAATCGTCGGCTTTATGAAGTCGCTCTTCTAGGTGGTGGCAGCCACGGTTCTCGCCCTGGTGGCCGCTACCTCACTCCATCTCAGACCGAATAAACCTGGCTCAGCTCGTTGTCGAGACAGCAGGATTCTCCGTTGCCCTCATGGCCGGGATCTTCGCCGCCTGGGAATTCCGCCGAAGCCAATTGAGACCCTCTCTGCAGTTGCTCTTGCACGACCGAAAGAGGGATAAGATGGGAGCTAGCCTTGTCACCACAAAAGACCGCAACAAGTCGGTTCCCTTTGACATCTACATCCGCAACACCGGCCCCGCTGTAGCGCTCTTTGTCAGAATCAATATCCTTTTCGCTGGCGAGCCTCTGTTTTTCAGACCCCCTCAATCACGACGTATCGCCACCGTTGGCCATTATTGGGACCATGTCCCCTGAAAGAGTACTGGCAGCCCCAGGACCTCGCGATGGGCACAGCGTTCATCTTTGACGGCAAGGACGAATACGTATGTCATCCCGGGGCTGAAGATATGCTTGGATCGTTCCAACTCTCTATAGAAGCAGGGTATCAATACGCTGGTTCCCCCTATGAAGTTTCGTATTTCGTTTCTGCGGACCGGATCAGCCCTCTGAAGGGCATCTTCGAATTCCGCGTCATCGAACCACCGGAGCAGACCGCACAGGCTAATTCCCCTTTCATTTCCTGAGCAAAACATGAGCGGCCAACCGCTGACTAGCAGTTGACCTCCAGGAAGTACCCCCGGGGGAGTACTTCCTACATATACTCTCGATCTGGTGTTTGCGTAAGAGTGCTAGCCGGTGTGAGCGAGAAGCATGGGAAGGGGGATTGAGGGCGAGGGGATGGGTGGCAATGTGCCTTCGGGGTTTTCCTTTCGTGCTTGATGCGGATGAAAGAATTTGGTATGCTGTGTGTAGTTCGATGAAGCCCCGCAAAGGGGCAGGAGATGAAAGGGGGTCTCGCTATGGAGGGTTATGCAATAGGTTTCGTTATTGGCGTTGCTTGTGGATTCGCTGCTGGACGGCGACAGAAGTCATGGTCGGAATTGACTGCTCTAGAGAAGAATCTTACGATTGCAGGCATCGCTGTCCTTGTTGTTTTGGTGGTGCTTACAGCGGCCATTGTGGTGCTGCGTGTGCGATGATTTGAGGTTCGCTCCAGCATGCATTGACGCTTGAACCTGCCCAATGCCACTTTGCGGCTGTGAATATCACCAAGAAGTGGCATGAGGTTGCGCCTCTCAGAGGAGGCGTATGCGTGGTGCTCTCGGGCAGCGGTCAAATGGGTCTGGCAGGATACGCTAGCCTGAGGCTCAGGGCGCGGAGGAAGAGAGGGTAGAAGGCTCCAGCCACGAAACAACTATAGAGGGGAAAAGAGTTGGCTTCTCCCCTTTCGGTTGCTTAGCCCTCTTTGACGATTAGGCAATGTCAGTGATGAACACCCCTTCCATCCTCACTCGGCAGGGGGCTGTTGTTGCCGACATCGGCTTTACCCGTCAAGTCATCGCTCAAGGAGGCCACGGTCTCACAGGCCAAACATGACAAACCGGAGAGAACCCTAACCGAGCACCAACTCTCTGGAGTAGTACCACAATACTGTTGGCTTTCACCAGGATGTGATGTAGAATGACCGTAGAATTGGGCGAAGGGCTCACCTCGCTGCACCTTGACAGGTTTCAGAAGTTAGGATATTGCCCCGAAAAGGCTAACTCTCCGTGAGGTGAGGGCGCAAGTCTGCGGGTCCGTGACTAGAACGGACGGCCGGGTTGCCGAAAGGCGGTATCTCGGGTAGGAACTGGGGTTTCCCAGTTATTGAGGCTCGCTTCCTTGCAGGCCAGGGGGCAGGCTCTCTTTGTTCGTAAGAGATATATCTGAGAGGAGGTGAGAGAGGATGCTGAACCTGCTGCGTGAGGAGGGTCAGGGCTTGGTCGAATACGCATTGATCCTAGTTCTAATAGCCATTATCGTCCTCGCCATCCTGACGGTCCTCGGGCCACAGATCGGTAACGTCTTCAGCAGAGTCACCAGTGAATTGCAGAATGCCGGATAGATGGCAACAAGATTCGATCAGCGCTCATGAGGCCCCCTCGATGAAAAGTTGAGGGGGCCTCCCATCTCAGTCTAGATGGCGTAACGGGCTTGACTATGGAGGCCCGGTCAGAGTGGACGGTTATCTGCTACTATAGCAAGCCACTCGGGGAGAGCACCCCTCTCGAGACGTGCCATGCACCGACAGCAGACCCTTCCATCTTCACTCCGGAAGGGTCTGCTGGTTTCTAGAGGGAGGGCTCCGGGAACGGGAGTTCTGCACGTCGGAACACATCCCTTCGCCCCAGTGAACGGGGAGGATACGCCCCGCCGACGTCTAGGCGCCAGGAGCCCTGCTTAGAATAGCAGAGTTTGACGGGACAAGCAAGCGAAGCGGCCCCCAGAGTTGAGCGCTCCGGGGGCCGTCGCGTGGCTACAGTTGGGACGGCCTATTTGTAGGCCCCGAAACCAGCAGGCTGTTGGAGTTCGCGAATCCCGTGTTCCCCTGCGCAGGTGTCGTTGGACACGCTCTGGATGACAACGTAGGCACCCCATAGAATCCGAGCACCGGTGTTGTCGTCATACTTGTCGTCATCAGCGTCAACTATGGTGTAGTCAGGATAGACGATCTTGACGAAGTAGATCCACTTGCAGGTTCGCCCTTCGTCGTTTACGTACTCGCCACGCTGGTGGTTTGTATCCCATGCACCGGGGCAGTTGGACTGTGTTAGGTCGGGGTTGGTTCCTGCGCCTCGACAGTCGACATAACCGCGATCAAGTTTCCCGTCGTCGTTGCTGTCGACGTTGCTCAGCCAGACGTCGCTCCACTTCATGACGAGGTAGGTGTCGCTGGCGCAAGTTCCCAACTCGCATGGGGGCTCTGGTCGGCTGGCGTTGTGGTAGAGGCCGCTGAAGATATGGGCCTGGTAGTTGTAGCCCCACTTATCGAAGGGCCCGTTCTCCCACGACGTTGCGTTGCCCTTGTCATCAAAGTTGTCAGGCTTGCCCGCCCACACGACCGAGGCGGTCGCTGCCAGGGCCAGCACGATGACGAGGGCTATGAGCAATCTCTTTTTCACTTCTTCTTACCTCCTCTTCGAGTTCTAAGAAGTCAACAGTGGTATGATCCAACGTACCGCGTCATCGAGGAGAAGCTCAGCGAGATGGACACTATTAGATTTGACGCCATCGCTGATCCGAATTGTACCAGCTACGGACTCACAGAAACGGGGCTTGAGGAGGGTGACATTCCCTTCGTCAACATCGAGAATCTGATCCCGGACGCGACCATTGACCTTCGCGGCGTCCGCTATGTTCTTAGCAGCAACAAGAAGATCAGACCACAGCACTACACAAACAAAGACGACATTCTGATTTCACGTGCGCGACTTCCAGGCATCGCAGCCGTCGTGTCAGAGGAAAACGAGGGGCTGCTATACGGCTCCTACATCATCCGATTCCACTTGAATGACGAGGAGGGGACAGAATTCCTCCCGGAGTATGTTGCGTTATTCATCAACTCCGTTTTCGGACAGGCCCAGGTTCACCGGCTTAAGTCTGGCTCGAACGGCTATAATATCAACTCGGGGCAGCTTGGCGGGCTCAAGATTCGTAGACTTGACAAGGACGCTCAACAAGGATTGGTAGAGAAGATCCGACTCCAGCGCTCCGCCTCTGCTCGCCTCGGAAGCCTAGTGAGAAGTTTCCAGAATATTTCCGAAATCTCGTTCATTCGGTCTTGCCTTGGAAAGGAGGACCGCGAGAATTTTGAGAGGATGGTTGGCGACCTGGATTCCCAGCTCGCACCCGTTCATGAGTTCTTCGAGAAGTTTGACAGTGAAAGCGAAGAGTTGGGGGAACTGCAGGAGATCAGAGAACGATTTCAGATTAGACCGACGTTTTATGCGAAGTTGCCGACGGATGAATAGCCAGGTGGATTGCAAAACACCCGTCCTGCAACATCCTCGAACAAGTCTTGTGCAGCCTCGCTCCTTGCGGCGCTCGCTCTGGTCACATCTTCGGGCTTTCTGCGAGGCCCCCACAGCTTAGGCGAACTTCGAGACAGGCAGAGAGATTGGATGCCGTGAGGCGGACGAACTGTTCACCGGAAGAGAGATAGCAAAGTGGTGTGGCACTTGGATAGATCCTTCTAGGCCGTCTTCCTTTCCATCGCCATCATCGGAACCATCACCTGGCTAGCCATCTTCGAGTACAACTATCACCCAAGGATCTACAGGTACAGTGAGGAAGTGACGATCCTCCAAGTGGGAGAAAGCGAGCTGGACTTCAATCATCCAGAAGGGGCGTTCACCATCTGGTGGCAGAGTGGGAGAAGGAATGTGAGGGTGTGCCCGCGTCGCGGCAGCACCGGGGATACCATCCTGGGCGCCTCCAAGCCGGAACTCACCTTCTGGACGGAGGAGAAGGGGTTAGAGGAGATAGCCTAGTCTCTAAGTTGGGGAGGGAGAAAGGATCAACTCTGGCGTATATTCGTCTAGGGAAAGGAAGGGAAACAAACATGACCAATATCCCCACGGCCACCAATTGGCTGCTTACGTCAATCGGCTCAGCGGAACAACCGCTGATTCGATCGACCTATATGGTTGTGTCTAAGAAGACATCAAGGAAGGGTACCGCGTTTTCCCTCACCACCGGCTTCCTCGTCACTAATGAACATGTAATCCGAGACTCCGCAGCCCGCGACCTCGTCGTCATTGCGAGCACAGGCCAGCATTTGGGTGTCAAGCGCATGGTGGTGGACGCTGACCTCGACTTGGCTGCGCTCGAACTCACCCAGCAGCCGAGAGAAGGGCTCCGAATACAAACGGCTCCGCCGTCCATAGGAGAGCGGGTTCATACTTGGGGCTACCCGCTCGCCTACAACGGACCCTCTCCGATACTATCCGTTGGGTATCTCGCTGGCTTCAATCCGGTTCAAAGGACTGAGTCCTCTCCTATTGTAAGACACTACGTTGTCAATGGCGCCTTTAATCCAGGTAATTCCGGGGGCCCGTTGATTGCAGCAATCGAAGATGCCGTTGTGGGCGTCGTTGTCAGCAAACACGCCCCTATCTCCGAATGGCATCTTAGCGCCCTAGAAGCACTCAAGAATCAGAAGAGCGGGTTTCAGTACACGGCTACAGACTCGGCGGGAGACAAGCACACCTTCTCCGAGGGGCAATTAGTCGGCGATTTGCTCCAGTACTTTCGTGAAATCACGCAGGTGGTCATCGGAGAAGCTATTGCCGCGGATGATCTCATCAACTTTCTGGATGCTAACGTCTTGCCCTGGGTGGCGGCATAGAATCGCCGAATGCGGATAATATGGGACATACGGCACCGCTTCGCTCCGCCTGAGAAGGAGGCGTGGGCCGCTGAAGGCGGGGGTCTCAGCCCTTCTTACCGCTATGGCACGTGAGGAGGGTTTGTGCCCCTTTTCGATTCCTTTGAGCGCCCCATAAGTTATCTCCGCATCTCGGTCACCGACCGGTGTAGTTGTGTCTCCTCCGATACCCCTGCCACTCTCCCATGAGGCTCGGGAGCCCCTCGGAGAGCATCCGAATATTGGAATAGCTATCCCCAGAGAACTGTTCAAGGGAAGGGCTTCGCGTGAGCTGGACGGTCCCGGTGAGAACAGCCCGTTCCGCGTGAGGATGGAAGGGATGTGGTGCTAGAGTATGGTCAGTGCCGCGAAAGTGAGTAGGACTGGAGGCGCTGTTGGTAGGGTTGACGGCGTCTTGGTTTGGGGGTAGACTTGCAGTGAGCCAGAGAGCGAGAACGGCTCACCATCCATCCAGCCACCGGGAAGGAGGGCGTTGCGACATGGGCGTGTCAGGTTTTATGGGCAGTCTAGGCGCATGGATAGCATCTAACCTTCACAGAATCCTGTTTGCGCTAGTGACCGTCATTTTGGGATACGTTCTGTATGGCGCCCTTGCCCGACAAATCGCAAAACTCAGGGATCAGAAGAGACTGGAGGAGCACCTTGCCTACACCCTCGCCAGGATCAACCAATGGGTCATCGTTCTTCTGGTTCTCTCGGCCATCTTAGCCCAGTTTGGAATCACCATCGGTATGATATCTGGCCTCTTAGCTCTTGTCGGCGGTACCGTCATAGGTTTTGCGTCGGTGAACACG
>Ga0209979_1000172_pt1 | contig 104439 bp, 82 predicted proteins | sample AnhtaG_FD_183114 | JGI IMG/M metagenome (GOLD analysis project Ga0209979, IMG submission 183114) | Deep subsurface microbial communities from Anholt, Denmark to uncover new lineages of life (NeLLi) - Anholt_01485 metaG (SPAdes) (version 2) | ecosystem: Environmental > Aquatic > Marine > Oceanic... | reverse complement strand
CCGACTGGACCAGGGACCCCAGGTTCGCCACCATCCTCAGCCGGAAGGAGAACGAAGACGAGCTAGACAGGCTCATCGGCGAGTGGACTAAGGACTACACGCCGGAGCAGGTGATGACCATGATGCAGGATGCCGGGGTGCCGGCGGGGGTGGTACAGACAGGTGAAGACCTCCTCAATGACCCGCAACTGAAGCACCGGCAGCACTACCGAGTGCTAAACCACCCCGAGATCGGGCCGCACTCGTATAATGCGCCCGCGTATCGTCTTTCCAAAACCCCTTGTGACCTACACAGGCCAGCGCCATGCCTGGGAGAGCACAATGCCTATGTTTACAAGGAGATACTGGGTTTCTCGGATGACGAGATAGCTGACATGATCGTAGAGGGCGTCATAACCACTGAAGCAGATGTCCCGTCGGGGGCATAGGGCTGACGCCGGCATACTGGGGCTCGGATAGGGCGTTTGGCGCAATACCCCAATCGCCTGGGAGGAGCTAAATGCTTGGAGAAGAAACCTTGGCGTGTTGAGGCACTGGGAAAGCCGTACCCAGTCCCCTTTTCCCCCTCCTTTTCATAGCTGGGCTCTACCTCAGAGACCTCGGAGCCTAAGGTCGAGCAACTGTATTACGCCTTAGCCCCTGCCCTATTATGTCCTCTTGAACGAATCCCGCGCCCGATTAATTGTGGCTCGGTACTGCTCAACCAGGGAACCTGGCTCTTCCTTCCCCGGCTGCTCCCACGGCTTGCCGTCGAGGCCCAGGTCGGCAGCGATGACTCTGTAGCAGGTGTAGGACTCCCATGACGACATATTTGATCCCGGTTGCCAGCACCCCCCTGTAGCGTAAAGGTTCTTTATCGGGGTTCTGTGATTGTGTAGTTCAGGGGTAGGCCTGTTAGCATCAAGCTGGTACGGTGGACGGTCGATCCCTGCCATGGTCCCCTTGGGTGCCAGGTTCTTCATGCGCAGGCTATCGTAGGGGCTGTTGCAGTCGACGCCGATGACGTTGTCCCATGTCATGTTGGGAGCGTGCCTCTGCCACAGGGTAATCAGCTCATCAGCATACCGCTTCTTCACTTCCAGCCATTCCCTCTCGCTGTAGGTAGTGGCAGGCGGCGCAAGCTGCTCGTTCTGGACAACATGCTTCCCCGGGGGTGCATAGGCGGGGTCAACCAGGCTGTGGCACCAAACAGTGGGGCAGTAGTCCTCCAGGGGAGGGAACATCCCCAGCTTGGAGTAGCGACATTCCCTGGAGATGTGCTCCGGTGAGGCATCCTCTGCCAGCCCGAGCCACAAAGTCTCATTTATGTCGGAATTGAACTCAGCAGCTTTATACTTGGGGGCCTCATGTAGGGCAAAGGTGTACCACATCAGGCAGCCGAAAGAGGCGTCCAATAGCTCCACCCGCCTCGCCAGTTTATCGTCGATGTACTCTCTGCCTATCATATCCAAGCATAGCTGCGCCGGGTTCATGCCCGCGGCCACCACTATCTTTCTTGCCCTGATCTCACTGCCGTCGGTGAGGCGGATGCCGGTAGCAGTCCCATTCTCTATGATGACCTTCTCTACCTCAGAATGGGTGAAGAACTTGCACCCGTTCTGTACCAGGATCTGGTGGGCTGCATGAGCTGCCTGGTGGGTCCCACCTCTGATAAAGCCTAAAATCGGCAGGTGCCCTATAAGTTGCAGGCCGTACCCTCCCAATCCGGTGTCATTAACATCCATGCCTGCTGAAAGGTACCATCTCAGAAAGCAGTACTGGAGTTCCTGGCTTTCGAAGAATTCCCGCGCCACGCGTAGAGCACTGGCTGCCAGGACCAGCGAGTCCGGCTCAAAGCCGGCTTCCACAAGTTTGGGGTATAGAGCCATTTGCCTTTCCAACGCCTCGGGCATCATCACCCTGACGTCCGTGGGAACGCAAATATTATCCATGACCACACTCTGACATTCATCGCTTTGAAATACTTCCCAATACTTCAGCCACTTCTCGGCATCCTTCTCCGAGAACCGGGCAATCTCCTTGGCGGTGCGCTCCTGCGTCGGGTCGTGTTTCACGCTGTAGATGGCAAGGCAGGTATTGTTGTTCCTGAAAACGGCACCCGTGGAGCAGAGATACTGGTCCCACTGGGCCCCGTAGTCCCAGAACTCAGGGAAATCACGATAGAGCGCCACGTGGTACATGGGCAGCATCAGGTTGGCGTGGGTATTGCCGCGGAACCCCGGCGCTGCGGCCTCCTCGGTAGCCATGCAGCCGCCGATTTCGTGTCTCCTCTCAAATATGCCAACACTCATAGCGCCATACTTGACCAGATACATGGCAAGGTAAAGCGCCTTAGTCCCGCCTCCAATTATTACCGCATCAAACGTATCATCGGCCATGGTAACCTCCTTTGAGGCATTTGATACTTATATGCTTAGCGTCCTGCACAGTTGCGCGTCGTCCAACCCAGGATTAAGTCCCAAATCCGAAGCACCAAATCCCGAACAGTATCTGAATCCAAGGGATCAAAAGCCTATTCTACCCTCCTTGCGATCGCCGCCACTCGACGTAGAGCCCGGTCACCTCTTCCAGCGAAACCCTGGGCTGCCATCCCAACTCCTCTATAGCCTTGGAGCTATCGAGGAAACATAGCCCGAAGGGGCAAGAAGAAATGGCGAAATTTGTAGACGAAAGATATGAATCTGAAATGGAAATCGGACATCGGTTTGTCCACGATAGTCTGCTGCCCGTTATCATTACTGGGAAGGGACATAAGCCAGACTCCCTTTACTCCACCAGGAGCAAGCCAACCACTGACCCTGACCAGGGCAGTATTACCCTTCGATGACCTTCTCTTCGGCAATGATGGAGACCATCTTTCCCAGGTCTACAAACCTCTCCAGGTCCTCCAGGTGAGCTTTGCCAGCCTCAGATTGCAGTACCTCGACGGCCGCTTGAAACGTAGCCATGTCAGGCCAGTAAGTCTCGGCAACCCCGTCGTACGCCTGGTCGCCTTCGGGCAGAATGACCCCATGGTTCTGCACGTATTTGGTCATTTGGGGATTATCCTTCAGCGCCACGGGCGCGTGCTTTTCCCTCCAGTACTCGTAGAACTCCTCCAGCGACAGACCCGGCTTTCTCTTGAGCAGCGTAATCACCTTGATCATTTTGCTTCACCTCCTGCAAGCGTTTTGGCCGGGACTTAGCATTTCAACTGGCAATGAGGCAATTCTCCCCCTTCGCTCTTGCGACCAACCAGCACCGCCTGGCTGTCTCTAACCAGTTGCTGGTTTCCCAGACATTGTACCACCCGAAGTCCAGCTTGGATGCAGGTTCAGGCGTGGGGAATATTACACAAGAAGCATAAACTTTGAGGATAGCCTTAGAGGCTTTATGACGCAGCGGTATGGGGCAACTTCTGGCCCGGGTATGAGCCAAGCTGTCTTCACTTTATTATAGGCAGCCATTCAGTAATCCTCACCAGATCCTGCACATCGGCCTGAAATTCATCTATCACTATGTGATCTACCAGGTACCGCTTGGTCTCACTGAAAGACCATACCGGGTAGTCTTCCCAGATGGGACTCGTTGTCTCATACTTGAGAGCCGCATTGTAGAAGGCTTGACCATCAAAATTCTCGGCACCCACCTCTTCTATTGCCTGCTGCAGAATCTCGAAAATGGCAATCACCTGGTGACCTGCACCCACATAGCCTACACCCGCATAGATGATGTCCTCCGCTTCCTCAGGGCGGTATTCGTAAAGAAGCTGATTCATCCGATCGACCATAGCGAACGATTCGTTCCACAGTAGAGACGTGTTGGCGGTCAAGCTCCCGTCAAGGGCGTCCCAGCCAAGCATATCCACGAAGTAGCCTTGGTAGGAACCCATAGTCACGGCATCAATAACCGTTGCCGAATACCCCCTGGCTTGATACTCCTTCAGAAAGGCACCTATCGGAAAGGCGTATAGATTCAGGTAATCGCAGTCTTTCAGCTGCTCCACCTCACCTGTCCAGGTCGCCGTGCCCACGGGAGCAAGATGCGAACTGACGTACTCAAACTCACCCGGATTGTCCTGGATATACTCCCGCATCGCCCTCTCCACGTTAATGCCGCCTGCGTCGCCCCAGGCGGCGAAGCCGATCTTGGGGACTCTTCCTTCCGCCGTGTAATCCCAGTGTTCGTCGTGGACCCATTTCATGAGGGTCTTCATTGCATAGGGTTGGGTATTGGAAAAGCCAAAATTCCACGCCGGCGGGTCCAGTTGGGGCACAGTCATACCCATGGTAGTTATCACGACCTTGTCCCTCTCCGCAAAAGGTTTCAATACCTCTCCGGTTCCGGGGAAAAGACAGATAACCACCTCCGCCCCCTTGCCTTTGACCCACTCATAGCCAGGCACCTCCCTGGCAGCCTCGAACTTGGTATCGTAGCCAGCAATTTTTATCTTCACCCCAGGGATAAGGTCGTTGTCATTGTAGTACCGGGCTACGTCCTCTACTACATAATGAATAGTAATAACCGCTGGTGACGCTGGTCCTGTAAAGTCCGTCAGTTCGCCTATGGTGATAACCACACCTTCCTCGTCTTCAGCGCAACCCAAGCCAGGTATGGCTAGTAGGGCTAGAACCAAAAAAGAGGCTATTACCCCTTTTATCCACCTCGGCTTTCCAATCATAGTATCCCTCCTTCCTGTAGCAACAGAATCATGTCACCGTCTATCCTGAGCTTGCCGCCCATCCAGGCGTGCAGGCGGTCCATTCCTGCCCCCTGAATAGCCACACAGCCGTCAGCCGATGCGGTGACGGTGACATCAGAATTGTCTCCTCATCGTAAACGAGCACCGTTACCAACATTATAGCACCCCAAGTCCAGCTTGGATGCAGATTCAGGCTTGATGGACTGCTACACGAGGAGCATGAAGTTTGATGATAGCCTCAGGCTTTATGATGCAGCGGTATGGGGCAACTTCTGGCCCGGGTATGAGCCAAGCTGTCTTCACTTTATTATAGGCAGCCACTCAGTAATCCTCACCACCTCCTGCGCCTCGGCATCGAACTCATCTACCACTATGTGATCTACCAGGTACCGCTTGGTCTCACTGAAAGACCATACCGGGTAGCCTTCCCAGATGGGACTCGTTGTCTCATACTTGAGAGCCGCATTGTAGAAGGCTTGACCATCAAAATTCTCGGCACCCACCTCTTCTATTGCCTGCTGCAGAATCTCGAAAATGGGAATCACCTGGTGACCTGCACCCACGTAACCTGTACCCGTAGAGATGATCTCCTCCCCTTCGTCAGGGCGGTATTGGTGAAGAAGCTGATTCATCAGATCGACCATATTGAACGATTCGTTCCACCCGAGAGACGCGGTAACGGTCAAGCTCCCGTCAAGGGCGTCCCAGCCAAGCATATCCACGAAGTAGCCTTGGTAAGGACCCATAGTCATGGCTTCAATAACCGTTGCCTCGTACCCCCTGGCTTGATACTCCTTCAGAAAGGCACCTATCATAAAGGCATATAGATTCAGGTAATCGCAGTCTTTCAACTGCTCCGCCTCACCTGTCCAGGTCGCCGTGCCCACGGGAGCAAGATGCGAACTGACGTACTCAAACTGACCCGGGTTGTCCTGGATATACTCCCGCATCGCCCTCTCCACGGTTATGCCGCCTGGGTCGCCCCAGGCGGCAGAGCCAATCTTGGGAATTATCCCCTCAGAATAATCCCAGTGTTCTTCGTGGATCCATTTCATGAGGGTCTTCATTGCATAGAACTGGGTATTGGAAAAGCCAAAATTCCACGCCGGCGGGTCCAGTTGGGGCAAGGTCATAACACAGGTAGCTACGACGACCTTGTCCCTCTCCGCAAAAGGTTTCAATACCTCTCCGGTTCCGGGGAAAAGGCAGATAACTACCTCTGCCCCCTGGCCTTTGACCCACTCATAGCCAGGCACCTCCCTGCCAGCCTCGAACTTGGTATCGTAGCCAGCAATTTTTATCTTCACCCCAGGGATAAGGTTGTTGTCATTGTAGTACCGGGCTATGTCCTGTATTACATAATGAATAGTGATACACGCTGGTGCGCCCGGCCCTGTAAAGTCCGTCAGTTCGCCTATGGTGATAACCACACCTTCCTCGTCTTCAGCGCAACCCAAGCCAGGTATGGCTAGTAGGGCTAGAACCAAAAAAGAGGCTATTACCCCTTTTATCCACCTCGGCTTTCCAATCACAGTATCCCTCCTTGCTGTAGCAACAGAGTCATGTCACCGTCTATCCTGAGCTTGCCGCCCATCCAGGCATGCAGGCGGTTCATCTCTGCCCCCTGAATAGCCACACAGCCGTCAGCCGATGCGGTGACGGTGACATCAGAATTGTCTCCTCACCGTAGACGAGCACCGTTGCCAACATTATAGCACCCCAAGTCCAGCTTGGAGGCGGGGGCAAGCTTGATGGACCACTACATCAGGAGCGTGAAGTCTGAGGATAGCCTCAGGCTTCACGAGTCAATAGCATACAGCAACAACATGGAAAGCGTAATCTTTGTCCGGGTCACTCACCGCCAATGCCCCTCTAACCCCGGCTTGGCCATTAGAACCCTGGGTTTTCTTCGCATCCGTTAAACTTCCTCCTAAATCCCCATTGGAAAGCGATATATCCCATAGACTTTGAGATACACATTGGATATCTCTCCGAAGGTAGCGCCAGCTTTGACCGCTTCCATAGCGGCGGGAAGAAGATTCTCGTCGCTGCGGGTAACTTCCTCTAGCTTTTGCAGCGCCTGAGCAGCTCTGGCATTATCCCGCTGGCTCTTATACCGCCTGAGCTTCTCGATTTGAATCTCGGCGGACTTGTGGCTCGGCCTGAAAATGGGCACCTTATAAGGTTCCTTTTCGAGTCGAAACTTATTTACCCCCACAACTACAGTCTCACCGGAGGCCAACTTACGTTCATGCCCAATTATGGCATCTGTATACTCCTTGTGAACCCATCCAGAATTGATAGCCTCTACCCATCCCCCCATATCTTCGATTTTGTGGATGTACTCCCAGGTGCGCCGTTCTATTTCATCAGTAAGCGACTCAACATACCAGGAACCACCGAGAGGGTCTATTGTGTTTGCTACGTTGGTCTCATACTGGACTATTTGCTCTGTTCTGATGGAAAGCAGCATCGATTGGTCGGTAGGTATACAAACCGCTTCATCGTACCCGTTGGCGTGTATCGATTGAGCTCCGCCCAGGACACCGGCCATCACCTGATAAGCAATGCGCATAAGGTTATTCAGAGGCTCCTGGTGAGTATGGGTGGAACCTGAAGTCTGAACATGAACACGGAACTGTGCACAACGTGGGTCTTGGATGCCATATCTTTCTGCAATAATCTTGTACCACATACGACGTGCCGCCCTTAACTTAGCGATTTCCTCAAAGAAGTCGTTATGGACGGCCATCTGGAAGGAGAAGCGCCTGACGAACCGGTCTAGGGGCATCCTCCCTCGCCGCTTTGCTTCCTCAAGGTATTGAATAGCCGAAGCCATAAGCATGCCTAGCTCTTGGACGGCGTTGATTCCATTGTCTCGAGGGTTGTAGGAATTAAAGGACACTGGATACCACCTGGGTGCGTGCTCGCTACACCACTCGATGAAGTCCACGCTCAGCCTCAATATTGCTTGAGGTGGCAACTGGTTGGGGGAATACATTGCAGTGTAAGTGCACATGTCGCAAGGGGTGGTACCTCTAAGCTGCTTTATATCTATGCCTCTCTTCTCAGCCATAACAAAATACATGGCTGTCTGCCCACCGTACAGCGTGTCTGCCAAATATGTCGATACCTTGTCTATAGGCAGACCTTCAAAGGTTACCTCCATATCTTCAAGGGTACTCAGTGGCACACCGGAATAGCCAACCTCGGCGATGACTCTGGGATCGTCAACATCCATCCTGGCACAACTGGACATATCTGGAGCTAGAGAGAAACCTGTCTGTCCCAACTCGTATTCTTGTCGGTAAAGCTTATTCGCATCCTCCGGAGTGTTGAATCCGGTTAGCCGCCTTATAGTCCATGCTCTGCCTCGATACATAGTGGAGTAAACCCCCCGGGTAAACGGAGGTTGTCCTGGAAGACCGAGCTGCTTGTCATAGTCGATATCTTTCACATCCTCAGGGGTATATATGTCCCTTACAGGGATTCCCGAGGCCGAAAAAAGCTGGTCTTTATTATTGTCGGTCATGCTGGCCCCCTTTCCGCCCCGATGTATCCGTCTACGGGCAGCCTCGCTGACATTATACCACGCCAAGCCCAGCCTGGATGCAGGCTCAGGCTTGGTGGAGCACTACACTAGGAGCATGAAGTTTGAGGACAGCCTCAGGCTTTATGAGGCAGTAGTGTGGAGGAGCTTTTGAGGAGGGATAGTTATGACCCTAGTTCACACAAGGTGCGATACCACCATGCTAAGTCAGGAGCAAGCTGGCGAGCCTGTTGCAGTTCACTCTTAGCATCCGCATGCTTGCCACTGTTGCGATACATAACCGCTTGCTCAAGGTGTTTTCTCGCCTCTTCAGGATCTTCCTCCGGCTTTGGGATACCCGCTGACCTAGCAAACGTCGCTCTATCCTCAGCCCACCCCCCTTCCTCTATCCGCTTGGCGAACTCGCTTGGCTCATCTTTCCCCTCCATGGCAACGGTAGTCCCAAGACCTGCTAAATACATTCCAAAATACTCATCTATCCCCTTCTCATCGCGCCACCCTTCAGATTGACTCTGTAACTCCATCGCCTTAAAGATTAGACTCACATTTTCTTTCGGGAGCGATGCTTCCCACCCCTCTTCAAGACCTGCTGAAGACCGAATCGCCTTCTCATGCTCCCCAAGGCACAGGTAAGCGAGCGCCGGAAGCCCCGAATAATCTTGATAGCCAGACTTCTTAAACTCCTTCTCCACTCCCTTCCATTTCTTGTCCACTTCCCTCTCCCATTCCCTCAATTTCTTCTTTTGTTCACTAGGTGGGAGATTTTCCAGACCTATTGGCTCACTTATTGGCCATTGAACCTTGTTTTCGATTCTATCCCGTAAGTCTTTAGAAAGACTTGCCACTTTCTCGAATTCACGAAGTGCCACATTGGCTGATTCATCAAGCCTGAATGGGACATTGACCTGCCGAATAACTGCCAGTTCAGGAACCCGCAGATAGGTGAGCCCTAATTCAGCGCGATACTTCAGCTTATCCGCATTCAGACTGATAGCCAGCCTGAACTCCTCAATTGCCTGCCTTAAGTCAAATTCCTTCTTGCCTGCGTTGGCGTAGCGCTTGGCTTGTTTGAAGTGCTGCTCTGCTTCATCTGGTTTCTTCTTGAAAGGACCGAAACACATTGGACACCCCCTTTATCCGTAGATGTATTCGTCTACGAACATCCTTATGGACATTATACCACCGCATCTCCAGCTTGGAAATCACTTTAGGCTAACGGGAATATTACACAGGAAGCATAGAGTTTGAGGATAGCCTCGGGCTTTGGGAGGCAGTACCGTGGGGCGGGTCTTGGGGAGGGATTAGGTTCACGCCAACGACGTTTGGCCCCTTTCGGCTGGAGGCCCTATTCTCTGCTCCTCCACATGTGGTATTGAATGAACCTGCTAATAGCACCAGCAGCCTGAGTGGCGGTGGAATATGTAGGAATGCCTGCCTCAATGCATCTCTGCTGCAACACAGAGAATATCGCGGAGCTCTCTGGGGTTGCGCCGTGGGGCTGTACCATAGCTATCGGTATGTCAAGCGATCTGCTGGTCCCTATGACGGTCTCCCGGTGCAGTCTCCGCCACTCGGAGTCCGCTGCGGATGGAACAGCAAAGGGCATATGCATGAGCAGAAGATCGACCTCGTTACTGTTTGCCACTATTCTCATCGCCTTGGAAAGCAGCGAAGGATCGGTGACTACTGGACTATCCACAGGGTTCCCGACACTGCTTCCAGGCCCAGAGCTAAGCCTTCTCAGCTCTTGCCTGAGTTCTCCAGAGAAACTGGGAATAACTAGTCCGGCAGCCTCACACGCATCAGTGCTTGTGACGCTTGCTCCTCCGCCCCACCCCACAATGCCTACTCTTCGTCCCTTCGGTGGCTTCATGTATAAAGCTGCTTCAATCAGGTCGACTACTTCTTCCAGAGTGCTAACCTGTACCGCTCCGGTCTGCCGACAGAGGGCATCCCACCTCTCCTTGCTGCTAGCAAGGGCCCCGGTGTGAGAAGAGGCAGCTCTTGTTCCTGCCTCGGTGCGGCCTCCCTTGACCATTATGACTAGCTTCGCCTTTGCCGCCGCGGCTAGAGCCTTGAGAAACCTTCGTCCATCCCTGACACCTTCGATGTAGACAACAATTATTTCGGTTTCGACATCTTGAGTCAGATATTCGAGGAAGTCCGCTTCGTTTAGGTCAGCGGCGTTTCCATAGCTAATTACTTTGCTAAAGCGAATACCGCGGTCGCCTCCCATCAGTACTAAGTGACTGGAATTCCCTCCACTTTGACAAACAAACCCAACACCGCCAGCCTCCTTGCTGGACTCAGAGTAGTACGACAAACCTGTACCGGGACAGTATATGCCCATGCAATTTGGACCGATAAGGCGTACGCCTCCCTGACGAGCCAGGCCAACTAACTCTTCCTCCAGTTTCCTCCCCTCCTCGGTTGCTTCGCTGAAGCCAGCGGTAAACATACAGACGGCCTTCACTCCCTTGGCGCCGCAATCCCTTATGAACTGAGCAGTAAGAGATGCGGGGAGACAGCAAATAACGTAATCTGGAGCCTGTGGCAGACTCATAAGGTCGGGATGGCTCTTCAAGCCCATGATCTCGCTCGCCTTAGGGTTGACAGGCCAAATATCACCTTCATACCCGGACCTTGTCAGCGCATGCAGAAAAGCTGACCCTCCGCTCATGTCCCCAGGGTCACTCGGGGTCCCCACAATAGCAATAGATCGGGGGTGAAACAGAAACTCTAGGTCTGACATTCCCAATTCCCCCGGAAATCTAGTCCTGAAAGGCCTTCTCCCAAGGCTCCGTCTCTGTGGTACTCGTCCACTATTTCAACTGACACCCGTTTCCTCCTTTTGGTGTTTGATTAACCTCAAAGGCGGGCGGGCTTGCCCGCATACACCCGTGACGACATTATAGCACCGCTTAGCTTGGATATGAATTCAGGCTTGGCGGGACGTTACACCAGGGCAGTCCGCTTTGAGGACAGCCTTAGGCTTTATGAGGCAGTAGTATAGCGCAACTCCACGGGGGATTCAGGTATTGGGCAAAGAGTATACACAGGCATTACTATCTGCCCAACCCTGCCCTTCTCCGGCCTTATTCCCCTTTCCCTCTCGTGCCTGGCCAACTGCCAGGCAGGCCACCTTCTCTGACGGTAGTGCAACCACCTTATTGCTAAACCGAGACCATTGTTGAACCTTTTTTTAACGGTTTGTTAACCGTATTTTAATGGCGCCGTGATAGCATCGAAGTGCGCCATAACAGATGATCTCTTAGCCAGTCACGGTACGCCAGAGGCTTATGTATGCTAATTGTACGTCGTATGCCAGGGTAGCAGTAGCAGGGGCATGTTGAGCAAAAAACTGGCTGTTTTAGGCGAGTACGAGTAGCAAAAAGCAGCCGAACTAATCCAGGGGGGCACCAATGAAGAGGATAAAGCTAGCTTTTATATTCGCATACGTCTACATGACACTGCTTTTTGTGATTGTTATTCATACCGCTCTCACTCAAGGTCCACACTATCAGTGCACTCTATCAGTGAATCCCTTTGGCGAAAGGTTGTATGAGGTAGGGTTCTTCATGGCAATCTGGCTCTTTGTAAGCTATGCTGGGCTGATGCTCTGGAAAAGAAACCCAGGTAAATAGGAAACAGGCTCCAGGCTGCCCCAGGTACTTGGGACGGCGAGAACGATGATCCAAACTTCCCAAATGGTGCGGGTCGCAGCCGCGTTTCCAACGTGTACCCCAAAAGGCGCCTCGTCTTTGAAGTCTACGAAGCCAAGCTCACATTTTTGTCTCAAGAGGCCCTGGTGATATCACAAATTCCTCTCAAAGAGACCCAGAAATGTCACAGCGCGATCACGAGAGGGTGGTTCTGAGCGATAGCCTTGGGCCTTATCGGGCAACAGTGTAAGGCAACTTCAGGAAGGGATTTGGCTTCTGAAGGGGCAGGTTAGGTGTCGCTGCTTTGGTGGACAACGGAGACTACCGGTTCCAGATTTTCTTGGCAAGGCCAAAGGTCTCTTCTAATTCCTGCGAGGATGTTATTCCTATTACGACCCCGTAGACAAGTCCAGCCGCATACTCCAGGGCCTCCTCTGGCTTGAGTTGACCGGCTGCCAGGACCTTCTTACCGATCACTATCTTTTCTGTATTCTTTATTGCCTCTAAAGCCTTCTCCTCCGAGGGAAGCATGTACCTTCCTATCCTATTGACAGGAGCCATTACTATCTTTATGTTTTCCCAATCATCTAACCTCGGTATGGTAACGCCTGGACTATGCGTGGCCACTCCCGGTATTGCCACTTCGCCTATTTTCTCAACGCATTCTCTGAAGTAGCTGTCCAATCTATCAGTGATGCTGGCATGCGTAAAGATGACCTTCGCCTTCAACCTTTTCATGAGCTGCAATTCTCGGTCAAAGTCGTGGAGCCCAATAGTTCCGGCAACCTGGATTTCTTTTCCAGCGCGGCTTCTTGCCTCCTCAACGGCTCCTCCTACCTCATCATAACCGATTGCCTGGACCCAGCTTATGCCAAAGTCGGCGGCTGCTACCATCAGCTTTACCATGTTCTCCGGTTTTTGAAAGAATTGCTGGTAATATCCCCGGGCCCTAGAGCCAAATTGACCGGCACCGATAAAGGGAGAGGTTCCCAACATCAGGCGTGGAATCTCCACTTTGTTGAGCACTAATTTCTCCGAATAGTTTGCCCTCATGCTTGCTTTCAGCTTCTGAGCATTTCGCTCCAGTTCCTGGCAACATAGCTAAGGCGAAGCATTTTTGATGAATTTCCGAGGAACGTAATCTGCGATATGAACCTTCCCGCTAGCCTTCTCAATCCTTATACCTTCCTTGTTCGATGAGTCCAACCTGTCCCAAAGCTATAGCCTTACCATCATCGATAACGAGTATCTTTGCCACTTATGCCTTGCGAGACCTAAGCCTATCCTCAGACTTCATGCCTCTTGTGTAATACTCCCCTAAGCTTAAATCTCTACCTAAGCCAGATAGGTTATGTTAGAAGACGGCTTCTTGCGCAATTCAAACTTGATGTCAGCTTCCTCAAACAGGTCTCTGAAGGCGTCATCAGCATACTTGCCAAAGGTGACAAACCGCTTTATCCTGGCATTGACTAGCATCTTGGCACAGAGTATGCACGGCGTATGGGTGGCATAAATTGTGGCGCCCTCCAAGCTTATCCCATGGAGAGCTCCTTGTATGATTACATTTTGCTCTGCGTGAATGGCCCGGCATACCTCATGCCTCGTTCCAGATGGTACATTCATGTCATCTCTCAGGCAGCCAAGCTCAAGGCAATCCTTAAGTCCAGAGGCAGCACCGTTATAGCCAGTAGCCAGTATATGTTTGTCCCTTACTGCTACAGCCCCTACATGGTGTCGGCGACACGTCGAGCGTTCTGCCACTACAGAAGCTATTTTCAAGAAATATTCATCAGTATCTGGCCTGGCTATTCTTTTCATTTCAAAGCAGCGAGAACCCTATTTGTTTCCCTTTCCAGGGCTTCTAAAGAAGACTCGTTTATGATAGTAAAGTCCGCCATGGCGATTGGCCCACCCTTGTTGCTATCTTCTATCTCGGCAATATCTCGGCTGACAGCCTCCTCCGCTGTCAGGGGCCGGACCAGTCTTTTGGTCAACCTCTCATATCTTGTCTTAGGAGATGCCCAAACTGCAACCACAGCGAAATGGTCACCGTAGCCGCTCTTCAACAATGTGTATTCTTCCCATGAGTAGAGGCCGTCCACTATGACATCCCCCGATTTCAGCAGGTAATCAATCCTGGGCAGGCTTAGCTTGGCATAAGCCGACATTCCATGCTCTTTTCTCAGTTGTTGCCTGATATACCGTTCGTTCTTCTCGTTTAGCTCCAGCCCTCTTTCGCTGATTTCTCTATCTGTAATATCTCCAAACCTTACCTTAACAAAGCCATCATTTTCAAATATTTTGGCCACCTCTGATTTACCTGAACCGGCCATACCAACGACTGATACCACTTTCATCACTGGTTCATCTCTAACGAGAAAATGCAACGCCGCATAGGACTTTTGGGGCAATCTTCTCGTTTGTTTGGATTGTAACCTGAAAATGCCTGGCGGGCAAGACCGGGCATTGCGATAGACTGCTTCATCCCATAACAGTATGTATGCGGCGGTCCCTCCTCAAAACCGCCTCCACACTATCGTATGTGGAGCCCTGACTCCAACCCTTTTGATACTGGTAGCTGTTTGAGGAGTGAGGCTCCGCTCGGATAAGCAAGTGATGCACGGCAGCCATTGGGAGGGCCTCGCTGCTCATTTCGCTCGCCCGAGTGTCCCGCAGTCCGCAAAGTTGCCAGGGCCGTGCCTACAGAGTATCCTCCAATGAGGAAGTGTCTATGTTCTGTGTCGTTTTCTTCTTGCTTTCGACTTCTACATCAGATATGAAACCCAGTACCTGACCAAAGACATCTCCGTCGGTTCCTGCAACGACCAGATCGTAAGTTCCGGCCGCCAGAAAAGCCAGCATGTAGTTGCCGTCTTCATCCATCTTATCGCTGGTAACTGCCGTGGGGAACCTGGCCTCTTCCCCAGTCGGATCATCAGCTTCTGACTCGTCCCACGCACCATTTTCATAGGCAAAGACGACTATATTCGTGTAGCTGGAGGAATTTGTAACCGAACCGCCGATTCTGCCCGCTTCATCGTTGACGATCAATCTTATTGTGGGTTTCAAGATGTACCTTTGGTTTTGCCCCTGTCCCGTTACGTGTACCGCCTTACGAACATCAAAATCAGCAGTAACCTCCACAGTGCCATTAACGGGCACCTGGAAGGCTCCTGTCGCTTTGTAACCTGATTGTCCGCCACTTGGCACAAAGAGAGGTTCGGTGGTTTCATCAGTAAATTCGATATAACAACCTGGATTGGTAGGAGGATTAGGGCCTTGTTCTTGAATATCAAGCATAAAGCGAATTTGAGTGTATTGCCCAGCAGGCGATGTGAGGTTACCTAACAAAGCGAAATTTCCCCCAGTTAATTCTAATAAGTTATGTGTTTGAGGACCTTCAAAATCTTCAAAGGTTATCCATTCACCATTTTCACCATCTAGATGATATTGAATTTCATTAATCTTGATATAGACACCTTCAACATTATCAGCGTCTATTGGGGCATCGGAAAGATTGAGTTTCAGAGTTCCGGTTCCTTCCTCTGCAGTAGCCGGAGTGGCTGAGACCTCAGCGGAGTAGCCGCTTTCATTATCGGAATCATCAAAGGCAGTGACCACATAGTAGTAGGTGGTGCCATTGGTGAGGCCTGTATCGGTGTACCCACTCACCGTAACCGTGGCTGCCTTGGTATATGGGCCACCACTGACTTCGCTGCGGTAGACATTGTAGCCAGCCAGGTCAGCCTCGGTGTTATCAGCCCAGTTAAGGGTCACCTCTGTATCACCCGCGGTGGCAACCAGCCCAGTGGGTGATGCCGGGGCTGTGGTGTCAGCAGGAGTGGGCGTTGGAGTTTCCCCACAGCCCCCTGAAAGTGCAACCACCAGTGCCATAACGATCAACCCTACCAAGTAATTCTTCATTTGTTGTATCTCCCTTTCTGAGCAGATAGGCCCTTTCCCGTCGCCATCCCTGCCGATCGCTCCTCTTTATCTCCCCCGGTTATCATATGCTGGCGAAGATTGTAACCGCGTACCCCCCTTTTTAGCAATAGCCGAATGGTTCTCTGGCAATGCACCTTCGGTTAGGAGAAACACGTTACCCGTGTGTAGGCGTTCAGGCAATCGGCGACCATTCCTCTCTTCTCCTTTGGCATTCCACCTCCACAAGGGCTACTACTACACCGAAGCCTGAACCTGTCCCAAGCTGGGCTTCGGGTGCTACAACGGCAATAATAGTTGTGTGTAAGACAAAACTGTTTTGGCATTTGCTTTGATGGCGATGTGGGCCGGGTATGCCTTCATCAAGAGTGGAAATAGGAAGTCCCGGTCCGCAGACGACGTACAGGTATCTGCACAACATGAGCCTCTCGTGGTAGAATGTCGCAACACATTGGCTTACCTGACGTACTAGGAGTGGCACGGCGAAAACAACTGCGAGGGGGTGACGTGAAAAAGCTGAGTCTGATCGCAATTGTGTTTCTCTTGCTGGGAGTCGCTGGGTGCGATGGGAATGGCGTCACTGCCGACACAACCGCGCCGCTGATTTCAGCCATTTCAGTGACAGGGATAACCGAAACAAGTGCTACAGTAACCTGGACTACCGATGAGCCATCGACCAGTGAGGTACAGTACGGGGTGACTGATGCCTACGGATCATCTTCTGGACCAGATACCAGCCTGGTTACTGACCACAGCATTACCCTGAGCGATCTGACACCGGCTACTACCTATCATTGCCGGGTCTTGTCCAAAGATGCGTGGGACAATCAAGCTGTATCGGGCGACCACGCTTTCACTACTGTGGACACAACCGCGCCGCTGATTTCAGCCTTTTCAGTGACAGGGATAACCGAAACAGCAGCCACAGTAACCTGGACTACCGATGAGCCATCGACCAGTGAGGTACAGTACGGGGTGACTGATGCCTACGGATCATCTTCTGGACCAGATACCAGCCTGGTTACTGACCACAGCATTACGTTGAGCGATCTGACACCGGATACTAGCTATCATTGCCGGGTCTTGTCCAAAGATGCGTGGGACAATCAAGCCGTATCGGGCGACCACACTTTCACTACTGCAACCCCGGCGCCTATCGTGCAGACTTTGTATGGAGCGGTGAAGGGATCTGAAGATGAAGCCGGCACGTGGGTCTGGAAGGCGATCCCATTTGCCAAGCCGCCTGTTGGCGACCTGCGCTGGAAGGCGCCCCAGGATCCCGAACCCTGGGATGGTGTACGTGAGGAGATAGAATTCTGCAGCGCATGTACCCAGTACGACCAGCTTAGCGGCACCTCAATCACTGGCAGTGAGGATTGCCTCTACTTGAACATATGGCGACCGCAGTCCGAAGAAACGGATCTCCCGGTATACGTATGGATACACGGGGGAGGGAATTCTATTGGCTCTGCGACTTTGGATCCTGGAACCTACGGGGCAAATCTCGCCAGCAAATCCAACATGGTCTTCGTGTCTGTGAACTACCGCCTCGGGCCCTTTGGCTGGTTCACTCATCCCGCACTCAGAAGCGGTGAACCGGGTGACGAGGCAGATGATTCCGGTAACTATGGCACTCTGGATTTGATACAGGCACTTAGATGGATCCAGGACAACATCGAAGCTTTCGGTGGGGACCCTGATAACGTCACGATTACCGGCGAATCGGCGGGTGCCATGAACGTTTTGTCGCTCATGATATCACCGGCTGCGGAGGGTCTCTTTCACAAAGCCCTGGCGCAGAGCCCGGCGACGTTTTCACATCCAGTCGAAACCGGGGAGGCAAGCGCCCACGACGTGCTTTTGAAGCTCCTGGTAAATGATGGTACCGCCGTTGATGAAGCGGCCGCCGAGACGCATCTGGACGGTATGTCCAATACGGACATCGAAGCATATTTGAGATCGAAACCCGCTGAGGAATTGTACGCGTGTTACGAACAAATTGGTTGGGGCTTACTAGCCTTCCCCACCATATTCCAGGATGGCACAGTTATCTCCGCCACCGGACTCGATACGTTCCCGAGCGGGGGCCATCTAAACAAGGTGCCGATTATCCTGGGGAGCAACAAGGAGGAGACCAAGATTTTCCTCTTTATGGATCCGGCTTTTCAGGGCAAAGATGAGTTGTATCAGATAGTCGCAGCCTATAGCAGTGATCTTTGGAAAGCCAATGGCGTAGATGACGTGGCAAGGAAACTGAGGTCGTATCCTGATCAGCCTGGTGTATATGTCTATCAATTCCTGTGGGGGGCAGGTGGAGATACCGGGGAGAGCCCAATTCCTGATCCATGGGGTTTCAAACTCGGTGCAGCCCATTCCCTGGACGTTCCCTTCTTCCTGGGCAGCGACACTTGGAATGTCTATATGACAAGCTGGGTATTTACTGAGGAAAACCGTCCGGGCAGGGAGGCACTCTCCAATGCCATGATGGCCTATGTGGCGCAGTTCGCACGCACAGGAGATCCCAATGAGCCCGGATCCGACCTGCTCACATGGGGCCCATGGTCCAATGACGAAGGTGAATGGAAATGTATCTTGTTTGATGCCGGCTACGATGCCACCGACATAGAAATGTCCACGGTGGAACTCACGCAATCAGGTGTGCTGGAAGCGATGAAATCTGAAGTCTCTGAACCCCTGTATTCGGAGGCATTCGAATACTTGTCGTCCTTCATAATGGCGTCCTACTTGTTGGAAGAAGATTAAGCACTGAGGCCCAAGAGGGCGACCACTGGGGGAAAAAGCCTTCGGTGGATGGCCAGCAAGACACGAGGCCAGACACCGCGGTCGTTTGGCCTGTGACACCCGCTGGCGCGTAGGTGCGGTCCAACTCAGCCCACTTCGTCAAATCCACGTGCCTCCTCCTAGCTTTTCGCCTTCACGGTACCGACGCGGGAGATCGAAAGTTTCTTTCCCGCCTGATAGAATATGACTGTAGCAGCCCTCAGGTGAGAAGCATGGATGAGACACATCTGCTCGTTGACATCGCCATTCTACTGGCAGCAGCGTTGCTGGGAGGAATACTAGCCCATCGACTGAGGCAACCACTCGTGTTGGGCTACCTTGTGGTCGGCATGGCAGTGGGCCCTCACTCGCTAGGCCTAGTGGAGGATCTGGCGCTCGTTGAGACCGCAGCAGCTATTGGCGTTGCCTTACTCATGTTCACGCTGGGATTGGAAGTCTCGCTTGGCCAGTTGAGGCAGGTAGGTAAGGTAGGGCTTTGGGGGGGCATGGCCCAAGTGGTGATTACCTTTGCTATGGGACTGCTTGTGGGCGTTACTCTGTTTCGATGGTCTGGTTCCCAGGCTGCCTTATTTGGCCTGATTGTCTCCCTCAGCAGCACGGCCGTTTGCCTCAGAATACTGGGGGAGCGGGGTGAGCTAAACTCGGTGCACGGGCGGATCATGATTGCCATCCTCATCCTTCAGGATATTAGCGTGGTGGTGATGATGGTAGCCCTGCCCCTCATGGGCGGTGCAGCACGGAATCTGCCCCTTGATTTGGCTACGGCCCTGGGGAAGGCAATTCTTTTCGTCGGGATAGCGATCGTCTCAGGATTGTGGTTGGTTCCCTGGTTGGCGGCCAGGATTGGGGGGGGAGGCCGGTCTCGGGAGTTGTTTCTCCTATTGGTTCTGCTCTTGTGCTTTGGAGCAGCCGTGGGCACACACCTCATCGGACTTTCCATCGTCTTTGGCGCCTTCTTGATCGGCCTGGTGATGCGCCAATCGAGGTTCGGCCACGAGGCCTTGACTGAGATTGGCCCGCTGAGAGACGTCTTCGCCACCCTATTCTTTCTTTCCCTAGGCATGTTATTAGATCCACGCTTTGTGCGCGACCACTGGTCGTCGGTAGCCTCCATGCTAGTCTTTATCATCTGCATAAAACTGCTGGTCGTCTTTGGCGTTGTTCGATTCTATGGTCATAGCAGGAGGACGGCCCTCCTAGCAGGCGCTGGGCTTTTTCAGATTGGCGAGTTCGGCTTCATACTGGCCCAGGGGGGAATCGATATGGGTTTCATCTCCCAGAGGTTCTACTCATCGATTCTCGCCAGTGCCGTTATCACCATGTTGTTGACACCGCTATTCATGAACCTCATCCCGTGGTTACACTCCAGATTGATCTCAGCCCCAACCGGCAGAGTACCTATCAGAGATATTGCCCCTTTGCCTTCCTATCGATCACCCGAGGCACCCAAGCGAGTGGTGATTGCCGGTTATGGAAGAATCGGACACAGCATCGCCCAAGGCCTGGAAGACGCCGGGATTCCTTACATCGTGATTGACATTGACCCCGGGCGGGTTTCTGAGGCACGGAGTAGCGGGCGCCCCCGTATCTATGGAGACGCCAGTAACGCTCACGTTCTTTCTCAAGCGGGCTTGGATAAAGCTAGGGCACTGGTGATAACCTTCTCCGACCCCACGGCAGTAATAGGCACTACAGAGGCTGCTCTACATATCAACCCGAGGCTTGACATAGTAGCACGGGTTGACCGGGCCCAAGACGCGAGACTGCTTAAGACTATGGGGGTGATACAATTAGTAAACCCAGAGTATGAAGCCAGTCTTGAGTTCCTAAGGAGAATCTTGACCAAGTCAGTTGACGAAAAGCCAGCCAACGAGCAGGGTTTATCTCTTGAGCGACAAGACCAAGAAACAGACAACTAGATCCCAATGAAGAAATCAAGCATGCCGATTGCCATCGGCGCCACCGGGGATGGAAATGGCCTGTTTTGGCAGCAATGACCACCCAGGTCTTGGCTACTTCTTGCAGGGGGGCTGGTCTTCATTAGAGGGATTGTCATGCTGAACGAAATGGCGAAATGTGTAACTTGGGCCAGATGGAGCCATTCCACACCCCTATCTTCCTGCTGGCATCCCCGACAGTATGCCCCTCACTCAGAAGAACCTCAGCCTCCCGCAGCTTGTTGATGAGATCTGCCTGGGCCTGGTTGCGGGAGCGGGTCCTGGGGCTGTCGAAGGCCTTGAAAATCAGCGAGCACGGGGTTACTATGGTTGCAGTAGTTGATATGGGAAATCCCGGATGAAGTACGGGTGAATCATGTGTGGGTTGAGGCCTGATGGATCTGAGGCTTATTGGTGGCAGTGCTAAATGCAAGGTGTGCCCCTGAAACTTGTTGCCATTAACATAAAAGTGAGGAGAATCAAATGGAGAAAATAATGTATCCGGTTTGGAAACATGAAACAGATTCGCCGACTGACTTTAGACAAAAGCTCCTAGGGAAAGTCTCTGAACAGCTTATCCAGTTAGGTGTCCACAAACTACGTATTAGTGTAGTTGACGACGATGTTGCTCCAGCTGACCCAACCCGTATGGAAAGTACCAAGCCACCGGTGTCGGGCATGATTTCCATGTGGGTAGACACGGCGATTAATCGCAAGCCGTTGGAGGACGTAATTGCAAGTGCCGTTGCCCGCATGGCGGGGTATTTGGTGACCGAGTCTGAGCCTATCGTCAATACCAAGCACGTGGTAGCTGATGGCGAGCGTACTCCCGGTATGAATCAAGTCGCATTCCTACAAAAGCCTCCACGCCTGAATTACGAACATTGGTTAGAAATATGGCTCGGTAGCCATACACAGGTTGCCATTGACACACAATCAACTTTTGGCTATCGCCAAAACGTCATTGTCCGCCCGCTGACTTATGCCGCACCACCATATGATGCGATTGTCGAAGAGAACTTTCCCGAGGCAGCGATGACAGATCGTATGGTATTTTATGACTCGGTAGGTGATAAGGCAAAATTCAAAGAACGCGAACAACGTATGATGGAAAGTTGTTCTCGATTTATCGACTTCGACAAGATTGATTGTATACCCACCAGCGAATACACGATGAAGTCCTAATTCTAGGCACGCAAAATTACCGATAAAAGCAAGGACTTTTGTGGCCTCGTTTGCCTTGACTGTGTGGTCGGTCCAATCTGCCTCCAGCTCAGGTTCTCACACCGCCTAATAGATGCAACTCCACATGTGCTTGGGGCGGTGTTCGCCTTCTCCCAGACCAGCCTTGGTCGGCATTGCATAAGATGGCTGTTTGTTGAGTGTGGCAAGGGAACATTACCGAGCCATGGTAGGGTCGTTGCCCTGCCTGCGCCAAGTCCCTATTATGCGCAGGAATGCCGCCAGGCTCGGCGAGTCCTTTCCCTTCCACTGATCCTGGTGGGTGGGATGCGAACGCTGCGGGATATGAAGGCTATCCTTGATGATAGGATGGCCGATGCCGTGTCGATGTGCCGTCCCTTTATCATGGATCCTCACATTGTTCGGGCATTTCGTGAAGGCTTAACCAATGAGTCCGGGTGCACCTCCTGCAACGAGTGCCTTGAAGACATGGCGCAGGGAAACCCCCTCCGCTGTCTCCTAGCATGATGCAGGGAGCCCATCAACAGTCCTCAATACCGAGGCGCTGGTCGACATCACCATTGGCTGTAACAGCTCTTCCCGCCAAAGGGCTTGCGGAGCCTCTGCATAAGTAGTGAATGAAGAAATCAGGAATTGGCAAGGCTGAATCCATTAGCGTCACAACTGGGAGCGGTGAGGATAGCCATTTGGGGGTATGCAGCGCTCCTGCTTGCAGGTGAGCTTGACGGATGGCATGTCAGATGCCACAATCAGACAAGTCACAGCAGATTGGTCCAATTGAGGGTTCGCAAATTGCCAGGCGAAAAGGAGGATTAGGATGTATGACTGGGAACTGAACGACGATACCTTGAAGACGTGGGTGCGGCTGCGCCAAGCCTCAGAGGCTATGGAGAGAGTCTTGGGGGCCGGGCTTGATGAGCACGATGCTACACTTGCCCAGATTGATGTTCTGGGAGTTCTAAGTGCCAGCAAGGTGCTTCTGAGGCCGGGTACCATAGGTTCCTATACGTTTCGACAGCAGCACAGCGTCTCTGCCCAGCTAGGTCGGATGCGGAAAGCTGGCCTAATCACCAAGACCAGGGGCAAGGAGGACGAAAGGGCGGTCACAGTCAAAATCACGCCCAAGGGAAAAGAACGCTTGGAGCAAACAAGAGAGGCCGGGCTTGGACAGGCACGTAAGCTATTGAAAGCGGCTCTGTCTGATGAAGAGATCAAACAGTTGGATGGGCTGTTGAAGAAGGTGCGTGACCAGGCACTGCAGCGACTGGGGACAAAGGCCGAACGTCTACCAGACAGCCTCGACGTTTCACGATTCGAGGCTAAGTTGACATGAGAAACCAGCGGCTTATTATAGGTAAGCATAGGAGGTGAACAACATGATTGGGGCAATAATCGTTAAGAAGAAAGCTAGGGCTTCCTTTCAGTGTCTGAACCGGCGTGACATTGACGGATTTCTTGCCGACTGGGCAGAGGATGCTCACTTCTTCCATCCTGGCAACGTGCCTGCAATAAGCGGTGAGATGGACAACAAAGAAGCTGCCAGGGACTGGTTGCAGAAGTTCATGGATCGGTTTCCCAGCATTAACATGTTAATCAATAGTGTCTGCGTTCAGAACGTATTCGCCTTCGGTCGTACCAATGTGGTTACGGTTGAGTGGGACATTGACCTCAGAGACGTGCAGGAGCGAGAGTGGCAGAACAAGGGCGTCACAGTGATTAATATCAAGAAGGGGAAAGCCGTCCTGGTACGGAACTACATATTTGACCTTGAAGTTCACAACAAGGCATGGGGAGAGGGTTGAGGTTCCAGGGAAGGGCTTGAGCAATTAGACAAGCTGTTGAAGAAGGTGCGCGACGGTGCCCTGCAAGAACTACGAATGAAGGCAGAGCCTCTCCCGAAGACGGTCGATATTCCTGATTCCTGCCCTGGTTGAAGTGAGTAGAGGCTTGTTCCGCTAACCTATTGACGAACAATCAGCTATGTGATAGTCTCTGCCTAAATCTACAAAGGAGGAGGTAGAGAACTATGGCACAGGCTTATTGCGTAAAGTGCAGGACCAAGGTGGAGATCAAGAATCCCCAGAAAGTCACCCTGAAGAACAAGAGGCCAGCTACAACCGGCACATGCCCCAAGTGTGGGACAAAGGTATTTAGGATCGGGAAAGCTTAGCTAGGCGACTGACGATTGAAACCGGGGGCCACATTAAGTGGCCCCCTTCTCTCTTCCCATTACCGGCGCCATTGTCAAGGCGCTAGATCTGTGCTCCAGAACGGTTACCCCGACCCTAAGGCACACAGACTGTTTCGGTCAACCCGCTCGGAAAGGGCTTCATTTCGGAGCACGTTGAAGCACCAATAGGGGCCTTGGCTCAACGGTGGACAGTGCAGGCCCCGGTCACATAACCGGGGAACCCTCGCGAGGACAAGTCTACGGGATCCTATGAAGAAGCTATTCAATCATTGTACACGCCAACAGTTCCAGCTCGTGAACCGGTACAATGATCGGGGGCAGGTCATCAGGTGCACCGTTGTTGAGGACCTGCACACAAGGTTGCTTAGCTGACTCTGGCCAACATGGGTCTCCCGTCTGCCGTTACGTCTTGTGCGGTCGCCTTCTTCTTGGCCCGGACTACCTGCTGGGTTATTTCTATGCATCCCAGGTACTTGCCCTCGCCGTCATAGAGGGGAAACAACCTGAGCTTGACCACTTTGCCGCCCAACGACATTTCAAGCTGCGCAGAGTCATTCTTGCCAGTCTTGAATTCCTGCAGAATCTGGCTGACCAGAGGCACGCTTTCTTCCGGGTGACAGTCCTGCACTTTCTTCCCTACGATTTCGCGCAAGCACTGATTGGCACTGGTGTCTTTGTTGAAATATGCCACAATGTCGTCGCAGTCGGCCAGGACGATTTCCAGTGGCACTTCGTCCAGCATCGTTCTAGTGCTCCTGGTAGGCACCACGTCATCCTCCCCGGCCTGCCGATCCTGTTCGTCTGCTCGCTTTTCTGCCATGATTTCATATACACCCTTCGCCTCTTCTCTCCTCTCACGCTGGACTTGAGCTGCCGCGACTTCCTGACGTTCGTTTCTGCTTTGCAAGCGTCTCACGGACAAGGGGCGACGCTCGAAAGCCGGCAGGTTCAGGCTGCTCTCATCACGTCCCAAAGCCTCAATCACTGGGCGGAACTCTTCCACTACGCGCGCCGCGGCCAGTTCTCTATAGGAAGTAGAATTGGTAGCCAAGAGCGTGACCCTGACGTCACTGCCGAGGCTTTCATCGAAAGTCACTCCAACAATGCACATAGCCTCCTTGTCTACGGCGGCCTTGATAACGTCAGCTGCTTTCGCCACTTCAGCAAGGGCCAGGTCTCTTCCCCCAGAGACAATGTACAGGACGCCGCGCGCATCCTCAAGCGACACCTCTACTAGCTCGCTCGAGATAGCGGAACGTGCTGCATCCACCACCCTGTTATCGCCTTTCCCATAGCCAATAGAAAGCCAGCAGGGTCCAGAATCTCCCATTATGGTTTGGACATCGGCATAGTCCACATTGATCAGTCCGGGCACAGTGATGACTTCGCTGATGGTTCGGACTGCCATCATCAAGATGTCGTCAGCCATCTTGAACGCATCGTCGACCGATACTTCCTGGCCAGCTTTGGCCAGCAAACGATCGTTCGGAATGACTATCATGGTGTCGGCCTCGTCCTCGAGTTCATCAATGCCCCCGTCAGCTAGCTGCCCCCGACGCGCCAACTCGAACCGAAATGGCCTTGTGACTATAGCTATAGTAAGAGATCCAGTCTCCTTAGCCAGTCTAGCCACCAGCGGCGTAGCCCCCGTCCCTGTGCCCCCGCCCATCCCAGCAGCAATGAAGACTATGTCGGCGCCGGCGATTGCCTCCTGCAACTCCGAGAGGCTCTCCTCCGCGCAAACCCGGCCACGCTGAGGGTCACCTCCCACACCGAGTCCGCCAGATTCCTTCATTCCGATTTGAATCCGCGTAGGCGCCTCGCTTCGAAGCAATGCCTGAACGTCGGTATTAATGGCAATGAACTCAGCGTTCGTGATACCGGCTCTTACCATTCGATTCACGGCGTTGCAACCTCCCCCTCCCACACCCACCACCTTGATCCGGATTGGTGTTTGGATACAGTTGATGTCACTCAAGTCATCACCTCCAAGTCCCTCGATGGGGTCTCTTTTCTACATATGGTTGATCCTGGCCTGTCCGCTCGTCACATCATGTACGGGGCGTCCGCTGAATATGGCACTATCTGGCAATCGCACAAGCCAGAGATAATTACACTTGCTTGCCGCGTCCAGTAAGGCAAGTTACGGTGGCAGGTGAGTACTTGAACCATTCCGATGTCCCGCATATTATCTCCGTGCCAAGACGCTCCAACGCACAAGGAGACTGTCCAGTTCAGGATCGTTGCAGATCACTAACACCTTCATTGTCATCCTCTCCGTTGCAGCACACCGTGAGCAGAACTGGCAGGGGCCACCCTGACCTTGTGTTTGAGCGTGCTCCTTGCCTTTGTGTTCCGCTTCACCGCTGTAGGCATTGGCTTCGCTCGCCAGTGTATATCCATCCCCCAACCCAGAGTATCAACTAGATCACACAAAGAGTGTTAACCTCGTTACATTTCTGGCCAAATGCCTCTGCTTGATCCCTTTGCCACGACCAATCAGAATGTGGTATGTGTGTCCATGTCCACATCACCGAGACTGAGATTGGCAAGCTCTGAAACCCCCCGTGCCGCGTCGCAGTGGTGACTTGCCCCACATAAATAGGTCCAGGCAAAATGTTAGAGTTGGGGCCTCACTCAACATCAAAGCCTGAGCATCTGTGTTTACCGCAATGAACTCTACGCCTTGAATTTCAGCCCTAACCATGCGATTCAGGGCATTACAACCTCCCCCACCCACCCCTATCGCCTTGATTCTGCATGGCGGGAGCGCAAAAGTTGTCCTTGCCATACCTCCTCCTGCGTAAGTTCGACTCCAGTGCGTTAAAACAACAGGCGAGGCACCCTTTGAGTACCTCGCCTCGAGTTGCCACGCCAGCGAGCCTAGGCTCTATTCATTTGTAACCGGAGGAAAGCCTAGACCATTGGAAAAGATTTGTCAAGACCCTGTACTCGTCGGTTCTTCAGCACCTTTGGGTTAAAGGCGCCATAGCGGGGCTTCCAGCCGTAGAAGGTCAAGGAGGAGATCCCAAAACCGCGGCAAGTGAGGCGAGCATTGTAACCGTGGGAATCATAGTGATCAAGCTATCCGAGTCTTTACTCCGCTTGCCTAAAGGCCAGCACCAGTAAGCTTGCCAGGTACGCGCCTGGCTCTCGGGAAAATACACTCCTATACACATTCATAGTGCATAGTGCAACCATTATATTGCCCTCTCATACCTCATGTCTCACTCATCTATCTGAACGAGACCCTCAATTTCGTCACTCACAACATCGTGTGGCTTGAAAGTCCTAGTGTGATAGATTACATCCAGCTTCCCATTCACTACCACGACCTCAAGCCGTCCAAAACCATGTTGACGGAGCTTCCTAAATTGACCCAGGATAGCCGCTTCATCAGTATCCACGTGTATAACGACTTTGGTTTTCCCCAACTCAGGTGTCTCCATTCTCATCAGCTAGCCCCCAAAATGATTGTAGCTCTGTTGCACCACCGTCGTTGCCTCACTGCGTGGCGCACCTCCTGGTAAAGCAGCTCTGGGACTTTTAGATAGCTCCTAACCTGGCCCACAAATCAGCCCCCTAACATCCGGGGCTTTGAGCCTCAGCGCATAGACTCTGGCCTCTCTCGTAGTCTCCACACTACTTGCCGTTTGTCTCCCTACCCCTGCGCCGTGCTCCTCTGTCACCCCTTTAGCCATCTAAGTTAAGGCTGTGCGGCTCCCATTTCACGCTTATAGAGATCCACGCAGCTCCACTATCCCTGTGCACCGTCCCCCCTTCTCCTTTCCCTTTTCCTTCAGGTACTGCTCTATTTGCCCTTGGGCGAGATTGTTCGCAGTTCGTAACTGTGATCATCGTCAGCATCAAGATCCTCGTCGACATTGCCATTATTGTCGTTGTCGATGTCTGCGGAGAATAGGCCTATCGCCTTCTTAAAGTTCTTGCTGCTGGGCGGTTTCTTCCCCTTCCCTGGGTCGTCCTCGTTGTAGCTCTGACTGAGGATAAACTCGAGGTCAAAAGTAACGTAGTCCCCCATATAGGCATTGGTGGGCCAGTGGTCCAAGCTTCTGAGGACCTTATTCGGGTCGCTGCCGTCGAAGTGACCGCCCTCATCCACTACGGTCAATGGGTCGTCATCAGCATCAGGATCCTCATCCACCTTGCCATCATTGTCATTGTCGATCCCGTCGCGCGGGTCTTCGTCTACGCTGCCGTCACCGTCGTTGTCGATGTCTTCGAAGGACAGGAACCGAGTGGTCATTTCTGCGTCAAGCCAGTCCTCATCAATGTCCGGAAAATGGAGCCTGAGCTTGACCTTGGCCCCCGGTGGGAAGGCCCAAGCAGTCTCGCCGTCAGTTCCTGCGGCATGAGCCGCGATGTAGACGGAAGTTGCAGGCAGGGGGATGGGCCCGTAATTGTCAACAGTGTCATTGACATTCGGGTGCTTGTACGGGATTTTCCCTGGAGCAAGCTTCGCTGGTGGCTCGTCGCCTACGTAGAGCGCAGTCTCCTCCATTGTCCAGCCGGTGGCGTCATAGATGACATATAGATTTTCTGTATCGTCCCAGATTCTGACTTCCCCCACTACGATGGTCTGCCCGGCGATGAGAGGGGCAATGAGGGGATCGACAAGCGTGCCACTGCCCTGGGAGTAAGTGAAGTACCCTCCCCAACCGCCGCCAGGTGCCTCTACAGGCTCAACTCCGCTCAGAGTGCCCAACTCTATGGACTGGCACACCAGGTCGCTGAGCTTGCCCTCCAATTTTAGTGTGCTGTCGAACCAGAGCTCAGCGTCGATGTGGGTGGCCAGGTCACATCTGTCCACGCCCAGGGGTGAGGTGTAAACCTCTCCCAGCCAGCCCCCCTCCTCGGCCACCAGCTCCGGCTCCGCGGTGGCTACACCAGCACCAGGGGCATCCTCGAAACAAACGAGATTCTTGAGGTGCACAAAAGCCACCCCTTCCGCCTCGCCAATGTTGGTGACCAGCCATTCCTCCTCGTACCACTCTGAGGGCATAGCGCTCTCCACCCTCATAGGGTCGCCGGTCAGTTGTAGCGCCACTATGTCTGAAGAGGCCTGGACTGTCTGCTCTCTACTGTTGAGATGGGACGACAAAGCAATACCGCCGGCTACCCCCGCCACCAAGACAGCGAATATTGAAACTAAGATTATCACCCTTTTCATTAATCCTGATTTTCTCATCACCGTAATAAAACCTCACTCACGATGCCCCACCTCTTCTGTGTTCCAGCCCTGGATACCTCAATCATCCTGGCATCGCTCCTAGTCTGAAATGGTGAAATCACTATCACTCGTATCGCTCCCCGTCCAACTGCCCTCACCCCTAGCTACCACTTTTATCCTACAGTTGTCGGACACATCGGCATCGGTGGGTGTCCAGCTATCGCTACCGTCATTTTCCGTACTATCGGCTATCAGCAAAGTCCAGGTGCTGCCGCTATCCGTAGAGAGCCAGATATCTACTTCAGAAGCCCAATCAGGAGGGCTGGGGTCGCTAGTCCAGGTTATATCATATGGGCTTCCTACCGACCACGTCTCGCCGCCATTGGGAGAGACAACGGTGACAATAACCTCGCCGGACTCGAAGGTGTTATCCCGAGAGGTTTCGGTATCGGACAGGCTGGCAATGAGCCCCACTACATTGACAGGGCTGAAGTAGAAGAGCGCTGCTGCCACCACGAGCGCTGTCAAAATGGTTTTGAATTTCTTATTGCTCAATTTGATCAATCGCCTTTCGTTCTATTTCGATTTTGGATTTCTCCGCCCGTGACAGCGTAATCCAAATCTCCCTCAGTTCCACCCCGATGATTATTACCCCAGGCAGTACCAGAAGGAGGACGAGCCCGAGGCGGGTCTTAGCAAAATCGGTGAAATAGCCCAGATAGGGGATATGATACTTCACCACCCCCTCGACATAGCTGGGGTAAACAGTATACGGGTCGGGGTCTTCATTAGCATCCCCCTTGGTTTTGAAGTTGGGCTGAAGGCCGATATATTCTATCCCCACCACCCTGTGACTCACCCGTTTACCATCCACTGAATGGCGATATACCAGGATGTCGCCCTCCTGGATGGTATCCTCATTAGGGTCTACCCACCGCGTTATTGCCAGTCCCCCCACCTTGAGATCTGGCTCCATACTGCCAGTGAGTATGGGATCCGCCTGCCAGCCAAAGTGAGGTAGCACCAGGGGAACAAGGACCAGCAGCATCACCAGTATTAAGATAGCAAAGACTGTGATCTTTAGCCCTTTTAGCACCCTTCCTTTTGTTATCCTTCTCATAACAGACCCCTTTTGGTTCAGAGTACTTTGTGCCCCCAATTTCAATCACCTGGCACTCTAGGTGCTCAGGGCTACTTCGAATCTTTTCGGAGCAGCCCTCAGCCTCTCGGCCGGCACCCTGGTGACGGGAGACCCGCCACCAGGGTAATCACCACCTCCACTACGTACCTTCCAGTGGCTACCCAGCGCCTCGGCTCAAAGCCGGGCAGCCACCACTCAGGCTCGATCTCCACACCATCTCTCAAGCTATTGGCTAACGCAAACTCACCGGCTTCTTGCCTGCCTGTGGGTGTGATGCCCTTTCAGGGCATCACACCCCTCCTTTGGCCCTTTATGGCAACTTGTTCTGCAGCAGCTCAAACGCCATGTCGAACTTCATGCCGTCCTTCTGCATAGCATTGGTCGGCCAGTGATCCCACTTCGCCTCTGCGGGGATGTTCTCATCGAAGTAGGTGGTGGGAATCAGGCCCTGAGCGAAGGCATCCTCCTCATCGAAGTCCTGGAAGTGCACCGATATGTGGAGCCACATCCCGTAGTTGTTCGGTATCTGCCCCAGCTCCATCTCTACGCAAACGAGCTCGTTCATCTTGGTGACGCCATCGCCGTTCGGGTCCGGCATGGGTAACGGCCGCCAGTCTGCGCTGGGCACATCGGCAGATGTCGCTGGCTTCTCGTCTTCCTTATAAGGACCAGCGGCGTACATAAGAACGCCAACGTGCTCCGCCAGCCTACAGTCCTCGCCATAGCAGACACCAATGCCAGGGACAACCACGGGGTTGCCGTTGACATCCTCGCCGGCAATGCCACCGCACTCGGCGACATACTCAGGCTCGTTCAGCGGCTTGGGGAAACCGGTCCCTATCGCTTCATGAGGTGGTTCGGGGACGGGAGCGGCAACCTCGGCACCAGTTGAATCGACCCACTTCCACACGTTCTTCGGCACGACCCAGTAGCACTCGAGGTTCTTAACGTGCAGATAGGCCCACGGCTGGCACTGGAAGCCCTGTCCGTAGTTCTCCAGGTCAATGAAGATGCTCTTGTCACAGCATGGGTAGGCATCCGACACCATGTAGAACGCCGGGACATTGGGGTCCTGGTATTCAGTCCCCAGGAAATCGCTCACCTTGAGGTCGAGGCTCCCCGTCTGGAAGTAGTTGTCCCGGCTGGTCTCGATATCGCTGAAGTCAGCGAACAAGCCACCGCCGATGAGACCGGCTACCACGCAGATCGTCATCAGACTCACTACTATCTTCTTCATCTCTCAATCTCCTCCTTTCCTTTCATGATTGCCTTATCGCCCCTCGACCCAGGGCATAACGGCACTCTCTGCCTTTCCACATTGTGTCCTTCTCCGATAAGCACCTCCCTTTTATTTATGAATCCTTTTTGAGCCATTTTCGTCTTTTGTTTTGCTGCCCGCTGAAAAGCGATAGCCCATCCCTCTATGGTTTAGGATCAAATCGGGGCCGCACTTGCTTCTCAGGCGGCGGATATAGGACTTGACAGAGGCTATGCTTACCCCCCTCCCTCCCCAGACCTCGGTCAAAAGCTGAGGATGGGTAACCACACTACCCTCGTTAAGGACAAGGCAAGAGAGGAGGCAGGATTCGGTGGAGGTAAGAGCAGACGGATCATCCTCCCCACAGCTATCCTCCCCACAGTCAGCCTCTATGTTCCTCGAGTGATAGCGGCGAAGCAGGGAACGCACCCTGGCTAAAAGCTCAGCACTACCTGCGGGCTTGGTCATGTAGGTATCGGCACCAAGCTCAAGCATCCTTACCGAAGCAAGCTCTGCCTCCTTGGTGCCAAGGGCAATGATGGGGATATTGAAGACCTGGCGCAATCGTGCGCACAGTTCCTCCCCATTCACCAGGGGAAGGTCATCAGCAAGAATCACTAAGTCGGGATTGCTTTCATATGCCTTAGCCAATCCCTCAGCGCTATCAACGGCAGTGAGCACCTCAAACCCCGCTTGTCTTAGATCTGAGGACACCCTTTCTCTCGCTGCCTTATTGCCATCAATAGCCAGGATTTTCTTCACTTCAACCTAACCCATGAGATTAAGATGCCTCTATCTTACCGTGCGGGGGTCCAAATTTTGGTGAAGAACGTGTCCAAAAAGGTGAACATTGAGGAATTTTCAGGGAATGTTTGCGGACAATTTTGTGCAAATCAAAAAGGGCAAGCCAAATGCCTGCCCTTAGCTTTAGCGCTGGGGACTGGTTTAACGGCTGAGAAACTTGTAGCCTACACCCCGCGCGGAAAGGATGGCTCCTGAGGCTCCTGAGCTATTGGCGTCCAGCTTTGTCCGAAGGCGAGACATGTATTTCTTGAGGAGCGAACGGTCGCCGATGTATTCTGAACCCCATAACTTCTCTAGCAGCGTGTCATGGGTGAGTACTCTTCCTTGGTTTCTCACCAGATAACACAAGAGATTAAACTCGGTAGGGGTTAGGTGTACCAGCTCCCCCGAGACGAAGACCTCATAGCTGGCAAAATCTATCGTCAGGTTGCCGCTCACGAATGGAGACCGGGAACCCTGCTTAAGCTCGGGCATGCCGGCGCGACGGAGCAGCGCCTTCACTCTAGCCAAAAAATCGAGAGGGCTGAAAGGTTTGCTGATACACTCGTCAGCGCCCATTTCTAGAGCCCTCACTTTGTCCATCTCGCTATCCGCCGCAGTGAGGACAACGATGGGCACATCGGAAAAGAGGCGAACTTCATCCAGCACCTCAAAACTACTCCCACTGGGCAAATCGAGGTCCAGAATAACAATATCTGGCAATTCAGTCTCTACCAGCTCTGTTCCCCTGCTCCCTCCGGTAACGGACAGCAGGGTAGCCTCTGGCCAGCGCAAGCCAATGGAGAGGGAAATGGTTTGCACTATGTCGTTGCTGCTCGTAATGACTAATGCCTTCATTATGACTGCCTAAGGAACATAGTATCCCCGGCTGGCAGTAATTACACGGCTTCGGTCATGCTTTCTACCGAGGCAAGGACATGTGGTCGCTTCCGCCAGCATAAGCCGTTCGGACGCTTCAAGCACTACCAACACGCCGGGTGGGGCCTCCAGTCGGCCCGTCATCACCACGCCCGGCTTCCTCTTCAGAGCTTCGGCTACCTGCTCAGGCTTCTCGTCCCCGATATCTAAGAATGCGTAGGCACTCGCACCCGTCGCTTGTTACCTTTTCTCTACTCAAAACTGTAATCGTGCTCCTCGGAACTACGCGTTTCGGTGTAATATGCGTACCTCAGCCTGGTTATTGCTAAGGAAGCTTCTTAAGAAAGGTGTACACAAGAATAATAGGGGGCTAGGGATGAAAAAGTCATAAAACGAAGGGGAAAAAGATTACAAAGTTATGACACTTTGGGAGACGATTTCTGACTCAGGCTATGAAACCTCACTAGGAGCCTTGGGGAGGTGGATTTCTCGAACCTGTTCAGGCGGGGGGGGGCGGGTCCATAATGTACCCCGCCTTGGGAATGGTACGAATCAACCTGGGATTGTTGGGATCCTCTTCCAGCTGGCGTCTCAGCCGGCTGATCCATGTCCTCAGTATCTGCATATCGCTGCGGTATTCTGGCCCCCAAACCCTGGTGAGGAGTTCCTCATACATCATCAGGCGACCAGCATTGCGGACCAGCTCACTGAGCAAAAGCCATTCAATCTGGGTGAGGTGTTTCTCTTCACCCCTAACAACGGCGCAGCGTGTACTGAAATCGATGGTCACATCCCCCAAACAAAACAACTCCGGTGTCTTTCGTTTTTCAGCAGGTTCCAGGCGACGCTTCACCGCCTCAATCCTGGCTACCAGCTCATCCGGGTTAAAGGGCTTGGGCAGATAGTCATCGGCACCCAGTCTGAGACCCTTGATCTTGTCGGCATCGGCTCCTCTGGCACTGAGAATAATTACCGGCGCCCCCGAAAATCTGCGCAGCTCTCCAAGAAACTCAAAACCGTCCATTTTGGGCATGAGGAGGTCAAGTACCACCAGATCGAGGTCATGAGCCCGGGCCTGCTCCAGGGCCTCCGCCCCGTCACCGGCTGTAAGTACGTCATAGCCTGAAGCCTTCAGCTTGGACCTGAGGAAGTTGACGATCCGTTCCTCATCATCGACTACAAGTACGCGAAATTCTTTCACGGCCTTACCTTCCACTGACTAGTGTATGTCATAATGATAGCCACATATCCCGCTGCTGTCAAAGCCTCCTCCTAAATAGGCGATATCCAAAGCGCATTAGTGGAGGTAAGAGCGATTCAAGCAGACTTTACAGCGTGGCGACAGGGGAGTATCATCTATACTAAGAGTCACAAGAGATGGGAGTCGTCTCGCCACAAATCAGGATGGCAAAAGTCCGCTGATACCTGGTTTATCAATCTGTCTGCTGGTCTTGTTCGGCCCGTATCGGCCCAGTCCAACTTGGGGGGTCACAGATGAGAGACAAAGATAAGTCAAAAGATCGACTCACCAAAGAACTGGTGGAGCTGCGGAAACGTGCTGCTGACCTGCAAGCATCAGAACGCCAGCTTAAGCAGGCGGTGACAGAACCGCGTGCAACCGAGGAGTGGCTAAGAGAGGAGGGAGCTTTTCTCGATACCGCTCTTGAGTTCCATAGAGACACTCTCTTCGTCTTCGACCCGGTGAGCGGGATACCTCTGCGATGGAACAGGTCATTTGTCCGAGTCAGCGGCTACAGCGATGAGGAGATACGGTCGATGATGCCCGTCGACTTCTACCAGGGAGAAGACCTCCAGCGCTTGGCAAGGGCTATTCAGGCCGCACTCAAAGAGGGCTATGCACCTCTAGAGGCATCCTTGGTCACCAAGGACGGGAGGCGTATCCCGTACGAGTACTCTGGCGTGCTCCTCAAGGACCACCAGGGCAACCCCCTTGCCATCTGCGCCATCGGCAGGGACATCACCGAGCGCAAGCAGGCTGAGGAGGCAATCAGGTTTGCCTGCGCGGAGCTGGCTCAGGTATTCAACACGGCGGCTGACGGTATGGGCATAATTGACAAAGACTTCAACATATTGCGAATCAACGAGGCATTCTCCACTCTATCAGGTGCAAGCCAGGATGAAGCGGTGGGCAGAAAGTGCCATGAGATATTCGGCGATCGCGCGTGTCAGACTTCTGACTGTCCACTTACTCGAATTCTCAGTGGTGAGGAGCGTGTGGAATATGAAACGGAAAGGCAACGCAACGACGGCATTAGAGTCCCTTGTATTGTGGCTGCAACTCCCTTTCGGGCACCTGGGGGTGAACTTATTGGCATTGTTAAGAACTTCAAAGACATCACCGAGCGCAAGCGGGCAGAGGAGGCGCTGCGGGAAAGGACGCACGATCTTGGCGAGCGCGTCAAGGAACTGGATTGTCTTCATAGAGCTTCAAAGCTTATGGCGGAACCAGGTGGTAGGCCGCTGGACGAAATCATCCAGGGAATAGCTGATTTGATTCCAGCCTCTTGGGAATACTCGGACATAACCTGTGCCAGGATCACCTTCAAGGGGCGGGAGTACAAGACAGGCAATTTCAATGAGACGGCGTGGAAACAGTCCGCCAACATTAGCGTCTTTGGGGAAAAGGCAGGGTTTGTGGAGGTGTGTTATCTCCAAGCAAAGCCAGCAGCCGACGAGGGGCCGTTTCTCAAAGAGGAGAGGAACCTGATTAATGCTCTGGCTGCAGGAATAGGAGAGTTCGCCGAGCGCAAGCAGATGGAGGAGGGGCTACGGGACTCAGAGGAACGCCTGGCAATTAGGAACAAGATTGCCAGCATTTTCCTCACTGTCTCCGATGAGGAAATGTACGGAGAGGTCTTGCAAACCGTTCTAGAAGCCATGGAAAGCGCACACGGAGCCTTTGGATACATCGACGAGAAGCAAGCTCTAGTCTGCCCCGGCATGACCAGAGAAATCCGGGAACGATACCAGATTCCTGACAAGGAGATCGTATTCCCCCGCGAGACATGGGGTGGCATCTGGGGCCGGGCACTCATAGAAAAGAAAACCCTCTATTCCAACGAAGCCTTCCAAGTACGTGAGGGACATATTCCTGCCGTCAGGGCTCTGGATGTGCCCATCATCCATCAAGGCAAGGTCATCGGGAATCTCCTGGTCAGCGGCAAGGCAACGGACTATGACGAGAAGGATAAGGAAGTCTTGGAAGCCATCGCCGACTGCATAGCCCCGATCCTCCATTCCAGATTGGAAAGAGGTAGAGTGGAAACGGAGCGCAAGCAGGCAGAAGAGGCGCTGGAACAATCGGAGGCCAACTACCGCACATTGGTGGAAGCCTCTCCTGATGGCGTTATCTCCATCAGCGCCAAGGGGCGCGTTATCGACTGCAACGAGGCTGCATGCAACATGCTGGGCTATGCCAAGGACGAAATCAAGGGCAAGCGTTTTCGCGAACTGGTGCCAAACCTACAAGATGTAGACCTTTTGCCCTACTTCACCCAGCTAAACGAAAACAAACAGGGAGAGCATGAATTCGAACTGGTGCACCGCCATGGCCCGGCAATCCCGGTATGGGCCAAGGCGGTAGCCATCTATGACAGCAACGGGCATTTCAACCGGTCTGTGCTCTACGTTCGGGATATTGCGGAGCGCAAGAAGCTGGACCAGTTGAAAGACGAGCTCATCGGCCTCGCTTCCCACGAGCTTCGCAGCCCATTGACGGTCATAATGGGAGCTATAAGTACGGCTCTGACCGAGGAAACACGTCTATCCCCGAAGGAAAAACGCCAGCTTCTCCAGGACGCAGCCTTGGAAGCAGAATTGTTGTCCCATCTGTTGGGAAACCTCCTCGAGCTTTCCAGGGCTCAGGCCGACCGGTTGGTCCTTTACACCCAGCCAGTAAGTCTTAAGAAAGTCGTCGAAAACGCGGTGGAGAAAGTAGGGCGCCAATTCGCGGCACACCGGTTTCTCATAGACCTCCCCAGGCAGCTTCCCCCAGTCAGCGCCGACGAGTTGAGGTCGGAGCGCATACTGCACAACCTCCTGGAAAACGCAGCCAAGTATTCTCCCAAGGGAAGTGAGATAAGAGTATTTGCCAGACGCGAGGGCGAACATCTGGTTATAGGCATTACTGACCAGGGACCGGGCATATTGCGCCGCGATCAGGCCAACATCTTTGCACCTTTCCATCGGCTGGGGGTCCACAGACTTGACGGAGCCAGAGGGGCTGGCTTGGGACTCGTGGTGTGTCGGAGACTGGTGGAAGCCCATGGTGGCCGGATATGGGTAGAGTCGGAGCCCGGGCACGGCTCCACGTTTTTCTTCACGCTGCCTCTATTACGCGAGGCAATCTAGAAACGATTCCTTCGGGAAGACAAAGTGAAAAAGCAAGCGGGTTTCGCGCTGACTTTTGTCTCATTCGCGCTAAGACGAAGACTGTTGGCCTCAACAGGGCAACGACTCGCTCCTTCTTACCCGGAGTAACCCGCCCCAGGCTCCCAGAGTCTCGATTATTGTTTTATTGAACCTCGGCAGGTCGGCTGGCTTACGCGAGGTGATAAGATTCCCGTCTCGAACCACGGGTTCATTAACCCAATCCGCGCCGGCGTTCTTGAGGTCTACCGCTATCGAGGGCCAAGAGGTAACGCGGCGTCCTCTAGCTATGTCCCTTACTGCCGGGGCACAGCCTCTTTGCCGGATGAACTCAGCAATGAGCAGCCTTTTTCAACCTCGGCTACCTCGGCCCCAGCCTTAACGGATACAACATGAAGTGGCTCCAGCTCCGGTTATATTTGTCCTTGAACTTGGCCTGAAATAATAAGCCACCCCCATACTGCTAGTCATAAATAGGCGAATTGTCTGCCTGTGCCACTTGTGGAGGCGTGAGGCCGACGGTGCTGAGGGGGGCTAGCATCCACATGGCAACAAAAGGGCATGCACAACTGCCCTCTCCCCACAGCAATTTGGGACCGATTGGTCACCTAACATTCACCAATTGCCCCCCCTTTTCCCCACCTTTGTCACCGATTCTTTCGCCTTCCTGTAGTATCATCAGAAAAGTTTCGTCGCTGCGGTTTGAAAGAGAAGGGATGTTGTGGTTGCACTATCCTGGTGCCGGAGAGACGAAGACCACCGCCGTTCTCATGTTTGAAGAGGAGCAAGGGGTGCTTTCAAGTCACACTGATAGGTCAAAAAGCTTTGCAGTAACCAAAGGGGAAAGTCAAACTTGGTTGGCTTTCCGCTTTTTTGCCACTATGCCCTCCCGTAGAGGCACTGTCTCTAGGGGGTCGATGAGGACCATAAGGCAATAAATGTGACTAGAAAGGAGTAAAGAAAAATGGTAGGAAAGAGAAAGTTGCTGTCGCTCTTTTTGGTGATAGCCACGGTGTTTTCCCTTGTGGCGGGAGTGACAATGGTTTCACCTCAAGCTGTGAGTGCTGCTGAGGAGCCAAACCTGACAGTGAACATCACTGCACCTGACCCGGGCACAACAATGTCCGTTTGCCAGTACTTCTATGCAAACGCTGCCATCCACAACTCTGGACCTGGCACGGCCTATAACATCTGTGCCCAGGCAAGTGTAGACACAGGTGCAAGCATAATCTCTACCAACCCCATGTGTTATCCTGAGGTCAAGGAAGGCTGGAATATATTTACAGCCTTCAATCTGCACTGCGATGCAGTAGGCCCGAGCAACATCACCATAGATGTAACCTGGGAGGATAACCTGGGTAACTCTTACGGACCAGTGAGTGCTACTGTCATGGTTATGCAGCAGAACCCTGCTGAGCTCGAGGTAGAGATTATTGACCCTGTGACCAGCACGCCGGTAGATGTCTGCCAGAACTTCCCTGTAACCGCTAGGGTGAGCAACCCGGCTCCGCTTCCCGGTGCAGATGCTGCTGGTGTCGAAGCTACTATAGACATAGCTGGCAATGCCTCTCTGCAGCCACCGCCACCTGAGACGCAGACCGTTGGCGTCATTCCTGCCGGTGAATTTAGGGACGTCACCTGGAACGTCCATTGCGATGGACGAGGTGATGTCGATATTACGGTCACCGCAACAGGGTACGATGCCAATATAGGGCCTGGTGCTCCACTCGAGGCATCCGACCAGGTCACCGTCCATCAGGTAAAGGCACACCTTGTGGCGGAGATCATCGAGCCTGTAGGCTCCACCGACTTCGACGTGTGCCAGAACATCCCGGTAACTGCCACGCTTACCAACAACGGCAACGGAGTTGCCACAAATGTTAGGGCTACCCTATCATGGGTCGGTCCTGCCTCGTTGGTAGGAGACGCTAACCCGCAGCCTCTCGGGGATCTTCAGCCTGGTGGTGATTATGCCACTGCCTACTGGATGCTGCACTGCGATGGTGTGGGTGATGTGACTATTGAGGTAGAGGCAGACGGGACTGCCGGCTTGACCGGGATTGATCTGCGCACCGGGTTTACCCCCCCCAATGTGGAGGATGATTCGGTCACCATCCATCAGGTAAAGGCGCACCTTGTGGCGGACATCATCTTGCCTCCGGAGGGCACAGACTTCGACGTGTGCCAGGACATCCCGGTAACTGCCACGCTTACCAACAACGGCAGCGGAGTTGCCACAAATGTTAGGGCTACCCTGTCATGGGTCGGTCCTGCCTCGTTGATAGGAGACGCTAACCCGCAGTCTCTTGTGGATCTCGGGCCTGGTGAGTCAGCCACTGCCAACTGGATGATGCACTGCGATGGTGTGGGCAATGTGGAAATCACCGTAAAGGCAGACGGGACTAGCGGTGGCATGAATCTGCGCACCGAGTTTACTCCCCCTAATGTGGAGGATGATTCGGTCACCGTCCATCAGGTAAAGGCGCACCTTGTGGCACAGATCACCGAGCCTCTAAACTCCACCGACTTTGGCGTGTGCCAGGAAATCACGGTAACCGCCACGGTCACCAACACTGGCGAGGGAACTGCCCATGATGTTAAGGCTACCCTGGTCTGGTCAGGACCTGCCACGTGGATGAATGGCCTTAATCCGCAGTCTCTCGGGGTTCTCCAGGCTGGTGAGTCAGCTACTGCCATGTGGACGCTGCACTGCGGCGGTGTGGGCGATGTGCAAATCACCGTAATGCCAGACGGGAACACCGGTGGCATGGATCTGCGCAACGACTTTGATCCCTCTAATGTGGAGGACGATTCGGTCACCATCCATCAGAAATACGTGGTAGAGTTGTGGGGTCCAGAATGGAATCCTGCGGTAAATCCTGATGGCTGGAACCAGATCTCGCTCATGGTGCGTCCTGACGATACTGACATCGGTGAGGTGCTGGATGGAGTAAAGGACTACGTCGTGGGTGTGTGGTATTATGACGCCTCGACTGAGGACTGGGGTGGAGAATGGCTATTAGCCACCTACGATGCTGGGACTGACACCTGGGTTGGAGACTTGGAGACCATGGAAGATGGCAAGGGCTATTGGGTCCAGGTGACGCAGAACTGTACTATAGGTCTCACAGGCACGCCGGTGGTGCCGCCAGAGCCAGGACCCGTCGTACCTCCGAGCTACCCAGTGTATAAAGGCTGGAACCTGGTGGGCTTCTCTTCACTGGAGTCCATGCCGCTTGATGAGTACTTCTTCACTCTCTATTACAATGACATTCTGAAGAAGGTCTGGTGGTGGGGTTCTGGTCCTTGGTATCAGTGGTGGCTCCCCGAGGACATTGTGTGGTGCGGTGACATGGTGGTGGACGACGTAGACGGAGCCGTACTCATAATGCCGTCCGTGGTACGAAGGCCTTCGGGCAAAATGCTACAGCCCGGACAAGGCTACTGGATCTGGGTCGCAGAAGATGGCGAGATCGTAGTCCCTTGGAATGAGCCATTTTGAGCGACGCCAGCCCTGCAAATGAGGAAAGAGGAGGGGCAAAAAGCCCCTCCTCCCTTTCCCGATCCCAGATTATGCTCTGAAAGAAGGTGTCTGTAGGGAGAGCAGAAGGGAAGAAGGTAAGCACTCCTATATTGCCCGCTTATCGTTAATGGTTGGGCAAATTTTCGTGCGTCTTTGACTTAAGTATGTGACAGGGTATGAAGATGAAGGTCATGCTTGCTATATTAAGCGGCGTAGTGCTAGCGGTAGCGTTATGCTCTGTTCCTGTAGCAGCACAGCCGCCAGTAGCGCCGACGGGAGAAGCCATAAGTAGCTTCTACGGCACGGTAACCATTGGGGGCTGCCCAGCCCCTGATGGCTTGACGGTATCAGCCAAAGTAGAGGGTGTGGAGTATGATACCGCCATTACGGTGGATGGATCGTATGGCCGCGGTCCGTGGGATCCGCGGGGGGAGCATATGCTCAAGGTGCCTGGTGATGACCCAGTCACATCCCAGAAGGATGGTGGGAGGGACGGCGACACGGTGGAATTCTTTGTCGAAGGGGTCAAAGCGAATGAGACGGCGATCTTCAAAAGCATGGATTACCTCACGCTCAACCTGACAGTGCCCTCCTTTGTCGACTACTATACCGTTACCTTAGCTTCCTACACCCCGACAGTGGGAGCGGAGTTTACCATAACCATCACTGCCTATGATCTTTGCGGTTTTGTGGTGACCACAGACTCCACCACTCAGGTAACCATGACTTCCTCCTCGGGGACGATGCTGTTTGATGCTGATGGCGATGGCAGCTTCGATGATAACGTGAAGACGCTGAGCAGTGGCAGCTTTGATATTGCCGCTAAGGACACCGTCACAGCCAGTGGGGTTACCATCACCGCCACCGATGGCAACGGCAAGACAGGAACGAGCCTTGCCTTGACGATCAGCGAGGAGGGAGCCATAGTGCCCTCCTCCATCTACTTCTATACTGTTACCTCTACCTCTGATTCCTACGCCCAGACGGTGGGAGCAGAGTTCACCGTAACCGTCACTGCCTGTGATCCTTCCGGTGAAGTGGTGAACACAGACTCCGCCACTCAGGTAACCATGACTTCCTGCTCGGTGACGATGCTGTTTGATGCCAATGGCGATGGCAGCTTTGATGATAATATGAAGACGCTGAGCAGTGGCAGCTTTGATATTGCCGTTAAGGACACCGTCACAGCCAGTGGGGTTACCATCACCGCCACCGATGGCAACGGCAAGACAGGGACAAGTCCTCCCTTCACGGTGACAGGTGAGCCAACAGTAACCGGGGTAAACCCTGACCAGGGCAATCAGGGTGAAACCCTGGATGTCACTATGACTGGCAGCAACTTCACTGCAGCGAGTGCGGTAGATTTTGGCGCCGGCATAACCGTCAATAGCTTCACTGTGGTTGACTCAACCCAGATAACGGCCAACATCACTATCGATGCTGATGCCACCACAGGGGCAAGGCATGTCTCGGTTAGCACCCCAGGAGGGACTGGAACGCTATCGGGCGGCTTCACCGTGGAAAAGAAGGACGACCAGGAGGCAGAGGCAGAAGCAGCGGGAGGAGAGGAAGACGGGGAGGCAGAGGCAGCCCAGCCGGGAGGAGAGGAAGACGGGAAGGCAGCGGGAGGAGAAGGAGGATGGGCATGGTGGATGAGAATCTCCATCGTGATTCCGATAATCGTGGTTGCTGCTATCCCTGCCATTATCCTCGACAGACGGCGAAGAGCAAGGGCAAGATAGAGAGAGGATGTTGGTGAAGAACTCCTCGCCCAGGCGATCACGAAAGCGGGTGAGGCTAGAGTCATCGGGAGATGACTTATCTACATGCCGATCACGGAGATGATACGCCAGGCCAAGATGTGCACGTGTTGGGATTTCTCCTTACTTACACAGGAGAACAATGATAATCCTGTGCCTATTATTCTTGGGTTTCAATCTAGTTGATATTGTCTTAACGCAGGCATTGATCCAAGGCGGATATCATGAGGCCAATCCGATCTGGACAACAATACCGCTTTGGTCAAAACTGCCACTGGCCCTTCTGTTCATCTGGTTATTCAGGCGCAAACAGATATTGGTTGCCCTGAATGTCGGTATGGCTACGATAGTAGCCTGGAATGCTCACTATCTTGTGGGGTAGCTAATGATAACCCAGGAGCTTGACCGGCAATCAGATGATCTCCATCACAGATGCCTGCCGCCAGACTATTGACTCCTCACGCTCCTTCGGGAGAACAGCCAAGTGGTTGCTGAACTCCCTCTCCTCAGTGCAGAACTTGCAGACACCTCTGCTACTTGGACCCGTGGCACGCTCAATTAGCCAATGGTGACAGCACCCCTGTTGTGTTGCAGGTTGACGCAGAACCGTTGTCCTTTTCAGTGCCAAGTCATCCTCCTTTACAGCGAACTCACGCACCCTTAACGACCTGTTCCCTTTCCAGTTGAGCTTGCCAAAGACCGAAGTGGCAGGCTTCTTCCTGTTTCAGACTGCCACCGTTCTATCTACCCCGTCTATAGGCTAGCACCGAAAGGCTAAGAAGGAGTTAATCAAGGAAAGAGAGATACTTTCCAAGATTGCAGGATCATCCATAATCCCCAATACCTTCGTTTCCCCCTCCAGAGAGGCCAAGCATGGTCAGCAAGGATCACACCGTCGATCAGGGTTCCTACTCGGCCAAAGGCCTGTATGATCAGTTCCGCCAGTTTCATCCTATCGGATGCCGGGGCTACCGTGATCAAGTTAAGCCGGCTCTAGAGCAGGTCCGCCATCACCACACCGGGCTTGCCCGGCAGAGCTTGGACTGCCTGCTGAGGCTCACTGTCGACGGCATGCAAGAGTACGTAGCCCCTGGCACCCATCGCTTACCACCTTTTTTCTTCGGTTAACGCTGCAATCCTGCTCACCTCAACTGCGCCCTTAAGCATTACATGGATACTTGATGCAATTATTGCCGGCATATCTCCCCTGAAAAAGCCTGCACTAGCCATAATAGGGAGGTAGGGATAAAGAAGTCATAAAATGGAGAGAAAAAAGATCAAGAAGTTGTGACATTTTGGGAGGCAATTCTAACTGGAACTTCAAGGCTGACTAGACCTAACTCTGAGAACTCAGTACCTGGGTCTGATGACTGAAGCTCACACAGGGTAAACATGTTCTTATGTGGTTGCGAGCGAAGCGAGGCAATCCCCCCTTTATCTCTGGCCCAGCCGCTCCAATAACAGTCTTTTGCAGCACTGCCAAAAGCACTTGACAAATCTTTTCCAGATAGTCTAAGCTTTTCTCCGGTTACAACTGAATAGCGTAATCTCGCTGGCGTGGCAACTCGAGGCGAGGTACTCAAAGGGTGCCTCGCCTTTTGTTTTGGAACACCATAAAGGACGGGCTTTGTATGAGCAATAGGGTATGTATAGTAAAGCCACGTATCATCTTGTCTCATATCGAGCAGACCAGAAAACTAGAAGCGAGGGAGCAATGCCAAATGGAACGGAACTGGCTTATAACCCAGGCGGCTAGGCTTAATGAAATAGGGTTCCCCGAGTCTCCCGCCAAGCTGACCATCGACACCTTCGATGCCCTCGTGGCCGCCAATCTGCGTCAGACTCAGGCCTATATAGAGCTCATCCAGCAGAATGAGCTAGAGCGGTCGGATATGACCAGGGTGACACTTCATTATTTGGACTTGCGGGATATTTCACCAGCCGATCGGGAATCTGCGTTGAGCTTCCCAGGTTGCAGGGTATATGAAAGCCATTGGCACCCTGCTGGAAATGCTCGGTTTGAGAGGTGGAAGCTAATTTTTGAGGCTTTACTAAGTGGAAGTTTCATCAAAGGAGTGTCCTAGATGTCTGAAAAACGGACTCTAAGTGTGCCCGCCGAGCTGGTTAAGAAGATTGATGAGAACCGCGGCGGTATGAGACGATCGGATTTCATTGATTTCCTAGTTGAGAGCTATTTAGGGCAAGGCTCCAAGGAGCAGCACTATGTAACCAAGGATGAGCTTGAGGAGTTTGAGCAGGGCATCAAAGGGCTTCTTCGAAGCTGCTTGGAATTCTTTGTCAATTTTGGTCTGGAGATGGCTAGACAACCTGTGAAAGGTAAGTCTGAAGAGCTAGACCAGCAGCTAGAGGGGCTGGCAGGGACTCTTGGTGTCCGGGAACAGGAGGGAAGTGCAGCAGCAATTCAGAATGAAGGTAAGGAGGGGGGAAATGAATCACGAGGCTAAGAAAGACCATTCAAGACTGGAGGATGTAAAACCAGCAAAAGCACGAAAGGTATTGGCTTCCCTAAATGCTGCAAAGGCAGCCGAGGGAATAGCGGGGGCTATCGAGATTCCACGGTGGAAGCATTGGGGGAAAGAAAGGAAGCGGAGACCGATTATGTCATCGTGGGACAGATAAAGAGCGCGGCTAAGACTGATTTTGGCAAGGAAGTAGTATCTTAAGTAGCATTAGTGCCACAGTTTAGGAGGTGAATGATGGCTGAGACCAATGTTTCGTTATCCATCGATCCCAGTTCTGGACCTGTTGGTTGTCGTATTGAGATATCAGGGACTCTAGACACACCTGACGGTGAATATCACATGCACTGGAACAATCCTCGCACAAAGCCCATTGCAGTAGGGAAGGCTACTCGGCAGAAGTTAAGCGATTCGTTCGTTGTGCCGACTTCAGACAGCGGGGAATACCAGGTGATCCTGAAGGATGCTGCCACAAAAGCAACCAGCGGTGTGCAGTTCAATGTGCTACCCGAGGTGGTCATAGACACGGCCGCCGGTCCTGTGGGCACAAGAGTGACGGTCAGCGGCACCAATTTCCCGCCAGGAAAGGTGCCCGTCAAGTACGACGGCAAGGAGATGGTGGTAGCTACAGCTAGCGAGGAGAGAGCCTTCCAGGAAGCTTTCGAAGTCCCACCCAGTGTTGCTGGGGAGCATGAGGTAACCGCAGGCGCCGTGTCGACTACCCAGACGTTTAGCGTAACTCCCAGAATTGCCATCGGCTGCGATTCGGGCATTGCGGGAACAGATATCCAAGTTACGGGAACAGGCTTTCCAAACCAGCAGATATCTATCAGATACGACGACAAAGAAGTTGCCACGGCCGGAGCCAGTAACAAGGGAGACGTTCAAGTAAGCTTCAAAGCTCCGCCAAGTATTGCTGGGGCACATGAAGTGACCACCCAGCCGCGATCCAATATGGAACCTTTTACGCTAATACCCAGGATCGCCTTGGTAGAGCCTGCCGTGGGAAATGTAGGTACGAGCGTGACCGTTTCCGGCGAGAATTTCGCCTCGAGGAAGGTATCGATTCGGTATGACGATAAAGAGGTAGCTACGGGTTCCCCGGACAACAAAGGAACCCTTCGGGTGACCTTTGCTGTTCCTCCCAGCACCACTGGAGATCATAAAGTGTCCACCGAACCATCGTCGACAGAGGCCTCCTTCACCGTAACACCAGATCTGGCAATAGAGCCCCCTGGTGGACATGTGGGAACAGAGGTAACGGCACATGGAACAGGCTTCGCTCCGGGGAAGAAAATTTCCCTCAGATACGACGACAAGGAGTTGACCACGGCTTCCCCAGATAGCATGGGCAGCTTCAAGGCCGCTTTTGCTGTCCCGGCCAGCACAACAGGTGATCATGAAGTGATCACCGAGCCTCCCTCAGCTGTACAGGCCTTCGGTGTGATTCGTAACCTTGTCATAGATCCTGCCACCGGGCATGTGGGGATGGAGGTAAAGGCCCAGGGCACTGGCTTTCTGCCGAACAAGAGGGTATCCCTCAGATACGATGACAGAGAAGTAGTGACGGCTTCTCCAAACCAGGAGGGCAGCTTCGAGGTCACTTTTGCTGTCCCGGCCAGCGTGACAGGTGATCACGAAGCGACCACTGAGCCGCCTTCGACTGTGCAGGCTTTCAGCCTGACGCCCAACCTTGTCATACATCCGATCAGCGGGCCCGTGGGGGTGAAGGTAAAGGCCCAAGGCACCGGTTTCGTGCCAGGAAAGAGGATTTCTCTGAGGTATGATGGCAGTGAGGTGGCGACGGCGATTCCCGATGACAAAGGCAGCTTCGAGGCTATCTTCCCTGTTCCCTACAGCACTGCAGGAGAACACAAGGTGACCACTGAGCCGGCTTCAACGGAGCAGGTTCTCACTATAGATCCCAATATTGTGATACAGCCGACCGTTGGGCACGTAGGTGCCGAGGTGTGGGTCAGCGCCACCGGTTTTCCTGCCGACCATCGCGTTTCCCTCAGGTATGACGACAAAGAGGTGACCACGGCTGTTGCCGACAGCAGAGGATGCTTACAAATCAGCTTCTGTATACCCCCCAGTACTGCTGGAAAACATGACGTGACTACCGAGCCGTACTCGAGCCAACAGTCACTCTCCGTGAAGCCCCAGCTCGTGGTGGAGCCGCCCGACGGAAGCGTAGGCACAGAGGTAACCGTCATCGGCTCGGGTTTCTCCCCGGGCGATGTTGTGGTCAAGTACGATGCTGAGCGGGTGGCAGAGGTCACTGCTGATGACCGGGGTGGTTTCCAAGCAACCTTCGCCATTCCTCCCGGTCACGCTGGTGAGCACCACATAGCTACCGGATCGGACCCGACACTGACTACTTTCAAGGTGGCACCCAGACTCTCCGTGTCCCCCACCGCTGGGCCTGTAGGGACTGAGGTCACCCTCTCTGGATCTGGACTTGCTCCAGGAGGGATATCCGTATGGCTCGACGACAAGGAGGTGGCCGCAGTCAATACCGATAACAAGGGGAATCTGGAGGTTTCGTTTAGCTTTCCTGCGCGCGTGAGCGGCGATCACCGCATTACTACAAAGCCCATTTCTGCAGAAGGAGCATTTACCGTAATTCCCAACTTGGTCATCTCACCGGAGAGAGGGATTGGGGTTACCACTCTATGTGGCACGGGCTTTCCGGGCAACTCAGAGGTGATCGTATCTGCTGACGGCAAGGAGTTGCCAGCCGTGCCGCTGCACGTAGTCACTGACCCTGGCGGGAGTTTCACAGCCATAATAACGCTTCCATCAAACACAGCGGGTGACTACACCACCTCGGCGAAGAGCGGCAGCGATACAGCCTCGGCCAGTTATGTCATGGTTGATACTCAAGGGGCCCAAGGGCCGAAAGGTGACAAGGGTGATGTAGGTCCGCCGGGGCCACAGGGGTCAGAGGGCGCTCCAGGGCCCAAAGGTGAGCCGGGACCGGAAGGACCCCCAGGACCCAAAGGCAAGGGGTTATTCGGATGACGTCCTGCTAATCAGGCTGCCTCATATGATGGTCGCGCCAAGGCTTTGTGGGTTTCCTGGTGCCGACACTAGACAATGGAGAAACGGCCGGTCTGACGGCCGTTTCTTCGTTGGCAATGGAGTCCACGCGAACGGTCATGCGCTGCTTTTGGCGGATCTTGCCTCTCTCTTCTCTCGTTTGGGGATTTCTGCGAGTGTTCAGCGTTAACAGGTATGGGACAGGTGATGGAACCGAGGGAACGGAGAGTTGTAATACCATGCAGCCTGACGCCAAGGCAGAAAGGCAGCGGATGTCCTGCCCCCAATTATTGTACCATTCTCGGCACACCCGCGGGGAGTGCCACCCAACAGGGTTGGAGCGCTCTACCCACAACTTCCTCAAGTCGACTGGTGACTAGCGCCAGTAGCAACAAGAAATATGCCAGCTCACGCTGATCATCGGCGTATCTGGGCAATAACTGCTCCCAATACAGGGCCTTCTCCACATCGCGGGCGTTGCAAGCCTCCTCAATTCTTTGATCAACCTGCCCGAGCAGAGTGGCTGCGGTTATGAAAGTCTTGAGGGCATGCCGCAACGCATCCATATAGGTTTCGTCAGGCACAGGCTTGCTCCCCATTCGGTCTACTTGCTTCATCGGTTATCTGATTTCCCTTGCCCATAGGGTGTGGTCACCTAGTCAAGTTAAGGACTAGCCTCACTCGGAGGATAGGTCGTTCTCATTTCTTGGGTCAGCCGTAGCCGAGAGGATGCTCCACGGCTGGGCCACCAGTACTTGGCGGACAGGGCGGCCCAGACCAGCACTGGAAACAGGTCGATGCCCACGGATGCGAAAAGAACCACCAATGGGCGCATGGCCTGCGCGTGACTGCTCATGATGAGTACAGAAGCAACATGAAGGCCAAACGTGACAATAGCAGCAGCGACAACGCACTTCAGGCGCTGCCTCACTTTCAGCCCTGGAGTGGCGATAACGAGAGCGACTACCAGGAGTAACCCAGCCTGGAAGGGCAGGCTACGTAGCGAGGCAGGTGTCCACTGCCCCTCAACGTGTATAATGATTGAGCTGTCGACAGCCGCCATATTGATGTTTGACGGCGCCACTCCGTTGGACGCTGCCACAAGCAAACGGGTGTAGCCGGGGGCCACAAAGGGCCAAAACGAGGAGAATATCAGGATCAAGGCGAACACCTTGACCACAAAGAAAAGGAGCTTACGCTGATCGAGCATTGACCACCCTCCCTATCCAGAAGAGCCACAGCGCGACCACAGCCAGGATCATCGCCGACTGCCAAACCACAAAATGGGCGGTGTCAAAGAAGCCGGGAATATGAACCCCAGCGTAGAAAAGGGTAACTGTGCGCACCAAGTTCAACAAAAACAGAACCGGCAGCCCTATGGCCAGGCAAACTAGCTTGTGTCTGACCCGTGAGGGATAGGCCAGAACAGCACAAAGCAGGATCACCATCGGTACTATTGCTGTGCATTCGTGGCCTATCCTCATGGAAAAATCGGGGGAAGAGACGAGGGTGCCACTGACATCAACGTGGTTGCCCAGAATGCCCAGTGCGGAGCCAGTTAGTTTAGCGTTGAGTTCCAAAAGCCCGCCCAGTGCGTCAATACCCACAAGCTTGGGGTACCAGGCCAACCATACTGCAAGGCTGGCGACGAAGATCAAGCAGGAGCGTATGGCAATCCAGTTTCGCCTGGCAAACGCTCTCACCCCCGCCAAGCTACCACTTTCACCCCTTTTCATTGCCTACCCCATTCCGCTGCCATCATACATTCACCATGTAGGCCATAAGTAGACCAGGAAGTGACAACGAGAATTTGCCCGCCTTCGCCGACTTTTATCCACATCGGGGCTCTATCTTCAGCCATCGTCATTCCCACCATGCTTTCCTCAAAGTCTTGGTACGCACCTCAGTAAATTCTCTCAGTGCCTCTATGAGCTGCAGAGTCTTCTCTAGGGCGGGCTCCGACAGCTTGTAGCCATGGTTATCGTAGCCTACGCAGACGAACTCGGGCTCTATGTCGCTGATCATGGAGCGCAGGTTCTCTGAATGGAAATCAAGCATAGGTTCGATCGCGACCATCTTGCGGAAGCCATGGAGATCACGCATATGGGCATATCTGTAATAAGCCAAGGGAGCGCGGGGTATCTGCTCGCGGTAATGCTCATCGGTCTCGATCATAACCCTCAAAATGACGTTCTGGGTTATCCAGTCAAGCCACTGATGATAACGCTTCGGGTTCTTGGTGAGCATTAGGAATGTGGCAGCAGGGGATTCCCTCACCGCCATTAGTACCATTTGGATCCACTCCGCGGGGCACCCACGAACCCCAGAGATCCCCCATATCAGAGACGAATACCAGCCCGCCGTTGAAACGCCGCTGTAGTTCATGATCTATCAGCCTCGGTTCAAATCCATCCTTATAGTGGGGAAGATGATGAAGTTTCCCCAGAGCCATGTCCCGGGCATAACAGTAGCTGTAGTCGTGCCCGTAGCCGATCACGGGATTCCAGGTCAAGGCAACCTCTGCGATCGAGCGTTTCCTTGCTTCCACTTCAGGCTTTCCTTCTTCGCTCCTGCATACCGCAGGTCAATAAGCAAATGGGGCCTGGCTCTTCATAGTCACAACTTCAAGCACCAGGCCCCCTCCACTTGATGAGGTGCGCTCTACCTATCGACTCCTGCTGTCAAGCAACCTCCGCCTCAGACCCAGCGGTATCAGAAGGGCCAGTATTATGGCTGCTGCCGCGATGCCCCACCAGGTCATGCTGGGGACCTGAGCAGGGGCTTCCCACACCTTGGTCGCTTGGGAAGAGATCAGCGGAGCACCAGCGGGATCAACGGCAGTGGCCTCAATAGTGTCAGTGCCTGTGCCGCCATCTCCCGTGTAGGTGAAGGTAGCCTCACCGTTGGCGTCGGTGATGTCGCTGCCAGCATCCCCGGCATTGGGTCCAGCGATAACTTCAAACTGAATCTCCACTCCAACCTGGGGAACCCCCGCTATCTTGTATACCGCGGTGACGGTGTGGTCAGTGCCTGGCCGGTTGGTATCAAAGGGCGGAAGCAGTGCCAGCTGGGGCGGAGCTGCCTTCTCCAGGGTGAGCATGGCCCAACAGGTGGTGAGCTGCGAATCTCCCCAATAATCACCAGGCCAGCTACCGTCTGCGTTCTGCGTGGTGACTATGGCATCAGCCATATCGTCATACCAGTTCAGAGGGCCACCGACATCGATTATCTCGATGCCCAGAGACTGGAACCCTTTCATGGTGGTAAAACACGCCTGGTAGTTGGGCGTGGTATACCAAAGACCACCCTTCCAACCGGGGTCCTGGTTGGCGTCGTTCCAGTGGGTCTCCATATAGTCGACGGCGTCCTGAACCCTCGGCGTGGCTGTTGTGTCACCAACCAGGGACATCTGTTGCAGCAAGTTGCCCGTCTTGATAATGTTCACCCAGTCCCACGGGGCTTCGTAGCCCGAGCCGCCGTCATCGGTATCCCCGTCGACGTCATTCTGAATGTAATCTATCCAGATGTTGAGCTCAGAGAACACAAAGGCTGGAATGGTGAGCCCGAACCCCCAGGGAGCAGGGGCTTCGGCATAGCCCAAGCCCAGGGTGGCATACCCTGAGTTAGAGTTGTCGCTCCAACCCGCCTCGTTCTCCCAGTAGCCCCAACCGCCTTCTTCGTTACCCGCATCATTCTGACCCCAGGCCAAATAGTCAACGATATCCTGTGCCACCTCTTCATATGTCCAGCCATCTACAACGCTGCCAGGCACATTTACCACTCTGGACGGCGCATTGCTGGCGGCAATTGCCATTAGTGCTATGCCTGTGTTATATGTCTCATGACCATCGGTGGTAAAATAGATCCCACCGTCACCGTCGGGGTCAGGGTTGCCATGAGGTGATGTAAGAGGAGATAAGGCTTCCTGCGCATTATCGAAGATGTAATCCAGCCCATTCTCCACATTCTCATGGTAAGTATACGCGGGATCAAAGGGAGACATGCCCATGAAGGTGGCATGGGTCTCGAACTTGAGGACAGCAAGCCCGGTACAAGCCACCTGTTCCCAAGCGCCCCACGACCCATCTGCATTCTGCTGGCCTGCCAGCCACGTCAAGCCATCTTCAATAGCATCTTCGATCTCCTCTGGTGTTGCTGCCTGTGCTACCGGAGCGGTTAGCGCCATAACCAGCGCCAGCGCCATAACAATAATCAGCGCCCTGGGTACTACAGACATTTTCTTTACTTTCCACATAGCTGCTTCCCTCCTTAAACTGTATTACTCCTTTAGATACTCCTCCACTGGCTTCAATCGTCGACTCCTTGTTGCAGTTTATAACCACAGGGTCCAAATTTTGGTGACAAAGGTACCCAGCAAAGTCCAAATTGGTCCAATTCTGGTGACGATTGGGCGACAAAATGGTGATAAGAGCAAAGGGTTATACCCATCCCTGCTCTTGGTCTAGTATGAGTCGTTTCTGCTATGCAAAAGTCTTGCGCTATAGCCCGTAGGGTCACATGGGAAGGCTACCCGGAACGGGCTTTCACGGAGACTAAGAAGTACTTATTCGATAACCTAAGGATATATGAATGGAGAGCCGCCATATCAGATCTGGTGGTGATTACTGACTATATGCCCGTTGTGACAGAGTGAAGACGGGACATGTCAGACAGCCTATGAGGGCTACTGGGAGGAGGTGGCATGAGCACGGAAAAACAAGTGCAGACAATGGCCAGTGATACCGGCCGTACCATGACCGGTATGATACTGGTTGACAGTGACGGAGATTTCAGCATCGGCAAGGCGGCTACCACACCCGGCGATCAACCCTTGAGGGTCTTGGGAGTCTTGGCTGAGGCCTATGACACTACGACCATGCCGCGTCTCTAGGAGACGCTATGTCTGAAGAAGAGGCGCGTCAGGAGTTGGGAAGATCTTCTGGAGCAGGTTTGGCCCCAGGCAGCTTGACCTGTGGCACCGCGCCATGAACGAAGCTATTGGGCAGGACTGAACACAACAGTCCAGAATGCATACGGGTCACAAAAGCCTGGTTTGTTCAGTACATGGCAAGAGTCCATTTGGTGCAGCAGTGGAAGAAGTTCAGTTGTGCTGCCCATCTAGCTTCAACAGAACCGCTTAGGCGATTCATAACCGCGATGAGTTTGACTTGCGGCTCGGTTAATATCTTGGTACTCGTCTACTATCAGGTGCTTAATGCCTGACAGTGTCTGTGGATTCGCTTCCAGTTTCTGCACTGCCAGAGCAATCATCTGACCAAAAGTAATAAGTCTATGCCTCTCAAGAAGTTCTTCATATCGTTCAAGATGCCTCAGGAAATCTGGAACCTTTCTGCGAAGTTTCTCCCGATTCAGAACCTCATCGTAAACGACATCAAGTGACCGTAGGAATTCAGCACAGTTCCTTGAATACGGTCCACCTTGCCCTAATCCGAGACCCCAACCTTCACGAAGAATGAAGGCCATCTATTGATTCTCGTCCAATGGCTCATGATCACCATAACCAAATATATCTTCAAGAATTCGGAGGCAATATCCGTGTATTGTGCCTACATACATTTCCCCGAGTCGCGCACATGCCTTCTCACCTTTCAATTGCCGCACTCTCTCATAAATACGACTCTTCATACCTTTCGCTGCCCGCTCCGTGAAAGTGAAAGCCACGATAGAGCTTGGCTCTTCTTGCTTGTAGAGCAGGAGGTAAGCAATGCGACGCGTCAGAGTCTCCGTTTTACCAGTGCCAGCCCCAGCAATTATTCGCAGATACCGCCTCTTTGATATGACAGCTTTTTTCTGCTCCTTCGAGAGAGGCTTCGGTGTTTCGAGTATTGCGTTGAGGATTGATACCTTTCCCATTTTATCCGCTGAAATACTAGCACTGCCAAGTCTGCAGGCCAATTTTTGTTACAGCATAGCTCAATTTCCTATGAAGAAAAAATAGCGAAGAGGACTTGCAAAAAGGAACACAATCTGACGAATTGTCCACCAAGACATGGACCTATGCTTTTGCCACAAGACCTCTTGAACTTTTGTCCAGTGGCGATGAAGGCATCTGGGGATGCGGGACAAGGGTGCTCCAAAACGGGGAGGCCGACGCAGAATTGCAATTCAGAGGCCAAGGGCTCGGAAAGGGCTCCGTTTTGCGCTATGGGTGCCCAAATGGAAGCCACAGGCTGTTCGGCGCTTTGGAATTCCCCTTGCAGGCCCCTTATTTCTTCCAGTCCTTCAACACCTCGTGGGCACTGTTATAACCTGGTATGAAAGTCACTCCTGGACCGGGATAGCAACCCGAGCCACAGAGATAGAGATTCTCCAGCGGGGTCTTGTATCCAGACCATCCCACCATCGGCCTGAAGTCGAGCATCTGGTCAGGCCGGATCACGCCGTGAGTGAAATCTCCATTGGTACAGCCAAACATAGTCTCGAAATGCAGCGGAGCGAATACTGCCTTATCCATGATGGCGTCCCTGAAGTTCGGAGCGTATTTGTTCATCTTGGCTATCGCCTTGTCCGCCATTTCGTCCTTGAGTCGGCCATGCTGATCTCGCGGGGCGGTGACCGGGAAATACGGCACGAAGATACTTCCTGAGTGGTAGCCCGGTGGAGCCAAGCTATCATCCCAAACACTGGCGATCTGGTAACCGAGGATCGGGTCTTCGGGTATCCTGCCCCACTTACAGGCATCCCAGCATCGCTCTACATGTTCCGGGCTGGGGAAGATGCCCATAGCCCACCTGAGACTATTGTCATTGGCAAAGGCAAAATCTCCTGCAAATTCAGGTAGCTCCTTCAGGGTAAGAAGAATCTGTATATACGGGCACCGGTGGTCTATCCCCTTGACTAGGCGAACAAAATCAGAAGGCAGGTTATCCTCCCCAACCAACCTTATAAAGGTCGCATAGGCATCGAGGTTGGAGAGAACCACTTCAGCCGTTATCTTTTCACCATTTTCGAGCTCTACCCCGACGGCCTTCCCGTTTTCTACCAAGATTGTTTTGACCGGTGTACTAACCCTTACCTCACCGCCTTTTTCTTCAATCGACCTCTGGAGGCCTTCAGCGATCATGCCCATACCACCTTTAACGTGTCGCATGAACTGCCCCGCACCATTAGTCGCCATGGCGTAGACCAAACAAAAGGCACTCCCCGGGGTGGATGGACCCATATAGCCTGCGGAATTAACTCCCAGGTAGGCTAGAACCCCTCTTATAGGTTTATGCCTGTTGGGGTCGGGGAAGAACTCATTGACCAGATCCATGACACTGCCGAAAAAGCACTTCCTTAGCATGTCCTTGGCCTGAACCGTGGGTGCGGCATCGATTAGGGCGCCCAGGGATTTAGGCGGACTGAGCGGATTGAAGCGGTCTATAGCCTGAGCGGGGATACGGCAGAATTCAAACAAACCTGCCAGCCCCAGCAGCGCATCTTCGCCATGATCATCTCGCAGGTGCTCCATCATTCGGGTCTCGTCGCTGTACCAGATAAGTGGTTTTTCGCCGGGGCCGCCAATATTGCAAGACAGGGTTGGTGTGTCGATAAGCTCAAGGCCGCGCTTTCTTAGCTCGAGGCCTTCCACAATCCGGTCGCTGAGAGGGAAGATAGTCGCTGCGCCAATATCGTGCTTGAAACCCTTGAAGTGTTCCACGGTGCCTGCCATTCCGCCCACGTATCTATTCTTCTCCAGGTCCAGCACCTTCAGGCCCTCTTTGGCCAGAATAGTAGCTGCGGCAAGACCGTTATGGCCTGCCCCTACGACAATCGCATCATAATCAGTCATTTCAAAACCCCCTTTCTACAGGATGGAGTATGCGCAACGTGCGCGACGGGCCTAGAGACGACAAGCTATCTGTTGCCGTAGGTTGTGGCAATCTAAAACGGGATCCCTCCCTCGCCGAATTTTCTTTCGAGGGAATAGCCTGTTCCCTGACTCTGCTCAGAATTGGCAGACCCTATCTTCCTGGGACTGGGAACCATCGGGTCATCCAACCAAACTCGTGTATGCATTTACCCCTGATTTGCTCCAATTGATCCCAGCGCCTTATTTCAATATCGATGTTGGAGAATTGCCTGAAGTAGCAGCCTGGGTTTTCTGGTGAGGTACCTGGATTATTAACCATCAAATCACGCTCGCTAATTGTGCCAGGTAAAATTAGCGCCCACAGCTCTGTGTTTCCTTCGGTAGCATGAATCGTTTCCGCTGTGGGATAAGGCATTCCGATAACAGCGTCCAGTTCGAAATTCTCAGGACTAAGTGCAAGGTTGTGTGTGCTTAGAATAACATCACTCCCCTTCCACAGCACGAACGGACTAAAGTGACGATACTGCATGCTTTCAGGGGAAACAGTGTTCGCCCAAATAGCTGTGTAGTCACCGGCGTAAAAATGCCCCCAAAACCAATGCGATATCCAACCTTCAAACGACTTATTCCCCAGTTGGCGCTCGCAATACCCAGGGCCCTTTACCGGTATCGTCTTCCCCTGAAATGTAAGTGTCCCTTCAATTTCGGCTCTAGGGACCAGCGGCCACCATCCAACACCTATATTCGTGGTCGGATCGTAATACATATAACCGTGTTCCTCTTCGACGAACCGCATTCCGGTGGCCACCGCTTTGGCAGTTATGTCTATGCCAACATCATCTAGAGCCACCTTGACACGGTAGCCTGCCGGCATACCATCTGGCGTGAGCGACCCTGTGAATACGTTATCCCCTATAGTTAGCCCCCAGGGTTCTAGCTTCACGGTTTCAATAGGGAATGCTTTGGAAACACGATGCGTTACTCCCTCCGGACTGGTAACCAGGCAATCAACAAGGGGCCAGTCCCCTTTTTCAGGCCCAACCACGTTTTCCCCCATTTCCATTTTGGTGGCCAAGACTAGACCGTATTTGTAGTCGTTGTCCATCCAACCGTCAAGGTACAGCCACTCGCGAAAGTCTCCTCCCAGGTCCGAATGCCACGCCAACTGGTTCTTCGATATGCTTCTAAATGTAAATCCACTTGCCACGACTTCCCCCTTTGTTCTTGGATCGTTTCCATTTTTGTTATCGCTCTCTTCTACGCCAGCCCCTTATGTCAAAAGCCTCCTGCCGCCGCCCGTCAATGTAGCCCACCAGCTTCAAACTGCTTACGAGGCCAGCACATCACACTGCAACCATTTTCCTTCTTTCTACATGACACAACCTCCTACTCAGCACACCCGACCAACTCATAGAGGGTTGGCTGCTATTTCATGTACCTCAAAGATTGCCGTGAATCTGGTTTCTATTCACAAACCTGGGTTCCATGAGGATGTGTAGTTCGTACAACCGATATTCGTTTCTGGGTCTGCCGCGCTAAGGGAGAAGCAATGCCGTTTGGGAGACAAGTGAAGACATGCCAAGTATTTCCTCGACCTGTATGCCTCATGCCCTACCCCCTTTGAGCCCTTATGCCAACGAGACCTCTCTTCAATCTATCAGAGGCAACCAGTCAGTAAGCCTCACCAGATCGCCCTCGTCGGCGCTCCATTCATATATTGCTTGGTCCTTCATCGACACGCGTGCAGTCTCAGTGAACTTATATTCGAATAAGCCCTCGTAGCTCTTGTTAAACTTTATGGCTGTGTCATAAAAGGCTTGGCCATCAAAATTCTCAGCACCTACCTCTTCTATAGCCTGGCGCAAAATGTCGTAGAACACGTGCGCCCCATGGAATGTACCTATATACATCAAACCCATGTGGATTATATCCTCAGCTTTGCCAGGGTGGTATTTGTGAACAAGCTCATTGGCCAGCTCGGGGATGGGGTATGCTTCGTTCCACCATCGCGATCCCATCATTTCAATCGTTCCATCAAGGTCATCCCAGCCACACAGGTCCAGGAATGTACCCTTGCCAATAGACATCATCTCGGCACAAATGAATGTTGCCGTATATCCACGGAGTCGAAACTCCTTGACAAAAAGGGCATTCGCATAGGTGGCACCACCGATGTATAGGTAGTCGCACTCTTTCAGCGCCTCTATCTCACCAGACCAGGTCATTGTCCCCGTTGGAGTGTTATAACCACCAACCCACTCAAACTCACCCGGGTTAGCCTGGCAATATTCCTCCATTGCCTCCACTATCAAGAATTCCGAGACCATGGACCAACCCACATAACCAATCTTGGGTATTGTTGGATAATTGGGCCACTGTTGGCTAAGCCATTTCATCAGAGTTACCGCCTTGGAATCAACGTGAGCATTAACGCAAAACACCCATCCGGGAGGCTCAACTATGGCCTCATTGGCAGGCCAGGTGAATATAGGGACCTTGTCTCTTTCTGCAAAGGGTTTTAGTATCTCTGCAGTTTCGGGTAGAGGAGTGAGAATTACTTTCGCTCCCTGACCTCTTAGCCACTCGTAGCCAGGTATATCCCTGGAAGGGTCATACTTGTTGTCGAAGGTCTTTATTCGTATTTTCGCCCCAGGGATAGGGTCCTCCTCGTTAATATACCTGGCCAGGTCCTCTATCGAATGCTGACAGAGACCCAACTGCGCTCCTCCCGGTCCCGTGATATCTGTGATCAAACCGACGACGATAGTCGTCTCACCCTCACCCTCATCGTCATCACCGCAGCCGAAACCAAGTACGGCAACCAGGACTAAGGCTAGAAAACAAGCTATTGCCCTTCTCCAATTATGCTTCATGGCTCACTCTCCTCTCTGCTCCCAGAACATATCATACGGGAGCATCGGCCACGACTATGATTTGTGTTTGTACACTATAGGCACGCTTTTGACCATTGTCAAGCTCGCGATTTCAAGGCGAAATCAGCCATTGAAATCCCCTATAGGCATGGGACAGGTCTCCACAGGTCAACTAAGGCGATTCTATCAAGTCAAACAGCGATCTCTGAAACTTGTCAGTTTTCTGACCCGTGGGCACTCGCAAACTGACTCTGCAAAACGGGGATGCCGAGGCAGAATTGTAACTCAGAGGCCAGGGGCTCGGAAAGGGCTCGGCCTGGCGCGGCGGGGAGCCCAAGCGGAAGTCACAAGCTGTCCAGCGCTTTGGAATTCCCCTTGCAGGCCCTTTATGCCTTCCAGTTCTTCAACACCTCGCGTGCACAGTTGCTGCCCGGTATCCCTGTTACTCCCGCACCTGGGTGACACCCAGCATCGCAGAGGTACAGGTTTGCTATCGGCGTCCTGTAACCGGGAGACCATCCCGGGACCGGCCTGAGGTCGAACATCTGTTCGATAAGATGAAGCCCGTGACAGTAGCAGCCACCAGTGATGCCGAACATGTTTTCGAACGTCGAAGCAGTGAAAACGGCCATATCCATGATGGCATCCCTGAAGTTCGGGGCCCGTTCGGTCCAGAAATCGATGATCTTGTTGGTCATTTCGTCTTTGAGTCTGTCTTGCTGCTCTTTCGGAGCGTTCACCGGGAAATAGTTGGCAAAGAACGTACATGTATAGTAGCCTTCGGGGGCAAGGGTCTTATCAAAATAGCTGGGAATAGAGAAGTAGCTCGCCGGCACCTCCGGTACCCTGCCCCACTTGAAAGCCTCATAACACCGTTCAAAATGCTCGGGTGAAGGGCAATACGACGCGACTGCCTGGAGAGGAGTCCCGTTTGCATAGGCAAGCTCACCGGTGAACTCCGGCAGTTCCTTCAGCGTCGCATGGATCTGGATGTACGGGTTCTGGAAGTTGATCCGCTTGATCAGGTCCAGGTAGTCAGAGGGCACGTGTTCCTCACCTACCATCCCCCTGAAGGTGGCATACGCGTCGGCGTTGGAGACCACCACACTGGCAGTGATCTTCTCGCCAGTTGTCAACTCCACCCCCTCGGCCTTTCCGCTGCTCACGAGTATCCGCTTGACCCGCGTGTTGAGCTTCACTTCACCACCAAACTGTTCCAAGCGCTTTCTCAATACCTCCGAGAACATCCCCATCCCACCCTTAGGGATCTGGTAGAACTGGCCTACACCAGGAGCCGCGATGTGGTACGCCAGGGAGAACGCGGTTCCCGGGCTGTATGGCCCCAGGTTGGTTCCGTCGATGGCCATTGCGGCCAAGGACCCCTGCATCACCCGGCTCTTGGAACGGTCGGGAAACAGTTCGCGGATGATGTCCATCGCGCTACCGTAGATCCATCGCCGCATGATGTCCTTGGTTCGGGCATCGGGCGCCTGATCGATGAGCGAGCCTGCGGATACGGGCAGCCCATAGCGCATCTTGTCCAGCGGCTCGGCGATGAACTGGGAGAGTTCGAAGAGCTTCGTGAGGGCCTGGACACCGGCATCCCCATGGTCCCCTTGCAGATGCTCCAGCAGTTGCTCCCGGTCGTTGTACAGGATATACGGGGCATCGGGGGGATCGCCAATCGTGTGGAACGAGATAACCGGGTCAATAACCTCTAGGCCGTACTGGTCCATGTCCAAAGCGTCCATGAGTTCCTTGCGATGAACCATGAGCGCCCAGGCGCCAACGTTGTGCTTGAATCCTTTGAAATACTCCACGGTCCCCGCCATTCCCCCCACGTACCTTTGCTTCTCCAGATTGAGCACCTTCAAGCCTTCTTTGGCCAGAACCGCGCCCGCTGCCAGGCCATTATGACCTGCTCCCACAATGATGACATCATAATCAGACATGTTGCCAAACCTCCTTTCTGTTTTCTTATAGGATTCTAGCGCCATTCGGATTTCTGCCTTCGTTCCCACCCCTCTTCTCCGGAGACATTAAGGTAAAGGTTCAAGCTTCTGGGGATTCTTAGCTTCGGTCATCTGGGCAAAGCCCCCCTTAGCTAAGCCAGTAACTTGAGAGTGTTTGGGAATATTATCCGGCAATACAAATATTACAAGTGGTAAGATTCGTCAAGTCCTCTGTGCTGCCGGTTGTTGGGGGAAGAGCTCACCCGCCAGCTTTGCCAGTGTGCCCAAAACGCCTCCCAGTCGGTTTTATTATACCACAGTGTCCTTAGTTTCAGCAGATTATGCACCCCCTCCGTGGTCCAGCTCATACCCTATTTCTTAAATCTCCTCCCGATGACTGTGTCAATGTTTCTCTCCATCGCCCCAGTGCTGCATGCCAGAACCATTTTTGCCGCCACCTTGCCCATGAGCGACTTGGACCCATATAGGCCATCACGGTCATTCTCGATGTAGCTAACCAGATCGGCTATCTTCTGCATCTTGTCTTCATCCTCACAGGGCAGATGGGCCAGCCTCAACATAGCACGACTAAGCGACGGTTGCAGGCAAATTTCAGTATGTAATAAAAGGGGCTATCGTTCTACGGCGCTTTGGCCGACAATTCTCGGTTTTGTTCAGGAAAGCTTAGTTGTCAGGGAGCCCAGCTCTTTCCCCAGGACTAAGAGGGAACCTTTCTTGCTTCAGCCTCGCCCACAAGTGCCTCTATTATGGATATCACTAATTCTTTCCATAAGGGAAGAACAGAGGGCTTGTTTTTGGAGATCCCAGCCCCTACAAGGAAAGCTAACTCCCCCGCTTTCAAATAGCGAATCAACCCATCTATGTCTACGCCCTCTTGGGCGGTACGCATATTTATATGAGACTCTATAGGCATAAAAGTCCTGAATAGGATTCAAGCCTCGCCCGCGACTTCCATTCTACCCCAAGGCTTATCCGGCAACAAGAGAGAAGGGCAGCGATGCTTGTTAACTGAACAACTCGCTAGAATGCGTAACTGGAGCTACTTGCCTCTGCTCGGAGTCTGCCGAGGCTTAACAAAATGAGTTGTTGTTAACAAAACCGAGTTTTGTTCAATAGGGTAGGCATCATTGCAGCTTTCCTTTCACCAGGTGGGGGAGGCGCAGACCCAGAAAGGAATGATACCGTGGGACAGAAAGCTACCACCGTTTGTGAAGCACCTGCCGCGAGGCGCCATTGTCCCCACTACTGGATAATCGAAAGCGCCACAGGTTCGGTTAGCAAGGGCATATGTAGGCTCTGCGGTGCGGAGAAGGAGTTCAGGAACTTCTTACACGATTGCCTAAGAGACAACAACGACGGTCATCTAGATTGGCTGAGTGAGCAGAGTTATCCCGTCGCTACTTGCCTCGCAGTCACTTCACAGGTGACGCCAATATGCACTTATGCCTAGATAGAATACTCGGAGGTTGAGCCAGCCTGAATAGTGAAAACAGCATTCCTTATCTCCAAACGCCCACAAAGCTGCTCATACAAGCTCCTAGGCTATAGCGGTGCCTCAAACGTTATTGTAGTACCTTCACCTGGGCGGGACTCGATCTTCACGCTACCGCCTAGCAACCGGGCTCTCTCCTGCATCCCGGCCAGGCCGAGCTTACCACTCCTGGTTAGGTCGCCCACGGAGCTTGGAAGCTCAAAACCCTGACCATTATCCGCGATGATTATCCTGATTCTCCCTACATCGAATTCCACTGTGAGTTCGGCCTGGGTTGCCTGGGAATGCCTCCAGACATTTCGTAATGCCTCTTGAACAATGCGAAATAGCATAAGTTCTACGTCTTGAGGTGGGCGTCTTTCGCTGCCTATCACCTTGGCCTTTATTGCTATACCGGAATACTCCGACACGTCGGCGACCAGCCATTCCAGGGCTGGCAGCAGACCGAGGCGATCTAGTGTAGGCGGTCTCAGATCCTGGCTTAGGCGCCGTACGTCTTGAATTGTACTGTTGGTCTGCTGCCACAGACCCTCCAACTCGAGTCTTTTCTCCTTTGTGAGCCCCTTTCCACTAGAGATGATATCGTCCAACTGGCGGGACAGGACGACTAGGGCCTGGATGGTGTCGTCGTGAAGCTCCCGGGCAATACGTGTTCTCTCCTCCTCCTGAGCCCTGGTAACCTCCTTCAGGTAGAAGCTCAAGTTCTCCCGCAAGCGCTTCTCTTCGGTGACGTCCCGGGCAATATTCTGGAAGCCGACTGGAACTCCATCTTCAACAACTAAGCTGGTAGTCAACTTCAGAGTCGCTTCCGCTCCGCCTTTCCTGACAATGCGCTGTTCATACGGTTGTTCCAGAGGCTCGCCAGCAAAGAGTTTGCGCCTGATCTGCATGGCCAGAGTGTGGCTTTCTTCTGGCAGGAAGTCCTTCACATTCATTCCTGTCAGCTCTTCTGCGCGGTATCCGGTTTGGCTCTCACATGCTCTGTTGGCCACGGTGATATTGCCCTCCAAATCGTGAACCCAGATGGCGTCATTGGCATTCTCAAAGATGCCTCGGTAGTCTCTTTCCGACACTGCCAATCTTTGGGTGGCCAGACGCTCTTTCTGGTAGAGACGCGCGTTCTCGATGGCAACACCAACCTGACTGCCGATAGCAGTGAGTAGTTCCACCTCGTCTTCACGGAACCAGCGATACTCGTGCATCAGCACGGAAAGGGTGCCCATGACCCTTCCTTTGGATTTGAGCGGCACGCTCAGCAACGAGTGTATCCCCTGGCTCTTACATACCTCCGCTTCTCTATCCGTAAGCGTGGGGTCTTCGGATGCATCTTCCACATACAGCGGTTCCCCCGTCACCGCTACCCTGCCGCTAGAGCTCTCACCAAGCTTAATCCTGTGCACCTCCTGGGCAAAATCAGCGGACATACCTCGATGAGCAGCGAGGGAAAGTTCGCCAGCCTCGTCATCTACAAGATATATCAAGGCGGCTTCGACCTGCATCACCTCCATGACATTCTCGGTAGCCTTATCCAACACCTGTTCGAGCTCCAAGGACTGGGAAAGGATATCAGAGGTCTGGTTAAGTGCGGCAAGCCGTCTCTCATTTTCCTTTATCACTTGAAGTTGAAACTGGAGGGCACTTTGTGCCGCTTCAAGCTCAGAGCGGCGAGCACGCTCCTTTCTTAGCGAATCGAAGGAGATGGACACCACGTTGCCAAGAATGAAAACGGCGCTCGTTTCAAAGAGGGCATCCGTACGCTGATCCGAGATAAAGATGGCACGGGGAAGCATACAAGCCAGAGCAGCCAGTGAAGTAACAAAGCTTCCTTTCCGCCCAAAAAGGAAAGCGGCCCAGATTATGGGCACCAGGTAGGCGATCCTCTCAAAGGCGTGCCGATCCAGGCCAGTTTCGGATATCAGGTCAGCTATGAACCCCGGGTGCTCTAGTTGTTCTCCGTAGTGGGGGAGGGTAATGAGTACCAGCAAGGCTGCGACCAGCCAAAAACCTGGCCTTCTAATGATCCTTATCAGCCAGCCCACCAACACTTGTTCCAACTCTCCCCACCTTTGACTCCTCGAAGTGACGGAACTCAGGGCACATCGTCGAGATTGATCCAGCCTTCTTTCAGACCACGCACCACAGCCTCAGTGCGGGAACCAACCTGTAGCTTGTTGAAGATATGCGTCAGGTGACCTTGAACCGTCCGTATACTGAGGCAAAGCTCCTCGGCGATTTCTCTGTTGCTCAGGCCTGTGGTTGCCAGCCTGAGGATATCCTTCTCCCGCTCACTGAGCTTTTCCAAAGGCTGGCGCTTCTCGGCCTTTGCGGAGGTAGCCACGAAGCGATTCAGCACCTTGCGGGCAATCGAAGGGTGGAGTACCGACTCTCCGGCATTTACGGCGCGGATAGCATCTACCAGCTCACGAGCGCGAACGTCCTTCAGCAGGTAGCCGGCGGCCCCTGCTTCCAGCAGGCTAAAGACAAACTGGTCATCATCATAAGCGCTGAGAATCAGCACAGTTATGCCAGGGGAAAGCGCCTTGATCTGTCTGGTGGCCTCGATGCCATCGAGCTTGGGCATGGCGATGTCGATTATGGCGACATCAGGTTTGAACTCGGCAGCCCGGCGTACAGCTTCCTCTCCATCAGCAGCCTCAGCTATCACCTCTAGGTCTTCTTCGCGTTCCAAGATCCGGCGAGTACCCTCGCGTACCACTGCATGGTCATCAGCAATAAGAATCCTAATCTTGTCCAAGTCGCCTCCTGCTGGTATGGCTCATTTCTTCCCTGGCATTGTCTACCTGTTCATACTATCCCATGCCAGTGACAGTTACACCGGCTAAAGTAACTATCCGCAGCCCGCAACTATGCTAACAAATTTGCCTCAAAAAACCAAATACAGCTAGGTAATTTGGGCAATGCCTGCTAACAGAATGTGCCTAACTAGAGCAAGACATCCTTCTGTCGCATCCCATTTTCTGCTCACAGCCTATCAATGACAGATGGAGCACCATCCAAACGATGAGGTGCACAAACCCAGGATTTTGGGCTTGCCGATGGCCACAATTACTATGCCAAAGGGCAAGTATGTCAGAGCAGCCTTGCCCTCTATAGTGTAGAAAAGGAGTAAACATCGGGACACTGAAGCCAAAAACGGTATATAATGGCATGTTAGTATGGCAGAGCTTTGGGACCCGGGACGCTTGATAGTTCCTGGCGTTGCGAGCCCCATGCGACCCAATTTCCCAGATAACATGTGAAAAAAGGCAGAGCATAGGTTGAGCTGAGCGTAGATTGTGGCACGGGTCGTGATGAACCGTCATGTGGTGAAGTCATGCTGAAGAAGGATCATCGCAAACCTAGCAACGCGGTATATGGGTCAAAAGAGGACTCAAGACAGAGCATCCCTCCGGCCGACCCTAACCGGGCAAGGAAGGACGAGATAAGCGAGGCTCATTCCTTCCGTAGACGGGCCTTAGCTGTGTTGAGGAGCCGCGATTTCTATCTATTCTACATACTGGTCTCACTGTTCGGGATCTGCACTCTGATCTACTATTTCGACGAACTGATAGATTTCGCTGATTGGGAGGCCGTGCGCCATGACTTCTTCTACGGTGTGCATGACGTACAGCGTCTGTTTTTCTTCGCCCCAATAATCTACGCCGGCTACGTTTACAGAATCAAAGGGGCGGTGATCGTTACTATCGCTGCCCTGATCACCTTCTTGCCTCGCGCTATCATCACTTCCCCCTTCCCTGACCCGGTGCTGAGGGCAGTGCTTTTTGCCCTAGTGGCAGGTGTCATCGGTGTTCTCACCGGTATGGTGCGTAACGAGTACGAGCGGCGCAGCCAGCTGGAAGCCCTGGTAAGGAGCGAGAGAGATAGAATATTGAGAATGCTGGAGGACATGGAAGAAGGAGTCTTCATCGTTGGCCCAGACTACAGGATACGCTTCACTAACCAAAGCATGGCAAAGAACTTTGGTGAGGGCATGGGTTCCTATTGCTACGAATATTTGCACAAATTTGACAGCCCGTGCGACGAGGTCTGTAGATTACCAAAGGTTATGGATGGGACAACTGAGAGGTGGGAATATAGCTTCCCAGACGGCAGAACGTTTGAGGTAGTTGCCTCACCTTTTGTTGATTCCGACGGGGCACAGTGCCAGCTTGCCACATTCAGGAACATCACGCAGCGCAAGCAGGTCGAACTGGAACTCATCGAGCTCAATCAATTGAAGTCCGAACTGCTATCCAATGTCTCCCACGAGCTGCGATCACCCCTGACCTCCATAAAAGGGATAGTCAGCAGTCTGCTGCAGGAAGATATAGAATGGGACAGTGAGACGCGGGGGATGCTTCTAAGTGGCATAAGCGAGGAGACGGATAGATTAGCCAGCCTGGTCACCAATCTGCTCAACATGAGCAAGATTGAGGCAGGTGTTTGGAAACCGGAGAAGGAGCGCCGCAATATCGCAGATATTATCAATGAAACACTGGAGCAGCAGAAATGGGTTCACAAAGACCAAACTTTTGAGACTGACCTGGAGCCCGGACTGCCGGAGGTTTACGCTGATTACAACCAGATGAAACAAGTGCTGATCAACCTGTTGGAAAACGCGGTAGCCTACTCTGAGGAAGGAACGAAAGTAACCGTCAGGGCCAGACCTATGGACGGCGAGGTGGAAGTGAGCGTGTCCGATCAAGGCGTTGGCATACCGCCACAAGACCTGGAGAAGTTGTTCGACAAATTCTACCGTGGTACGCAGCAACGGCACAGACCTGGAGGTACCGGGCTGGGCCTGGCCATTTGCCAGGCCGTCATCCTGGCTCACGGTGGTCGAATATGGGCCGAAAGTGAGATCGGACGCGGCTCTACTTTCTATTTTACATTGCCCGTTGCCCAGCCGGGCGACAAGTGAGGTTGGAAGCTGGATGCCTAAGAAGAACAAGATCCTGGTCGTTGATGATGAACCGAAGATACGCATGTTCATTCGCGCCAACCTGGAGGCCCGCGGTTATGAGGTATACCTTGCCCAGGACGGAGCCGAGGCCGTGGAAATGGCAGGGCGTGTTGATCCAGACGTTGTCGTTCTTGATGTGAATATGCCCCGCATGAACGGTATCGAGGCTTGCCGCAGGATAAGGGAGTGGGCGGATATGCCCATAATAATCCTGAGCGTAAGGGAAGACGAAGCAGACAAGGTTAGGGCCCTGGACGAGGGTGCCGACGATTATGTTACCAAGCCTTTTGGTATAGAGGAGTTATTGGCTAGAATCAGAGTGGCGCTGCGGCGCTCGGCGGGTGTAAGGGCCGTTATACCTGTATTCTCCGCGGGGGGCCTAGAAGTTGACTTCTCAAAGCAATTGGTCAAGCGGCGGGGGGAAATTGTAAGACTCACCCGGACAGAATATGAGCTGCTGGCATATCTGGTTTCTCATTGCGGGAAAGTGCTAACGCACAGAGAGCTGCTGCACAATGTGTGGGGCCCGGAATATGGTGAGGAAAGCGAATATGTGCGCACCTTTATCAGGCAACTCAGGAGTAAAATAGAAGATGACCCCTCGAATCCCAGATTCATTGTAACCGAGCCTCGCATCGGATACCGTTTTGTTAAGCCTGACTAGTGCTCCCACGAGAACCACCTGCTCTTTCACCACCCGTCGTCGCGCGGCCAAACCTCCTGCCTACCCGTGAGCCGGAAATCCTTATAGAATCCTTATACTTTGCCCCCGCATTTTCATGCCTCCCTTATGGTTCTTGGGCTACCATGATCTCAGAATGAAGATCACGGGAGGAGTGGGGCTATGGAACTGAAAGTGGTGCTGCCGATCATCTCGCTGGTAGTAACTCTGGGCATAGTTCACTGGGGGCTGGTGCGAATAGCCCTGGAGGATTTAGTTGCCAGGGAGCGAGTGATCGGCGGGCGGAAGGCGCTGTGGGTGCTGGCAATAGTGTTTGTCAACTGCCTCGGATCTTTGGTATACCTGATCGTTCACCCTGAGCTTGAGAGCAAGCACGCAGAGATTGCGGGTACGAATAGGATCTATAGGATTCGTTGGGATAAATAAGGCTCTTAGCTCACGAGCAAATTCGCGATGGACAAAAAGAGGGTTCTAGTCGTAGATGACGATTTTCTGCTGGTGAAAACCATCGAGATGTGCCTGAGCAAAAGGGGGCACGAGGTCATGGCCTTTCACAGCGGAGTGGATGCAGTGAAGTGCTTGCTTGAGGACAAGCCGGACTTGATGGTGTTGGACATCAGACTTCCGGACTGTGATGGTTGGTTTCTGGCTAAACTTCTGAAGAAACTTGAACTGGCTGAAAGGGTGCCACTGATTGTTATTTCAGTATTGGAACCCGATAGAGGAAAGGTCGCCGAGGCCAGGCCTTATGCATACATTCAAAAGCCGTTTGACATGGGACACCTTATGCAGGTGGTAGAGAAGGGCCTGGTTGGAGGGGGACAATCTGCCGACGCACGGCACGCCGCAGGCTAGGATAGAGTAAGAGGCGAAACGATGAGAAGCATTGGTAGGATTCTGAAGGAACTTGCTAGGGCAATGGGGAAAGCAAGACTGCAACCTATCCCTGTGCCGCTACGGCTGAGGGACTAGGTGCTATGCATTGCCAGACCACCAAGTCAATGTCCTGTACATCATCGATCTCCTCGAGAATCTTCCTCACCTGTCCGACCACATTTGCCTTCACTGTGTCGCCCTGCTCTCTCAAGTCATTCTGGGCAGATCAGGACTCCTTGGGCTAGGTGGCCCGAGTCGGCAGCGTTCCCTTCGCCAGTCTGGCACTTCATACCATAACTTGGCTGGTCTGATTCCCTTCTTAGTGATGGCCTTTTCCTGCCGTCTCTTCTTGGCCACGGCGTAGATGCCGCCAATGTCCAGGTACCATACAAACGCCGCTGGAAACAGGAGAACCGGTATTAGTAACACCAGGACTAGTATTATCTGCCATTCCATCTCAGCCCCTCCCCCCATGGTTCGCCACCTCCTGTTAGTCAGTGGCGAACCATGATCTTTTGACTTTGCGACATTCCTCTAGGCCTGCTGCTGCTCAGTCACCGCTCCGATTCTCTCCCCCTTGGTAGCGGCCTTTGTCTTGCGTGCTTCCCTGGTAGCGGCGACGATTCCACCGATGTTGAGGTACCACACGAACGCCACCGGTAGGAGGAACAAAGGTGCCACCAGCACCAGAGCCAGTATTACCTGCCATTCCATTTCGATCCCTCCTTCCTAAGGCCCTCGGCCTTTCTGTTTTCCAGCATTAGCTTAACATCCTACCGGTGGAACCGACTTCCGCCGTAGCACCTGTTTCTGCTTGCCGAAAGATCGTGTGCGAGCTAGCGCCAAGTGCGCATTTATGCCTGGCAAGAAACTCGACGCTTGAGTGCATATACCTACCTGCATTCGCGTGACACCTCTTGTTGTTCTGTGGTGACGAGCACCCACCGCTCCGGAGAGCAAGAGCGGGTTTGAAAGGCGTCCACTAGACTAAGCCTGCAACGTGTCTTCGGTTTCTGCTGAGGTGAAACACGTGCTTATGCCTCTGGCGCACTTCGCCTCTGGCGCGCCGGGGGCCCGCTTGCGCCTCCATCTGTGCTTCGGGCCGGTGGTGTTGGAAGCCAACTGCCTGGGCCAGTCCAGGGGTCTTAATCTTTAGCTTCTCTCATTGGCGCTGGAGGCTCTTGGTCATTGTCTGTTGTTGTCGTCTCTCCTGAAAAAATCACAGGCTAGAGGGATAAGCTCTAGCCTGTGATTTCCTTATGGGGCCGGGTTACGATCCCTCGAAAACCTGACCCCCACGCGCCGCAAGTTGCGTTGTATCGATTGGTTCGCCTGGCACCTTTTCAGCCACCTCTTCATGGTGGATGATCGGCAGTAGCCGGTTGGCCAGCATTACGATGATTATCGCCCAGGCAACGAGACCCGCTGAGGCGGCGAACTCCATCCAGTGAGGGAAGTAGAAGTAGCCCTCTCGTCCTCCCAGAGCAAGCCAGCTCACGTTGAAGCGGTTAAGTACCAACCCGCCGGCCACCAGTACCGCGCACCAAAACAGCTTGGTTTTGCTTTGTCTCACGCTGGCCCGCGACAAGAAGATGATCGGTAGGACCACCCCCCCAAGAACCTCCACCCACCATAGAATGGTGTGCGGGGAGTCGGAGACGATCAGGCCCAGTTCCTTCGACACCACCAGGTCTCCCAGCTTAAACACCAGGTAGATGCCCAGGATATAGGGGATCGCCCTGCCCAGGCCGGCCAGGATATCGGCACCCAGCCTGTGCCCGAAGGCCCTGCTGCTGAGCGTCGACTCGAAGATCACCATGGCCGGCCCCACGGCTATAGCCGAAAAGAGGAAGAGGAGCGGCAAGATCGGTGTGTACCACAAGGGATCCAGCGTCTCGGGCATCATCAGCAACATCGATCCCAGGGAGGACTGGTGCAGGGTCGAGAGGACAATGCCGGCGATCACCAGAGGGATCTGGATCGCCCGGATGGCTGCCAGGGGAACTCGCCAATTTAACCGCTCAAAGACCGCCGGGCTGAACTCGAGGGCCAGCACAATGGTATATGTCATCACGCACATTGCCACCTCGAACAGAGGGGAATGAGGGTTCCAGTAGATGAGGGCGTGCCAGATGTACCACGGTTGTCCCAGGTCTACCAACAGGGCTAGGATCACCAGCGTGTAGCCCAGGAAGGCTGTCAAAATCGCCGACCTCACTATAGGATAGTACGTTCTACGGCCAAAGATGTAGACCGCCCCTGCCAGGGTGAACCCCCCTGCCGCCAGGGCAACGCCGCAGTACAGGTCAAAGCTGATCCAAAGTCCCCAAGCACGGCCGTCGCTGAGGTCAGTGATCGCCCCGAGTCCATTGAGGTAGCGATACATTATCACCCCGAGACCAAGGACAGCCACGGCGGTCAGGATTAAGGTGCCGAGAGGGAATGAGCGTCTCTCTTGCATCATTTGGTCACCTCTTCCTTTTCCTCTTGATCGCCGGCTGATGCCTGGCTCAACTTCTGCCGACGTTTAGTCAGCCAATAGAATCCGGCCATAAGCGCTGCCACGGCGACGAGCGCCGGCGGAACGGCGCTCATGGCGCGCTCAGGATTGATGGTCACCTTTTCGGTGCCGAGGGTGGGGAAGTCGAGTTTCTCAAAGGGCACGGGAGACAGATATAGCCAGGATGTACCCCCCACCTCTCTCTCTCCGTAGATGTAGTCTACGTATTCATCCGGTCGGGCCGCGATGCGCTCCCTGGCCTCGACAATGAGGTCTTCGCGCTCCCCGAACTTGAGAGCACCGGTGGGACAGGTCGTAACGCAGGCTGGCTCCAGGCCCCCGCCCTGCCGGTCGGCGCAGAAGGTGCATTTGCGAATCCACGGCCACCGCTTCTCCCACTCAAAGGTCGGCACACCAAAGGGGCAGGCCATCATGCAGTAACGGCAGCCGATGCACTTGCGGTCGTCGTAAGTCACGGGCCCGTCTTTTGTCTTCTCTAAAGCGCCTACCAGGCACGCCTCCGCACAGGCCGGTTCCTCGCAGTGCATGCACTGGATCTTGGCAAAGACCCAGTGGAACTTGCCGTCATGTTCCACTTCCCTGAAGCGCACCTTGGTGAAGGTGTCGGCGGATAATTGCGGCGGGTTCTCCAGCGTCCCGCTATTGACCCAATCCTTTGGCCGCTCCTGCAAGACCCCGTCCTTCACCATTTCCATTGTAGGCAGCTCATTCCATTGCTTACAGGCCACCTGGCACGTTCTGCATCCTATGCATTTGTTGGCGTCGCAAAGCACTCCCTTAGCCATGTTATGCCCTCCTCACATTGCATAGGAAAGTCTTGTACTCCGGGATGGTGGTGTTGGCATCCCCAACGTGGGGAGTAAGGATATTGCCGCTGTCACCTTTGGCCATTCCGCTGTATCCCCATTGCCACAGTACACCTATATGGTGAACGATCTTTCCATTCACCTTTATTCTCTGGAAGCGCTTGGTCACCACGGCCACAGCTTCGATTTCTCCCCGGGCTGAGCTTACCTTGACCTTGTCACCAGCCTCGATTCCGAGGGTATCGGCCAAGTCCTCACCCATCTCCACGTACATCTCCGGCATCAGCCTCACCAACCACGGCAGGTTCCTGGTCATGATTCCTGTCTGCCAGTGCTCGGTGCAGCGGTAGGTGGTGCCCACATACGGAAAATCAGTATCCGTACCGTGGGCATTCATAAAGGTACCGACGAAGGCTGCGGGGTTGTTTTGCTGCGCCGACATCACGTTGCTGATCGGGCTCTCCCAGGGCTCATACACCTCAGGAATAGGCCCATCCTTGAGTCCATAGCCCCAGAGGCGTCCCACACCCTCAGGCTTCATTATGAAGGGGAGGTTTCCGCCGTCTCTTACCGGTCCTCCACCGCCATCCTTTACATCGCCCTCCCAGTCGTCGCCGTTCCAACGGATCACCGGATGCTCGCTGTCCCACGGATTGCCATCCAGATCCACGGAGGCGCGGTTGTATATGATGCGGCGGTTCAGCGGCCAGCACCATGTCCAGTTGGAATAGAGCCCGATCTCATTCAGCGAGGCGTCTACTGTATCGCGCTTCTTCAGTTTGTTTCCATCCGCCTCGGTGTACTGATTGCAGTACAGCCAGTTGCCTGAGCACGTCTTGCCATCGTCTTGCAGGTGAACGAAACTGTCGATAAGTTCACCCTTAGCATACGTCCGAGTCCCAACAGTAAAGGGCTCCAAGGCGTAACCATTGACCTCTTTGGCTACCAAGTCCGGATCGGGGTCATCACCGTACTGCCAGTCCAGTTCGATGATAGCCTCGCTGTTGGGCCCACCCTGCGCCTCGTAGAGATCCCTCAGCTTCAGCATGACGCGGCTCATTATCTCCAGGTCGGGTCTAGCTTCTCCCGGTGGATCCACCGCCTTGTAGCGCCACTGTGCCCAGCGGCCGCTATTGGAGATACTCCCCTGCTTCTCATAGGAGCAAGCCGCAGGTAACAGAAATACCTCGGTGTCGATATCTTCGGGGTTCACCCCGGGCCTCCTCCAGAACTCGGCAGTCTCGTTCATCCAAATATCAGCCAACACCAGCCACTTCAGTTTTCCCAGGGCCTCGCGTTCTCCGTTGGAATTGGGACCGCCTGATGCGGGATTCTGGCCCCAGACCCACAGCCCATCGATCTTGTCTTGGCCCATGGCCTCAAACATGCCAATGTGGGTGTAGTTTTCGCCTTCCTTCACCTTGGGCAGGTAGTCGTAGCTCGTGTTGTGGTCGGGACCGGGCCACCACGCCTTAAGCAGGCTCACCAAATACTTCGGGGTGTGCTGCCACCAGTTGACAGGATTTCCCCCTTCGAGCTCGGCAGGAGGGGTAATATTTGCAGGGGTGATCCTGCCGAGATAGCCAGCGAGTGTTGTGTCGGTATCACCATCACTGGGTACCTTAATGTAGCCGGGCAGGATATGGCTCAGCAGGCACATATCGGTGGAACCCTGAACATTGGATGTACCGCGCAGGGCATTGATGCCGCCGCCGGCAACACCCATGTTGGCCAGCAGGAGCTGAAGAATGGCGTAGCTCCTGATGTTCTGGGTGCCATAAGTGTGCTGCGTAGTACCCATGGCATACATGATGGTGCCCGCCTTGCCCTTGGCACCTGTCTTGGCGAATTCGGAATAGACCTCTTCCAGTTTCTCCTCTGGCACGCCGGTGATTTTCGAGACCGTTGCCTTATCATAGCGCTTGTACTGCTTCCACAATAGCTTAAGCCCGCAATAGTCCTCTAGCTCAGCCCAGGCCACCTCAGGGAAGGGGACGGCCCTGTTAGTCCAGCCCTCCCAATGGTCGCTAAGCAGCTTCGATTCTGCCGTGGGGTTGGTGGGATCGGCGGGGTTGGTGGGATCGGCATACTTCCAGGTCGTGTTATCATATTTACTGCCATCCCATCCACTGAAGAGTCCGTCCTGACCAGACTCGCCAGGCAACTTTATGCCGTCATTAACGATGTAGGCGGCATTGGTATACTGCGTAACATATTCAATGTTGTAGTTCTGGGGGTTCTTTCTCATGTCCTCGAGCACGTGGTATATCATACCCCCGATGAAGGCGATATCTGTCCCTGACCTCATCCGGGCATAGATATCGGCCTTGGAGGAGGTGCGGGTGAAACGGGGATCAACGTGGATGAGCTTGGCCCCGCGTTCCTTTGCCTCAGTAACCCACTTGAAGGATATGGGATGGTTCTCCGCTGCATTGGAACCGATGATCATGATGCAGTCAGCGTTCCTGATATCGATATAGTGGTTGGTCATTGCCCCTCTGCCGAACGACTCTGCCAGAGCCGCAACCGTAGAGGAGTGTCATATACGGGCGCAGTGTTCCAAATACACCACGCCGAGGGCACGATTCATCTTGGACAGTACATAGCATTCCTCGTTATCCAGCTCACCGCCACCCAGGGAGGCAATCTTGTCACAGCGATTGACCGTCTTTGTGCCATCTTTTTCCACAAAAGTGCGGTCGCGGGTCTCCTTCACCCTGGCTGCAATGGTGTCTATCATAAAGTCCCAGGTCTTCTCCTCCCAGTCGGTTGCACCTGCAGCTCTATACAGGGGCCTGGTAAGACGGTATTGGTTAAGCTCGCCCTCCACCTGGTGAACCTGCGCCATAGCCAGCCCCTTGGGACACAGGGAACCCTGGTTGATAGGATGGTCCGGATCCCCATCTATCTTGATGATTCCGTCCTCATAGGCCGCGACGATGGCCCCGCAACCAACGGAGCAGTAGCAGCAGATGGTAGTCGTCTCTTTGACCTTCGTTTTCAGCGGAAACTCTCTGGCGGCCACCACGCTTCCGCCTCTGAAGGCACTGAGAGCTGCTGCGGCAACGACACTTGCTCCCGATAGCTTCAGAAAGTCTCTACGGTTTAGTTCCACAAGCCGTTTCCTCCTTTCTATCGGGCTGAGAAACCATAACTAAGCACAATGAGAAGGGGCAATCCGTCGTTTGCCCCTTCTTCACCCCCCTTGCGTCTCTTTCCTTGTTTTCCCCCATGCCATCTCATCCTTGGATTGGCCACCACGTCAAGAGGTTATCTAATGCTGTCGGTAAGTGGCCAACCACAAACTTTCAAGCCGACGAGGTTTTTCTAGGTTTGGTGCCGCTCAGCAACCGCTACGATTTCCTCCTTAGCAGCGGCCTTCCTCTTCCGTGCTTCCTTTCTGGCGGCGTAGATTCCGCCCAGGTTCAGATACCAAATGAATGCCACTGGTAGGAGAATGAGCGGTGCTGCCACCACCAGAGCCACTATTACGCCCCACTCCATTTCAGTTTCTCCCTTCTGTGCTTGCCAACTGCTTTCAGTAGGCGGCAAACCTTAGCGCTTGGGCCTGAAGACTCATTTCCCAACTGGGTGCTGCTCAGATGCTGCCCTAGCCTCTTTCCGACGGGCGGCCCTTTTGGCCCGCCTCTGGCGAATGAGCGCATAGATGCCGCCGATGTTCAGGTACCACACAAAGGCCACCGGGAAAAGGATCACCGGTATGGCCACTACCAGCACCACTATGAACTCCCACTCCATCACCTGCTCTGCCTTTCTGGTCGTAGATCTGAGTCAAAGCACAAGCTAATCGCTGTTACCCGACGGTTGGGGAGGTAAGAGTCCTGCGGTGGACATAAGCCGAAGGGATTTTCTGCTATACTCGCCGCCTCTCATTTCTTTTCCTCTTACCTCCCCATCCACGTCGCGAAACCATACTACTACCCTGGTGGCAAGATTGACTTCCGCCATAGTGCTTGTTCTTATTTGCTCCAAATTCGCATACGGGTGTCGGTCGATAGGCATTTATACCTAGAGAAAATACTCCAAAGTTGAGCGAATATGCCTACTCGCAATCCGCCACTGCGGCTCAAAGAGACCTGGCCGGCAGATGCCTTTCTCTTACACCCTCGTGTTCCATCGGCTACTTGGTGGGTCTATCCCCCCTTCCTCTGCGGCACATCCGGTGTCTGAGGAGAGGCGATCAAGTCGTTTGCCCAGTACTACACTTATCAGCGCTAGCATCAGGCTCCGGCATGTGACACCCATTGATGTCCACACGGGGCGACATCTTAAGGTGTTGCAGCGCAGAAAGGAGGTCAAGAAGAGGACGATAGAGGCAAGAAGAAGCTATAATAGCACCGTCAGGGGGGCAGCGCTTCGGACTCTGAAGTGTCCGCTGTTTGCGGGGCCAAAATGTCCAACTCTGCAGACGACATACACACCGCGCAAAGCAAAGAATAGGAGGCCAGCCATGACAGTCGAGATAAGGAAAAGTAACTGCTTTCAGTGCTGGCATTGGTGTCAGGTGCTGGTTCACATCGAAGATGGCCGGGTCCTCAGGGTGCTGCCGGACCGAGAGGAGAATCAAGACAATCAGATTTGTGTCAAGGCTGGCTCCGCCGTTGACTTCCACTATCACCCCAACCGTCTCAACCATCCTTTGAAGCGGGTGGGGAAGAGAGGGGAGGACAAATGGCAGCGCATAGGATGGGACCAGGCGATGGACGAAATAGCAGAGCGCCTGGATGACATAAGGACAAACTATGGCCCGGAGTCGGTGGTGGCTTTGGGAGGGACGATACACACCCATGGCGACGCCATGGCCTGGAGGTGGTGCAACCTTTTCGGCACCCCCAATATGATATGGCAGGGCAAGAACTGTGGGGAGGCCCAAGTACTCTCGGATTGTGCTGTTCTGGGCTACCCCAGCATGGGTATCCCTATACCCGGCATGACCAAATGTGCCCTGATCTGGGGGAGCAACCCATCCGAATCCTCTCCTCCCAACAACCCCGGCATCACTTGCCCCTGGACATGGCTGAAATCGGCCAAAGATCTGGGGTGCAAAATCATAGTAGTGGACCCGAGACGCACCAAGACCGCGGAACTCGCAGACCTCTGGCTTCAGATAAGGCCGGGCACTGACGGCGCCCTCGGGCTGGGCATGTTGAACGTCATTATCAATGAAGAACTCTACGACAAGGAATTCGTCGACAAGTGGTGCCTTGGCTTTGAGCAAATCAAGGCACTGGTTCAGGAATACCCGCCGCAGCGCGTCGCCGAGATAACCTGGGTTCCCGAAGAGGATATCATTCAGGCGGCACGTCTGTACGCCACACTCAAGCCAGCCACAATCGGTTGGGGAGTGGCCGATTGCCAGATAGGAGGAGGAGCAGTCAAGTCAGCGGTGGTTACAAAATCCATCCTCCGAGCCATCACCGGCTCCCTTGACGTCATGGGAGGCAACCTTACGGGCACTGCGCCACAGCGCCTGAACTGGGTGAAGAATATCATGTGGGACCGCCAGTTTGACCACCCGCTGCGAAAGAGGGACAACCTGGGCGCTGACCGCTGGCCGGTGGCTTCGGTAAAGGGCTACAAGCTCTACCGAGAGGCGATGGCAAATGTTTATCCAGATGGCTTTGGAGGGGCCCAATACCATATGTTCGTCAGCTCCCATGCTATCTGGAAAAGTATCCTTACCGAGAAGCCCTACCCCACGAAGGCGGTCATCATGCAGGGAAGCAATCCTCTGCTGGTGCTTGGCGATGCCAGGACCATCCATCAGGCACTCAAGAGTGATAATCTATCGCTTCACGTATCCATGGACTTTGTTATGACCCCGTCAAATATGCTTGCCGACTACGTGCTGCCAGCCACTGACTGGCTGGAGAGGCCGGAAGTGAAGGATTTCTGGGGCCTCATGGATATGGTAGGGGGGGCGAAGGCAGTGGTGGAGCCGCTATTTGAGCGCCACCACGACTACGACCTCTGGCGTGACCTGGGAAAGCGACTGGGGCAGGCGGAGTATTGGCCGGATACCCTTGAGGCTATGTATGACAAGATGCTGGAATCTGCGGGCACCACGTTTGAGGAACTGTGCTCCATGCCGGGGCGTGCCCTGCCAATTGTCGTCCCCGACGAGAAGAAGTACCAGAAAAAGGGCTTCGGTACTTTCTCGGGCAAGGTAGAACTCGTCCCATCTATCCTCGAGAAACTGGGGTATGACCCCCTCCCCAGGTATGACGAGCCGCCGCGCAGTCCCGTGAGAACTCCCGACCTCGCCGAGGAGTACCCCTTGATCCTCATCTCCGGCTCCCGCGTGATGAACTATTTTCACTCATGCTACCGTGACCAGGAGAAACTGCGGAAGCTTTATCCATATCCTCTCCTCCAGATACATCCCGAGACCGCTGCTGACCTTGGGATAGACGACGGCGACTCAGTGTACATTGAGACGCCTGAAGGCAAGATAAAGCAGCGGGCTAGAGTCTGGGACGGTATCCACCCTCGAGTTGTCCACGCCGACGGCTTCTGGTGGTACCCCGAGCTGCCGGGCAAAGAACCATCTCTCTTCGGCGTGTGGGAATCGAACATCAACGCAATCACCCCTGGTGAAGAGGAATTCTTTGACTACGCCGGGAACAATGCGTTTCGAGGGCTCCTGTGCCGGGTTTACAAAGCTAAGGACTTCGTCTAGTCTCAGTGACTGTGAAGGGCCGGGGTGCCGCCCACAAGCGAGGCTTGGAGCTTGTGGGTGATCGAGTAGAACCTTCGTTTCTCCACGGTCTGGATGTCAGTGCAGGGCTGACCCGGATGTTGGCGGGTTCCGCGAACCCGCCCTACGCGGCTGGCCCAAAAGTGTCCGCTGACCATGCCCCATCATTCGCCCTGTTTTTGCTCACGTCGAGCGGGCGCCTGACATACAAGGCCATAAAACTCAGGCTTTCGGTCGTTGACAAAATCGACTTCATGCTCCCCTGGGACAATTACAAAACGCTTTCGGCGGGCTTCTGCCGGTTCTATCTCGGTATAAAGGATATCCTCCTTATTACGCTTGCCTTTTGCCAAAGATCGACCAAACCAATGAGCGATCTTACTGCGACCGGGGAACTTGGTCCCTCGCTCCTTACCAACACGGTTGACTGCAACACAGAAAACGTGGTTCTCAATGGCTCTTGTGGGAACAATATAGTCAGGGTAGACTTTGCCAGTTTCAGGCCAATTGGCAGGGAAAACTAGTAGGTCAGCTCCTTGTAGCGCTAGAACTCGAGAATGTTCTGCAAACATCAGATCGTAGCAGATGCCTATCCCGATCTTGCCCACCTCGGTGTTGTAGACGGTCGGAGGCAGGTCACCGTGGTTTAGGAAGCGGTCAACCCCCAGATGAGGAAGGTGAAGCTTGCGATGTTTCCCCACCATACCGTGGGGACCAAGTAGCACTGCCGCGTTATAGCACTTGTCTCCATCTTTCTCGAGGAGACCAACGACGACATACACACGCAACTCCCCACAGGCAGCCATGATCTTTTCTGTGCTGGGGCCTGGAATCGGTTCGGCGACAGGAAGGGCCTCCTCTAGGCTGGAAAAGCAGTACCCTGTCAGGGCACATTCGGGAAGGACAATAAGTCTAGCCCCCTCTTTGGCAGTAAGCTCTATTAGTTCAAGGCATCTTGCTAGGTTCCTCTCCTTTTCTAAGATTTTGGGCTCCATTTGCAGGCCGGCAATCTTGACCTTCATCTTCTCGTCCATCTCCAGAGCCTCCTCACACTTTTCAACATTGTTGGGGTGAATATGTCCCACCTGTTGCGGCTGTGCGTTGTCACCAAGACCAATGCAATCCGGCAACAGACACCTTATATAGCTGCCCTGTCTTTGTCAAGATTACGTGTCCCGCTGCTGTTGACGTCCCACACAAAAGGCGCCACGAGAGGGGGCTCCCGAACAACGAAAAACGCGCCATAATACTGTGGGGAGGCAGAAATGAAAGACCGGCCAAGCGGACCTGATACACAGGACACACCTAGCCGGCCTTCACGTTCATTGGTAGGCCGGGTGGCGCCCACAAGCGAGCTATCGAGCTTATGGGTGTTGATGGGCCCACCATGCTCTATCCGTCGCCCAGGGACTAGATATCCGGTGTAAGCGGCCCGATCAAGGTTGACAGAGAGTCGTTTCCCGTCTGACAATACACCCACAAGCTTGTGCTTGTGGACTACACCCGCGGCCGAAGGAGGGATGCAAATGGTAAAAGAGATGGGAAATCTCAAGAGGGCGCTGGAAGAACCAAACGCTCCAGAAGCGGACGTGCTGCTAAAACCCAACGAAACCGTGTTGCTTTCTGGCTTCCAAGTCCCCACAAAAGAAAAAGAGATAGAGAGATTTAACGAAATCGCCGAAGGAAAAAGAAAACTCGCCCCGTTGGGAATAGCAGATATCCGAGGAGGATTATGGGCAGCAAACGAAAAACTGAAGAATTTGCCGAAAACAGCCACCCAAAAGGAAAAAGACGACATTGACAGAATGAGAGCCAAATTGGTAATAAACGGCCTGCTAAAATCAGACTACGCAAATGCCGTGAACACAATAGAAGGGATAAGGAAAAAACTCGGGACCAAAAAAACCAAAACAATGAGCGAAGAAGAATATATGAAATCTATCGGATTGCCCAGCGAAAAAGAAATTGAGAAATTTTTGATGGCGATTGACGAAGACCAGAAAAACAAAACGTAAGGCACTTTAATGAAAGGAAACAGTAGGGGTGCCGCCCACAAGCTCGGCACCTCGCTTGTGGGTGACCCAGGACTCGATTACGCGGGTAGATAAAAGGGCCTGGTCCCAAGGACCAGGCCCTTCGATTTCATTGGTAGCGGGGGTTGGATTTGAACCAACGACCTTCGGGTTATGGGCCCGACGAGCTACCACTGCTCCACCCCGCGATATATAAGGTATTGCTCCAGGGGCAGAGTAAGCCCTCGACCATTAGTACGGCTTAGCTAAACGGATCGCTCCGCTTACACCTGCCGCCTATCAAGCAAGTAGTCTCCTTGCGGTCTTACCCCGCCTAAGCGGGTGGGAGATCTTGTCTTGGGGTGGGCTTCGCACTTTAGATGCTTTCAGCGCTTATCCCTTCCAGACGTAGCTACCCAGCTATGCCGTTGGCACAACAACTGGCACACCAGAGGTCTGTCCATCCCGATCCTCTCGTACTAGGGACAGCTCCCCTCAAATCTCCTACGCCCACGACAGATAGAGACCGACCTGTCTCACGACGGTCTGAACCCAGCTCACGTACCGCTTTAATGGGCGAACAGCCCAACCCTTGGGACCTTCTCCAGCCCCAGGATGCGATGAGCCGACATCGAGGTGCCAAACCTTGCCGTCGATGTGAACTCTTGGGCAAGATAAGCCTGTTATCCCCGGGGTAGCTTTTATCCGTTAAGCCACGGCCCTTCCACTCGGAACCGTAGGATCACTTTGCCCGACTTTCGTCCCTGCTCGACTTGTAGGTCTCACAGTCAAGCTCCCTTATGCCAATGCACTCTACAGGTGATTTCCATTCACCCTGAGGGAACCTTTGGGCGCCTCCGTTACCTTTTGGGAGGCGACCGCCCCAGTCAAACTACCCACCTGGCAGTGTCCCACAGCTTGCTCTGCAGTTAGGACCAAAAATCAACAAGAGTGGTATTTCACCGGTGGCTCCACCCCTACTTGCGTCTGGGTTTCCAAGCCTCCCACCTATACTACACATGCTAAGCCCTAATCCAGTGCCAAATTATAGTAAAGCTCCACGGGGTCTTTTTGTCCCGTCGCGGGTAACGAGCATCTTCACTCGTACTTCAATTTCACCGAGTCCCTCGTTGAGACAGCGCCCAAGTCGTTACACCTTTCGTGCAGGTCGGAACTTACCCGACAAGGGATTTCGCTACCTTAGGACCGTTATAGTTACGGCCGCCGCTCACCGGGGCTTCGGTTCGCAGCTTCGACTCTCTCAAAGGCGAACCTCCGAGATCATCTAACCCCTCCCCTTAACCTTCCGGCGCTGGGCAGGTGTCAGCCCCTATACTTCAGCTTACGCTTTAGCAGAGACCTGTGTTTTAGTTAAACAGTCGCCTGGGCCTTTTCTCTGCGCCCCGCTCTAGGCGGGGACCCCTTCTCCCTAAGTTACGGGGTCAACTTGCCGAGTTCCTTAACGAGGGTTCTCTCGTCCACCTTGGGGCATTTACCCCTGCCTACCAGTGTCGGTTTGCGGTACGGACGCACACCCCAAACCATTGGGTTTTTCTAGTCAGTGTAGGCCCGGCTGAGTCGTTTTGGGTCTCCCCTCCACTTCTCCCCCGATCTAGTCGGAGGAACGCACCCTGTCCAATAGGCACGCTCAGCTTTCCTTCCTGCGTCACCAATGGCTTAACGAGGCTAGCGGTGCTGGAATATTAACCAGCTGTCCATCGCCTACGGCTCTCGCCCTCGGCTTAGGCCCGACTAACCCTACGTCGATTAACGTTGCATAGGAAACCTTAGGCTTTCGGTGGGTGTGTTTTTCACACACCTTAACGCTACTCATACCGGCATTCTCACTTCCCTTCGCTCCACCCCGACTCACGTCAGAGCTTCACTGCTGAAGGGAACGCTCCCCTACCACTCGCCGAGGCGAGTCCATAGCTTCGGTGGTGGGCTTGAGCCCCGCTGAATTTTCGGCGCAGAATCACTCGACCAGTGAGCTATTACGCACTCCTTAGATGATGGCTGCTTCTAAGTCAACATCCTGGCTGTCCGAGCAACTCCACTTCCTTTACCACTTAGCCCACCTTCGGGACCTTAGCTGATGGTCTGGGCTGTTTCCCTCTCGACTATGAAGCTTATCCCCCACAGTCTCACTCCCAGGATACAAGCTATGGCATTGGTGGTTTGGTTGAGTTTGGTAAGATACTCTCCCCCTAGCCCATCCAGTGCCCTACCTCCACAGCTCAAAAACCTGAGGCTGCACCTCAATGCATTTCGGGGAGAACCAGCTATCTCCGGGTTCGATTGGCATATCACCTCTACCCACAGTTCATCCTACAGTTTTGCCACACTGAGAGGTTCAGGCCTCCACGAGATTTCACTCCCGCTTCACCTTGACCATGGGTAGCTCACCCGGTTTCGGGTCTGATATACGCCACCCGTGGACCTAAGTCCACTACGCCCTATTCAGACTCGCTTTCGCTTCGGCTCCGCAACGCCAGTTGCTTAACCTGGCGACGCACATCAACTCGCCGGTTCATTCTTCAATAGGCACGCCATCAGTCGCCAAAGGCGACCTCTGACCGCTTGTAGGCACATGGTTTCAGGTTCTATTTCACTCCCCTCCCGGGGTTCTTTTCACCTTTCCCTCACGGTACTAGTCCACTATCGGTCGTCAAGGGTATTTAGCCTTGGAGGGTGGGCCCCCCGGCTTCCCACAAGATTACCCGTGTCCCGTGGTACTCAAGGTCACAGCCAGAGCCTTCATCCCTTTCGCCTACCGGACTCTCACCTTCTATGGTGGCCCTTTCCAGGAACCTTCAGCTAGGGAGAAGGTTGGTAACTCTGTTGCCTGGCTTGGACCAGGCATGCTGTGCCTTACAACCCCCTAGAGGCATAAGCTCCAAGACCACTCTTCCTCTAGGGTTTGGGCTGTTCCCCTTTCGTTCGCCACTACTAGGGGAATCTCGGTTGATTTCTTTTCCTCGGGGTACTAAGATGTTTCAGTTCCCCCGGTTGCCTCTCTTAGCCTATGTGTTCAGCTAAGCGTGCCCAGGTTTTACCTGGGCGGGTTTCCCCATTCGGGCATCCCCGGTTTAGCTTGCTAGACAGCTCACCGAGGCTTATCGCAGCCGTGCTACGCCCTTCTTCGGCCCTTGACGCCAAGGCATCCGCCATGCGCCCTTAGTAGCTTGCTCTACTTACCCGGAACAATACCATTATTCAGTTGTTAAAGTCCGTGCAAGGTGAGAAACCGCGGTTAGCCGTGGGCTCACACACCTTGCTAGGCCACAAACAATAATTGTACCACTTTCCATCAAGCCCTGTCAAGGGCAGCGTCTCATGCTTCACCGAATAGGCGTCATACCCGCTGTTGACAAATGGTGACCATGGTGTTGCAATGCCAGTAACCATTGGTTACACCAGACAGGCTTGACCATACAGTGATACTTTATTAAGCAGGCAGGCTAGTGCAGGCGAGCGAGCCAAGGGGGGTGAAGAACAGCTTCCCTAGCCTACCAAACGAGGAGAAAAGGGCCGGAAACCTCGCTCCTAGCTTGCCTGCTGCAACACCGCATGCCACACGCCGTTCCTTGCTGTCTTTGTATTTTAGCAGAATGCGCCTCGTTTGCACACCCGGCCAGTCACTCGACCACCCGCGGCGGCATTTTCGTATATCATCCTAAGTCAGACCCAGCCTTATGGTCATTGACCATGTATTTCAACATTCCCCATTCTGTTGCAATCGCTTCAATTAGGGGATCTTTTCGGACCGAGCTGAAGCTCGGTCCCTACATTCGGTGGGTGTCAGTCGCCTCAGGCGACTGGCCCTGTTAGAGCAGGTGAAGAAGGTAATTCCTTCACACCTGAAAAACGGAAATCGCTGCTCTAAGGCAAAGCACTCGGTGTTCCACTTTTTGCTATAAAAGCAGGCAAGCTGGTGCAGGAAATCTCACTGGTTGAAAGCTGCAAGTGGCCACAACACTTGAACTTACGGGAGCCAGCTACCAAAACCTACCAAGCAAGGAAGGGGGGTATTGACCTTGCTCCCAGCTTGTCTGCCTAATTAACCTGGGTGACCGGAACTCACATATTGGTCACCCATAGCTTTATTTTACAATATAAACTGCATGTTTTCCAATTGTTTTGCAGTAAGGGGTTGCCCTCCGATCCAGCAACAAAAAAGGGTAGACACCCCATGTTCTCGAAACGTCTGAAACTGGACTGAACGACTTAAGCTGGCGTCGATAATTCAGCAGATTCGGGGCAGGGGGTCTCCCACCAGCATATCAATTATTCGGGATGCCCCGAGACTGGTCCTCATCACTACCCTGCCACGATTATCTTGCCTTACCTCCCCAATAATAGCAGCATCCCTTCCGTAGGTGCTGTGGCGCATGGCATTCAAGACCGCCTCTGCATCCTCCGGGGCGACTGCGGCCACAAGTTTACCTTCATTGGCTATATAGAGTGGATCAAAACCGAGCATCTCACAGGCAGCACGCACTTCCTCCCGTACCGGTATCTTCTCTTCCTCAATTCTGATGCCCACTTTTGACTGTGCTGCCAGCTCATTTAGGGTGGTGGCCAGTCCGCCCCTGGTAGGATCCCGAAGACAGTGAATAAGAGAACTGGCTTCAATCATTTCGGCCACCAACCTGTTCAAAGGAGCACAGTCACTTTTGAGCTCAGTGGAAAAGCTCAGCCCTTCCCGCTGGCTGAGAACAGCAATGCCATGGTCCCCTATGGTTCCACTGAGAATGATCTTGTCTCCTGGCTGTGCCTTTGAGCCCGATATGTCTACCCCTTTCGGAACCATGCCCAACCCAGCGGTATTGACGAACAGCTTGTCAGCGCTACCTCTATTGACCACCTTGGTATCTCCGGCAACGACCTCAACCCCGGCCTCCGCGGCTGCCGCCTGCACCGAGCTTACCGTCCGCATCAAGTCCTGGTGAGGAAAGCCCTCCTCAATGATAAAAGCCAGGCTCAGGTAAAGGGGGACAGCCCCACTCATGGAGAGGTCATTTACCGTGCCGCATACAGCCAGCTTGCCGATGTCACCGCCAGGGAAGAAGATGGGATTGACCACGTAGCTATCGGTAGTAAAAGCCAGCCTGCCGCTGAGGTCAAATACGGCTGAGTCATCCAGCTTATCCAACAGAGGGTTTGAAAGCGCCTGTAGAAAACCCTTCTCTACCAGCTCGTGGGCCAGCTTCCCTCCACTGCCGTGAGCCAGGATTATTTTGTCACCCACCGGCGTCTCCATAAAGATAATAGGCTGCGCAGCTTCCCTCAGAAGAGACCATGCACGGCCCTACCGGGGTGGCAGGGGTACACACTTTGGCAAATAGCTGGCAGTCTTGGGAGGTCTTCACTCCCCTGAGAATGTCACCGCAAATACAACCCTTTGGCTCCAGCGTAGGGCCGGGATCGTAGTCGAAAGCCAGTTCAGCGTCGAAGCGTTGAAACTTCTTCCCCAGCTTGAGGCCGCTATCGGGAACCGTTCCCAAGCCGCGCCACCGGGCTGGGCATACGTCAAACACCTGGTACATAATCTCTATGGCTGGCTGGTTTCCCTCAGGGCGCACCCCGCGCCGGTAGGCGATTTCAACCCTGGATTCATCCTTCTCAACTTGAGCCACCAGCATATCAATGCACTGAAGCACGTCCAGCGGTTCAAATCCCGATACCACGCAGGGGATGCCGTAATCGCTGGCAATGAACTGCCACGGCTGGGAACCTATGATGGCGCTGACATGCCCGGGACATATAAGCCCGTGGAGCCTGACCTCCCCTGAGTCGAGGAGGGCTTTTACTGCTGGAGGGCAGAGCTTGTGGAGGGAAAGGACATAATAGTTGGTGATCTCTTCTTGTTCTGCCTGGAGGATTGAAGCCGCGATGGTGGGAGCGGTGGTCTCGAAGCCAATGCCAAGGAAGACCACCGATTTGGCTGGATTTTGTCGGGCTATTTGCAGAGCATCCAGCGCGGAGTAAACGATGCGGACATCACCGCCTTCAGCCTTGACTTCCTGCAAGCTGGAGCGGCTTCCGGGAACCTTAAGCATGTCCCCGAAAGTAGTCAAAATCACGTCCGGAATCATGGCCAGGGCAATAGCCTTGTCCAGGTCGGCATTGTCGGTAACACAAACGGGGCAGCCGGGGCCAGAAAGCATTTCGATATTGGGTGGCAGAAGCTGGCGAATACCATGTTTCAGAATAGCCACCGTATGTCCACCACAGAACTCCATGAGACGGGCACTCCTGGTCGAATGGCCATGAATTCGGCGCACTACTCCCTGAGCTAGCTCAGAGCGGCGGTATTCATCGATGAATTTCATTCTTCCTCATCTGCTGCCGCTTCTGCCATCTCTTCAAAAAGCCTCAGGGTTTCCTCGGCTTCTTGCTGATCGATGATGTTGATGGCATAACCGGTATGCAACAAGACGTAGTCCCCCACCTCGGCCTCAGGCGTGAGCCACAAGCTCACTCGCCGGGTTATGCCTCCAATCTCGGCCTCGGCCTCCTTGCCTTCAATCGATTTAATGAGTGCTGGTATGGCAAGACACATAACCTTGCTTAAATGTCCTTTCTGAGAGCGATTTTCATGAGACCGTTAAGAGGCAGCAAAATGGGCTATCACCACCTGGCCTAAGGATATTCCCCCGTCATTGCACGGCACCAGCCGGTGGCTAAGTACCTCAAAGCCACCTTTCCGTAAAGCCTCGGTGGCCAATCTGGAAAGCAGTCGGTTCTGGAACACGCCGCCGCTTAGAGCCACCACCTTTATGCCGGTTTCCGCGGCTATGATTTGGCACATTTGGGCGATTATCCCAGCCACAGTCCTGTGGAACCTGGCTGATATCAGAGGGACAGGAACCCTGTTCTTTACTTCGCCGACCACTGCTGAGACGAGTTCTCCTAACTTCACCACGTTGCGTCCTTCTTCCTCGACAATGGAAAAGGGATACAGACCAATATCCAGTTTGGTAGTGTCATCTAGCGCTAGCATCTCCAGCTCAATAGCGGCTTGAGCCTCGTAGTCTATTGTGCCCCGAACTCCAGCCAATGCTGATACTGCATCAAATAAGCGCCCGGCGCTTGAAGTCAAAGGAGAATTGAGCCCCCGCTCTAACTGTCGCCTTATGATAGCTAACTCCTCGCTATCAAGCTGGGCCAGGATAGGCAGGGCTTCCAAAGACACGTCATGCCCTAGGAAAGCGTAAAGATAACCTAAGGCCATGCGGTAGGGTCTAGTTATAGCCGCAGTGCCCCCTGGCATGGGCACATACTCCAGATGCCCCACTCTTCTAAATTCCCTCCAGTTAGCAACCAGGAATTCCCCACCCCAGATCGTGCCATCGGCCCCGTATCCTGTTCCGTCAAACACCACCCCGATAGCATCCTGGTCAACATCGTTATCCACCAGGCAGCTTACTAGATGTGCATGATGGTGTTGCACCGGAACAAAGCTTAGGTCCTGATCACCTCGATCTCTTAGCTCCATAGCGTATTTGGTGGACAGATACTCAGGATGAAGATCGTAGGCTACGATCTCAGGGTCGATACGAAATAGCTTCTTATAGAGTTCAATGGTGTTGTCAAAATGCTCCAGCGTTTCCTCGTTCTCCATATCTCCAATATGTTGAGATATGAAAGCATGTTGGTCCTTGGTAAGGCAGAAAGTGCTTTTCTCGTCACCACCACAGGCAAGAATCTGCCGGCCTTTGAAGGGGAGGAAAACCGGATAGGGGGCATACCCCCGGGCCCGCCTTACAGCCTGGGGAACGCTTCGCTCTACTACATAAACACTGTCGTCGTATCTAGCATAGATGTCCCGGTTATGAAGCAAGAAGTAATCAGCCAGATGGCCCAGTCTCCTTAGAGCCTCATCGTTATCCTTAGCAATGGGCTCTTCACTGAGGTTCCCACTCGTCATAACCAGGGGAAGATTCGCTTCTCTCAGCAAGAGATGATGAAGCGGAGTATAGGGGAGCATCACCCCCAGGTATTTAGTGCCGGGAGCCACCTCTCGGCAAACAGAAGACTCCTTTTCCCACCTCAAAAGCACAATGGGGCATTGCGGAGACGACAGAAGCTGTTCTTCCTCAGGGGATACCAAGCAGTGCTGCCCAACCTCCTCGAGTGAGGCCATCATCACTGCCAGCGGCTTGGAAGGACGTCTTTTCCTCTCCCGCAACACCTTCAGGGCGGCCTCGTTCGTGGCATCGCAGGCAAGAAGGAAGCCTCCCAGCCCCTTAATCCCCAGGACCTTCCCCTGCTTCAGCAACTCGGCTGATCTCTGGATAGCATCGCGGCATTGGATGGCAGAGCCCTGGTTATCCACCAGCTCCAAGCTGGGGCCACATTGGGGACATGCATTGGGCTGGGCGTGAAAACGCCGGTCCAGCGGGTCATCGTACTCTCTCTGGCACTCAGGGCACATCTGGAAATGACGCATGGTGGTCCCGGGGCGGTCGTAGGGAATATCCTCAATGATGGTGAAACGGGGACCACAGTTAGTGCAGTTGGTGAAGGGGTAGCCACAGCGCCTGTCGCCGGGGGAGAAGATTTCCTCCTGGCATTCCCTGCAAGTGGCGATATCCGGCGAGACCAACTGGTACTTCCCTTCCTCGGCATGGCTCTTTCTGATCTCGAAGCCGGTGTAGCCCCTGGGTTCGAGGAGGACTGTAGTAACCTCCTTAATGCTGGCCATAGGAGGAGCCTCAGTCTCAAGCGCCGAGATAAATCCGTCTACGGATTTCTCCGCACCTTCGACCTCAATCTCCACGCTCCCCGACGTATTACGTACCCAGCCCACCAGGTTATAGCTGTAGGCTAGCCTGTAGACAAAGGGTCTGAAACCCACCCCCTGCACCACCCCACGAACGGTGGTTCGCAGTGATTTCCTGGTCTCTGTTTTTGTCATGACCTCTACGACTTCCTTGGGTATGAGAGAGGCAAAGACTGTACCGTTTGGAGGATCTTTCTACAATTTGGCTATTACCTGACCCGTGTCAGAGGCATCATATCCCCCCAGGCTTTCCACCTCCGCCTTGAAGGACGGCTGCTGCAGGATCGCCAGCAGCGGCTCAAGGAAGGTGCTTTCATAGTAAGACCGGGGCATAACCAGGTCATATCTTTCCTTCAACAGAGGGAAGAAGTCCAGGTCCAATGCTCTGGCCCCTGCCATGATCCCCAATCCGGCGTCGGCCGTTCCAGCAGCAATAGCCGACGCCACAGCCAGATGGGTGAACTCCACTCGATCATACCCGCGAATCTGCGACGGATCGGCTCCCAGTTCCTTCAGCTTGAAATCCAGCAGCACTCTGGTGCCGGCTCCTCTCTGACGGTTAACGTACCTCACTTTCCCGCTCAGTAGATCGGCCAGGCCACTGATTCCCTTAGGGTTCCCTCTGGCTACCATCAGTCCCTGCTCTCGATACACCAGATTAACGATAACCGTCTCCTGATCATTGAGCAGGCGCCTCACATAGGGCACGTTATACTCGCCGCTCTCCTCGTCCAGGAGGTGTGAGCCAGCAATATGCGCTTCACCCCTTTTCAGGGCCAGAAGCCCCCCTAGACTCCCCACATTAGAGGACGAAAGAGTCCTTTGTGGATATTGTGTGTGCAGTCGGTTGGCCAGGACATCCAGTGCCAGATCGTGACTTCCAATGGCCACAATGGCATTCTCTATGTCCTCCAGCCTGCTGAGAAGCTCCACTCGAACCTGTTGCCCTTCTTGAATTCCCTCGCAGCCACGAGGGACACATACCAAGCCATCGGCACGAACAAGGGACATAGTCACGCCAGCGCCTCTCTGGAGGGGCGTAGCCACCAGCTTGTCTCCTATCTTGCCGACTTTGACCCTCAAGAACTCATCCTCTCCCATGGGGGAGAATACCTTGCGAGTCATCACCGCCTCAATAGTGGGTCGCTGTGGAGGCGCAATGCCCAAGAGACGATAGATAAGAGGTTTGGCAAACAGCTCCAGGGTGAGCGCCGCCGACACAGGGTATCCTGGAGTGCCGATAACCGGTTTGCCTTCCACTATACCCAGAACCACCGGATGACCAGGACGAATAGCCGCCCCATGAACCACCACTTTCCCCAAATCGGCCAGGAGTGAGGGAATGTGATCCCGTCTTCCCGCTGAAGCGCCAGCATTGGTCACCACGATATCGTGCTCGGCCAGGGCCCGCTGGATGGCATTCTTCAGCTCCTCATATTCATCAGGCACCGGGGCAAAGCGTGTGGCCGTTGCACCCCATTCCTTCACCAGACCAGCTAGCATGAGAGAGTTGGACTCAATAATACTTCCCGGCTTGAGGCTTTCCCCGGGTGATACCAGCTCTGAACCGGTGGGAATAATGGCCACCCTTGGTCTGCACCTTACGATCACATGACTTATCCCTGCCTGAGCAATAGCCCCTAGATCCGACGGTCTCAAAGTGTGCCCCTGCGGCAACAGTAGCTGTGAGGTAACGATGTCCTCTCCCATAAGACGAACATGCTGCCAGGGGGCCACCGGTGACATAAGCTCTATAACGCCTTCCTCTACAGACTGGACATTCTCAATCATAACCACAGCATTGAAGCCGGCGGGTAAAGGCTTGCCGGTGTCTATCCACTGCGCTTGCTCTCCAATCCTCAGCCGAACGGGTGATGTCTCTGAGGCGCCAGTGCTGTCATCAGACCGAATAGCAACCCCATCCATGGCAGCAGCGTGATAGTGGGGAGATGAGATTCTGGCCCAGACTGGCACAGCGGTAACCCTGTTCAGTGCCTCGTCAAGAGGGACCTGTTCACCGGCTGCTGGGGCCAGGCATCCTGTCTCCTCCAAAGCAGAGAAGAACCTGACCAGAGCCTCCTCCAGGGGGATGTCTTCCAGATAAAAGCGCCTTTGTTCCTTGGTACCTGACATTACTGTGCCTCTCCCGTCATTGCGAGCCCTTGGCTTCATGTCATTCTGAGCCCTTCGCTTTATGTCATTCTGAGGTCGCCTCAGGCGACCGAAGCAATCTGGCGCCGCTCAGGACAGGCTCCGCGAAGAATCTCACGGCGCTCACAACAGGCTCCCCAGAGGAATCGGCTCCACCCCCCGGGATTGCTTCGTCGCTTTGCTCCTCGCAATGACATTGAAACGCGGGAAGCCCAAATAAAGAACCGTCTAATTTCATAAGCGGTTGTAGCCCTTTGCGACACCAGCCTTTCATTATTCCTTATGCCTTTACAACATACTCACCAGCACCGTTTCGCCGGCTGACAGACCGCCTCTATCCAAAGGCACCTGAGCTATGCCATTGGCCTTAATTAAGGGAAAGAGGAGATTGGACTTGCCAAAGACTGGCTCAGCGTACAGCTCACCGTCTCTTTCCTCTAGCTTTACCGGAACATAGTCCTCTCTTCCCGGCGCCGAGGGTATGTTGCGGGTAAGCTTAGCCTTGGTTTGATATCGCTGGGGCAATTCCCGGTGCCCGCCCAACCTGTAAATGCAGGGAGCGACAAAGAGCTCGAAGGTTACCATGGCCGAGCCGGGATTGCCTGGCAGGCCGAAGAAAGGTTTCCCGTCGACTGATGCCATGATGGTAGGTTTGCCCGGTTTGAGAGAAACGCCGTGCACCAGGATACCAGGTCGGCCCAGGGAGTTTATGACCTCGGCGGTTATATCGCGGGTGCTTACTGAGCTGCCGGCAGATATAACCACTATGTCAGCCTCCCTCATGCCCCTCTCAGCAGATTCCTTCAGTGCCTCATGGTTATCTCTAACGATACCTAGCCTTATCGGTATAGCGCCAGCTCTCAAGGCGAGGCTGGCCAAGGTATAAGCATTGGTATTCCTTATCTGACCAGCCTTGGGTTCCTCCTCAGGCGGCACAAGTTCATCCCCGGTGGAGATGAGAGCCACTTTTACCCTCTGGAAGACAGGAATCTCAGTGATGCCCAGGGCCAACAACCCTCCAATGTCCTGGGGTCGAAGCAGGCTGCCATTGCGAAGCAACGCCTCGCCCTTAGCCATGTCTTCGCCTATTTGAAGGACATTCTCTCCTTTAGCCACAGGGCGGACAACCTCAATAGTGGACGAGTCTACCTGACGGGTGTTCTCCACCATCACCACAGCATCCGCATTCCCAGCTAACATGCCGCCGGTATGGATTAAGGCTGCCTCACCTGGAGAGAGGGTTATGTCAGCCGGGCTACCCATAGCTATCTCACCCGCTACCCTGAGATAAGCTGGTAAGCCCTCTGAGGCGCCGTAGGTATCTTCGGCTCGAACGGCATAGCCGTCCATGGCTGAGCGGGCGAAAGAGGGCAGATCACTGGGAGCAACTATGTCCTCAGCCAGCACCCTCCCCGGGGCATCCCTGGTGGGCACAGTTTCCACCCTTCCTAAGGGTAAAAGATAAGGCTCGAGTTTAAGCCACGCTTCCTGTGGGGTAACCACGGTGAATAATTGCGGCATTCCCATAGAATAGGTTAGCACGAGGCAGAGTGAAAAGGCAAACCAAACCGTAGAAGCGCTTATTAGGAGTGTGGCCCTTCGGCCCGCCCTTTTGAGCTGTGATGCTCGCCTTTGTCATGGCGATTGGTGAAACCGGGATTTGCCCTGGCCAGACTTGGCTCACCGGCAAGTACCCCGGCAGGCTACCCCCCGCCTTCTTCCTCCATCAGGTGGCGCTTCTTTAACGGGATCTCTTTCAGGAAGATACTTATGGTGAAGGCAACTGCTACTGTTGCCAAGCCAAGAAGGAAGACGTCAGTGATGGCGCCCGCCAGGGCCTCTCTGAGCGCCTGCATCAGTTGTTGCATCATTTCTGCACCCTGCGCCCCCAACCCGCTAAACATGTCTTCAAGGCTTGCCAAAGCATCGGGGCTCATCAGGGCCTGCGGATTGCTGCTCAACTCAGAAAGGGCACCAGCAGGAAGAGCCTCTTTGACCGATGCCGGCAGCTGCGTCCCCAGGCCGGAAGCAAAACGGTTGGCCATGAGCGAACCAAAAACAGCCAACCCCAGGGTTCCGCCAATCTGCCTGAAGAACTGAACCGAAGAGGTGACTACTCCCATGATGCTATAGGGAACGGCATTCTGCACTGCAATGGTGTACAGGGGTAGGGCGGTGCCCATCCCTAAGCCCACAAGGACTATGTCGAACACCACCCGCGCTTGGGCCGTGTCCACCGTCATCCGAGACAGCAGGAAGATGCCGGCCCCCATGATGGCCAACCCGGCAAGGATCTGGGCGCGGTAGTGCCCTCCCAGTCGAGACACAGCCTGCCCTGACAATACGCTGCCCACCACCATCCCCAGCATCATCGGAGTCAGGAAGCTGCCACTGCTGGTGGCCGAAGAGCCAAGGACACCCTGGAAGAACAGGGGAATGAAGATGATCGCACCAAACATGCCGAAGCCAGTGAAGAAGCCGACAATATTGGTGACGGTCACCACGCGGTTGCGGAAGATGCCCAGCGGCAAGATTGGCTCAGGGGCACGGGACTCTGTTACCACAAAAACAAAGGCCATCAATGCTGCTACGGTCAGTGCGCCAACCACCTGAGGCGAGCCCCACCCGTATTGCACCCCGCCCCATGATAGCCCCAGCATCAGCGGCACGATGAACAGGACTAGCGTTGTCAGTCCCAGAAGATCAAGCTGGTGCTCCCGGGCGGCAGGGCGTACATCTGGGAAGAACCGGATAAACAGGAAGACCACCGGGATGCCAAGGGGAAGGTTAACGTAGAAGATCCAGTGCCAGGAGAGATTGTCCGTAATGAAGCCCCCCAGGGCAGGCCCGATGATGGAGGAGAGTCCGAAGACGGCGGTGATCAGACCCTGGTACTTGCCACGCTCCGCCGGGGGAAACAGGTCACCAATGACGATAAAGGCGTTGGCCATCATTATGCCACCGCCAATCCCCTGAAGGGCACGGAAGACTATCAGTTGCGTCAGGGTCTGGCTGAGACCTGAGAGGGCAGAGCCCACCAGAAAGACCACGATGCCAGCAATGTAAAACCACTTGCGGCCATACATGTCTGTCAACCGGCCTACAATAGGGACCATGGTGGTAGAGGTAACCAGGTAGGCTGTGGTCACCCAGGTGTAGCGGTCAAAGCCACCCAGGTCGGCAATGATGCGCGGCATGGCGGTACCCACCACGGTCTGGTCTATGGACGACAAAAACATGGCCAGCATCACTCCGGCCAGGGTCACGAACACCTGCCGTCGCGGCAAGGCGTAGGGTCCTTCAGCACCAGCCATCACCCCTTCGCTTCCAACAGGCGGTACACTCTTTCGCTTCTCAGTATCCATCAGGGACTTCTTAGTCACCTATATGTAGCGTCTTAAGCGGTTGCGCATAACCCAAACAAGGATCAAATCCTAAATCCGAAGCACGAAATCAAAGAATTCAAACTGCAAAGTTCAAAGTTATCTTTGAATTCTCCTTTTTGCGTTTTGAATTATCATCTTCGGTCATTGGAGTTTGTTTAGAGTTTAGAGATTAGTATTTAGAATTTGCCCGTACCCTTCCCTACACGCAAGTAGTTCGGTTGTCACATATAGCATCCGCGGGTGGCAGGTGGCCAAACCTAGAACGGCTTCCCTTAGCCCCATCCAGTTATTCTCATTAGACATACTGCCACAATGTCGGTTTGGGGAAAGTAGCTGATTGTCTGATGCATAATCAGCTATAGAGACAGTGCTGCTACCTACGACCTTACAATCTCAGCTCGTGGAAGAGCAACGAAAGCGAAGCATCAAGGAAGGGAATTCTCTCGGCAGTGCTTAACGTCCCTCGGAGAGGGGTGATGGAGATTTTACCCTGCTCCACCGCATGTGCGTCCGTTCCTTCCTCTGCATTCCACCGTGGCCGCCCTATCTCAATCCGGTAGTTGTCCCTTGTCCCGTCGTGGCCCACTTTGATGGCGCCGCTATAGCCCCCTGTGCCAATTCTGCTGACCTCAATACCTCTTATCATGTGCAGGGGTAAATTGGGCAGGTTTACATTCAGCAGCATGCTCTCGGTATTATTGCCGGCTATCCTGCGGGCCAGCAGCCCCCCCAGTTTAGCGGCAACTTCAAAGCGTACTTCCCCTGCCCATACTACTGAAAGGGCAATCGACGGCAGGCCGTGAAGGTAGCCTTGCAAAGCTGCCCCTACCGTGCCTGAGAACAGCACGTCATCACCCATGTTTGCCCCTCTATTGATACCTGAGACAACCACCGCTACATCGTCCACCATTTCCAGAGCTAAGATGACGCTATCGCCGGGAGTCCCTTCGACTTCGTAAGCCCTCACCCCGGTTATGGCGGATTCCACCTCGGCAAAGCGCACTGACCTATGCACGGTGATGGCGGTACCCATACCACTCTGCTCATGGTGGGGAGCAAACACCACCACCTCTCCCACCTTGCATAGCTCTGCGGCCAGCGCCCACAGCCCAGGGGCATGTATGCCGTCGTCATTGGTGACTAGTATTTTCATCGCTCAACTCGGGTCAACAAGTCTATTTCCGGGGATGCCGCATTGTGACATACCGGCACGAATTATGGCCGCACCTCATCAACTCAACTCCTTAGACATCTTGTGCCGATTCAAGAGCTTTATGTGTAATCATAGAAACCCTTGCCGCTCTTTCTCCCCAGACGGCCAGCAGTAACCATGGCCTTCAAAAGGGGTGGTGGGGCATAGAGGCGGTCTTTGAATTCATCATACATGGCACAAGCCATAGAATACATAGTATCAAGCCCGGCGAAGTCCATCAGCATAAAGGGACCCATAGGGGAATTCGTAGCAAGCATCCAAGCTTGATCAATATTCTCCACAGTGGTCCACCCTTCATCCAGTATACGTATGGCGTTCATCATATAAGGAAAGCCGAGGCGGTTGACCAGGAAACCAGGCGTGTCCTTGGCGAAGATCACCTCCTTGCCAAGGGACGTGCCAAAACTCTGTGCCGTGTTGACAGTCTCGTCAGAGCAAACGATGGTCTTGACAATTTCCACCATACTCATAACAGGGACAGGCTGAAAGAAATGCATCCCAATCACCTGGGCCGGTCTCCCTGTTGACATCGCCATTTGCAAAATGGACAAACAGGAGGTGTTACTGGCCAAGATGGCGTGCTGAGGACAGACCTTGTCAAGAGAGGAAAACACTCTCTTCTTTTCTTCCATATTCTCGATCACGGCCTCTATCACCAGATCACGGTCCTTGAAGTCCTCCATATTGATTGTACCCTGGAGACGCCCGAGGGTAGCGTCTCTATCCTGCTCTGCCAATTTGCCCCTGCTAACCGCTTTGTCCAGCGAAGACTTGATCGCCGACATTCCCTTGCCCAGAAACTCCTGGTTGACTTCCAAAACTGCCACCGAGTAGCCAGAACGGGCACAGACCTCGGCAATGCCTGATCCCATTAATCCGCAACCCACCACACCTACTTTCTTGATTTCCATAGTACCTCCTTTCTCGCCCCCGTGTAAGCCTCTCTTCTAGCCGGGATTTCCCATATCAATTACCGTGTTCGACGCTTAAATCCACTGCTCGCTCGCTGCCAAGGCGTCCAACAAGCCCTAATCCCTCTCTGGCAGCTAACCCTCTATGCAGTAGCGTTTAAGACAGGTTGACAAGTCTTTCTTTGAGCCCTTCCAGCCTTTCCTTATATGGCTGGGCAAGCCTATTGAAAACTTGTTGCCACTCAGGGATAACCTTAGGACTGACTGCCCCGATAGCACTCCCGGAAATCCTTAGCTGGTGCAGTATTTCTCTGGCTGCCTTCTCTATGTCGCGGCTTTCCTTTTCCTCCACTTGTTCATATTCTTCGAAAAGCTGCTCTATCTCATCCTTAATGTCGCCAATGGCCGCATGATTTTGCTTCAGGGTCAGAATACCCTCTATCACCTTCTGCAGCCTTTCGCAGTTGCCCAGCTCGATCGCATGAACTAACACCGACGCCAGGGCTCCTTTTACCATGCCCTCTTCCTCAACATTGTACTTGCCCAGTTCTACTTCCAGTTGCCACAGGGCAAGCCCGCCGAGGTACTTGTCGGCCAGTACATGCCCTATCGAGCCGTATTTCTCTTCTTTCTGCCTTTTCAGTTCCTCAGGGGAGAGCTTGCCTAACCTCTCCGCTTTCTCCATGGCCAGTTCCCAGGCACTCTTTATCTCTCCCACGCTGACCTCCATGATTCAAAAGCAGGAAAGCAGGTACCTGCTTTCCTGCCCATCTTTACCTCAAGACTAGCTTCGTCAACAGATCTTACCGAAATGCTCTGCCTCTATTACAGCATGCTGTATCCACCGTTGACGCTGATAGTCTGTCCGTGAATGAAGGAGGCGGCATCGGATGCCACAAACACCGCTGCATTGGCCACATCCTGAGGTACGGCTACACGGCCTATGGGGTACATCCTGACCTGCTTCGCCTTCAATTCTTCGGGCAGATTCTCCTGGGTAACCCCCTGAGTCATTGAAAGCTCTGACACATGCTCAGCCTTCTCCGGGATAACGCCTGCAGGGCAGAGGCAGTTGACATTTATATTGTAGCGCCCTACTTCCCTGGCTAAAGCCTTGGTTAAACCAATGACGCCACCCTTGCACCCCGAGTACATCACCTGCCTGAATTCTCCTATCCTACCAGCCTCAGAGCCGATGTTAATAATCTTCCCATATTTCCGCTCTACCATGTGGTCAAGTACTGCCCTGGTGCAGTTTATCGTACTCCAGAAGTTCAAGTTTACCATCTTTTGCCACGTATCTCGCGTTTGCTCCATGAATAGCCCCCACGGCGTGTCAACCCAGCCAACGCCATTGACCAGCACGTCTATCTGGCCAAACTCGTCCAGCGTCTTCTTAACCATTGCCTGCACTGAGTCCCAATCGGTCACATCTGTCTTTACGTAAATGGTCTTTCCGCCTCCACCCTGGGCATTGGCCTCATCAACCACCTTCGGCCCCATCTTGTCATCGATGTCCGCATTTACTACATTTGCTCCCTCTCTAGCAAACGTCAGTACGTTGGCCCGATTGATGTTGGAGCTGCCTCCGGTAACGATTACCGTCTTCCCTTTATAGCCCAGGTCCATTTTTCAACCTCCTTTCAACTCGATTCACCCTTATATTAGAGCACCAATCACGTCCTACGAGTACGTTGCCGGCCTGCTGTCGCCTAAAACACAAACTGGTCTGTTTGGTCACCCTTGAACTCTGGCGACCTCTTTTCCAGGAAGCTTTTGGCCGCTTCAAGATGATCCGCCGAGTTGAGGGTATGGTATTCATAGGCAATAGTGGTGTCAAAGAGCAAGTTTACCCTATCCATTAATATCTTGTTAAGGGAGAGCTTTGTCAAGCTTAGGGCCAGGGTGGGCCCATCGGCAAACCGCTTGGCCCACTTCCAGGCCTCGTCCATCAGCTCTTCCGGCGGGACAACCTTGGTTATCAAGCCGATGCGCTCAGCTTCCGCTGCGCTGACCATTTCGCCAGTCATCAAGTACTGCTTAGCCTTGCACATGCCTACTAGTAGCGGCCAGATTATGCACCCGCCATCACCGGGAAGTATCCCAACCCCAATGTGGGGATCGCCTATACGGGCCTTCTCCGAGGCAATTACTACATCGCATTGCAGGGCTATAGTCGCTCCCAGGCCGGCACAGGCACCATTCAACGCCGCGATGACTGGCTTGCGGATGGCAAGCAGGTTCAGAATGATCCTCTTAACGCTGGTACTGGGGATGCGTAGTGAGTGGTCCGTATAACCATCTATCATGAGATTTATATCTCCACCGGCGGAAAAGGCCCGCCCGGCCCCAGTCAAGATAACCGCGTTCACTTCCGTATCCTCATTCATATCCTCAAAGACGTGCTCCAGTTCGGCATGCTCCTCCTTGCCTATAGCATTCATGGCATCCGGGTTGTTCAGAGTAAGAATGGCTACCTTTTCCTTCTTCTCTACCTTGACAAACTTGTACTTACTGTAATCAACCATTATCCTGACCTCCTCTTGATTAGATTTTCCTCCGTATCCAAAACGCTCATCCATTTTTGCCTGGGAGCGCTGACCGCCTCTTTCTGCCTGAAATGCAGAGTGATCCGATCCTCCCAACCTAAAGCCCTAGTTGCTGGGCTACAATTTCACGATGGAAGTCGGCATCACCATAGAAAAGCTCCCCCGCCTTGGCCCGCCTGAAGTAGAGCTCCAGATCATGGTCCTTGGTAAACCCAATCGCACCGTGAATCTGATGCGCCTGCGCCGTTACCCTCCTGTATGCCTCGCTTATCCATCCTTTGATTACCGAAATCTCCTTGGTGCACGGTATCCCCTCACTCACCATCCACGCCGCTTTATGCAAGCTTACCCGCGAGCTATCTACGTCTATCGACATGTCCGCCAGATAATGCTGGATGATCTGAAAACTCCCAATCGGTCGGTCAAACTGCACCCTCTCCTTGGCATAATCTATGGTCATCTCCATTACTTGCTGGGCTCCTCCCATCATCTCCGCTGCCTTGGCCAGCGCCGCCCATTCCATGATCTTCTTCACCATCCCCCAGCCTTGATCCACCTGTCCCAGAATGTTCCCCTTGGGCACCTTCACCTTGTCCAGAGTCACCTCACACTGCTTGTCACCAGCTATCGTCCTGAGCACAACCGTGCTTATCCCAGGACTCTTTCCATCTACAATGAACAGAGTGATCCCCTCCTCCGCATTGGCCCTCTCCGCAGTCCTGGCCACCACAATTATATAGTCCGCAACATTGGCATCATGTACAAATAGCTTGGTACCACTTATGACATAGTCATCCCCTTCAGGGGTGGCCTTCACCTGAACAGCCCCAGCTTCATACCTGGCGCTCGGTTCGGTGAGAGCCCAAGTCAGAATGGCTTTCCCCTCGCATACCTTGGCCAGAATGTCCTTCTTCTGCTCCTCTGTCCCCCATTCCGCTATGGGCAGCCCACCCAGCACCACCGTGGATATGAAGGGTCCAGGCAGGCAGGCACGCCCCATCTCCTCTAACAGCACCACCAAGTCCAGAAAGTTGAACCCCCCTCCCCCATACTGCTCAGGAAAGGGAAGCCCTATCCACCCCAGATCAGCCATCTCCTTCCATAGCTCGGGCACATACCCCTTCTCATCCCCCTCCATCTCCCGAACCAGCGTCTTGGGACACTTATCGGCCAGAAAGTCACGAGCTGACTTCCACAACATCTCCTGTTCTTCGCTGAAAGATAGGTCCATTCCTTATCCTCCTTCTACTGACTTAACTCTTTGGTGCCGGTTTGGGTTCCCTGGGCAGACCCAACCCGAGACTGGCTACCGTATTCTTCGAGGCTTCATTGGTGCCGCCCTCAATGGTCATAGCTGCTGAGGCCAGGTGCAAGTATTTCATCCTGCCCCTAAGCTTTACCCACTTGGACTCCTCATCCAGTTGCCCGTAGAGTCCCAGGATTTGCACACCAAGATTAGCCAAACGCTGAAGAATGGCCCCACCAAAGGGCCTCATCTGGCAGGCTTCAGCTATAATTGGCATTCCCTTGGTCGCCATCCAGTTCAACCTGCAGCCCAGATTGCGTCCTACTTCGATCTCGATGGCTATTTGAGCCAGCCTGCTTCGAATAATAGGGTCCTTGCCCAGAGGCTGCCCGTTGACGTAGGTCTCCTTGCAATACTGCACCAGCATTTCTAAATCTCGCCTGCCACTGTTAATAAGCCAGTGCCCGAAGCTCTTCTCGGTGGCAACAGCGAAGAGTGCTACTTGCCAGCCCCCATTCACCTCCCCCAGAACGTTCTCTTTGGGAACCCTGACATTATCATAGAAGACCTCACAAAAGGCATGGTGTCCGGTCATCTGCGGTATCTGGCGCATGGTGATCCCCGGAGTGCTGAGATCAACTATAAAGGTGGTAATACCCCTATGCTTGCGGACCTCGGGGTCGGTCCGGGCATATACCAAGACCCAATCAGCGTAGTGAGCGCCGGTCTGCCAGGTCTTCTGTCCGTTAAGAACAAAACAGTCCTCCTGCCCTGCTGCCCTCAACTGGAGATTGGCCAGGTCTGAGCCAGCATCCGGCTCGCTCATCCCCACCAACCACTGCACCTCTCCACGGGCAATGGGCGGAAGAAATCTCTTTTTCTGTTCCTCGGTGCCAAATTGCATGATGAAGTCTCCCGTCATCAGCGCAGCCGAGAGCGCCCAATATGGCGCTCCCCGGTAAATCAACTCCTGCTCCAGGATGAACTGCTTCATCATGGGAGCTTCATGGCCGCCGTACTGCTTCGGCCACTGCAGACCCAGCCAGCCCTTGGCAGCCAGCTTGCGCCGCATCTCAAGGTCGAACTGGTGAAGCTCCTCCACTGCCTGCTCGCTATGTCCATCAGGGTCCACGCCAAGCCAATCGTCTGGGAGCGACTCAGCGAGGAAGTCCTGTACTTCCTTTCGAAAGGCCTCTTCCTCGTCAGTCAAGCGAAAGTCCATCACCCTCCTTCGCCCTGGGCGAGCTGGAGTTCAGGTCCTCAGGTTACGATCTTGTCCTTGAAACCCCAACTTCGCTTGGCGAAAAGCTCCTGCAACTTGGAACCCTCAGAGCAAAGCTCTGAGTCCCGATCCCCGGTAAAGCCAATCAGCCTCGTCAGCTTCTGTATCTGGACAACGGCTATCCCTCGATAGACGTATCTGTTACTTCTGTTTAGGTAACCCCAACCCGAATCTTCCGGCGATGTGATTCCTGGAAGTCTCGCTGGTACCGCCAGCCATACTGAAAGCCACCGAGCTTAGATACGCATGCCTGAACCTGCCCCCCAGTTTGACCCACTTGGAGTCCTCATTGAGCGGCCCATAGAGTCCCAGGACCTGCTGCCCTAGATTAGCCAGACGCTGACAAACAGCAGCACCATGTACCTTAATTTGGGAACTTCCCTTTACAGTAGATATCCCCTGGGTTGCCATCCAGTTCAGTTCGTGGCCCAGATTAAGGCCCACCTCAATCTCAATAGCCGACTCCGCCAGCCTGTTTCGAACCACGGGGTTCTTGGCCAGGGGTTGACCATCGACATAGGTCTCCCGGCAATACTCCACCAGTTGTTCCAGGTATCGTTTGGCGTTGTAAATGATGAACAGCCCATAGGTTCTCTCGCCGCCAAAGGCGTGCAGGAGTATTTGCCATCCCCCATTCTTCTCCCCCAGCAGGTTCTCTTTAGGAACCCTGACATTGTCAAAGAACACCTCGCAAAAGGCAGGAATGCCGGTCATTTGCTCTATCTGGCGCAGCGTAACTCCTGGGCTCTCCAGATCGACTATAAAAACGCTGATGCCCATATGCTTATTATCAGGATCAGTCCGGGCATAGACCATCTCGTACTTGGCATGATGGGCACCGCTGGACCAGATTTTCTGCCCATTGAGGACAAAGCAGTCCTCCTCTTCTGCTGCTCTCAACTGGACAGCGAAGGTATCTGAGCCGGCATTGGGCTCGCTCATCCCTATGGCCCACTTCACCTCACCACGGGTGATAGGGGGAATAAACCTCTTCTTTTGCTCCTCGGTTCCGAAGTTCAAGACCAGATCAGCCTGAACCGCTGCAAGATCTATCGCCGGTACCCCATGGTAGGCCAGCTCTGACAACAGGATCATCTCCTTCCACAATGGGGCTTCCTGGCCACCATACTCCTTGGGGAAGGTCAGACCTATCCAATTCTTTTCGCCCAGCTTCCGCCAAGTTGCCAATGCCAGCCGGTAAACGTCTTCTTTACTCTCCTCCTCAGGCCCAGGGTCCACCCCCATCCAGCCAGGCGGGACCGTTTCCTGGATGAAAGCTTGCACCTCCTTTCGGAAGGCTTCTTCCTCGTCAGTATAGCGAAAGTCCATTGTTCTCCTTTCGGCGCCACTGTGAGCTAGAGCCCCAATCCCTGGGCGACAATTTCACGATGGAAGTCGGCATCGCCAAAGTAAAGCTCCCCGGCCTTGGCCCTCCTGAAGTAGAGCTCCAGATCATGGTCCTTGGTAAACCCAATAGCACCGTGAATCTGATGCGCCTGCGCCGTTACCCTCCTGTATGCCTCGCTTATCCATCCTTTGATTACCGAAATCTCCTTGGTGCACGCTATCCCCTCACTCACCATCCACGCCGCTTTATGCAAGCTTACCCGCGAGCTATCTACGTCTATCGACATGTCAGCCAGATAATGCTGGATGATCTGAAAGCTCCCAATCGGCCGGTCAAACTGCACCCTCTCCTTGGCATAATCTATGGTCATCTCCATTACTTGCTGGGCTCCTCCCATCATCTCCGCTGCCTTGGCCAGCGCC
>Ga0209979_1000170_pt1 | contig 105003 bp, 107 predicted proteins | sample AnhtaG_FD_183114 | JGI IMG/M metagenome (GOLD analysis project Ga0209979, IMG submission 183114) | Deep subsurface microbial communities from Anholt, Denmark to uncover new lineages of life (NeLLi) - Anholt_01485 metaG (SPAdes) (version 2) | ecosystem: Environmental > Aquatic > Marine >... | reverse complement strand
AACCCTATCAGCCCGATTCTACCTTCGATGGGGACGAAGCTCCCATCTATGGAACTGACATGGCTAATGTAAAGGGGCAGGAGCACGCCAAGAGAGCCTTAGAAGTTGCGGCCAGTGGAGGGCACAAAGTCCTGTTGTTGTGGCCAAAAACCCTACCACTTCACTCTGCAAGTTTGTGTGGCCTAGAAGCGTGGCCGAAAAGTTGCTGTTTTGATGCGACTTGTGGTAAGCTCTGCTGTAGAGTCTGCAGGAGGTTTGAGCTATGCTCGGTAGGTGCTCCCCACAACGGGGGATGTTTGAGGCGGACAATTTGTACATTGATTACGTAGGTCGGGACACGTCTTACGGGTTCCTGGCCAGTCAGCGCGGGAAGCTTTTTCAGGACGAAGATTACGCTGAGCTCTATTGCCCGGACAACGGTCGGGCTAGTGTGCCACCGAGCAAGTTGAGCATAGCCTTGCTCTTGCAGGCTCATGATGGTGTTTCGAATCAGGAAGCGAAGGAGCGGGCCGATTATGACCTTCGTTGGAAGGTAGCGCTGGGCATTGGGGTAGACGAGCGACCTTTTGCCAAGAGCACCCTGCAACTCTTCCGTGCGCAGCTGATTCTGCACGAGAAGATGCGGGCTGTTTTTCTGCGAAGTCTGGAATATGCTCGCGAGATGGGCTATTTGAAGAAGCGAAGGAAGATGAAAGTAGCCCTGGACACGACGAATATCCTGGGGCGGGGGGCGGTGAAGGACACCTACAACCTGTTGGCGGATGGCATCAAGAAGCTGATCCAGGGTCTGGTGCAGCTCGAGGGGACGGAGCCTGAAGCATGGGCAGTGGCGGGAATGAGGACCACGTAGGCGCTTACAGCCGGCACAGGCGGCGGGGCCCAGGCCGCAAGGACTGCGGCCAGCAGGAAACATGCCGTTAGTTTGCGCAAGATTTTGCACCTCCATATATGTTGATCTAAGTCGCCGGATTTGCGGAAGGAGAAATCTTCTCCGGGAGAAAAATTTTCTCCGGGAGAAAATTCAAGCACGCAGGAGCCCAGCACAGCTCCTCTTACCCAGGCCAGGCAGGCCAGAAGGACCACAGAGGCCAGCCCGGTTGTGGTGAGGTTCTCTTTCACCTGGACGGGCCTAACATCGTTAGCCAGCACAATTGTGCCGTCGGCACAATTTCTTCGCCCTTAGCCGCAGCCGAGCCCGCCCGGCGCCCCGTCTATAAGACGCGGTGAGACTCTATTGAGTTCCGCCAGGCTGCCCCTTGAGAGCGCGGAGGGCACAGAGTGCACCAGCCAGGCCCCGAGTCAGGGCCCCCGGCTCTGCTGCCGAATGCCGCCAGCCCCACGACGAGTGCGTCGCGGGTCAGCCTGGACCCTGTGGCTGCTTGCAGTCTGTGTCTCTTAGTGGACGGTTTCTGGTGGCTCTCAATGATGTGGTTGAGCAATTCCAGCACAGGCTGGAGCGCCTCCGGGACAGCCGTATCCACCGTCCGCACCGTATGACCCCTACATGCTATCACGTATTCGAAGAGATCACTTCCCCGACGCGGAGGCAGGTACTGTCCATGCAGTTTGGAAAACTCCGCGTTGTCGAGGAAGGTCTCAAGCTCATTCATCGTATCCCGGTCGAGGACGAACTGGTACTGCTGCGCGCTGCGGGTCAGTGTCGCTTGCCCGTTCTCCTGGATCACCAGGTGGTCATCGACACCAGCGAAGCCGCCGCTACGGCGATACTCCACGAGCATTTCCGGCGCTCTTGTTCCGGTGCGCCCGACCAGCCACCCAGGCACAACCAGGACGACGGTGATGAAGACTAAACGTCTCATAAAGCCACTCCTTTCGTGGCCAACGACTTCGTTTGTCCGTTGGAGCTCTCTCGCTCCCTCTGTCACGTCGCCCGCCGGGATCTACCTCTAAGACGCCAGGCACGCGGTCGGGGTTCCCAACGAGCTGCTCCCGTTCAGCCTTAGGCAGCTGCGAATCGTTCCAAAATCTCTCTCCTGATCCACCACTTGTTCTCGATCTTTATGCCTCGAAGCTCCCCCTGCTGCAGGAGCTTGCGCACCGTCATGGGGTGAACTCGCAATCTCCGGGCAGCCTCTGTCACACCCACGTAGTCCTGGGAGAGGACCTCCGCCCGCCTATCGGTAAGTAGTCCCTTATCAGCCAGATAGGGCCAGCTCTTTCTGCGCAAGGGGCAGCCGAGAGTCGCGCAGCCGAAGGTGGAAAGCCCACTCAGTGAAAAGATCTCCACCAGATAGGGGCAGCGCAGGTCCCGGCACCTGCGGAACCACCTTCTGCGGTATGGGCCAGCCTTCCTGTGCTGGCGACAGTACCGGGAAAGGGGATGCCCCGCGACGAACCACGACTCCTTTTCGTCCCCCCTTCCCTCCACGAACTGGCCCAGGCACTCCAGGCATTGCCTGGGCCTGGAGTTGATGCGCCGGAGGGGGAAGGTTCCCCGCGCGGGCTCGTAGATGAGCGCCGGTGCCCACGGAGGCTTCGGCTGAGGGTTTGCTTCCTGGAGGGAGCGCAACCTGCGCAGGAACTCCTCGGAGGGCTGGCGGAGCTGGGTATGATAGTATCCCTCGTAGAGCTTGGCCAGCCTGCCGCCGCTGGAGTAACCGAGCACCTTCTCCAGGTCTCTGTGGGTGTATCGCAGCTGCTCTCGGAAGTTCTTGAGCTGCTCTTGGAAGGCTCCTATTTCCTGTTCAGACCAGCGTCTCACTGGTGGCCGGCCGCTCTTGCCCGGCTTCCATTTAGGCATCTCGAAAACCGCCTGGAAAAATTTGTCGAAAAGTCCTGGACATTCGGAAGATTGAATTTTGGCCCTATTTTTTCCTATTTGTTACGCGCCGTCCGCCCCTGTTCTTGCTTTTCCATATCCTAATATGGCTTCCCAGGCAGAGGCGCTCTCAGCGCGAGTTTGCCAAAATTGCCGCTCTCGGCACTAGCTGCGGCAATGCCCAGCAGGAATACTTCTCCCAGCTTGGCTGACACCTGGTCGGCGTGTGAGGGGACTCGAAATTAGGGACTAGGCAAGCCGTATCAGAGCCAAGTTCAGCCTTCCGGAGCTGGCTATGAATGAGCCGAAGGAGAGAGGCTGGGTCTCACAAAATGCCCTCAGGAAGCTCCCCGTTTGAACGCGTAGGGGACTTGCGCAGATTCTGTGATTCCTTGCTGGCGCGACAGGTAAGGCTTAGCAGCCCGCCTTCTGTCCTGCAGTGTCACGGCCTGGTTCCTTTTGGGTCGTGAAGTCTCCCAACAGCAGCCGATCGCATATGGTCGCAGTCAGGTCGTCCATGCTCGCCCTGACTCCCGATTGGGTCATTCCTTGCCCATAGCTCTCCTCGGACTTTTTGCCGTGCGTTTTTACGATTTAAGAACCCGCTTCCCCATCACACCGCACCATCCGGGAGCCTGGTTCCTGCCCCCCACCGACCAGGAACCTGACTCCTTTTTCATCCCTATCCCTGGGAACCATGGTTCCCAGGTTTACGACAGGCGGGAACCTGGTCCTCCTCCCATACCGACCGGGAACCTCACCCCTTTTTCACCCCGGTGGCTGGGAACCGTGGTGCCCAGAGGGCTGAGGCAAGGGCCAGGGCCCCTGGATGGCAACCTATTCCTCCAGGTTGGCAGATGCTTCGGCCTCTCGGACAGCGCGCACCAGCTTTTCCAGTTCCCTCTTCTTTCAGTCTAACGCAACATTGAAAACTTCGAGCCCACTAGCCCCAGAAATCGACCTGTTTGACCAAAGAGCTCCGCAGGAAATCGCTTTCCCCAACCCGGAGGTCTGCCAGGAAATCGCTTTCCTGGACCGAGAAGTTTAGGAAATCGCTTTCCTAAGCCCCCAAGCCCTCAGGAAATCGCTTTCCTGGGGGATAGTCACGAGGGGGTTTGTCTTGTCGGTCATTGGCGATCTTCCGTCGTTCCCGTTCTCTGGGTCGCTCGTATCAAATCGCTCAAGGCCAGGATGGCCTCGCAGATGTCTCGGTACCTCTCCTCTCTGACAAGCCCCCCTGCAAATTCCCGCAGCTCTGGCGGGCTCATATCCTTCACCCGGCGAGCAAGGGGGAGGAAACGGCGCCCGAAGGTGGCGACAAACGGTTTCTCTGTCGTGCCTTCGGTAAGCTGCCTGGCTGCTCTTTTGGTTTGGCGGGCCGAGAGCCCTTCGGCGACCACTTTCCTCGTGAGCTCGAGCTGGCGGGTCGGGTCGTCGAGGCCTATAACAGGAATCAGTGTTGCCACGGGGATAGATGCCGCCTCGGCCAGCTCGAGGGCCTCATGGGGAAGATTGAGGATGGAAAGGTAATCCCTCACCATGCGGCCAGTGATGGACTTGCCCACAATCCCCATCCATTCGCCCACGATGTCGTCCAGCTCGTTGCTGTCGGGAATACGCTCCCCCAAGCCCCACTTTACCAGCCTGCTTGCGAACTCCTCTGGAACTTCTCCCAGCTTTTCCGTGATGAGGCCCTCAGGTTCTTCGGGGGCCCGAAGCGCCCCCTGGAAGAGGTTGCGGAGGCCCTCCTTCACCCTGGCGAGCGCCCTTGCCTGGGCAACCGCTGGAAGGCGGAGCCTGGCCAGGTTTTCCGCCTGCTGCCGGGTGAGCACGCCCATCTCGCCCGGCGGGGCGCCCTCGATCAGGCAGGGGATAGTGCGAGCTTCCTCATATCCCTGAAGCGCCAGAAGGTTGTATGCCCACCAACGGCACTCCCCCTCCCCTATCCTGTAGCTTCTCCCGGTCGGGCTTGAGGGGTCAGCGAGCTCGTAGACGTTGATCGGGTGGCGGAGTCCAACCTCTCCCAGGGCGATGGAGCTGGCAAGCCTTTCGATGTGGGACAGGATTAGGGAGGCCACGAGATCCCCCTCCTCCCTCCTGCGCATGAGAGCGGTGAGGGCTTCCTGCGCATCGAGCTTGCCAGCCCTCGTACTCTCGTGGAGATCGGGAGGGAGTACACGTCTTGGCTGGGAGAAGTCGGGTCTGATCCGATCCAGGGCTATTCTTCTGAGGACCCTTCCCCCCTCGACCTCGATCCCCGTATCGAGCGTGGGAACGACAAAGCGCTCCTCAGCCGGCTCTATCTCGCTGGGAAGGGGTAGGCGACGCCTTTTTCTCCTATCCATTTTTCCCTCCAATGGGAGTTCTTGCATGCAAGAACCAACTCAGTTACCTCCCTTCATCCTGGCCTCGACCTCGTCGGCCAGCTGGCGATAGATGTCCGCCAGCGATGATTTCTTTCCGGTGGGGTCGTAGAACACGTAGGGCAGGCCCTCATCGAGCGCCTCCTTGGCCTTGATGGATATGGGGACCACCGTCTCCATAACGAGGTCGCCGTATCCTTCCGGAGGAGGAGTCCTGAGCGCACGAAGGATCTCTCTTTCTAGAACGGTGTACGGTTTGACGTTGTTCACCAAAAGCCCCAGCACTGCCAGCCGCGGGTTGAGGACTTGCCTTACTTGCCGCGCCAGGGTCAGCGTATCGGCCGCGGCCTCCAGCCCGAAGATGGATGTGTCGATGGGGAAGAGGGCCCACTCGCAGGCCACCAGGGCATTGGTGGATATGTATCCCAGGCCCGGAGGACAGTCGACCAGGCAGTAGTCGAAGCTTTGACCTCTCAACCTGCCGAATGAGCGGCGCAGAAGGAACTCTCTTCCCACGATCTCGTCCAGCCCCTTATCGATGACCGCCAGGCCCCTGTCCGCCGGGACGATGAGGAGCCTTCGTTCGAACCCCTCCAGTTCCTGCGGCAGCTCCTGGAATCCCTTCCCCTGGTTGGCGAAAACCTGCGAGAGGCCGGTGCCACCGGCCGAGATCCTGAGGCACCTGGTGAGGCTGGCCTGGGGGTCGAGGTCGACGAGTAAAACCCGCCGTCCCCTTTCCACCCAAACCCCGGCCAGGTTGAGGGCCGTGGTGGTCTTGCCACACCCACCTTTTCTTCCCACAAGGGCAATGGTGAACATGCTCACCTCTCTGTTCGGGCGTGCGCGCTATTGTTTCGCGCCCAAATCCTCTTGAGGGATTGGAGCGCCTCCTCAGCCGCCCTTTGGAGTTCATGACAGAGGGAAAGGAACTCCTCCGCCGACAGGTGTGAGACCGTTTCCGGGCAGGCCACGGCGTTGCTGAGGTGTGATGCCACGGTGTGCATGTCCTTCAACAGCGAGCGCGAGGCCGTTTCCGGGCAGGCGGCGACGGCTCTGAGGTGCGACGTCACGCTGCCCACCTCCTCCAGGATTGCCTTGGCGCGGCAGTGGCAGTGGTTATCTGGCCCCCTTTTCTCTCCCACCCGTTTGTCAGGCATCACGGGCCTCCGTCGTTTGCGCAATTGGCTTGCTCTTGCTGCTGTTTTTTCCAATACTGGACTGCCTCCCCGAGGGCCAGCTGAAGCTCCTTATGGGCCTGCCAGAATGCCTCGGTGGGAAACTCTTGGCCACCGCCAATAGTAGCCCTGAGATGTGAGGCCAGGGCATGCATCTCGTCCAGGATTGTCCCCTCGGGGGGACGGCGCTCCCTGTCCAGCACTTCCACCAAAGCCTCCTTTATTGGTCTTCCCTCAAGCACCAGCTCGACCAGCCTCTGGACAGCACGGCAGGGGTATGTCCAGGGCCGGCCAGGTTTGCTTTTTTGAGCCTGCACGTGGATAATGCCTCGCACCAGAGCAAGCTCTATGGTCTCGTCGCGAAGTTTCAGGATGGGGAACAACTGTGTCAGGGTGAGCTCCTGGGCTTCTTCCTGCACTGCCGGGGGGAGGGAAAGAAGCCTCACGAGCTGGTTGCAGTATCTCTGGCTGATCCCCAGTTTTTCACAGAGGTAGATTCTTGCTGCCCTGTATCTCTGCCTCTCCGTGAGGGCACCGCTGGCTTTTTTTACTCCCAGCTTTTCCCGGATGAGACCCTCTGTAATGGAAGCAGCGAGGTGTTCGAGCAAGGCCGCCAGCTGGCGCGCCTGGGCCAGCCCCGGAAGCCCTGAGCGGGTGCGGGCGAACTGCGCGATCCTGCTGGCCAGGTCTGCCAGCAGCGCCTCAGCAGCGGGCGCAGCGGCGGCTGCCGCTGCACTGGGGAGGGCCGCTTCGATGGGAAGGGGCTTCTGCACGGGACCGGGCTCGGTGGGTCGGCCAGCCAGCACCAGGGCCGTCTTCCGCCCGGCGGCCACCATGGCCAGACACACCAGCTCGTTTTCGAGCACCACCCAGCGGGCATCCCGCTGCTCCACGGGCACGAGCGGGAAGGGCTCCGCCTGCTGGCTCGCTTTGAGTTGCTCCAGGTGCCCCATCGCGTCTCTTGCCGCCTGGTCCGCCTGGCTCGAGAGGCGTCCCAGAGCAAGGTAGATGTTCACCAGGTCATCCTGGCCACGAAGGGCTTCCCAGACGCTGTCGGGAAGGGGAGATTCCGGTCGGGGGACGCAGTGGAGAGAGGCCAGCTCCAGCTCCTCAGGCCCCGGCCGTGGAGCTCCTGGCGCGGTGGGAATCGGAGCCGCCGCTTCCCCTGCCCCCGGAGGGGGCTGCGCCGGGGACGGTGTCCTGGCTGCAGGAGGGGCCTGTGCTGGCTGGCCTCCAAGCCAGACAGGGATGAAGCGCTCCCCTGCCAGGTACCAGGCCAGGCAGTTGCGAAAGCCGCCCGTGAGGATGGGCTGATACTCGACCATGGTGTAGGCGCCGCCGCACCCCGGTTCCCAGAGCCAGTGCCTGTTCTGTGCGAACTCCTGGGCCCTGGCCTTTAGCTCATCCAGCTGGCGAACGGCCATCTCATCGCCCTCTTCGGCCAGTTCCTTCAGGGCGCGGGCGATGCCCTCGATGGTATTTTCCTGCCGGCTGACGAGTTCGGCGAAGCTTCCCGGGGGCAATATGGGCGGGTCGGGCTGCGCCTCGACGAAGAGCTCGCCGGCCATAATGCGATCTTGCATTGTCTTGGCCACATCTTGCTCCGACAAGAAGATTCTTGTTCAGGACCACAGGTGCCAGCCGTTACACGCTGGTCACCGTCGGTCTCAGGACTTTGGTCCGAGGTATTTGCGAAACAGGACGTAAAAGATGACACTGGCTGCAGCGGTGCATATAGGAACGTAGTACAGATCCGACAGAGATACCAGAATCCTTTCCCATTCGGATGTCTCTGGTATCCAAAGGAAACGCTTGCTGAGACAGATGGCGTCAAAAAGCCATATTATCATCCCTACCACAAATACCCCTGATGTCCCTTAACAATTAAGCTAACTTGTGGTATAATTGTGAACCGAGAGTAGTGAAAGGAGGTTCACAATGGGCCGCAAGAAACAGATTGATACCAGCATGTACTTCTGCCCCTATCCCGACTGCTCCAATCATGGCAAGGTGGGGCCGGATAATCAAATCATCGGTGCGGGCTGCTACGGCAAGCACCAGACCCAACTCCTGAAGTGCAAAGTCTGCAACAGGACTTTCTCGGAACGGCGAGGCACTCCGTTATTCAATCTGAAGGCCAGCGAGGGGACATTCTATGATGTCATCGCCTGTCTGGCTGAAGGCAACGGGATTCGGGCCACAGCGCGGATCAAGAAGGTAGACAAGGACACTGTAGCCACTTGGCTAGACAAGGCTTCTCAGCACGTGGAAGCTGTTTCCCGCTATCTGATGGTCAACCTGCACTTCGAAGAAGCGCAGTTGGACGAGTTCTGGAACTTTGTTAAAAAAAGGAAGCCCACTGTACAGCCCTGGAGAAGCTCCAGACCGAGTATGGCGACCACTGGGTATGGATAAGCTTCGACCCGGTGCACAAGATCATTCCAGCCTTCGTCACTGGAGAGATTAGCCAAGAAAAGGCGAACCAGTTGATCGAACGGACCAAGGAAGTCAACGATGGTTCCCTACACGTCTTCTTCAGCGACCAACGGCCCCAGTATCGGGAAGCGATCCTGAAATCCTTCGGCCAATGGGTGCAACCAGAGCGCAAAGGCACACGAGGACCCTTCCCCAAGCCGCGGCTGGAGCCCCCTGCGGACCTGCTCTATGCCCAGGTGGTCAAGCACCGGCGCAAGGGCCGCGTGGTGAAAGTCACCGAGAAGGTGATCTTCGGCACTCAGGAGGCACTGCAGGCGTATCTGGAGCAGTCGTCGATTAGCAAGCGCATTAACACGGCTTTTGTGGAGCGACAGAACAACACCATGCGGCAGCACAATCGGCGCTTCACTCGCAAGACACTGGGCTTCTCCAAGGATGACTACTGGCTGAAGCGGCAAGTGCACCTGTCTGTTAGCTACTGCCACTTCTGCCTGCCGCACGGCGGGTTGCGCGAGGAGATATTCCCTCCGATCCCTACCAAGGGCAGTGGCTCTCCCAAGAAGTGGCAGCAGGTGACCCCAGTGATGTCAGCGGGAGTGACGGACCATGTATGGACCCTGCAGGAGTTGCTGACCTACCGACTGCCACCAGACGCTCATGTTGGCATATCGTGCGCCAAGCCGCGCCCTACAGAAGGAGGCCCTGAGCAGGCTGCTCTAACAAGAGCACTGCCAGCAGTGACAATTATATCAACTGTTAAGGGACATTAGGCAAATACCACAACGCTGATAATGATTGGCAAATGGATGTTTTCGCGTTTCATTTCATCCCTCCTCGCTCCGAGAAAGGGGCGAAGACTCATGGGGGGATCGTTCCTGCGTTGCCCTTTCTCAGAGCCAATATCTCCCGGCCCGCTTCCTTCGTCTTTCCCGCGCCAGCCAGCAGGCCTCGTCCCAGGGGTGATCGCGCCAGATGGGCCAGCAGTTGCGGTTTTTCAGCGCCAATCTGGTGGCCCGCTGCCTTCGTCTTTCCCGCGCCAGCCCGGAGGCCTGTTTCCAGGGGTGATCGCGCCAGATGGGCCAGCTTCCCCAGCCCGTCCCTTCGGGCTGAGCCCTCAGGGCGAAGGCTTGGCCAAGGCCTCCCTCTCGGCAACTACGCCGCGCCTATCCAGGTCTCCGCCCTTCAGCCAGCGGAGGCACTCCCTGAACAGAGCCCCTCTGTACCGGGTGAGCATCTCGTAGGTGGCCGGGATGGAGAGGGCCAGGAGTTTCTCCAATAGCACCCCCTCTGCCAGGGATTGCAGGGGCTCCCCGATGCGGGCTGGCCTCCAGTCGAAGCCCTGCTTTGAGAGCCAGCCCCTCACCCGCCGGAGCACGTAGCCGGTGCAGACCTCGACAGGGTGCTCTTTCGTCACGGCCAGCTCCTGGAAGAGACCTTTGGTAACCTCCACGCCCTCTGCCAGGTAGAGCTGGCGGGTGAAGGCGTCCCGTTGGAAGAACTCCACAGGGATCTCCCCCCAGGCAAACGCGCCGGTGTCCGTCCTGTAGGCGCCGATCAGGGTGCCAAACAGGAGGCAGCCCCAGCCGGCGTCGTCGATCTGTACACGCATACTTTTCTCCAGGTATACGAACAGTGTCAACTCGTTCGCACAATCGCCCCGGAGCCGCGGGTCCCGTTCTTTGTTGTCTGTGATCTCGCTTCCATGTGGTTGTCTACACAACCACATAGAAGCCTAGAAGCCCCTGTTGACCAACCTCACCCACTCGAAGACAGGAGGAAGTGGGTGGAACAGGTCGTAGAGCGAGACGAAAGCGACCAGGACCAGCAGGACGATCAGCCCGACCCGGTTGAGCCTTTCCAGGGTCCTGGGCGCCAGCCTCCTTTTGCAGAGTCTGTCCAGCACGATGAGCACCATCCTCCCTCCGTCCAGGGCAGGGAAGGGCAAGAGATTGGTGACCGCCACGCTGGCGGAGAGCACGGCAGCTAATCTCACCAGCGGAAACATCCACCTGGCGGAGAGACTGGCCTGGGTGGCCTCTCCCACCAGCCTGGCCACCCCCACCGGCCCAACGGGCCTGACCAGATCGGCCAGCATCGGCCGGAAGAGGAACAAGAGCGGCGCGAGCAGCACCAGCACCATCACGGCCAGGACGTCCTGCGCAGCCAGGGAGAAGGCTTTCCCAGGCGGCGAACTCCTGACGGTGAACGCTATGGGCTGAGAGACCACTGTGACGCCCAGATGGAGCCGGCTGGAGGGGTCTGGCTGCGGGGTCACCTCCACCAGCTGTTTGGTGCCGTCTCGCTCAAGAACCAGGGTGATCCTCGGAGGTGGCCCCTCAGGGGAGGCCCTGTGCGCTGCGATCGTGGCCCGGCGGAGATCCTCGGGCTTCTCGAGCCTCTCTTCGTTGGCCTCAAGGAGCAGGTCTCCCGGGCGGAGGCTGGCGGCCTCGGCAGGGCTGGCCTCATGGACGTGGACCACTTGCAGCGCGTGGGCACTGGCGTGGGGCCATCCTCCCCAGTAGCAGAGGAAGGAGAGGGCGATGGCCACAGCCACGTTCATGAGAGGGCCGGCGGCGATGACGGCCAGTTGCCTGGGCATGGGCGCTGCCCTGAACCCTCCGGGCACCGCGGGGTCGTCCTCTCCAGTGAGCTTAACGAAGCCTCCCAACGGCAAGGCGTTCAGAGTATAGAGGGTGCCGCGGCACCTGGCCAGCACGCACAGTCGGGGTGGGTAGCCGATCCCGAACTCCTCCACCTGTACGCCCAGGGCGCGCGCCGTGGCGGCGTGGCCCAGTTCGTGGGCCAGTACGAGCAGGTTGAGCGTGACGACGAAGCTCACGACGGATATGACAGGCATGGTATCCTCCTTTGGCTGACGTGTTCTTTTTTGCTGAAGGCTCCTGGTGTGCTATGCCGGCTCGGCTGTAGACCAGGTGGTGCGGTTCCTCATTCCGGCCACAGCGCGGATGGGGGCACGACCTGACGTTTGCCCCCCGGCGGGGTCCACCACAATTCCAACGCCTTGGCGCCGCCGCGCTGGAAGTAGTCTACTTGAATGGGGTGGCGCCCGTCCGTCAAGTAGACGCTTGTCTCTACCAGGTTGGCGGTGTCTGGTTCCAGGCTTTCGCCAGCGACGCGACCGTCGAGCCATAGCCGGGCCCCATCGTCGGCTTCGACGGTGAAGGAATAGGTGCCATCGGACGGTGCGTCAATGCTTCCCGTCCACCGCGCGCTGAAGGGGCCCGGCCAGGGCTCTGCCCCTACCCAGGCGAAAAGGAGTACCGGGTTAACTTGCTCAAATAGCGGCTGCCCCTGCCATGCTCCCCCCTGGAAGTAACGGCCCAGCAAGCCGTTCGGCGGCGGCGAGATGGCGAACAGGGCCTCTGGGGGAACTGGCGCTTCTGGGCCTCCCGGCGGCGTCCAGAGGAGGCGAGCCACCTCGCAGCCCGGGCTTAGCGGTGCTTCCTGCACAACCCGCAAGGCGTGCAGCCCCTTGGGCAAGAACCGTCCCTCCGGACTTGGCGGCTTTCCGTTTAACTCGACCCGCAGCTGCCCCTCGGTGCGGAGCACGTAGACGCCGCTTGCGGGGATGCGCAGGCTGCCCGTCCATTCGACGTGCTCCGGCAGCGCAGCCGTCGGGAGGTCGGCAGGCCAGAGGAAGTCCAGTGCGGCGTCGCGGCGGAGGAGTGGCTGCTCACTTCCACCGGCGAAGTAGTGTCCCATGAGCCCGTGCAGTGAGGTAATTTCATCGCCCGACACCGTGACCCTGACGTAGAGCGGCTGGCCGTGCGGCCCCTGTACGATCTCTGGTTTGGCGCCGGGATAGTAACGGGTGAAAAGCTTTAACAGGTCAGCGTAGTGCACGTCAAGGAGGAAGAGCGCGTCGGTGCCCGAAAGGTCTGGCAGGGGCAGGTCGTCTGAGGGCGAAATCCACCGATACGGCGGATTCTGGAGGCCGCCCCCACTCCGGTCGAGGGGCTGGTAGGTCAAGAATTGCACTACCGAGTAATTGTAAAGCCGGTCTGGAAGGTAGATGGTTTGATGGGGCTGTTTGCGAGTTATTTCCCGGGCCACTGCTATCTCCTCAGGCAAAAACGCTTCCCATACGCGCACATCGTTAGCCTGCCGGTGGAAGTAGGTATCGAAGTTGAGCCAGCCGCACCAGCCCAGCAGCGCTGTGGCCAGCACCACGGGCACGGCGCGCCAGATGCGGTTCCCCAGTGGCGAGGCGAATACAACCGCGCCGCGAACGAGCGCATGGCCGGCGAGGATGGCGATGGCTGGCATGACTCCGATAGTGCGATGCGCCTGGGGGGCCTGGTGCCAGAACGTGAGTATGCCAGCCTGCAACTGAACCAGGAACCAAATGACGAGCAGGCCATAGCGGTGATCCCTCCAGCGCCGGAGGCTATAACCCAGGCCCATCAGGAAAAGCGCACCTGTCACTGCGTCGAGCATGGGTGTGCCCGGCAGGTTGTGGCGCGGGTTCTCGTCGCCGGCGACGTGGAACATCTCGAGATGTAGCCTGACGTTGTCCCACACAGGTTTCCAGCTCCCCGCCTGGCGGACATCGTTGAGGATGAAGATCTCGCGGCTGCGGTTAAAGAACGTGAAGGGATCCCGGACGTAGTGGCTGGCTAGCGGGGCAAAGGCCATGGCGTAGACCAGGCAGAAGAGGGCGAGGCCCCTCGCACGCCGCAGGAAGCCCGCCGGGCCAGGCTCCACCCCGGAGGCCTCAGGCTCGGAGAGTCCTGCTCGGAGAGGGCTTCCGCTCCGGAGGGAGGCCCCGGGCCGGAGGCCTCGCTCGACGAGGGCGCGGTAGAGAACGTAGGCAGCAACGGATGCAACCACCAGCCGCGAAGCGAGGTAGGTATACATCCCGAGGCCCAGGAGCAGGCCCCCCAGGGCATAGTCCCCGAGATGCTGACGGCGAGAGCCCCTGAGCAGGAAATAGGTCGCTCCAATTTGAAAGAGCGGTGGCGCGAGCTCGTTACAGCCCCAGCGGCTCATGTTCACGTGCCAACGGTTGATGGCCAGGAGGAAGGTGGCGGTCAGCGCCGTGGGGATGCCGAACATCTCCCGGGCCAGAGGGTAGAGAGCCAAGACCGTCAGCAGGGCCGGCATCACGGATGCCGCCTTTAGGGCCGCGAGGTTGACACCGAGGGTCTTGAAGAGTGGCAGTAAGTAGTAGGCGTACATTGTGGGGGTCTCGTACCAGCCGGTGCCGAAGGGCGAGTCGGGGCGACCCTCCAGGATATGCAAGGCATCGAGGGCAATGTTGGTCTCGTCCACGAAAATGCCGGGTGGCATGAGGCCGAGCTGGTACAGGCGCATGAAAAAGGCAAGCAGGATCAAAGCCGCGAGAAGCAAGGCTTCACCCCAGGGAGGGATCGCAGCGCCCAAAGCGGCTCTCGAGGCTTCTGGGGCTGGGTCTGTGGTGGGGTGAAAGCTGCCCCACAGCCACCCTGCAGCGACGATGGCCGACAGGCTTCCGATCCAAAGCCAGGCGATGTAGGGGGCGTAGCCAGTGTTCCACAGTTGGTCGAGGACGAGAACGTTGGCCGCGATGCCGGCCAGCGCGAGCCTCCTGGCTGTCTTGTGCCGTTGCTTGCCGGTGGGGCGAGGAACCGCTGTCCGGCCTGTAGTGCCTTCCCCCTCGCCTTGCACGAAGGCGTAGACGGCCAGGGCCACGCTCCCGGCGTATAATATCCAGCCGGGGGCACGCCCGGACGGTCGCGCCAGGGCCAGCTGTGCGAAGACAGCCAGCACGGCGGCGAAGATGAGGGCCAGCCAAGGGGGCATTATGTATCTCCTGAGCGTCGAGAGCGCGCGGCGGTCGCCGTGCCTATAACCGTTGCCAGCTGGCGGTGTGCTTGCTGCTCTGTTGTTGACGCGATTGAGCAATTGCATTATCGGAATTCTGTTCCATGTAACCTGCCCAAATCTACACGGGTTCTTTCCCGCAAGCCTTATCGCGGCTTACCGAGTTTCGCTCTCCGGTTGACCGACCTTACACGCCGGAACCCGTCCACCTCCGCTGACGGATTGGTGCGGCTACCTTGTGTTGCAGGAATGCCCAATGGTGCCGGGACCAATATAGCCAAAGCGAGTCGTGCGAAGGGATTCCCTGGCACACGATACCTCGGGAGGTATCGACGACCCCGCCGAGACGTTCTGCACCAGAAGGGGCTGAGGCGTCTCAGGCCTTATCGCGTCCGCCTGGCTCTCTCCAGCCAGGGTGGATTCTGGTCCCACGAGTAGCGCACCACGTAGATCGCATTCGGCCCGCCGGCGATCACCGATGTTCCTCCATCGGGGAGGCCCGAGCGGACCAGGCTCCACCCACTATCCACGAGCTCGTAAACAGCCAGCTCATCTCCTGCTCGAACGGTGGCCAGAACGAGGCTCCGATTGGCCAGCACTTTGATGGTTATCCCCCCTGGAGGCTGATGCTCGAATTGGTGCCACGTTTTTCCTCCGTCACTGGACTGCCACACGCTGCCTGCGGCCAGGAGCAGCCCGTGGCTGGCGGTACGAGCGATTTTCCATTTGGCGCTCAGGGGGTACAAGTCTACCGCTTCCCAGTTTTGCCAGTGGTCCTGGGTGCGCCACAACTCCTCTGGGTAGAATGAGCCCCTTCTTACCTGGAGGAGAGCCTCCTCCCCGCTCAGGGTGGTGACGTAGTTGAACTTTCCATGGAAGCCAAGGGAGGTGTCGTCCAGCACCAGATTCCACCAGTCGCCGCCGCTCGTGGTGCGGTACACGTGGCGGTGCCCGTCCACGGGGGAGGTGATGAGGTAGATAGCGCCACTCCGGTGGCGGTAGTTGGGGGAGAAGCTAAGGTCGCGGATATAGGAAATACTGAAGCCGCCATCGGTGCGCATCCACGTCCTGCCCCCATCGGTGGACCGCACGCAAGTCGTCCCGCTGGCGAAGATGGTGTGATCATCCTGGAAGGACGGTGAGAACCAGGAATAGTGGGGGCAGACGTGTTCGCTTTCAAACCACCCTATTATCTCCCACGTCTGGCCCCCGTCCTCCGACCGGTATACGTAGGTGGGCCCTGTCGATGGGTCTTCCTCCCGCATGACGACGAAGGCGAGGTCATCCCAGGCGTCGAAGGCGTGATCCCACCAGCCTGGAGGCAGGTCGAGAGTTGTCCATTCCCAGGCCGGTGCAGGCGTGGGCGTGAGGGTTGGTGTTGGAGTGGCCGTGGGAGTTGCCGTAGCGGTCGGCGTGGCGGTGGCAGTAGGCGTGGGCGTGCCGGTGGGAGTTGTCATAGCGGTAGGCGTCGACGTGGCCGTGGCAGTAGCCGTGTTGGTAGGCGTGGGAGTTGGGGCCTGGACCAGGTAGTTCTTGGCCACCAGGGGGAGGAAGACGCGGAAGACACTCAGCAACGGGGTAGAGGTGGGAGTCGGTGTCGGCGTGGGCGTGGCGGTGTCTGTGGCAACAGGGGTGGTTGTCATGGTAAATGTGGGAGTTGGAGTTGCCGTCCCGGTCGAGGTTGAGGTAGGCGTGGGTGTGGGATCTTCGTGCCCCAGGGAGCGATAAGCGTCGACCAGGCCATGCCCGAAGTCGGTGTCCGGTCCGGGAGCGCCCAGGTCTTCTGCTGTCTCCAGCAGCCTGTCACGAACGGTCTGATTGGTGTCTCCAGCGCCCCAGGCGAGCGCAGCCACACCTGCCACGTGAGGCGAGGCGGCGGAGGTTCCACCGGCCACCACGTATTCACCGCCGGGCCAGGGCCCGGGAATCAACACGCCGGGCGCCGATAGGCTCACCCAGGGGCCATAGTTAGAGAAGGTGGCCCGCTCATCGCTCTGGTCGGTGGCCACTACAGCAAGCACCTCGGGGTAGGCCCCCGGGTAGGTCGGGGCGCTGGTCCCTTCGTTCCCGGCTGCGCCCACCAGCAGGCAGCCGTGCTCCCAGGCCGACTCCACCGCTGCGTCCAGGAGGATGGACGGCTGATCCCCGGAGAGGCTCATGTTGAGGATCTCCGCCCCGGCCGCGCTGGCCCAGACGAGCCCCCACATGAGCTGGAAGTAGTTCCCCACTCCCTCGTCGTTGAGCACCTTGATGGGCAGAATCGTGGCCCCCCAGGAGAGGCCGGCTATACCCTGGCCGTTGTTGGCGTTGGCGGCGATGATCCCGGCCACGTAAGTGCCGTGGCCGTTGTCGTCGGAGGGGTCGTCGTCTCCGTTGACGAAGTCGTAACCCTGGGGGCCTATCCTCCCGGTGAGCTCCGGGTGGGAGAAGTCGATGCCGGTATCCAGCACAGCCACCAGGACGTCCTCGCCGGTGGTGACCTCCCAGGTGGCGGGGGCAGCGATGCGGCGTGTGTTCCACTGCTGGTCCCACATGGGGTCGTCGGGTGTGACGTCCGCTGCGTAGACCAGGTAGTTGAGCTCGGCCCATTCGACCGCCGGGTGGGCGCGGCAGACTGCCAGGGCGCGCTCTACGTCCCCCGGCACCTGCAAGAGGCATATCCCCAGCTGGGGGATGCTGTCCACTATAACCCCTCCCAGCTCTCGGTTCAGGCCGTCGATGCTCCGGGCGTTCAGGCCGCGGGCGGGCATCAGCACGATCTGGTGAGGCACGTGGGCGGGCAGAACCTCCTGACCCGGCCCCCCCGACGCTTCCAGTCCCAGGAGAGGCCCTCCGTACCCGAACCCTGGCGGGGCGGCGGCTGGTAAGAGTGGGGCTGCCATCACGACCAGCAGGCACAAAACGAAGCAGCGTCTCAATCGTCTCATCTATTATTCCTCCTTTGCGCTCTCCTTTACAGGCTCCTCTACGGCGGGGCCGCGGCTCCCCGTCTCGCCGGGCAGACGAACATCCCTGGCGCGCAGCGCTTCTCTAAGCTCGTGGAGCGCTTTGGGGCCAAACCCTCTTATGGCCAATAGCTCCTCATCCCCCCGCAAGAGCTCTACCATCACGTCGAACACCGCGTGGTAGCCCGCGTGCGTGAGGGCGTTTCTGACCCTATAAGAGACTCCAAGCTCAGCGATGGTCATCTCAGCCATACCCTCCAGCATGCAGGCGTATGCTAAGTGGTAGGCCTGCGTGGCTACGAGTACGGACCAGTACAAATCGCGACAGCGCCTGAGGAGGGTCACCAACGCCCTTAAGGCTTCCTCGTGAGTTGCGGCGGAGATGTGGGCGGTGACGCTGGCGTGGTAGTTGTACTGGTCCACGTGGCAGGAAAAATCCCTGAGCGTAGGGCCCCCGCGGGCTTGAGATCGCTCCAGTGCGTCCAGGCAACCTCGAGTAGCGCTGCAAGACCCCTTGCGACCTTCGGAAAGAGGCTCTCGAAGGTGAGATAGCAATGCCCGCCGGCATCGCGGCTGGTGGCAAAGGACAGATAATCCGGCGTAATGGGCTGCGGCTGCCACTCCGGCTCCAGGGAAGCAGGCACTCCTTCTTCAGACCCAGAGAGACGAAGGAGTTCGTCGGCCAGAAGCCCGGCCATTCGCGGCAACACTCTCTGGAGCGCCTTTTCCAGCACGGGTTGAATCTCCTGTGCGCTGAGGTAGGCCCTGAGCGCCTGGCGCATGGCGGCGCTCCTTTTGCCCAGCGGCAGGGACTCAATGCATTCGATGAGGTCGTCGTCCGCGCCGGGTTTCAGTATTAGCCGAAGTCGCACGTAGTCATATTCCATGCGGTTACTCGAAAAGGATGGCCGAATTTTTTATTCGAGAGTCAGGTGAAGGGAGAAGTGATCGGACTGTATACTTTAAGAGACGGCGTGGGTGCAGATGGGGCTTGTTCACCTTCCAGCCCCAAATCGATAGCCTCGAATGGCTCCCAAAATAAGACCTGTAATTGTCAGGATCCCATACCAAATGAGAAGAGAATAAGGAGGATCGATGATCCATTTGATAGGTGGGAGGGAATCTATTGGTTCTCCACCAAGAAAAAGAAAAATAAAGAGCGGGATGAGAGTTACTTGGCTGATGAGGAAACCCCACCCTGCACCTGCTACCCCCCCAATTAGTGAATAAACGGCCTTTTTCATAAGGTTCCCCCTCGTTTCTATCGTCCTCATGTTTGTCTGAACTATACCCGCACCTCCTGTGATTCCTCCAGGTGCTGAGCGAGTATGTCCTCCAGTTGGAGCGTCGCCGAGCGGGCCACGATCCTGGGGGTTTCTCCTCGTCCTTCTCCTCCACGCTCGTGCGGCACGACCCAGGTCTCGCCAGGAAGGAGCTTGACCCCGTGTTCCGCTGCGAGGCGAGCGGCCTGGGGACGCGCCTCGCCTCTTATTCTGCGCACGTGCCCCACCACCTCGTGCTTGCGGGGAGGTCGCCGGGGGATGAACGCCCCCACGTCCACCTCCTCGCTGTGCCAATCCGTGCGGGGGAGATACCTCCTGTGCGCCGAGATCACCAGGGGCTGCTTCGCCAGCGCCCTGGCTCGCCTCGCTCGGCCCTTAGGCTTTTCACGCCGAGGCCCTTCGGGCCAAGCCCCTCGGGCTGAGCCCTTCGGGACGAAGCCTCAGGACGAGGCCTGGCAGGTGCCGGCGAAGCAGCCCCTGGTGATCTCGCCGCGTCCGAAGCAAGGTATCTCCCTCGGCGGCATGTCGGGGATTACGGCCAGCCAGGCGATCTTCTGGCCTGTGTTATTGGCAGTTTGAGCAGACGAACGTGCGCCAGGCATCGGTATGCCCTTGTAAGGACCAGGACAGCCAGCAGTGGAAAGAGAGTATGGAAACGACGTGGCGGCAGTCGTTGGCCTTCTCTGCTGACTGACCTTTCTTACCCTCCCGCTGCTTTTCGATAGACGACCAGCGTCTCGCGCTGCTGCCTGCGCCCGTAGCGTTTGGCCTGCTGAGCGGACGTGCCCCTGGCTCTCAGCGGCACGAGCTCTGCGACGCAAAGCCGGGTCCTTTCGCCCAGTTCGGCCAGCAGCCTGTCCACCGGGATGGTGACCCCTCTGTAGCTGGACGTGCCCACTACCAGGCAGAGAGCACCCCCTGGTCTGAGAGAGGCCGACATGCCCCTGAGCGCATGGAACACGTCGCTGAAGTAGCCGCGCAGCATGGCCACCACCTTGCCCTCGACCCCCCGCTCTTTCAGCTGCTCCAGCAGCTCTCTCAGCCGTCGCGGCTCCGCGTAGTCAGGAGCGGGCGGCAAAGGACGGGCCTCAGTGGTAGAACACAGCATCGAGCGTCTCAGCTGGGCCACGGCCTTCCCTCCACCCAATAGGATCGTCAGTTCCGGCTGATAGATCCTGGTGTAGTCGTAGCGGTTGGCATAGGGAGGGGAGGTGATAATGGCGTCGAACTGTGCTGCAAGACGCAACCGCCGCGCGTCGGCCAGCACCAGCAGGTCCTGCCGCATGGGCTGGATGACGTCCAGCGCTACCATGGCGTCGCGCCAGGCGAGATCGGCCACCACCTCGGCCATCTTCCTCTCCCAGGCTCCCAGCACGTCGTCCGAGAGGGTGGCCCTCTGGCGGGCGAACAGTTCCTGTCGTCTCTTTCGCCTGCCGCTGGAGGGGCGCTCGGGACGTATCTTCGAGAGGAAGGCCCCGTCCTTGAAGGCCAGATCGACCTGGTCCACGATGGCTACGAGCCCCAACAGAAGTGCGTCTCCCACAGCACCCAGGGCCAAGATACGCTTCCTCAGGTCCAGGAGTTGGGCGTAGACCGGGGGCGTGAAGAACCAGGGACAGCGCACCCCGGGCGGAAGGTCTGTGTTCAGCTTGCCCGGTGAAATACGGTACTCGACAGACGCAGGCCCCACGAAATGGTTTGTTTCACGGGGCGGGCCGCTGGCCGTGCGCAATACTTCCCCCACGCCCCGCGTGACCGCCTCGGGCGAGAAGGGAGTGAGCTTGACCCGGCTGGCGAAGATGGCCAGGGGCAGCAAGTCGCACCCCGCGACCCTGAGGCCCCGCTCGGCGGCCACCAGAAGCGCCGTCCCCGCCCCACAGAAGGGGTCCAACAGGAGGTGGCCCGGCCCCAGCGCAAGCTCGTCCAGGATGGCGTGCACGAGCTGAGGGGAGAAGCTCTCCTTGAACTGAAACCAACGGTGTACGGGCCCCGGGTCAGGAACGTGGGTGGGAAGCCCGCGCTTCAGGGCGATATAAGGTTCTGTTCTTTCCAGGCTGGCGTTGATCATGTTTCTGGTCTGCTGCCGCTCGACTGTCCCCCAAACTCCGGGCGCAGTTGCCGAGGCGCACGCGAGTGACGGTGAGCCTCGAGCACCCGGCGGTACTCCCCGAGGGGCCCTTGACACAGCCGGAGTTCGATCTCAAGCACCCCTTGCGTATTCAAGCTCGTTTCTTTAGCCAGGCATCTGACGAGCCAGGCCAATTTCATGCAGCGGCCGACATAACGGCACGCCTCGGTATTTCAGCCACTGCTCGAAGGTCCAGTACTTCCGCATGTATGGGTGACACGCCCAGCGCTGCAACTCCCTGTGGAGGCGGTCTGCCTCGCCGTAGATCATCACGAAGACCTGGTTGACGCCGAGGGAGGTGAGGATTCTGACCCTCGCAAGGTCTTGTGTCAGCGTGGTGTTGAAGTTGGTGAGGACGTAGAAGGAGAGCCTCGACGTAGGTATCGTTGCCCCGTTCAGTGTCCTTATTGCCCTCCGCACCTCCCGCTCGTCGGATGGCTGGTCGAAGGCAAAGCGCAGCCGCTTGAAGTGCAGCTTGGCCAACAGGCGGGCGTTCTCCTCAGTCAAGAGTCTGATATCCAGGCCTTGATTGAAGTCCACCATGAGGTTCTCCCTCTCCAGTGCTTCCAAGGTCTCCCGCCAATTGGGGCTGGCCAGCAGGTTGTTGTCCAGAAGGACTATCTTCCTGTGTCTCGGGTCCCAGAACTCGTAGATGGAGGCCCAGGGCTCGATGTCCCCTTCCTTCTCGGGCACGATGCACCAGGGGCAGCGGCGCGGGCAGCCCCGGGAGGTGAAGCCCAGGCTCCAGTTGATGCCGTAGAGCGAATAGTCGGGCTGGAGGCGCTCGACGTCCGGCGGCAGCACTGTCTCGAGATCCCAGCCGCTTCCGCCCGCCTCCACGTCGTGGAAGGGCAGGCTCTCCACGCGCCATCTGTTCTTCGGGAAGACGCAGGAAGCGTGAACCCGGTCGAAGGGGCCGAAGAGAGGGGCATTGAGCACCACCTCGTGTCCCCTGGCCCTGTGGTGAGCCGCAAGTTTCATGAGCGCCAGGTTGGGCCATTTGTTATCGGCGTCGAAAAGAAGCACTCTCGTGGGGTGCACTTCCGCTGCCTCCCAATCACCTGCCATGCCAGGCTTGAGGACCCTTTCTGCCAGCCCGTAGATCTATCTGTAGAAGTCTTCCCCACAGCTTCCTCGAGCCTACGAAGATTCCCCACAGCAGAAAGAGTAGCGCCGCTGCCAGCCCCCCACCGACTACGGCCCGCCCCAGCTGTGCCAAGGAGGGCGCAGAGGGGAGCGAGTACCGTGGTGCGGTACCCGTCTGCGCGGTCGGTGTAGGGGACGCAGCAGGCGGGACCGTGGGCGCCTTTACAACCACCGCGACGGTGGGTGAACGCCCCGGTGAGGCCGTCTCTGTGAGACTGGCGGTGGGCGGGGGCGTGGCTGTGGGGGTCGCTGTGGATGTGGGCGTACCGTTGGCAATGACAAGCCCGCGGACAAAGCACTCCAGGTAGTTGCCGCTGCGGACCACCGTCCTCAGCCTGAGCTGCCAGCCGCCCCTTCCGAAGGCGCTGGTATCCCACAGGGCCAGCCTGCCCTCCACCACTTGCTGCTCCCTCACTGCAAGGACTGCCCAACCGTCGCTACCCTCTGGGGCTACGGCCAACTCGTACTTCCAAAACTGCGGATGGGTCGTTGCGCCCACCACCTCCACCATACCGGAGAGAATGCTCCCATCTCGCGGCGACATGATCACGCACGCTTCACCCTGGGCGGCGGTGCCGGCGCAGAGTGCTGCAGAAGCCAAACCAATAAGGGTGGCCAGAGTGAGTATCCTGTATCCGTGTGGCATCTTTTTTCTCTGGGCATATCGTTGCTAACCTAATGATATGGACTCGTCGCTCTGGGCTGGAGGCCACACGCGCTCAGACCCTATCGAAGAAGCAGGGGCGTATCTCTACGAGCTGCTCGATGGACCAGGTGGCCGAAAAGAGGTCGGCCTGTCCCTGGGAGAGAGCCAGTCGCAGCTTTACGAGCTCTTCGCCGAGGCCCTTGTCCACGATGAGGAAACGCCACAGTCTGGGGTGGGACCTGCGCAGGCGGCTCAAGTGGCTGTCCGCGTAGGCCCAGTCCATCAGGCACGGCCAGCAGCCCACCCGGTCGTGCCCCATCTCGTAGAGGGGGTTGTGGGGGAGGGCGTGGCGCTCGTGGTAGCCCCACACGTCCTCCTCGAGCCAGATCGACAGCGGATGGACGGTCCACAGCTTTCTGCGCTCCTGGTAGTAGAAGTCCCCGAAGTCGACCCAAAGGAAGCGTCGCCGCTTGCTCTCCCCGGCCAGGCTGCCCAACAGGGTGCAGTCGATGCCCAGCTCTTTATACAGCATCTCGGCGGGCTTCCTCTTGCAGTAGTAACAACAGTTGTCGGAAGTGCGTATCGAGGCGGCCCGCTTCCTTATGCCCTCCTTCCCCTTTCCGCCGATCGGCCAGCCGTATTTCTCCACGCACTCCCAGAAGGTTCCTGGAGGCGGCCTGGTGACGTGCAGGTTCAAGTTCCATGCCTCTGCCAGGCGCTCTACAAACTTCCTCGTCTCGGGGAACTCCACTCCGGTGTCGTTGAACGTGACGTCGATCTCGGGTTCAAACTGCAGCGCCAGGTGCAAGAGCACGGTGCTGTCCTTGCCTCCCGACCAGCAGACGATGGGATGCCGGGCAACGAGGAGCGCCGCCTCCACGAGCCGCCCGGCGTATCGGATTTTGGACTCCAGACTCAGGCCCTGGTACCGTCGGAGCCGTGGCAGTCATCTCTGAGTTCTGTCCCTTTCAGGGGAATGCGCCGTCATACTTCCTCCCGGACCATCTGGGTTGTCCTGCATCACTAGTTAAGGTTGCTCATGAGCCTCTTCCCTCAGATACCCCATAGCCTCCGCCAGCTGCGCCCCCTCCCCCTCCACCTCGACGTCGGGGGCGATCCCCGTGTCGAAGCTTTCCCCGCTGGCAGTGAGCCAGATGGACTCCGTCACGTGCAGGCAGCTCCCGTCGGAGAGGTCGTAGGCCCGCTGCACCATCCTCTTTCCGGAGGTGGGCTCCCCGATGAGGATGGCTCGCCCGTTCTCCTTCAGGGCCGCGGCCAGGATCTCGGCTGCGCTCATGGTGTTTCTCCCCACCAGTACCACCAGGCGGACGTCGGTGGTGACGTCTCTGGGGGCGGCGTGGTAGGCAATAGGCCCTCCCTCTCGCTTCTCCTCGTAGCACACGAGTGCTCTCTCCAGGAAGCAGCCCGCGGTCTCGACGGCGGCCGAAAGCAGCCCTCCTGGGCTCTCCCTGAGGTCGAGGATGAGCCCGCCCACCCCTTGGAGAGCCCTCATCGCTTGCTCCAGCTCATCAGGGGTTTGCTCGGTGAAGGTAGAGACTGCGATAAGTCCCAATTCGTCGTGAAGGCGCATCCACAGGACGGAAGGCTCTTCGAGCTGGCCCCTGGCGAGCTCGACTGCGTGTTCCGTGCCGTCGGGGCGGCGGCAGGTGACGGCGACTGTCGTTCCCTCCTCGCCTCGGAGGAGGTCCCTGACCTGGCCCGTGGACATCTCCGCGTTAAGCGACTGGCCCTCCACCTTGACCAGGATCTCTCCCTCCTTGACGTCAGCCTGGGCCGCGGCGGAGCCCGCGATAGGCTTTACCACGAACGACTCCCCCTCTTTGATCACCCACAGCCCCACCGTGCCGTATCGTATGCTCCTTCCGGCCAGCACCCCCCTCTCGGCGGCCCTCTGCGGGGGTGGAAGGTGTCTGGTGTAGGGATCGAGCTCGCCGCACATCCCCTGGATGGCTCCGTAGAGGAGCTTCTGGCGCTCTGGCAGCTCGGTGTAATAGTGCTCCTCCAGGATGGCCAGGGCCTCCTGCACCAACCGGAGGTCGACCTCGTGGGCCGGTGTGATTGTCACCTGCACATCGGCCGCTCGCTCCAGGACGTTTCGCATCGGCAGGTACAGGCACAGCACTGATACCAGGGTCACCGCGGACAGGACTAAGACCAGAATGACTACGACTTCCTGCCACATACCTTCCCATGAGCTTTTTGGTGGCATTTTTCCTCCCAAGAGAAAATGCTAGGGTGCATCCGATCCAGGCAGCACCTGGTATATGGCGTATCTGCCCACCTGGAAGCGCTTTCTCAGGTAGCCGGCCTCCGAGGGGCAAAAGTCTCCCCAATTCCTCTCCTGCGGGCCGTAGAAGAGGTATCTGATGTTGTACCTGGTGAGGAAGCGGTGCCGCCACTGATCAGCGGTCTCCTGGGCGAAGAAGGCGTCGAACTGGCGGCGTTTCTCCTCCAGGTTGATGGTTTCGCACCAGTGGACCCAGAAGACGCGGTGTCCCACGGCTGCCGGTATGAAGGCTCCCGTGCGCGGGCCGGCCAGGACGGTATCCTCCGGGGAAGAGTTCGACTCCAGCCAGGCCAGGGCCTCGAGTTCGTCTCGTGGGTGGAAGATGGGCTCGGGCCTGGCCAGGCACATCCTGGTGTGCAGGGCTACGAAGCTGACGTTGGAGAGGACGGCGATGCAGAGTACAACGTGGCTCGCGACCTCGGCCCTTCTCCCTTCTTGCCCGAAGAGCCTATCCATGCCCAGTGCGGCCAGCGCGCCCAGGGGGACCAGGACCCCCTGGGCGAAGCGCCTCTGGGGAAGGCGCGGCAGGTAGAGAAGGAAGCTCACGGTAAGGGGCCAGACTGCGAGGAGCAGGCTCTCCCGGCTGAGCCACCGGACTCCAATGATGGCCAGGGGTAGGATCACCCCAAGGCCCGCCAGCCAGGCGGCGGGCGGAGGCGAGGGAGTAAGGTTCTGCTCCTGCCAACTTCTCACGACCTGGTTAGTGGCCATGAGCCAGAGGTAGTAGCTGCCAGCGGGAAGGGATGCAGCTCCGAGCGCCAGCAAAGCTGCGCAGTCCCGGCGCGGCACTCTCCTCGCCAGCGCGGCGAGGACCACACACAGCGCCGCGCCTGTCACAATGGCGACGACGGAGCAGATAGGCTGGACGATGGAGAGGAGGATGCTCAGGCCCGCCATCCCCGCCAGGCAGCGCCCTCTTGCTTCCAGGCGGCATCGGTGCCACAGGACGAAGATGGCCAGCACGATGGCCACCGCCAGGCTCCCGTGGGGAAAGAGGCTCATGGTGGGGAAGGTGTACAGGTCACTGAGGACGAAGTCCATGGGGCATTCCTTCCTTCCCCGTAGAAACAGCAGGGCCAGCCAACCGAAACCGCTTCCCGCCGAGGCCAGGATGTAGGCGTGGAGGCGGGTCCTGGCGTGGGATACGAAGGTGGCGATGAACCAGTATATGGCTGCCAGCAAACAGCCAGCAGCAGCGAGCCTGGCCAGGTGGTACGCCGTGAGCATGGAAACCCCCAGCGCCTTTGCGATCCTCCCCAGAGCCAGGTAGAAGAGGTAGAGGTATGCCCCTGGGTGTTGCTCCGGCGTGTGGAGGATGTGGAACTCTGGCGAGCCCCTGGCCCCCAGGTGCATGGTGGCCAGATACCCGTGGACGTCGTCCAGGTGGGTCAGTAGGAGCCCTCCGAAGCGCAGGTCGGATGAAGAGCTCACGTAGCCAGCGGCGTAGGGCACGAAGGAGGCCAGGAGGCATGAGGCGGCTACGAGGATCGCGTGCAGGTGTCCTCCTCCGCGCGTTTCCAGCCCTGGGCTGCGGCCACAGTGTGTCACTGGGACGGCGGGCCTTCTAACCATCTTTTGCCTCCTCCATCTCCAGGGCGGCCAGGACGTGCTTGCAGCGAACAGAAAACCGCTGGCTGTTAGGCTTTCGGAAATCAGGGCAGGTGCAGGTCCCCTCTTCGAGGTCGACCAGGTAGGGCGTCGGCTGTGCCTGCACCTGGTATAGTGCGTCGCCCATTTTGCTCAGGCGGGGGAGCACCCCTGCTGTGCGGGCGCGCCTTTTGCTCTCCTGATAGTCGACGTAGGCCTGTACGGAGAGCCGATCCGCCGCCTCGTTTCTCTCCCTGGGCACCCATCTAAAGCGAACCGAGAGACGCCTGACCAGCCCCCTGGCGCGGCGGTGGACGGGCTCAATTCTCGGGCTCCTGACCTTCCAGCCTCCCTGCATCTGTCTTACGAGGAGCATGCTGTCGCTGTGGATGGTAACCTTCCCCCCGGGGCCCTTCTGGAGAAGATACTCCATGGCCGAAATCGCCGCGCTGTATTCGGCGACGTTGTTGGTCATCCCGCCGCCGGTGCCTACCACCCCCTTGCCCTCGTGTACCAGCTTGCCGTCTCGGTATATGAGGAAGCCGAAGGTGGCCACGCCTCCAGGGTCATACGGCTCGCAGAGGCCGTCGCAAAAGACGGTGATTCTACCGCTCATGGTAGCTCTCCCCGCGCGAACAGGGTGCGCGATCGTGCGAAGTCCCTGCGCCCCGGGGGGACGGCGGCCGCCGCCTGGGCGGCCTGTCTCAGGAGTGCCTCCAGGCGCACCCGATCGACGGGAGTGATGGAGACGTCTATAGTATTATGGTACTGCCCGGTCTCATCGAACAGGTGAACCCTAAGGTAACTCTGTCGAGCCAGCTCGCGCAGGAGTTTCAGGTCCTCAATCAGGGCCGGGTTCAACAGGGCCGCGGCGACCTGCCGCTCGGAGGGATGGCCTTCCACCAGGATGATGGCTGCCACGGGCCCGGTGCGATAGCGCGAAAGCTTCGGCCGGATATGGAGCCGTTTCAGGCTAAGGGTTGCGACGTGAGCAGCGGGCAGCCAGGCGCAAAGCTCCACGGCGCCGTCGGTTCTCACTAAACTGCCGAGGGTGTCCGCCGCACGTCTCTCTCCTGTGGGCGGCGATCCGAATTTCACGTCGTTCCCCCTGTTACCTGGGCTGGTTGTTTGGCAGCGTCCTCGAGCCACAACTCAAAGAAGAACTCCGGCAGCAGCGCCGGCGCGGCCAGCTGCCTGTGCACCGCGAGGAGCCTGGCCAGGAGCCGATGCCGGTGTTCCGTCTGGAAGCCAGGGATGGGAGCGAAAGTGCAGGGCATGACGGCGGCGACGAGCGGATCTTCGGGGGCAACCTGCATCATGTCCAGGGTGACACAGGGTGCTCGCGGGCTTTCGATGACGCAACGCGCCTGTGGGTAAGTGAACACCACGGCTCCCCTGACCCGCAGGGCCTGTGGGCACGACTCCTCCAGCTCCCACAGGGCTCCCTTGATAGAGTCTTCCAGGCGGCGGGCGGAGTTCAGCCACTGCCCATCGGGGCTTCCGGCGGGTATCTGCTCCAGCTTATCTCCCTCTCGTTTGTAGTGCACCCAGCTTTCCCCTTTGCACACCACGTTGCCTGCCCAGTACTTGCTTTCGTAGGTCCACACCCCGGTTGGCCCCACCACCAGGGCGTCGACGTCCGAGTCGGGGACGAGCACAAGGCCTCCCAGGAAGTAGTAGTCGTCCGAGAGGTACCAGGAGAGCGTTTTGGCCAGCAGCATCTCTCCCTGGACTCCGGCAGCCTGCTCCTCGGTCTGGATGGTCACCGCCGCTGAGAGGAGCTTCCTCCTCCAGGCCTGATCGAGGGGGGTGGCGGCGTAGGCGGTGATTTGCGTCTCCAGGGGCACCTCCTTGAGTACAGGTAGCATTTATCGCGCCTCCTTGACCGAATCTCTACTTCATCCTGCGCCGGTCTTCAGGAATACCACAGCCAAGTTATCCTTATAGACCTTATCCCAACTAGCGCTTTGCTCTAGCAGCGTGGCCAGGGCACAATCGGGCTCGATGACGACACGCCGTATGCCGTGTTGCTGGAATACCTGGTAGGGAGCAACTCTTCCCTTGTAGACGTCTACGTATAGCTTGAAGAACTCGTCTCCGTAGAGGTCGGCCCGCCCGTCTATGAAGACCTTCTCCCCCTGCCAGATGAGGAAGCCTCCCCAGGAGTACCTGTTGAAGAGGTTGCCGGCAAGTTCAGCCTGACGCATGAACTGCAGGGCCTGAACGGGGTAGCGTTCCATCTGCGCAGCCCGGTTCTGGCGGGTGACCATATAGATCTTGTAGGCGGAGCCCCCTACAAGCACCGCAATGGCCACGACTGACACGCAAACTGCAAGCCGCGGGGGACAGGGCGCCGATAACATGCTGCAGTGTCGAGTCTTGAAAATGCCATGCCATGGTTTGATGTTCGACATCTGCTGAGCAAGGACGGGTGCGCTGACGACGGCCAAGAGCGGCACGTGGCGAACGGAGTTCAGGGCAGCGTAGATCGTCCCCAACAGCAGGATCAGCGAGGTGGCGGAGGGCCCCCTTCTGGAGAGGGCCAGGGAAAGGATAAGGGCGAGAAGCAGCATGGCCAGTGGCTGGAAGGCCAGCTTGTGGAAGTCGGGGCTGAACCATTCCACGATGTATTCCCTCATGGCCCCGCTGGCCAGGGTCTGGAAGGGATAGATCAGCAGCTTTATGCCGTAGGGATTGGCCAGTGTGGCCAGGATCATGCCAAGGGCGCTCATCATTAGCTGCCTTGCCCTTTTTCTCTTGCTTACCCTGTCGTTTCCCCGCAAGCTGTCGATGGCGTTTCCCAGCACCTGTGCTCCCACGATGGCCATACCGGTGGCGAAGCCTCCGTGCAGGTTGGCCCACAGGCCTGCCAGCGGCACCAGGGTCCACACGGGCCATCTCCTCTCCAGGATTAAGAGGCTGAGGCTGCTCATGAGCAGGCTCACCATCTGGGGGCGCACTCCCCAGCTGGGCATGGAGGCCAGAGCAGCCAGCAGGGTGGCGAAGGCCGCCACGTAGGGCGAGGTGCGGCACCTCGCGGCGGTCAGAGCGAAACTCGCCGCCACCAGCGCTCCGCCGCCGACGATGAGGGCCGCCTGCCCCAACCCGCTGTAGAGGCCGTACACGACCACCTCCGTGAGCCACTCATGGCACGTCCACTCCTTCCCAGCCATGGTGAAAGCGAAGGGGTCTTGGTGCGGTACCCGCTTCGTCTGCCAGATGAGCTTGCCGTTGGACAGGTGCCAGAAGAGATCGGGGTCGGTCAGAGGCCCCAGGGCAAGGATGAAGATGACGCCTATGGTTAAGGGTAGTATCAGTTTTCTTGGTTGGCACCACTTTTGAGTGCCCACGCGTCTCTCCTTGTACAATCTAAGGTTGCAGCACCCCCAATCGGATCGAATACCCTCCAAGCCGTTCAGTGCTCGTAGCCCGGGTGTCACATCGGTGAAGCTCAGCCGCCAAGCGGGTTATGAACGGCATTCCTCAGCCTCACTCAAGGCATCAAAATACTCAACTCGCATTCCACAATCAGCGCACCACAGTGCCTCTCCGTCGCGCGTCGTGTCATCATTACCTAGCGGAGAGCCACAGTAGGGGCAACGCCGGCCAGCCTGGTCAGGTGCACTGGTAGTTAGGCCGCGCCGCACCGATGCAAGAATATCGTCTCCAAAACTCTTGATTGGTTGCTTCAATGCCTCTGTACTCGTACATAGATAGCCTATTTGCTGTAATGCTTTGCGCATTTCGTGATAGCCAAATTGATCCATCGTCTTTCTTACTCCTGCGCGGCCTAGCTAAGAGATCTCTCGAAACGCCAGAAGCAGCTCGCTCTGATAGCACCCCTTTTCCCTCTGTCTTATTGGGCTACCAGGAAAGCTTTGAACAGAAAGTCACGCCTTCTCGTCTTTGTAAGCGCCATCCTGGGCTGGTCCCTCTGGAGGCAATAGCTCCCCAAAGGCGGCATCCAGGAGCGACCTTTTGAAGCGCCACGTGCGGCCCACCTTGATGGCTCCCGGGATTTTCCTCTGCTTAGCCAGCTTGTAGACCGTCATCACATTCAACCGGAGATACTCAGCCACCTCCTGGGCGGTCATGACGTCGTTCCCTGCAGCGTTCGTGGGTTGGCTTGCCGCTACCCGTCGCCGGTTTTCAACCCTGCGACGAGGGTCGGAACTGTCCGTCTCCTGCTCTACAGCTACCAACTCTGAAGTTCTCCTTTCAGCTCCTGCCCCCAACGCGTCCATTGCCGCCTGCCAGCCAGGCCCAGGAGCCCCGCGAAGAGCAGAAGGAGGCCCATAGCGCTCGTGATGGCCCACCCTTCGGGCCGAGCCCCTCGGGCTGAGGCTCGGGACGAAGCCTCAGGACGAGGCCTGGGCAGGAGGACTATCCCTGCCAGATAGAAACTGGCGGTCACCAGAGCGAGAACTGCCAGCTTAATCATGGGAGAAAACGTCTCCCATCTGTGGGCGATGAACATGGCCGCTCGGACGCAGGTCAGGAAGGCTCCCAGGAGGAGCAGGACCCTGATCACCAGGGTGCTGGTGAGCCAGTGGCGCCTGGTTTGGACCTTCTCCGCTGTGGCGCTGTGGGCACGCGCCAGGCCGCGGTAGACTGCCATAGCCAGGACCACGGCGCCCATTAGAAAGAGTATGGCGTAGAGTACAATCGTCACTTTCGATTTCTCCTTTCGACTAGCTATCCTCTGGGGAGGCTCTGACGTACGCTCTGATCCTTAGGCCGGCCACGAACTGACCGTTAATGCCCTCTGCCAGGGCGTGGAGATACAGTGGATCCCCTGGCTCAACCCTTCGGACGCAGGTGACGTGAGTGACCCCGTTTTGCCTGTCCTCTCTGTAACCTGTACGCAGCCCGAGGGGCTGGCCGGCAAGCTCGTCTAACAGTGCGCTCAGCTCAATAGCAAAGGTTTGCGACCATCGCATGGCATGGTCGGCTTTCATCACCGGCCTGCCCGCCCGGTCGATGGTAACGGTGACTACGGGATCCCCTGCGAAAAATGCAACTACCAGGTCTTTGCCGATGTCCTGTCTCCCTGTCGTTGGTGTCTGAGCGCGTTGGTGTGCGCATTGGTCTGGGAGTTCAGTCAGATTCCGGCATGGCGTAGAAATCGTTCCCCCCGTAGTGTCCTCCGGATTTGTCGTGAAGCTCAATCGTATCCGCTCCCGACCATACGTAGCCTGACGGGAGGCGTGCCTTGAGTTTGAAACTGGCTACTGTGAACCTGTCTGAGCTGAACCCCAGGCTGTAGCCCCCATCTCCGCCCGACGTTGCGCTTCCCACGGACTGCCAGCCTTGATCGTAGACGTAGAGGGTGATCCCTGCCCCGCCCAGGCCCGCTCCGCTGGATACGTCGTAAACCTTACCCGAGAAGCTCCAGGTGACCAGAGCGGGGGTTGGCGTATCCGTGGGTGTGGGCGTCGGGGTATCGGTAGGTACTGGCGTGACAGTCGGGGTGGCAGTTGGCGTGTCGGTTGGCGTGGGTGCAGCAGTTGGTGTGTCGGTTGGCATCGGTGCAGCAGTTGGCGTGTCAGTTGGTGCTGGCCCCGGCCCGGGGGGGCGCAGAGTGGGCGTCTGGGTCGGCGTTTGCGTGCCGGTTGGTGTGGCCGTGGCCGCAGGGCTGCTGGTCGGGGTGAGGGTGAGTGCCCCCGCCGGTATCAGGAGCACCTGCCCAGGGTAGATGAGGGCCGGGTCCTGGATGTCGTTGAGGGCCACGACGTCCTCCACAGTGATGCCGAACCTGGAGGCTACGTGCCAGAGGGTGTCGCCCGCCTGCACCGTATAGGTGATCACGCCGGGCACCCTCTCAGGCGTTGCCGTGGGGGTCATGGTCGGTGAAGGTACGGCCCAGCCTGTGGGCTGAGCCTCAGGCCGAAGCCTGGACAGGACCAGTTGGGCGGGCTTCCCCCTCACGTTATAGGTCACGTCTCCCTCCTCCGCGGGTGCGGTGGCCCACTGGCGCACCAGGACGGCGGCCAGCCGCCCCTTTCCGGCCAGGGCAGAGAGGGCTGCCGAGAGGGCAGCCGCCTGTTCCTGCGGGTCGGCCTGCCCCTCCAGGGTCTCGTTCCAGGGCTGTGCGGCAGCTCCGTCCACGCTCCTGTAGCCGATGGTGACCAGGAGCGGCCTCTCCCATTCGGTGGAGATGCCCTGGACGGTCTGCCAGGCTTCTTCCCAGGATGCCGCCAGCTCTTCAGCCGTGGGATGGGGCGTACGGGCGAGGGCGTAGTAGGCGTCTACCCCCACGTAGTCGACAGCATCCCACCACTTCACTCCCACTTCCTCCCCCGCGTGGGCGGCGAAGTAGGTGAGGGATCCCTTAAAGCTCTCCCGGGCCAGGGCAGCCACGTCCTTCCAGTCGTCTTCCCTCCAGGTGGTGCCGGAGAGGCGCGCGCCTACGGCCAATACCTGGCAGTCGCTCTCTTGGGCGAGGCGCGCGTAGCGGGCGACGAGGTCGGCGTAAGAGGCAAACCACGTCGCCCATCCTTCCTCGTCATCTGCGAAGTAGATGGCTCCCGTGGGCGCTCCCGGGTCGACCGCAAGGCGCAGCAGGACGGAGAGCCCCAGCAAGCGCGCGGCGCGGATGGCCCCACGCAGTTCGTCCTCCGGTGGCTCACACGACGCCAGGTCTACGCTTGCCTGGGCGCCGGGCTGGGCGGCGGTGACGGTGAAGGCCGCCCAGCTCGCTCCCGCCTCGGCCAGCTCCCGCAGGGCCTCCTGCCCCTGCGCCTCGTCCAGCGGGGCCTCTGCAGCAGGAACGAGATAGGCTCCCCAGGGGACGCCTGGTGGAACCGCGGGGGTGGGCTGAAGGACGGGCGTGGCTCCCGGAGTCTCAGTTGGTGTGACCGGCGCAGGCGTTTGGGTCGCCTCGGCGGTTGGCGTCGAGGGTTCACCCCGAAGGGTGGCCGTGGCCGGCGCGATGGGCACTGGCTCCCGGGAGCCCCTTCCGCTGAGGACGAAGAGCGCCCAGAAGGCGATCCCTGCCAGCGCCAAGAGCGCTATGGCTGCGTCGATGAGGTACCTCTTGGGGATTCTTCTGGTGAGTTTTTTCCAGTCTAGCATGACAACCTCCGATGGAGCAGGTAGCGCTCTCTCAGTAGTTGATTCCCCTGTAGCTGGAGACCACCGAGGCGCCGTACTTGGTGTGGTTGACGATAGCCGCTATGGGCTGCTCGTGGTAGGGGTTACTCGCTACAGCTGAGCCGAAGGACCCATCGGGGACGTAGGCGAACTCGGGCAGATAGAAGAGGCCGGAGAAGCCGGGCTCCACGTCGAACGCCCATCTTTCCCAGCTGTCCACGCCGTTGACGTGGTCCAGCGTGAGTTTGATGCTGATGGGCTCCTCTCCCAGGTTCATCACCAGTATGCCGCTCGTCCAGCCGCTCCCGTCGTTGGGGCTGTAGTGCTTGAACCACAGCGGCAGGCTGATACGGGACGAGGCGCTGTCTTTGGGAAGAGCGTTGTATCCACTGGCCATGTCACTTACGTATTTGGTGTGGCTGACCACGGCTGCCACAGGCTCGGTGGAGGAGATGACGGCACTTCCGAAGGAGCCGTCGGGTACGTAGTCGAGATCGGGCATGTAGAAGTTCACGAAGCTACTGGGCTCCACGCTTTTGGTTACGTTCCAGCTCCCCGAGCCGTTGGTACGATTGAAGGTCACCGTGACGTAGGCCGTCTCCCCTGCCATGTTCTGCACCTGGATCCCCGTCGTCCAGCCGCTCCCGTCGTTGGGGTTGTAGTTCTTGAACACCAACGGAGCGATCAGCTCCCTCACTCCGTCTGTCCAGCCGGGCGTGGAGAACATGACGTGCGCCGAGCCGGCGGTCATGGTCCCCTCGGTCTCGCCGATGCCCTCGGCGAGGCTATCATTGTCGTCTTCCGAGCGTGCAGCGCCTGTCCAGTCCAGTTTGATGTGGTTGGCCACCACCGCCAGCTTCTGCGTCGAGCTGATGACCACCGAGCCGAGCCAGGGAGCTCCCAGGACGTCGTACCTTTCCTGGTTCATCTCGAACCACGAGACGCCGGCGGCGGAGATGCTGGTGGTGGTGGTGAACATGGGTGTCGAGCCCCCCTCGGAGTAGAACTCTACCGTCGCCTCGGCGCGGGAAGTGTCCGCGTTCTGCACGGCGAAGGTGGTATACCAGTTGCTGTGTCCCCTGTAGACCAGGGGCAGGTACACCTGGGTGGCCACGTATGGAGCGTCGTAGCTGTCGGCGATCCCGTCGGGGTAGTTGGTCTGGTTGGCGATGGCCGAGATGGGTTGATCGGCCTGGACGATGGCCGAGTAGCATCCGTCCGGCAGGGAGCTATCGGGTGCGGCTGGCTGGTAGAAGGTAGCCGCCTTCCCGGGTTCCGGAGTGGCGTATTCCATATGTGCACCGATGCCCCAGGGTTTGAAGTAGGTGACGGTGACGTGGGCGGGGTCCTCGCCCAGGTTCTGCACGTGGAAGCCAGTCTGCCAGCCCTCGTAGTTCTTCATGATAAAGGGCAGGTAGAGGGTCGAGGGCAGGGTAGTGGTGGGTGTCGAGGTGGCGGTGGGTGTCGGCGTACCCGGGGTAGTGGTGGCTGTGGGCGTGTTGGTCGGGGTAGCCGTTGGCGTCGACGCGGAGTCCTGGCCCAGGCAGTTCAGCCCCACGAAGTTGAGCTGCTGGCCGGGGGCGTCGATGAGCGGAGGCTGGATACCCTCGGTGCCGGGGTCAGTGTCGTAGTAGCGGGCGGCGTAGCCTTCGGCCTCCGCTTTGAGGTTGTAGTATCCATCCGGCATCCCCTCAGGGGCGAAGATAGCATAGAGGCCGTCGGAGTCGGATAGGCGAGAGAACTCTGTTCCTTCCAGAGACACCGTGGCTCCCTCCACGGGCTTGCCGGTATCGCAGTCCCAGACGTAGCCGCAGGCGATGGGACCCAGGAGGGCCACGTCATCTATCATCCACCCCCGAAAGGCGTTGTAGCGCTCGTCGACGGTGTGGAACTCGAAACGAAGCTGCAGGGCATTGTCCTGGCCGGGGTAGACGTAGGGGGTGAGGTCGAACTCGTACTCCCCCCACTCGGGTATTCCTCCCTTTCCGGACACGCTCGCGTATCCATAGGGGGCGTTGTCCCTTCCTCCCGGCGGGTCCTCGTCGGGGTTCAGGGTGTCCAGCTTCACCCAGCCTGCCTGGCTGTCCTCGTCGGTTACCATCTGCGTGACGAAGACCTGCCCCCGCGGCAGGGCCCGTGCCATGACGGAGCCCATGCCCTCGGCCTCCGTCTTGGCGGTTTTGACCCACACGTTCATCTGATCGTACTCCGATGGGAACACGGACTCTATCTCCCACCAGCCGGCCAAGGTGAGTTTCAGCCCCGGTGCGGCCAGTCCGGCGGTCACGGTGATGGGACCCGAGGTCACCGTTCCCGTGTAGACCCCTGCCGACGTACCTCCGTCCAGGCACTCCGAGCGCGAGAAGTCGAGGAAGGCGTCTTCGTCCAGGTAGGAAGCCACCTCGACCGTATCCGTGGCCACGTTCCCGAACCAGAGGGCAGCCTGGCCTTCGAAGGCCGGGGCGAGGTACGCTTTCCCCTCGGCGTCGAGCTCCCTGGGGTCGAGGGAGACCAGGTCCGGGTTGACGTCGTTGGGAGCCTCTCTGGGGCAGCCGGCTTCCACCGGCCCGTACAGCTGGTGTGTTCCCGTGATGACCTGCCAGGTGTTATCGGTGGAGTTTCCGGCCACCGTCCAGTCGAAAGCCCCCTCGAAGTCCTCCAGGAGGACGGTGCCGGTCACGATCCCCGGAGAGGCGACCGTCCCCCGGGTGGCGAGCAGGGCAAGGCCGAGGCCCAGAGCCATAGTCAGTGTCAGGTAGAGCTTTGCGTTTCGCATTTCCCCCCCTTTTTTTCAGAAGTTGAATCGACGGATACTGCCAAAAGTGTTCCTGGCGGTTCTCAGCCAGAGGCTGTTCAGCACTTTCTGGGTCTTCCGGGCGGCCGGGTGAGGCGGCGCCCGGAGCGCATCACTTGCTCGATTGCCTCGCGCGGGAAGCGCCAGCGGCCTTCGAGCTTGGCCCCGGGGAGGACGCCCCTGCGGGCCAGCTTCTGTACCGTCTGGACGCTCAGCCGGAGGTATTCGGCTACCTCCCTGGTAGTCATGATCTCGGGGCTAGCGCTTGCCATTTTCTTCCTCCCCAGGCTGTTCTTCCGGGGAAGCTGCGGGCGGCGCGATCTCCGTCAGCGGTCCTCCCACCGGGTCGAAGCAGTAGTAGGCCCCGTGCAGGCGGTGGTCGAACTCCACGTACTGGGGCCCCATGCGGTTCTTGCCCACGGAGAAGGTGACCAGGTCCGGGCCGGCCGGGTGGAGGAGCACCGCCACGTCCGGTTCGTACTTGATGCTCGGCCCGCCCCAGAGGTCCTGGACGCCGGGCCTTCCAGACCGGAGGTCCGGAGCGTCCAGGGCGGAGACGGCCACGATGGGCGCCTGATGGGCCTGGGCCAGATTCTTGAGCCCTTCGGTCACGATGGCGATCTTCCTCTCCTCCGGCAGGTCAACCCGCCCGAAGATGGGCATCTTCTGCAGGTAATCCACGAAGAGCACCACCTCCGGGTGCTCTGCTGTGAGCATCGTCAGGTAGGTATCCAGGACGTTCAGGGTGGTCTTCAGGGGATGCCCCCTGGCGATGAGCAGCCTCTCCCAGTAGGTGACCAGGCGGTCCCATCCCTGTCTGGCCCTGGGAAGCTCCCTGAGTATGCTGTACAGCCCCGAGACCGCTGCAGGGTTGCTCTCCACATTCCTCATGACCACCGTGCGGATGTTCTCCACGCACACGCCCTGGGGACAGGCCTCCCGCGGGTCGATGCTCTCCATGCAGAGCAGTCTGTGGTACAGGTAGTTCGGGCTGTGCTCGTAGCAGACCACGCAGGCGGTTACCTGGCGGCTTGCGGCGATGTTGCGGGCGGCCTGCAGGACGAAGATCGTCTTCCCCACCCCTTGCTGGCCGCCGACTAGCACCAGACCCTCGGCGTGCAGTCCTCCCCCCAGCACCTCGTCCAGGGGGTGGAAACCCGTGGGTACGGGCTGGTAGCGGGTCAAATCCCCCGCCCTTATCCTCTCGTCGAACTCGTTGGAGATATCCAGGATGGTCCTGGGGGGCTGAACACCCGCGGGCAGTCTGTGCTGCACGATCATTCCTCCCCGGCGGTGATGTACTGGCCGGTGACCACGGCGAAGTGGACGAAGGCCCCCGCAGCCATGAAAGCGAGACGCTCTAGCGGGTGCTCGCCTCTCTCCACCAACCGGTCCAGGCTGGCCAACGAGAGGATGGCGATAGCCCCGTTGAGGGCCCCTGGGACGGCCAGGAAAAGGGTGATCAGAATTCCCTTCTTGCGGCGGTCCTTCCAGAGGTAAGCCCCCCACAGGACCACGTTGCCCCACGCGATCGAGCTCAACAGGGCGTGCTCGAGAGAGCGCCAGGGGAAGGCCACGAGCGTGCCCAGGACGACCAAGAGGGCAATTATCAGGCTCATGGCGATAATCGTATCCCGGTGGGTGTGAGTGTCAGGCATCTTGTCTGTGCCGGTCATCGCGTCTCCTTTTCTGACCGCTGGCCGAGTCTGCCGCTTACGGAGTTTGTGTTTCTTCCGCTAAATCCCGCAGCAGCCGGGTTGGCCCGGGGTGGGCGAGCTGTAGAGTTCTCGGTCAGGCTGTGTTTGTCGTTGGTCATGGCGCCTTACGCTTCGGCCGAGAGAAAGCTGTCAGGGCCGAGCACCCTCAATTCTCCACCAGGCCGTACAGCTCGACCACGATGTCGGGGATGCCCCAGGGAAGCTCCTGAACCGCCAGGGGAGTAGAGGCCTGCCCCGGTGGCTGAGCCACCTCCCAGCGGCTGCTATCCCCATCGTATTCCATGGCGTATACTATCACCTGATCCGGCAGGGATTTCTCGGCCATGAGTTCACCCTCCGGCCAGGTGTAAGTTTGGATCGTTCCCCCCTCCGTGTAGTCGCCTACGTTGCAGTGGAGCCCATCCGCGGCAAAGCTCGTAACCACGACCACCCTTTTCGTGTATTGTACAGTTCTGACCTCGGCGGGCGGGGGAGCCCCTGGGGGATTTCCCAGCAGCCGGTTGAGACGGGCCGGGTCGAATTCCGTAAGGGCGCGCGGCGCCACGGCCCGGAAGGACTCCAGGTACTGAGCCCTGACGCACTCCTTCACCTCCACAGGAGCGTCGTATATCTCGGCTCCCGTGATCGGGTGCCTGGCTTTCCAGGTCGTCCACGAGGATGGGCAAACTGCCGGCGAGCCTGCCGCAGGGGGCTCCTCGGTCGCCGTCGGGGTTGGCTGTGGCTCCCGGGTGGGCGTGGCAGTGGACGTCGGAGCCTGCTTTGCGGTAGCCAGTACTTGTGGCGTGGCCCTGGCGGGCGGCTCCGGCATAGGGCCTGCCTTGCACCCGGCTGACGTGCTGATGATCAGCATAATCAGTAAGACGCTCTCGTGTTTCATTGTCGTCTGTCCTCCGTTAGTCTGAAGTCGGGATAGGTCGTTAACCTATGGGAGGCGCGGTCAGTTTGCCCAGGATCTGCTTGACTCCGTCCCAGCCGATGGGCGAGAGCCCCATGAGTTTCCGGAGCCTTTTCCCGTCCACCCCTTGTTTCATCTTCCTTACCGCCCAGGTCCAGCGGAGGGTGCGGGCAGTGAGCTTCCTGGGAAGTTCGGCGAGCGTTCCCAGCCCCTCTATGTCGTACTCCAGGGCCCTCTGCGTGACGGGGAAGAGCTCGTGGTCCTCGATGCTGTCCAGGTGTTTGCGGTAGATGACAGCGAACTCAGGAGGCGCGATGAGAGTCCTGGCCTTGTGTCGATGTCTTTCGGCCTTGTAGCGCACGTGCACCACTGGCCGGAAGGAGTCCGAGAGGTCCACGTCTCCCCTGGTAAGGCGCGAGATTTCTCCCAACCTCAACCCCATGCCCAGGGTGAGGATGAGGAGCAGGTAGGGCTGGACCCTGGGAGACTCTTCCTCGGCGAGCCTGGCGGCCGTCTGGTACACGCGATCTACCTCGCCGTAGAAGAGCACCTCGGGGAGGGGCGTGGATGCCCGTCTCGGGTAGACGTCGCGCGCCGGGTTGTCAGGGAGGATCCCCTCCTCCTCCAGGGCGGCGAAGAAGGTACGCAAGGCCGTCCCACGGACCTCAATGGTCTTGGCGGACGTCCTTCCTCTTCCCCGCCTGTCCCTGAGCCAGGCCAGGAAGCCCGAGACGTGCGCTTTCTCGATCTGGGAGAGTTTGCGGTGTCCGCCCACGTAGCGGGCGAAGAGGCTCATGCTCATGGTGTAGGTTCGGGTAGTCTCCTCGCTGCGGCCGGTCGAGCGCAGGTGTTGTGCGAACCAGTGAATGGCAACAGCCACCGTGCTGTCGGGTGTGATGTCTCTCGGGAAGGGCGCACCCACAGGCGGCGATAGGGCCCCTTGGGGTGCGCGGTCCCAGAGGGGGAGTTGGACGGCGCTTTCTTCTGTGGTGTGTTGCTCTCTGGTGCTCATGGTCTCCTCTACCGTTGGGCTGAGCCCTGCGGGCCTATTGGCGTCCTGTTTTGGGCAGACCGGTGGTGAAAACCTGGATCAGCTCGACACGGCGCAGCGTGAGTGTTTCCCCGTCCGTGTCGATGGCGCAGCACAGGCTGGTGGGATGCAGTTGGAAGGATATAGTGGCGCGGAGTTCCATTTCGAAGTCCCCCTCGGAGCCCCCGCAGGTGCTGAGCCTGATTCGCCCGGGCGCCGCCTGCAGGAGCACCGATTTGGCGATTCTCAAGCGCTCTGCCACCTTCTGCACCAGCTCGGGTGGGGAGAGGGTAATATAGAGTGTGCGCCCCTCGATGCCGAGCATGTAGCAGGTATCCCTTTTGCCCGGCAGCCTCTGCACCATCGGTTGAATTTGCGTCTTCAGCTCTGACAGGTTCGTGTTTTCTCCCCTTTCGTTTTACTTCAGATAGCCTGATTGCTACCCTACGCCACCCTTTCTTTTTTCCCCCCCGTCCCCCCCTCCGCCCCGCCCGCGCGCGGAAAAAATCGAAAAGCTTGCGTCGTGTGGGGGTAGCCATCAGGCTATCTGAAGTTGCCCCTCAGGCACCCTGCCGACGGAGCTCCACGCGGCCAGCCTCCTCTGATGGCAACCAGCCCCGCCGGCAGCTCCCGCTTGCGCCGCCTGGCTCATCCACGTCGCCAGCGCATCAACTTGAACAACCAGCCAAGCGTGAGGAAAGGCATGCCCACGACCATGCCCAGTAGAACCATCGCCACCCAGCCGACGATGCAGGTTAAGACAGCTTTGACAGTGTCGAAGTCGAGAGCCTCGCGGACGGCCACGATCACCGCAATAAGCGCCCAGATGGCTCCCAGCAGGGCAAGCAATCTCCCAATGTGGGGGATAAAGCTGATCACCCCCAACAGTTTGGGGACGTATGCAAAGCCTATACACCTGAGCATCTGACCGTAGTCAGCATTGCCGCCAAAGACGTATCGGCCGATGAGATAGGTCAGGAGAGCCCAGAACACGTAGCCAGCAAGCGAGACGATGGGCCTCAGGACGAGGCTTCGGACGAAAGCCCCAGGGCCGGCCCGAAGGAGCAAGGCTCGAACACTGCCAGCCAGGCCACCGGATACCGCGACCAACACAACCACGGCTACGGCCTGCAAGGTAGCTTCCTCATCCGCCTCCACCTCGGCATAGACCGTTCTATCGAGCATCGCCGCTCGAACCACCCGCTTGATAAATTCGCAAATACCCATGACGCACTCCTTTCTACTTATGAATCAATTCGCCGAAGTCGAACTCCTACTAAGCCCCCCATTCACTCTCCTTGCTCCACCACCCAGGGCTTTGTGGGTCAGGTTGATACCCAAGGCGATCCAAAAACTCCGTGTAGCCTTCCTGAAAGGTCGGTTCGTGGGGTTGGGTGAAGATCTTGGCCACCTTCATATCCCTCTCAACCGCCTGCCAGACTTGATAAAGGGTCTCCTGCCAGTTGGCCTCCCTTCCTGCCTCATTGAGGTAGCACTCCCAAAGCACCCCAGAGGTTTGGCCCGTCCAGGCCTGACCTTGGCCAAGGGGCTGAAGCTGGATCTCGAGGTCCCCGGCTTTTAGCACCCGGCCTGTCCCTGTGGCCTCGTCCCAGGAGGCGATGATGCTGGGCATGGGCCAGGGCTGAAAGAATCTGTACAGGCGGTAACTGGTCAGCTCCAGATTGACCTCAGGAGGCAGGCCCTGGAAATGGTCGAGGCGAGCCTCTTGCTGGCGCGACGGCATGGCGGCGATATAAAGGTGGGTATCCTCCCGTCTCATCTGCTGGATCAGCTCCCACTTATCTGGGAAACTCACCAGGATCTCTGAAGCCGCTGGATAATCCGTAGCTGCGGCCTCGACCAGTTTTGCTCTTGAAGGGATAGGCTCCTTCTCCATGGTCACCTCTCAGTCCCCTCTAAGAGACCTTCCGCCACAGCTGCGTCACACCAAAACGCAACGCCGCCGGTCTCCTCCTCAAACCACCCAGCATAGGTGGTTCCGCGCCGCCAGATACCGTTTTTCCGCAATCGCTCCGCCCCCGGCTTGATGAACCCCTGGGGATAGCCAGTAAACTTCGCCAACGCACTAACTCGCTGGCCTACCTGCAGTGCGGCCAGCGGTAGCACAGCCGTCTCGAATTCCGACGTCTCCATCCCGAGATTGGGATCTATGCACCGAACCTCTTCCTGAATTTGGTCAATGGCTATCATCGCTTCTACTCCTTAGTGCTCACATCCCTTCCTGGTCAAGTATCTCATAGCTCCCCGACCCCCGGCAGGCACTATTCCCGCTCTTCGAGCACAAAGTAGTTCTCGACCCATATCCCGTCCAACAAGGGCCCAATCCAGATGGTCTGCGGGTTTGGTGCTGTGCCCCCACAATCTGACCAGGCATGGATGGGGACGTATCCATTGGGAACGCTCGTTTGAATAAGCTCGCAGGTCGTCGGGGGATGCTTCTTACCCCTGGCTCCAAAGAAAGCCACCCATCCGTGCCTGCCAGTCTTCATACGGAGATCGATGGCATCGCAGCAAAGCTTCACATCCACTCCCTCTAGCCCCTTCCCCGCCGGGTCAATCGCCTGGGCCCCGACGCAATAGTAATAGGCGGAGGCGTTCCCCGTTTCGGCGATGTGGTACAGCATGGCGAATTCTTGCTCGTAACGACGGCAGCAAGGCATCTTTGTGTAACGGATCGTCTGGGCATCGATGACCTCGCCGCCAGAGCCGCTCCAGGCTTTTATGGGCTGGTACGTCATCAACGGGTCCTTCGATACCGGCGCCACGAGCGTGACCAGCGAAGTAGCCTCTCCCTCTCCCAGGTCCCTGAAGACGAACCTGTAATGGCCAAACTGGTCTGTTTCCCTCTGCTCTTTCAACTTCCACCCCCCGTCGTAACCGTAGATGCGGACGACGGGGCGGACATCCTTCCAGGGATCGAGAACGGAGCATATCTGGTACACTTCGCCCTCGATGACCCAGAAATTGGTGGACCGCAAGATAAAGCTGTTTCCGCTGTAACAGCCGGGGTTGAATCCCGTGAAGCGAAGTGTGGCCGCGTCTATGACTGTTGGCCGGGGTGCAAGAGGGCCCAGGTCGACCGGCACAGCCTCCACAGCCTGGAAGTCCTCGGGGACCTCCACCCTTATCTCCCACGTTGCCTGACTCCCCCCCAGGTCGGTGGAGTTGAAATATACGCAGCCTTCTGCATCCGTCTGCTTCCTCTCGCCGAGTTCCCAATCGCCACCCTCACGGCCAAAAAGGGAAACCCAAATCCCCGGCAGGAGCTCGTCCACCGCAGCGTCGTAGACGCTTACCCCCGAGAGCCAGGCTCCCACATTTCTCAGACTGAACCAGCTGTGGAAGAACCCCGATGGCCAGCCCGAGTAAATGATGGTTGCGGGGTTGACGACCTGCCCGTGGTCGGAGTGCGCCGCCATAGGCTCGAAGCCAGCCGGAGGGCTGATCTGGACCTTCCAGTTGGCTATCCCGTAGCCAATTTCCAGGCACACGCTTCCCTGGCAGCCGGTATATCCCTGATCCAGCAGTTTCCCGCCGCCATCGTAGATGGAGACCAGGCAGCCCGGCAGTCTGTACCCGTATTCGTCGGTGACGTCCACTCTCAAATCGTGGAATCTCGTTGAAGGTGGCGCCGTCGGCGCCGGGGTAGGTGGTGTGCAGGGCGTCCATGCAGGGGTGGGAGACAAAGTGGGCGCGACGGTTGGCGTGGTGATGGGTGTGCCCGGAGGGACGGCGGGCGTAGGGGTAGGTGTCGGCGGCATGCTTGCAGGTGTAGGAGTCGACGTCGGAGCAGCCTCTGTAGGAAAGGTGGTGGGAGTGCCTTCCGGTGCTGCTGGCGTGTCCACGGGCGCAGGCGTTAGCGTGGCGGTGACTGTTACCGCAGGCACAGCGGGCGTAGCGGTGAGTGTCGGCGGCGCGCTTCCGGGCGTAGCGGTCGCCGTCGCAGCATCTGCGGTAGGAGACACGGTGGGAGTGGCTTCGGGCACTGCTGCTGTGTGCACGGCGGTAGGCGTTGGCGTGGCGGTGGGTGATAGCAGGGGGATGGCAGGCGTAAAGCCAGGTGTTGCCGCCACGTCTTCAGGGGCAGCAGTCAGCGTGGGGGCAGCTGCTGTAGAAGTAGCCGTGGGCGTTGAAGTGCCGTGCACGGGCGTAGAGCCTGCAGCAGGCGTCGCTGAAGGCGCGGGCATTGAAACCCCGCCGGCAGGCGCAGGCGTTGCCGTATCGGTTCGAGGCGAAGCCTCAGGGTCAACCCCCGCCGTGGTGGGTGGTAGCCCTGTTGCCCTTGGGCTGGTCATCCTGGCCGGTGCTGGCGCCTCAGGGGTGGAGGTTTCGTCTTCAGCCGCTTGCGTTGTGGCGATCCTGGGGGGCATACGGGGCCCCACCGCTGCCCCTTGAGACAGCTGGCAGGTTTTAAGCAGCCACACGCCCAGAAGGGCTGCCATCACCAGGCCCACTCCAAAGACTATGCCCCTGGCTTTGGTGCTTCTTTTTCTCGTTTGCATCTTTCCTCACTCTCTGTGATGGGTGTTTCGCGTCTGCGCCCGCTTCTGGCAGGTTCTTGCCAGCCAGGACGCCCGGGCCAGGCAGACGGCTTTCTCATCCAGCCAAGTGCCCCCGAGCCTGAGGGCCGGGAGATCGTCAGGAAAGTCTGGATCTCCGGTGCCATAAGCGATGTTCGGACAGTTGAATTCCTGGGCCAAATTCTCGATCTCGGATTTGAGCTGTCCTTCGATCTCGCCGGGCGGCGCTGCATGATCTCCTGATGTCGAAGGCGACATTCTTCCTGGCCGCAGGAGCAGTGCACCAGGAGGCCTACACTCTCGTCGAGAAGCCACTCTCTGCTGGCCAGCCCCTCCCCTCGCTCGTTTGCTACCAGCGCCGTCACCCTGGGGATACGGGGATTGACGCACACAGCGAGCATTCTCTTTGTTTTCATCTTTCACTGTCCTCTTCCGCCTGCGGTATCGTGAGCACCTGTCCCACGTGGATAAGGCTTGGGTCAGCTATGCCGTTGGCTCTCACCAACTCCTCCACCGTGACTCCAAAGCGGGCGGCGATCCTGGATAGGCTATCTCCCCGCTGAACGGTGTAGGTGATCACCGCCGGGGTGGGAGTGGGCTGGGCCGTGGGTGTCGCCGTCGCGGTCGGTGCCGGTGTCTCCTGCAAGGGAGTGGCTGTGGGGGTGGCCTCCTGGTCCGGCCCTGGCAGACGAAGGGCGGGCAGGCCCTGTGGAATAGATATTCCATGGGGCAGGCTCACCCAGGCGGCCGCGCCCAGCACAAGGAGGACGAGCAGCATCCACAGACCCAATGCCCTCCTCCTGTGGGCGGCCGTAAGGCAGGCCACCAGGGCCATGGCCGTCCCTCCCAGGAGAATCCCCACTGCCAGGCCAGCCCCCACGTACAGCGACTGTCCCCTGATCCCCCTGGAGTAGTCCGAAGCAGCCAACCTCGCCGCCGGGACGAACAGCCCGAGCAGGCCCAGGGCGAAGAGCGCGGCCACCCACCGGGCCAGCCTGCGAAGGAAGGTGGGTCTCTCTTTCTCCCTCTCCACGGGAGGCTCCAGCGCCCCTGGACCAGGCGGCCCCAGGCGGCGGGCCTCTTGCAGCACCTCAGCGCGCGGGACGTGTCGTGCGTACTCTGCAAGGGCCTGCTGCGCCTGAGTCGAGCTCACGCTGCGCCCTCGCACCTGCTCGAGCTGAGAGAGAAGCTGCTGGAAGTGCCGTTTGGTCTCCGCAGAGTATTCCACCCGGAAGGCATCCAGAACGGTGCGATCGGGCGTAACAACTACGAACCAGGTATAACTCTGACCGAGGAGCGCCTCCAGGCGAGCGAGCTGGCCCTCCAGGAGAGGATCGGGCGGGCCGGTGACCTCGTCCGCTCCCACCAGCCAGGTCTCCTTGAAGAAGGGCTCCTTGGCTGTCTCCCAGATAATGGGGTAGATGCCGTACACGTCGCCGTTTTCGCTCTCATAGCGATGGACGTAGAGGCTCATGGGCGTGAGGCGGGTGAGGGGGGAGCGGAACTCCTTGCTCGCCGCCCTGATGAGTATAACCGCCACCGGCCCTGCCTCGTCCTGGACCACGACGCATGTGCTCCCAGAGAGCTTCTCCAGGATCAGCGGCCCCAGGTGGGCGGGGCTCGCGATCACCTCAGCCAGGCGCGGCAGCTCACCGGCGGGTACAGGCGAGGCTGGCCGGGGCGCGTAGCCGGGGAGCTTTAACACCTTGCCTCCTCTGGCCTCCTCCAGCTCCGCAAGCTCGACGTCGAACCCGGCCTCGCTGAGGAAGGTATGGAAGCACTCGGTGCCTGTGCCTTTACAGCCGAACTCGATCATGGTGACGTCGGCCAGCCCCGAGTGCTGGGATATCCTCTTCACGTGGCCGTCCTCGAAGACGAGCTCGATGACACAGTCGGGGACGGGCGAGATGCAACGCACCTCAACGAGCTTTGCGTGCTCGCCCATGAGCCTCTCAGCTTCTATGCGCATGGCCTTCTCGTACACATCCCCTCCTTTTGGGGCGCCTGCCGATCCTCAATGCCGAGCTCCTCTCTCAGCTCATCGGGCGCGATGGCGCCCAGCTCGACAACCCTCTCGAGGTCGGCTTTGGCCTGGTCGTTTAAGCCCATGTCCCGGTATGTCAGGCCCCGTTCCAAGTAGGCCGAGACGCACTCGGGGTCCAACTCAATGGCCAGGTTGTAATCGGATATGGCATCCTCGTACAACGCCAGCATTCTGTTCACGCTGGCTCGCTGGGTGTACCACCACAGCTCATCGGGCTGGAGCTCGATAGCCCTACTGTAGTCATCGAGCGCCTCTTTGAGCTTTCCAGCCGCCGTACAGTTCAGGGCCCGAGTGGCGTACGCCCAGGCGTAGTTCGCATCCGCAGCGATAGCCTGAGCACTCTCTTCGATGCCCTTCTCGTACTGCCCCGTATTGGAATACATTATAGCCCGCTGGATGTAAAGCTCGGGGTTGTCGGGCTCGATGGCTATGGCGGCGGCGAGGCTCTCGGCGGCAGCCTCGAAATCCCCCAGGTTGTTGAAGGCCCAACCGAGCAGGACGTGGGCTTGAACGTTCCCGGGCTCCAACCCGGTGGCCCTCCCCAGGCTCGTCGTCGCCAGCTCCCATTGTTGACTGGCGAAGCAGGCGCGTCCGAGCTCCACGTGAGCCTCGGCCAGGTCTGGCTCGATCTCGCTTGCCTTCCTGAAGTCAGCCGTGGCCCGTTCAGGCTCGCCGCTGCGCATCCATGCCATCCCGCGGCGCAGGTATGCCTCCGCGAGATCCGGATCGAGCTTGATAGCCCACGATAGCTTATCGATAGCCAGGGTGTCGTCGCCCTCCTCCAGTGCTCTCACGCCCTCTTCCAGAAACACGTTTGCCGGTGCGGCATCCTGAGGTCCCTCCTGAGCTCGCCGAAGGGCTTGTCGAAGGGGGGTGGGGGTGGCAGTGGGCACGCGCCTGGGCGCAGCCGTGGGGATGGCTGAAGGTGTGAACGTGGCAGCGACGACGCGCATCGGCGTGCTGGTGGGGGTGAGTGAGGGCGTGGGAGTGGGAGCGACCTGCGGGACGCACCGCAGGAGCAACCCCAGCACCACCAGCCTGATAGCTGCTTTTAACAGGTTCGAGAGCTTGGACGCAATCATCATCTCTCCTTTGGAATTGTCAATTGCTGAGAGCAACCTCCCGGGCGGCGTCCTGAGGTCCCTCCTGAGCTCGCCGAAGGGCTTGTCGAAGGGAGGGCGCCTCCTGGGAGAACTCGTCCAGACAGGGCAGGCTGCTGTAGACCTCGATACAGTGGATGGGGTAGGCTGCCACCAGCTCGCCGCCTGTGGCGACGGCCCAGCGGATGCCAGCGTTAAGCACCAGCGGCCCATCCGACAGAGACGTGGGAACGTCCAGGACCACGGGCTCCTCCCCCACGACCACCAGCCGCAGGCCGTCGGGGGCCACCTGCAGGACCAGGCGAGCGCCCCGGCCCATCAAGTCAGCCATCTTCTCCGCCAGCCCCCGCTCCGGCAGCTCCAGGGTGATGAAGTCGGGCAGGAGCTCGAGATCGGTCTTTCCTTCCGCCCCCTTACCAGTTAGCCGTTGCACCTCCTCGGCCACCAGGGCCGGATCGGAGGGTCTGCGAGAGATGGCTGTCACGCCCGCTCCCAAGGCCTCTATAGCCTCGACCGGCCCCGCGAGGGCCAGGACGGGAGTGCCTGCGGTCGCCACTGCGCTTCTCATCTCGCGGAGCGCCCTGAGGGCCTCGGGCGGCTCTTCCCTACACTCCAGGAGAACCACGTCCGTCCCTTCGCAGGCGCACCTGGCGGCTTCGCAGAGCGAAGTCACCCTCACGTGATCCACTTTCCCGGCCAATGCCTCCAGGAAAGCGTCCAGGTCGAGCTGCGGGTTTCCCGCTACCAGAAGTTGGATCATAGAACTTGCCTCCTATCCTGTGCTTCTATCCTGACTTCTTGTTAGAGGGCGGGGCTTTGAGCCACGCCCTTGCCTTCAGCTCCTCGCGCACCACCATCTACCACAAAGGGCAGGAGCGCGGGGGTAAAGCGGAGCTGTCCCAGGGTGACCAGCTCGAGCTCGTCGCCCAGCTCCTTTGCGATCTCGCCCACCAGGGCAGCGTAGCCCCCCTGCCAGTTTCCCCAGGGGATGATGGGGTCGAGTCTGACCCTGACGGCCTCGACTTTCGTCTCCCTGGCGACCTCCGCCAGCCCCTCCAGCCTCTCCTCGGGGGGCGGCGCATCCCGCTCGAAGAGAGCGGCGTTCTCTGGGGTAGTGAGGCTCACGCTACAGGCTTCGTCCTGAGGCTCAGCCCGAAGGGTCGTCCAGGGACCCAGCTCGGGCACCTGGCGGATGCGCTCGCTCTTGGTGAGGAGCAGCACGCCCAGGTGAGCGTGGCGGGCCACAGCCGAGATGACCACACCCATCAGCCAGGGGAACGGTTCCACCGCATCCCCCAGCTCGCCCAGGTTGAGAAGGAGCCTCCCATTCCTGCCCCGGGGCTTTTCCTCCCAACGGGGAAGTTCGCTCTCCAATTCCTCCAGATTGAGGAAGAGGCTCACGAAGGGCTGCATCCTCAGAGTGAGCTGCAAGTAGCAGTAGGCGCAGGAATATGGGCACCCATTGGCGACGGCCAGCTTGGGAAAGCGGCGGCAGACCACCCCCTTGGGGGGCTGGAAGTAGGAGATGAAGGGCGACCTGCGGCGGCGAAGCCACAGGATCCTTTTCCCGGCCAGCCACATCCACGGCGTGGCGTGCTGCACACCGGGCTGCACGCCTTTAGCTTCCGAATAGAAGCTCAGGATGGCCTCCGCCGCCCTTTTCCGGTCGCACAGGACGACGCTGGTGTCTTGCGATGGGGCCAGGTCCAGCTCGCGGTCGTCGTAGGCCAGATACAGCATCTGTACGTCGGGAGATGATCTCTCCACCTCTTCTATGACCCTTCTGACCCTTCCCAGGCTGGTCTCTGTTCCGAGCAGTGCGGCATCAATCACCACAACTTCCCATGCATAGCTTTTACTCATGGCGAATCGCCTCGGTTTCCGGCACCGGGTCTTCCTCAGCTCCTCTCAGCTTTTGAGCGAAGACCTCATAGGCTGCCCAATAGACGTCGTTAATCGCCCTCAGGTCCTCGAGGGCATCCTCTACTCGCTTGTGACGCCTCTTCCTGCGCTGGTCCAGCCTCCTGAGGAGACGGCGGTCCATCTGATGTTGGCAAACAGTTCCCGGCTGGACGGGTCCCTGGTAGTCACGGATGCCCGTGCCGAACCAGCAGCCGTAGGAGCCGGACCGGGACGGGCCGAAGGCTGGGCAGCCCGGGCCACATATCTGGAACGGTTTTCCCTCAGCCACAGGTAATTGACCTCCTTCGAAGACAAGTGTTGCCTGCCATACCACCTCGTCTAGCCCCTGCGGGCTCCCTCCTCGCCTGTCTGTGCCCCCTGGGGCGCGGTGCTTTCGAGAAAGGGGGCGCTGACGAGTCCCCTCCTCGCTTCCCCTAAGGCGCGTTCCTGGGCGAACCCGGTCCGCGGGTCCACCTGGTGAGCCTCCAGGAGCATCTCGAGCACCTCGCTCTGGTTCCACTCTGGGAAGTTCCAGTCACGACAGGCCTGCCAGGGCAACAGCAGCCCCATCTCGAAGGGGAACCGACCCGCCCTGAGGTGGCCGAAGGTCACACAGGGCGCAAGGGGGCGTACGGCGGTACAGGTCGCTGAGGGGTTGGTGAAAACCACGGCCCCTCCCACGCCCTTAGCCAGCGAGCGCACCAGGAGCGGCATCAGCCGCGTACCGGTCGCCCGCGCTACTTCCCGGGCCTTCCGCCTGAGCGCCTGGTCGGGGGTGCCTTCGACGGGGAGGTGAACCACCTGGCCGTCTCGCCTCTCCCGGCGGGCCCACAGCCCGGCGTTGCAGATCAGGTGTCCGCTCCAGTCCACGACCTCATAGAGCCACACCCCACTCGGCGCTACCGTTGCCACGTGGATGGGCTCCACGCCGGGCAGCTGCAGGCCGGCGATGAGCCAGAAGGCCTCCAGCCGCAGCGCGGCCTGTCCCAGAAGCCAGCGGGCGAAGTGCATCACTGGCTGCGTGGTCAGGCTCAGTACCAGGAGCCTTTCAGAGGCGGGCATTTCTATCCCAGGCACGGCGTTCTCTTGGTCAAGTGCGGCCACCTCTATCCTCCTGCACTCTCGAAATCGGCGCTCCCAGAGCGTGGGTGCGATCAACCGGGCCAGCCGCAAGAGCTTCGAGAGACGTGTTGGTCCCTCTTTCGCCTTCTGTCGCTATGTTTTCCATGATCTCCATTGAGAGAACTCTCTCTAGCACTATCCGAGAACGCAAAAGAGTGTTTTCGGGTAGGTTTTCTGTCAAAAAAAGATGCGCCGTCACACGCCGGCCAGAGGGCCCAGGGCATTGGCCAGCATCAGGCCCAGGAAAACGGCCAGGATGAGTCTGTACTCATCCACCTGGATGCTCAGCCAATCTGCCTGAGGAGCGAACCTCCTGAGGAGCAGTGTGGCGAGTACCAGCCCGGCGTAGGCCAGAAGGGAGCAGTATCCGGTGATCAGGATCCTACGCAGCAGTCCGGTGGGCATTTTCCCCCTCAGGTCCGATAATCAGGCAGACAATCCCTCTCTATAATTATCCGTATTTGGCCTCAAAACGACAAGGTTTTTTGCCCAAAACAGTGCTTTTTTGGCCATTTTCGGTGACTCCAATTTGGTTCTTAATATAATCCCCGGCAGCTCATCTCTCAGAAGCCCGCCTTGGCGTCCCGGTCAGGGCAGGCCAGGCAGCGCTTTCTCAACCCAACCCAGGAGACGGGAGTGGCCCGTCAGGCTTGCTCCCCAGGCGGTGCCGCTCACCGCGCCCGCGGCCACGACGAAGAGCAGAACTCCCGCCGCTCCGCCAGCGATCATGCCCCCGATGAGGTCGGGCCAGCCCAGGATGGACCGCTTGATGCGTCTGCGAACGACCTCTCCCACGATCGTCACCAGCAAGGTAACACTCCCGAAGGCGAGGGCGTAGCCCAGGAGCGGACTGAAAGGCGCCAGCGCCTCGTGCCCGCCGGAGGTGAGAACACCCTGCACCAGGCTCGCCGCCTCAGTGTGGTAGGCGCGGGCGGCCCAGGAGCCAGCGTAGAAGGCGGCCAGAGTGACCAGGGCGCCCGAGAGGCCCCTACCACCTCCCCAGATGAGGCAGAGCCCGATGAAGACCGCCCCCAGGACGTCGGCGAGGGAGGCCGGCAGCGTCGGGGGAGTCGTGAGGTTGGGAATAGAGGTGGCCTCGGGCATCGATTGGGCCGGGAGCTGGCTGCCGGCGGCCGCCAGAAGCCGGTCCAGCCCCTTGGAGCTCCACCCCTGGGTGGAAGAGAAGACCTCAACCATCAGCCTCTGTATCCAGGAGGCCATCTCGCCCAGTATTTGCTGGAAATCAGGCATCTTTCATCCCTCCTCAAACAGATCTCGAAATCATTGGTCATAGGGCGCCGGCATTTCCCAGTCCTCGCCGATGGCCCGCGCCAGCAAGCCGGCCAGCTCGACGATGCCCCCCGGAGCCGAGTAAGCGACCAGGCGCTTGGGAAGGGCCAACAGTTGTCTTGCCGTCCGGGCTAGCGCATATGCATTCATGAGACGTGCGGTCTGCAGCTCATCCATCCCCGCCCTTTCCAGAAGCCTGGCCACCAGGTCGTAGCTCCCTTCGTCGGAATCGAACCCCACCCGGATCCTCTCCAACTGGTGGACGACCGTCGCCTCCTGGAGCAACCCCAACAGGCCATCGCCGTCGTTGCCGACTTCCATCGTCAATTCCTCCCCCCGGCAGCTTTGCCCGTGGCATCAACTGGCATCCTGGCGCTGCAGCGTCTCAGGCCTCTGCCATGCCGCCTCCCTCGGGGCCGCACGGCTCTCCCTCCGGGCCGGAGGCGGACCCGGAGGGAGAGCCTCCATTAAGCGCAGGACGCTCGGACGCCTGGCCGCCAGGACCCCTGGGCGAGGCGACTACGAATTCAACCGCGAGCTGGCGGCCCACAACAGCCGCCAGGGTCCGTCCAATGACCCGCAGCAGGCGGTTTTCGATCCAATCTTTGGCGTAAGCAGCCCGCAGCCCGACGATCAAGGTGTTGTCCTCACAGGCGACGACCCAGGTGTTTTTCAGCCAGGTGTCGAAGGTGGGTTTGGTCATCTGGAGAGCGAGCTCGCTCAACGCTCGTTCCCAGACCTGGTGGGCGGGCATGGGGCCAGAGGCGGTTTCCACCGGGGTAGTGACCAGCTCAGCCTTGCGTTGTTTCCGCGCGGCGTCGCTTGCCGCCGGGAGCTCTTGCCAATCCGCTTCTGCTTCCTCCTGCCACGGCGGCCCGTCTTCGCGCCAGCGATCCACGATCACCTCGACCCGCCGCACGGCCAGGAACTCGCTGCCCGCCTTGACGGCGTCCACGATGGCCGCCGCCACCCATCCGGCGCCGCCGGCTGCAAGCCAGTCGGGGTGAGGGATACAGCGGGCCACGTGATCGCAGCGTCGCCCGATTTTCGCCAGCTCCTCGTACTCGATGGGGTTGGGCTCTCTGCCGTTGATCTTCAGCCATAGTTCCCTGACGTGGTCGAAGGCTTTGGGAAAATCGTCACTCTCCTCCGGCTCGATGCAGGACACAGCATGCTTCCTGATGCCAGCAGGTTTCTCTTCCCTGACCCGGGGCGCGCAGTAGGCGAAGGACTGGATGTGGTCTCCGGGAAACTTGGGCTGGAAGCCCTGGAAGACTTCCTGCATGGCGGTGCAAATCTGGTCTGCGGTATATCCCTCGGCCAGGAGCTCCCGCACAAGCCTTTCCTCCTTCGGTGATGGCTCGCGGCCAGCTCCCGATAGTTCCTGAAAGCGCTGCCAGATGTCAGCTGCGATTTTTTCGGCCTCTGCCCCCTCAGTTGTAGTAGTAGTAGCTCCCAAATCTCTATTCTTTCTCTTATTCGATTCTATATTATTGGTGGACGTTTTTTTCCAGTCTGACCGGAAATTTTTTTCCAGTCTGCCTGGAAGTTTTCTTCCACCCAGATTGGACTTCTCGTCAGACTGGAAATTTTCTTCCAGTCTGCCTGGAAGTTTTCTTCCACCCAGCTTGGACTTGTCGTCAGACTGCAAATTTTCTTCCAGTCTGACTTGAAGTCTATCGAGGAAGAAGTATTCGTAGTAAATGTTCTCTTCCTCATCAATGACCCACTTGCCCAGGATGTAGATATTGCCTCGTCCGGTCGCAATGGACTTGACCAGCCCTCGTTTGATGAGGGCGCTAATATCCTTGGTAACTGTCCTGAGGGTCACGCTGTCCAGGGCCTCGACGATCTTCTCCCGGCTCAGGGCGCAGGCCAGCAGCCCCTGGGCATAGTACTCGTGGAGGCCCAGCCTGTGGGGCTTCTTCGACCGCCAGATGTAGCGGCGCATGACCAGGTAGGTGGAGAACTCCGGCGACCGAACGAACTCCATGAACTCTGGGTTGTCCAAGTCCTCGAAGTCCAGCATGATAAATTGGCGGTTGAAGTGCTCAGTGCCCATAATATCTCCCTCCTGGCTTTCGCAAAGAAGTACTATTCCTATTGTGGGTGACATTTTGTCACTCTGATGATTCGCCTTGTCGTTATTCCTATGGAGCAATTCGAAGAAGTGGTTCTGTGTGTGCGCAGTGGGTTCAAGGCCGAGCCGGGCGGCCTCATCGGCCAGCATAGCCTTTGAGCGTTCTTATCACACCGCGTGCAAGGCTACGACCAAACCGTGTTTGAATTTGATAGGCAACATCCCCGGAGGCAAAGGAGACACTGGCCTCTCCAACGGCTGCCCTGAATAGCCAGCAAATCCTGGCATGGCGAAGCGACCAAAGGCCATCGTCTGACATCCCCGCGAGGGCGCCTCTTGTTCAACCAAACACCGGAAAGGCTGAGCCCTTCGTCCCGCAGCTCGTCCCGCTCACTGCGGGGCTCAGGACGGGGCTTAGCCCGATCGCTCGTTTGGGCAGCTCAGTGTCTTTCAACACTGGTCGCCAACCTCCTCGATTGGGATGTCCACACGCAGGGAGATGGGCCGCCCGGTCTTCCCGTCCGCCGTCTCCAGGATGTCATAGCTGGGGACTTATGCAGTCCCCCGGACATCGAAGTCGGGCCTGGCTTTCGGAACCCTCACCGTCATCCTGACGGGGATCTCGTCGTCGACCACGTCGCCCCTGTGGACTACGTTGACGTCGAAGCCACCCGGGTCGAGTATCTCCGCCTGCACGCCCTTGGGGACGTACACGGTGACCCGTACAGTGGAAGGAACGATCTCCTCTTCGGCGCTTATTATGACGTAGAGTTCGGTCCCCCCAATCGAGAAGCTGGGACACCAATCCAGCCCTGCACAGGTGGTCCCGGCCATGGCCAGCATAGCAATGGCCAGAACCAGGAGCACAGCCTTCTTCATCGGAAACCTCCTTCCTTAGTTGCAAAGGCATAGGCCGCAATCTAACCACCACGGATTTGCGCCTCAATTGTTGCCTTTTCGGCGGGACACCTGGTATCCCCGGATAGCTGATTCGGATTCTCTTTTTGGCCTCTGAAGAGGATTCTGAATTCCATCAGAGCGACGTGGCTCAAGGAGCACGGAGATGGATAACTTCAACGTCGTGCACCGTCTGAGCCACCTTTTCTGCGATATAGGAGCGGTGGCAGCGGCCGGGGTCTTCCTCCACACACAGCAGCAGCACGCTCTGGTAACGACGCAGCATCCGCACCAGCTCCGCAAGGCCCCTCTCCTCGTCGACCAGCGGGACGGCTCTGGCGGACTTCGTGCTGTTACCGAGCGCCTTCATCCACCTGTAGTGGTCCCCCAGCACGCTCCTCAAGTGCTGGCGGTTCCATTGGCTCCAGTGCGATCTGGGCTTCCTGCGCACGTCCACCACCAGGGCGATGTTGTCCCTGGCCACGATGTCCATCAGCTCCAGTACGGTGCGACCGAAGTATCCGAAGGTATATAAGATCACTTGTCCTCAACCCTCAAAGATCAGTCTGCGCGCCAGTCATCCGTCAATAATTCTTCACCACCAAGGGTAGGAAGACAACGAAGGGCAGGAGACCAGGCTCGCGATAGGTGCGGGTGAGTTCCGTGAAGCCCACCCCTTCCACAGGCTGGCCATCAATGCTGCCACCTACCCGCAGTGCGCCCTCGTAGAACTCCCCCCAGCGGGAGGTCACCCTCTGGTCGGGAATGGCCGTCTCTACAATCAGATATACCCCTCGCTGGGGCTCAACCTGGTTCCACTTACAGGCATATCGCTTCCCGTAGGGACCTACCCAGTACTCCAGCGGGATGATGTCGAAGACTTCGCTGTGATATTGCTCCCCTGCCGCGTCGAGCAGGTCGAAGTTCGGATAGATATCCGGTCCGTCCCTTATCTCCCAGGCCACGATGTCCGTCCCATCCGATAGCTGAATGGAGAACCACTCGTGATCCGGCTCCCTTCTGGGGAGGGGCGAGAACCAGTCGAACCATTGGTGATCCATCCACCCCAGGAACTGGCCGTCCGGCGAGTGGACTCGGGTTAGGGAGTAGTAGTAGGACTCCATCCCGGTGCCGATCGGGACGAGCCCATCGCCGCCTTCGAGGAGGGGAACTTTTTCGCTCGCGAGGTGCCGGTCGAGGGCGAGTTCCGCCGTGTCTACCACCAGGTGGTAGTGGAAGAGTGCCTCCTCCTGATACCACCGCACGACCAGGGCGTCCTCTACCTGGAAAGTGAGATCCAGCCTCCCCTCCGCGGCCGATAGAGTTCCCTCGTAAACAGCGGAGCGATACGACCCACCAGCCAGGTCGCCCAGGCCTACCAAGAGGTAGTCCTGGGACCGGCCCGGCCAGCCAACGCGCCCCAACCCTATGAAACCAGTCAGGCTCGTCTGGTGGAAGTTCAGATACCACCACTCCGTTCTCGTATAGTGAGCCCCCTCATCGTCGGGGAACTTTATTACTTGCTCCCCGGCCCCCCGAGCCCCAGGAAGCACGAGCAAGGAGATGATGAGACAGGCAGCCAGGCCGTAACCCGCAAACTTTTTCATCTCGACCTCCCATTCTGGTTATTCCCCTTGCTACGGAGCCGCCGGTAGGCGAACGTAATGGCGCAGGAGAGGAAATAAAAGCCACCCACTTCTATAACCAACACTCCGCCAGCGGCCCACCGTGCTTGTGGCTTGCACCCAAAGCACAGGTTCATGATAGCGTATTGCAGATTCCCCCACGACCAGCGTGGCACGCAGCAGAAGGGGCACGGCCCGGCAGGTATGCAGGGGCAATAGGCGTAAAGGGGCACGAGTGGCAACTTCACAGTCAACGCCACCATCATTGCCAGAGCCAGGATTCCCCTGGCGTCAGCCCTGAAGATCTCCCGCGTCAACCCGATCCTCCGACTTTAGATCCATAGGCCACGAGGGCCAGCAGAAAGGCCATCTCCCCCAGGCTCCCCGTGTGGACCAGCCCCAGTCCCCACCGCCTCTTATCGGGCCAGGCCAGGGGCACCCTGGAGGGGGTGAGCGCGTCCAAAGCCAGGTGAAGCCCGTAGCCCAGGGCGAAGTAAGGGCCAATGGCGGGGGCTCCCAAGGCGTATCCCAAAGCCGCCGCGACGAGGCTGGCCAAGATGATAGCCAACAGGCTATGGGTCGCCCCCCTGTGTCCGCCAAGGAGGCCCCGCCCCGTGGAATAATGAGTATTCCACAGGGCCCGCACTGGACCCAGGGCGACGAAGAGGCATGGCCGCGGATGGTCCACGTCGGGAAGCAGCGTTCCGATCAGGCAAGCCAGCGCCGTCCGCGGCTCAGGGCTGCCTGCGAGGTGCAACGCCACCAGGGTGCTGGCCACGTGGGTGGCCTGGGTCATGGCTTCTCCTGTAGTTCCGTCGCGTGGTCGAGAGAATCGCCTTCGTGCGCCGGTCCCAAGGGATGTACACCAGGAGTTGGCGTGTTCCACCCCGTCAGGTAGATAACCAAATGGAATGTGCTGGCATCGGCGCAGCCCTGGCTCTGTCCAGGCTGCGACGTCGCACCGAGGGAGCTCATCCCGCGCCCACTTTCCCGCAGGCTCGGGCCGGTTCCTTAGTGTCCTCTCTGTACAGCTTCCGCTTGTTTGGCGAGCGCGCCTTCGAAGGCCTGCGAGGCATCACCTCGTAGCCAGTTCAGGTAGGCCAGGCAGCAGACTATGACGTCGGCGACGTCGGCCTCAATGCCCGAGGCGTGGCGCCCTCCGTGCACGTAGGCGTGCGCCACCTGACCCAGCTGCTCCGCCAGCAGGCTGTGGAAGAAGGCAGACGTGGTCACAGTCTCCTGGTGGAATTCGCCCGAGACCTCCCTGACGGCTTCCTGCGCTTGTTTCAACACCTTTTCCCTCCTTTGTAAGTTTGGTTTAGCTGAAATCAGCACGGCATCGGCTCCAGTGGGTCGATGCGTGTCCCTTGATAGCGTATCTCGTAGTGCACGTGCGGGCCTGTGGAAAGGCCGGTATTGCCCGAGAGACCCAGAACCTGTCCTCTTTCCACTACCTGCCCCTCCTCTACGTGCAGCTCGCTGTAATGGGCGGTGATGACCAAGAAGTCGCCGTTCCGGATTGCCACCACCTGGCCATAGCCTCCCCGCACTTCTGCCCATACGACCAAGCCCGAGATGGTTGCTCTGACCGGCGTCCCCTCCGGGACACCAAAGTCCACCCCGTAGTGCGGAAAGCCAAAGTAAGCCTCGTAGCGGGGGTCCAGGAAGTATGCTGTAACAGGGCCGTTCACAGGCCTCCCTGAGGGGCACCAATCCGGGCCGCTGTACTCTGTAGGCGGGAACTCGCCGATACCGCCGACGATCACCTCGGTCGCGCCCAGCTCGCCGTACATCCACTTCCACATCTCGGCGCGGCCGAAGGGCATTATCTCGATGAAGAAGGCGCAGAGGATAGTCATGACGACGATGAATACGACGACGAATCCACCTATGGTGACACCGAGACAGCCCAGCGTTTTCTTGAAATCCAGCATGGTCACTTTCAGATGGCAATTTGTGAGGGGTCAGTAGCTCAACCATCCTCGCACAGCGCCAGCCCCGTGGCCTGGCTGGGCCACAGGGCGAGCGCCACAAGCAATATCCAGTCCTCTTCGCCCTCGGAAAGGCAGGGGTCATAGTCACAGGCAATCCCATACGTTCCTGCGTCTCTATCCTCGGCCAGTTCTTCCCCCTCGGGGAATCCAACCCAGGCTTCATCGTCGACGTAGCCAATCTTCAAGGCCGTGCTTCTCCCTCCCGGCTCATCTTCCAGCCAGCGCCGCTCCCTCTCGCCCTGCCGCCAGGTCCTCAGGGTGGGTAGTCCAGACGGCATACCACTGGGGCGGGATGGGCGTGTAGAGCGGGAGGTGAACGGGCCCCATCAGCAGGATGCTCTCGCCTGCGTCAAGCCCCACGAGCTCTTCCATCTCGAGTTCGTTCAGTCCCAGGAGCCCTCCCACGGCCGGCGCGTGGGATGCCCCGTGCCGGAAGAGCATGACCACCGCAGCGGTGTCCCTGATGACCACGGCCCCTGCTGAGGCGGAGAGGTCGCCGCCGTGCTGGGTGGCCAGGTTCAGCCCGGCGTAGTGCTTGCGGAAGCGCCTGGCCATCTCCGCCAGGTCGTCGGCTGCGCCCGGTTGGGCGAGCCACCGCCAGGCCTCGTCCACGATCACGAGACTCGGGTTGAATCCAGTCAGGACGCTCGCCCAGATGTAGGACATGACCTGCCTGACCCGCAGCGGCTGCATGTCCCTGTGGACGTTCCTGAGGCCAAAGACCACGAGTTCGGCATCGACGTTCACGTTGGTTTGAGCGTCGAAGGCATCGCGGTAGACCCCCATAGCCACGGCGTACAATCTGTCGGCCAGATCCTGGGCGGCGGGCCTTTCGTCCACCCTAAGGGCCTGGTAGAGATCGGAGACCCTGGGAGGAGTTCTGGTCCAGGTGGTGGGGTCGTCCCGTAGAATTCCGCACTCAGCCATGATCCTCTCGTAGGCCGGGGCCAGTATGACGTTCCTCTCACCCGCGGTGAGGCCTCCCAGGACGATCTCCAGCCAGCTGAGGACATCCTGCAGGCCGTTCATCCAGCCCGCCGGGTCCCTGGTGTTGAGATCGAACACGTTGAGCTTGTGCGGGCTGGTGAGGCTCATGTCCAGGTAGGTCCCTCCCAGAGCACGGCACATGGGCTCGTACTCCCCCTCCAGGTCTATGATGAAACACCTCATCCCCAGAAGCACTGCCCAGGTGGCCTTGTATTTAAGGAACATGCTCTTGCCACTCCCCTGCTCTCCAATAAGCAGCATATTGGAGTTAGGCAGGGCGAAATCGTCCACCACCACCCAGGCGCCGGTGCTGCGGTCTATGCCGTAGGGCACCCCTTTGGGGTCCGTCCAGGTACGTCGCGAAAAGGGGAACATTCCCGCCAGGCTTTGTGCGTCCACGTTCCTGGCGTGTCCCAGAAAGTTGATCCCGAAGGGCTGGACGGTGTAGAGGCCCTTCTCCTGCCGGAGGGCAGCGCGGAAGAAGGTGAGGTCGGCGTCCCTCATGAGGTCTTCCAGTCTCCTGGACCGTTCCTCCAGTTCGTCCTCGTCTTCCGTCCACAGGCCGACGGTGAAGCAGAGCTCCACCGGGGCGCGGTGGGTGACCGATAGGTCGCGCAGGGTCTTCTCGATCTCGGCCAGGTCGGCCTGCTTCCCGTAATCGGCCACCATGCCCTTCTGAGCGCGGGTGATGAGGTCGGCGTGCTGGGCCACCCTTTGCTGTTTGAGGAAGCTCCGCACGGCGGCCTTGTCCATCTGCCGCACCAGCATAGAGACACGAACCTCCCCGGGAAAGTCGTAGATGGACTCCAGAGCCTGGCGGGCCATCTCAGGAGGGAAGTCCTGAACGTACCAGATTCTCAGGGCGCCCTTGCCCGGCAGGATGACCTTGTCCTCGTGTTCAACCATGCCCCCGGGGGCCAGGAAGTCGGGCAGATCCCTTCTCCCGGCCTTCATGCCCTGAGGGGGCTGCACCCTTTGCAGTTCGTCCCGCTCACTGCGGGGCGCTGAGCGCTCAGGGGAACCCTCCGGCTCTTCGACTTTCTCTCCCATCAGTTTCTGCAACCAGTCGAACATCCCACTCAAATCCCAATTCCGAATGACCAAATCCCAAAATGACTTTTGGTCATCGTATTTCGGTGGCGGCCATGAAGGACCGGAGACGCGCCATGGGCGGTATGCGATACGTGCCTGTCACCGGGTGGTAGACCCGGTGCAGCACCGCGATCAGCTCCCTGTCGGTGAGGCGCCGCACGGGCACACCTATGCGTGCCAGTGCTCTGACCACCTGATCGCAGCGTCCGGACAGCTCCTGGCAGCCCGTTTTGAGGCCCTCGTCGGAAAGCGCCACCCTACCACGGGCCCTCTCGGTTGCTCCAATCGGGTCGTAAGGCAGCACTATCAGGTACTGGTGCACCTGGGGAGAGACGGAGGCGGTGACGTCGTGCATGAAGTCGGAGAACTCCCACAGCCTCTCTGCGTAGCCCCGGCGCCCCTTTTTCCGCCAGGCCTCGGCCTGGTGGTGTAAGAATTCCCAGAAGGCATCCAGGTTCTGGCTTTTGCGCCCCACGATGATCTGGTAGGGAAAGCGGAAGTTCGCCAGACACCTCTGGTAGGCTATCAGGAGGCCGGCCCTCGCGTCCTGCGGCATACGGCTTATATCTATCCCCTCTGGCTCCAGCACCGCAGCCAGGTCCCTGGTCTTCAGGATGATGACCTGGTCACGCACCGCCTCCACCAGGATGTGGTCCTGGGTGGGCGGGAGCGAATCGTTTACCGAGAATAAGCCGAACATGTCAATCAAGTCCCGATGCATCAATGCTTCGCACTGAGGTTTCGTCCCGAAGGGCTCACCCCGAGGGGGTTTTCCCTTGAGGGTTCACCCGAACGGGCTCAAGCCCGAAGCGTGCTCAGCACCCAGTGTCCTGAGGTCCCTCCTGAGCTCGCCGAAGGGCTTGCCGAAGGGAAGTGACCAATTGGGCCTCCCTCCGGGGCAGAGCCCCCTCTGGGGCGGAGCCTGGCCCAGAGGGATTTGGGATTTGGTCATCGATCATTCGAATACGTAGCGCAGCCATGCCTGGACGTCGGCCAGCCCTCCTCTCCACAGGTAGAGAGTGAGCAGGGACAGGGCGAAGACAAGCACCACCTCGATGGCCAGTATGACCACGCCGATCTCCCTGGGCGCGGCAAGGGAGACAGCGCGGGCTGGTCGTGGCTGTGGCTGTGCTTCCTCCGGGAAACCGATGGGCCTTCCCTCGCCTTTTTTCCACACCCGCCTGTGTGCCGCGCTGAAAAAGCGCACCTTGAGGAGCACCCATCTCTCAATAGGCTGCCCCTCTATGCGCATGAAGGCCAGGCCCCCACCCAGACCCACCAATGCCAGGGCCACAACGAGGCGCACCGTGAGGGACAGGCGCAATCCCTCTCCGGCCAGCACCACCAGTCCTCCGGCCAGCCCGAAGGCCCCCAGAAGCACCATCTGGCGAATGGTGAGGCCGTAGGCCGGTCTGAGGTGCCGGTCGATCCTCCGGGGGAACCTGATGCTCACCCTTCACCTCCACCGCTCAGCTTGAACACAAGGCGGTCCCACATGTGCCCGATGCGCTGGGACAAGTCGCCACTCTCTATGAGCTGACCAAGCCTGCCTCCAACGGCGGCTCCCAGGTCTCTCGGGGCCTCGCTGGCGACCTCAATCACGGCCTGCCGGAAGGCTTGCCCGGCCTGCCAGCTGCCCTCCTGATGGGGGTTCTGCGCCTGGTGGTAGATACGGCTCAGGTCGTTGGCATACTGTGGGCGGCCTATGGCCGCGGCCAGGTCGCGACCCACGTCGAAGTCGTGGTCGGACCGCCTGGAGCGGTAGATGCGCTCAGCCACCGGGTGTGCTGGCTCAAAGTGGCCCGCGTCGATACCCTCGACGTGGGGAGCCAGGCGGCCGGCCAGGAAGCGCGTCGTGTCTGGCACACGCGTTCCCGACCCAAGCTGGTGGTAGTAACCGGCGTCTTGTGCCATCTGCTCCGGTCTCATTCCCCGGGCCATTGCCTGGGACACGGGGGCAAGCCCCCCTTCCCACGCCCGCGCGATCTGGGCCGGGGTGGCGCCGGCCATCTCCAGGTTGGATATGGCTCCCACCGCTGCCTGCGCGATTGCCTCCCTCACCGGCCCTCCCGTGGCGTTCCACGATTGGACGAAGTTCCTGGCTGGCTCCTGAAGAGGCTCGTCAAGAGAGCTGAGCTGCTGAACGACACCCGGCGACAGCGGGATCCCTGCAGGTTGCTGCGCTGGGGCCTGTGCGCCAGCCCCGGACGGCCCTCGGCCTGGGGCCTCTCTCGCAGCCGGGCTCTCCCAGCCGGAGGCCGGCCCCGAAGGGACCCCGTGTGCTTCTATCGGGCCCGAAGGTGCTCCGGTCACGGCCCCGTGGGAAGAACGAACAGAGGGCGCAGCCGCTGCACCTCCGGCCCCTGTTGGCCCTGTGAGTGCAGTGGGGCCCGCCGGCGGTTCCCGTGTTCCTCGCACTGACGAGGCCGCTCCCGCCCCTGGTGCCGAGGCGCCAGGCGCTTCGCCAGCCCCTTTTGGGCCTATCTGTTCCTCCAGACGGCCCATCAGATCAGAGGCCTCAGCTCTGGTAAGCCGGTCGTACGGCCCCTTGCCGGCCAGGACGGGGGCAAGAGCTGGCCGTCCGGCCTTGCTCGCCAGTCTCTCGATTCTGTCCTGCTGTGCGCTGGTGGCTGGAAGCTCCCCGCGCAGGGTATCTATGACCTCGTCCGCGGCGGCGCGGGAGGCCGCCCCGCTGACAAGGGCGGCCGTCTCTGAAGGTGTCTTTCCGGTAGCCGCTGCCAGGTTCCTTATGCTCCCCAGCTGCCCCTGGGAGGCCGGAACCCGTGCCCCCAAGCTTCTTATGCCCCTCTGTGCGTGCGCCCTGGTCTGGAACTGGGAGAAGCCCGCCTGGACCTCCTGCGGGGTCAGCCCGGCCTCTTTTCCGAGGGCGGCATACCTCTGCGCCTGCTCGGCCGAGGGCGGCTCGCTCCTGAGGCTGTCCAGCGTCGCCCTGGCCTCGGCTGCGGTGGCGGGCTGTGCGCTCATCTGCTCGGCCTCCTCAGGCGAGTACCCCGCTTGCAGGGCGCTCTCCCTTATGCGCCCCCTCAGCGCATCCGTACCCTCCTGTTGGCGGTTGGCACCCGACATAGCCCCCCCCGCAGCCATGGCCATGCCTCCCAGCGGGCGCAGGAAGCGGCTGCCCGAAAAGGCCAGTGTCCTTCCGGCGAAGTTGAGCCCCCGCGCCAGCCTCTGTCTGGCCGCCCCTCGCTGAGCCCCCCTCAGCTGGGACTTCATGCCGCTCAGGCCCACGTTCTTTCCCAACCCTCCCGCTCCCTCCGCGGCCAAGCCCCCGGCGCTCTTCCCGGCACCTGCCACGCCCTGGGCTCCCAAACCGCTCTTTGCCAACTCGCCGGCCTGACTTCCCGCCGCCCCCGTGGTCAGTTCTCCTGCCGCAGCCCCACCGGCGGCCGCTCCTCCGCCGGCTGGCCCGGCTCCCAACCCCGCTGCTCCGCCCGCGGCCGCGGCAGCGCCTCCTCCGATAGCTCCCGTCGCCAGACCTATTCCCCCGACTGCCGCCACAACCAGAGCACCCAGACTGGCGAGCGTGCCCACCACCTTCTCCGTCGTCTCCTGGATGGCCCCGAAGACAAACTTGATGATGCTGTAATCCACCGTGAGGAGCAGGCTGAGGATGCCCACCGCTCCCAGGAACTGGACCAGCGCGGGCACCAACCCCGAGTCTGGGCTTATGTTCACCATGGTCAGCACCATCTTGATCAGCAGGGCGTTGACCGGCCCTATGAGCTCCACCAGAACGAATCCCTTGACCCACATCGAGCGCAGCCAGCGGGCCGGCGGGAGAATGCTGATGGTGATCACGATGGGAGCGATGACCACCAGGACGTAGAGGAGGGTGTAGCGGGCTATGAACTGGAATATGAGCGAGAAGAGTATCGCCAGCGCGATGCCGAAGACGACGAGGGCGATCCCGACCCCGAAGGGCCCCGTGGCGAGCATGGCCCCCACCGCTCCCACCAGCAGCCCGAAGCTCAGGGCGGACCACTCCACCTCCATGCCCAGCAAGGCATAGGTTATTCCATTGGTGATGCGGTTGGCCAGATCGAGCCAGTAGATGCTGGTGCCTGCGGCCGCGGCGGTGATGAGCCAGCCGAAGAGGACCTCCTTGAGGTCTCCGATGCCCCAGCTTCTAGCCGCCACCACGTCCTTGGCGGCTACGGCTGCCATGATGGCCAGGGTCACCGGCCAGAGGACGGCAGAGATGCTGACCGTTGTTTTCCACACGCCTTCCATGTCCACCGGCAGCTCCGCCGCCCCTCCGCCGGGGGTGATGATGCCCGGCGTCATGGTGACCCAGCGGCCGAAGGATGCGGCGATGGCGTTGTGCACCTCCTCCAGCGCGCCCTCGATGAAGCCCGAGATGGCCCTCATGAGAGCCTCCTGCAGGCTCTCCCAGGGGAAGTCGATCTTTATGGGAAACCAATCCCAGGGACCCGGCGGCTCGGGCGTGGGCGTCGGCGCCGGTGGTGTGGGCTCGTCGGCCTCAGCCGGCGCGGCCACGCACAGAAAGACGAGACAGAGGAGCACTGCCGCCATCACGAGGCGTGGCCTGCGGTCCCACCTGGTTTTTCTTTTCATCTTGTTCTCCGTAAAGCAGGGTCGCAAGGGGGCAAGGTACGAGGTAGCCACCTGTCCCCTCGCTACTTTGCTACCTTGCTCCCCCGTCACCTGGTCTCACTCGCCCTGTCAAGGCATGTGGATGTCCCCTCCGGTGTACCCGGCCAGGGCGTCGATGATCATGTTGGCCCCGGTGACGGCCAGGAAGGCCCCCCCGGCGCAGATGACGATGGCGGCAACCTTCATCCAGGTGCTGGAGAGGCCCATGGGCCTTCCGATCATGGTTTCAAACATCCCCTGGACGAAGTTTGTGGCGAAGCCCAGCGCCAGGAGAAGCGCCGCCACGCCGATGAGAAGGTCGATGACCTTCTTCACGATGTCCACAGCTGCTTGCATGAGGTCTCCCTCCACGTCCCCCTGGGCCAGCACCGGCTGAGCGGTCAGCGCGCTGATGAGTACCACCGATACCACAGCCGCAGCCAGCCGGGCTGTGCGCGGATTGGCCAGAGCCACCACGAGGCGGTTGTAGAATTCTTGCACCGTTCCCATCTTCCATACCTCCTTTCCCTCTTCGTTTATGGTGTGTCCCCGATGGGCCGCCCGCCCGGAGGCCTCTCTCCGAGCGGCAGCCTGCCCCGGACGGCAACGGCTACCCACCGGGAAGAATCACACTGACGATCATGCTGCTGATGGTAGTGGCAAAGACGGCCACCACCAGGCATATCACCACGGCCATGATCTTGAACCAGACTTCGCTAAGCATGGCAGGTGCGCCCACTGCGGCGGAGATCTCCCCGCTTAGAAACCCCCCCGCTATTCCCACTGCCACCAGGAGGGCCGTGACTCCTATGGCTATGGAAAGGACTTCAGATGCCACCTGACTCAGCTCCGAGAGCCCCTGGTTGTCGAGGGGCCTTCCTGCATATCGAGCAACTGCGGCGATAAACATATTAGCTACGGGGATTGTGAGCAGTGCTCCCGCGCCACAGATGGCAATAGCGATCACCGCTGCCCACGTATCCGAGAGCGCCGCCGGCCTTCCCAGGGCAGTTGAGACCATCCCCCGCACGAAGTTGGCCACGAAGCCCAGCGCCAGAAACAGCGCTGCGATGCCGATCATGACGTCCACCACGATCTTGACTATGCCCTCCACCTTGCCCAGGAGGTCGCCTCCCTGGGCCAGCACCGGCTGAGCGCAGAGGGCCTGCAAGAGGAGCATGACGGCCATGACGGCTGCTAAGCGCCTGCTCAGGCGCGGCACTCTTTGCTTCAAGCGACAGAAAAGGCGGTTCTTCATCTGAACTGCCTAGCTATCTGCATGAGGGCCGGCAGGACGGCCACCAGGATGAGGGCGGGCATGAGGACCAGTACTCCCAGCACGGTCAGGCGGAAGTCCATCCTGGCTACCTCGGCCTGGGCCTGGGACTCCCACCTCTCGTAGATGCCCTTCTCCACCGCCGCCACTGCCTCCTCCAGGGGAGCGCCCACGGCCTCGGCCTGCTCCAGGATGTCCACCAGGCCGGTGAACTGGGGCGTATCCAGCCTCTCCGCGCACTCGTGCAGGCTCTCGAAAGCGTTGCCTCCCAGTGCCATTCTCCCCACGGCCCTCCTGAGCTCGTCGGCCAGCAGGCCTTCCTCCCCGATCAGGGCCAGCTCCAGGGCCTGGTAGAGGTTGCCGAAGCTGCAGAAGGAACGCAGGCTTGCCAGGAAGAATACCATCTCCTTCTCCACACGCTCCCTGCGGGCCTCCCTCCTGTGTTTGTGCAGGTATTCTGGAAGGAAGTAACAGGCGAGGGCGAAGATGGCCATGGGGATGAGGCGGGGCACGGTGGGAGCGAAGACGTATCCGGCCGTGGCTCCCAGGGCCCCTCCCAGGCCGGCGCTGGCGAGCCTCAGCAGGGCTATATCTCCCACCTGCTCCTGGCTTCCCAGGCCCACGAACTGCCCTTTCACTTTCCCCGGCATCCCCCGCAGCCTGTCCAGCAGGGTAGGCCTTGGAGTCTCCCCGGACAGGATCTGGAGTTCTCTTTTCCCCACCTGTGCCGGGGCCGGCAGAAGGACGTACACCATGGTGAGGGCTGCCGTTGCTGCCATGAGCATGGGAACTATGGGCATACCGACCTCCAAATCCCAATTTCCAATTTGTCATTGGTCATTGATTCATTGGTCATTAATCTACGCTCCCAGTGGTCCCCTGAAGCGGGTGATCTCCTTTCCGGCGAAGATGGCTACCAGCTCCAGCACCAGCACGATGCCCAGGCTGAGTCGTCCCAGCGGGTCCTCGCGGTAGAACCTCACCACGGTGGGGACCCTGAGGGTAATGATCAGGACGAAAGGAACCAACCCCGCTACCAGCCACTGGGAGGCGCGCGTCCCCGCCGTCTGGGCGTAGATGGCCCCCCTGATCCGTTCGTGCAGGGCCATGTTCTCTGCAAGCTGGGTGAGCGTGTGGAGTACATCGTCCATGCTCATCCCCTGCTCCTGGCTCACTCTGAGCACCTTGAGCACCACCCTCAGGCGCTCCGAGTCCACCTCCCGCTTGATCTCCTCCGCGGCGCGCCCCAGGGTCATCCCCGTGTAGACCATGTCTCTGAGCCTGGCGAAGCAGGTAGAGATGGGTTCGGGCTCCGCTTTCGCCACCTGCTCTATGGCCTTGAGCAGCGGAATGCCCGCCCGCAGTGAGCGCACCAGGGAGCCGGCGACGCCCATCACCTGCTGGTCGAGCTTATCGCGCTGCTTTCGCTCCGCCCTTTTGAGCAGAAGCTCTGGCACGACGTATCCCAGGCTGGCGAGCGCCAGGCCTGCGGGCCCCGCCGCGAACAGGCCGAAGAGCACCCCTCCCAGGCAGCTTGCCACCGTCAGGGCTAACCACTTCTTCCTCGGTATGAGGGGCTCGGAACGCTGAAGATACGCCGCCAGCTGCCTCTGCCACGACGCCTTCCTCGGTCCCAGCGGGAGCCTCTCCCTGGCGGTGAGCGCCCAGGCGAGGGATCCCGCACAGCAAGCGACCAAGACCATCCCCGTCCAGTCCATAGTACCTCCAGGCCAGAGGCCCCAGGCCGGGGGCCTTTATTGCCCAAGCCCTGCCTGGGCGAGTTTGACAGCCACCCGCTCCACCGGCCGGTACCCTTCGGGGCTGACGAACTCCCCTCCATCCAGACGGAAGGCCGCCCTCAAGGTGAAACGCCCTTCGCTGTAGCCCTCCACCTCCTCGATGGAGGCCACCTTTCTCGACCCGTCTGGCAATCTCACTAAGTGCAGCACGGCGTCCACGCTGGCGGCGATGATGGAGCCCAGCAGGTGAGGCACCTCGTGGAAGGGGCTCTCGGCCCCGGCCATCTGGACGTACATCATCATCCTCTCCAGGGCTCCCTGAGCGCTCCCGGCGTGGATGGTGGTGAGCCCCATGGATATGCCCGCGCTCATGGCGTAGAGCATGTCCGCTGCCTCCGCTCCTCTCGTCTCTCCGATGACGATCACGTCTGGCCTCATCCTGAGAGCGTTCACGGCCAGCGTCCTGAGGGTGATCCCCGCCTCTGGAGAGGTGACGAATTGCCTCACGTGGGAATAGGTGGGCCGGAGTTCATGTGTGTCCTCGAGGGTCAGCACTGCCTTGACCCCTCTGTCCAGGCAGGGATGATGAGCCAGCTGGGAGATGAGCGCCTCCAGGAGAGTGGTTTTGCCCGTGGAGACGGTGCCGCAGATGAGCATGTTCAGCCCGGCTGCTACCGCCCGGTCGACGTAGTGGGCGATCTCAGGGCTCATGCTCCCCAGCTCCAGCCAGTCATTCAGGGTGAAGCGCCTGGCGCGGAAGCGGCGGATGCACAGGGTGGCCCCGGTCACGGTGGCCGGGGGGATGGCAGCCGACAGGCGGCTTCCGTCGGGCAGGTTAAAGCTGACCAGCGGCCTGGCGCGGTTGATGCGCCTGCCCATGAGGAGAACCAGTCTCTGAGTGATGTCCAGAGCCTCCTTCTCGTCGGCGAACCGCGCTCCGGTGGCATACAGCACCCCGTCCCGCTCCACCAGGATGTTGTCGTACCTCTCCATAACGATTTCGGTGGTGGTTGGGTCCGCCACCAGATGCTCCAGGGCCCCCAGGCCGGCCACCCGTTGGTACAGCGCTTCGACCACCTCCGGACTGGGCGGCAGGTCCAGTGCTCCCCCGAGGAGTAGCCGTCTGATGCTCAGCCTTATCTTCTCTCCCCGCCTGGGGTCTTCGGAGAAGGGGGACAGCACCTCCAGGGGAAGGGTGCCCAGGAGGTACTCCCTCACCGCCTCCAGGTCCTCCTCGGACACCTGCAGCTTTTCTGCCCGGCTGGCCCAGGCCGCTCTGAGCGACGTCACCAGCTCGTCCGGGCCGCTGCCCCAGGGCGTCTGAGTTTTCGGACCTTCGCTTATCGCCATCTGGGTCATCGTCTGTCTCCTCCGGCCTTCTCCCCTTCTTTCAGGAGCAGCACGGCCAGCCTCTTCACCGCATCGCCGGCCTTGCTCCTATCGAGGCACACCAGCGGTTGGAACTTGTTCTCCGCAGCCAGCACGGCCGGGTCATAGGGCAGGTGAGCGGCAATGGGGCATCCAAGGGAGCGCGCCAGGTCCTCCTCCTCCAGGGGTCCCAGGACCATGTTGAGCACCAGGCGGCAGTGCCGAAGCAGCCCCAGCTCCTCCAGCAGCGGCTTCAGGCTCAGGACCTTCCTTATGCTGCAGGCATTGGGTGTCGTGACCAGAAGTATCACTCCAGCTTGCGCCAGGGCCAGCAGGGTGTGCGAGTCACTTAGCCCAGGGGCGGTGTCCACCACCACCACGTCGTAGTTCTGTTTGAGTTCCCTGAGGAGGCAAAGGAACTGCTCCCGGTCGGGCATCACGTCGCGCCCCAGCCTGCGAGGGGCCAGCAGCACCTCCACGCCGCTGGAGTGCTGCTGGATGAAGGGAGCCAAATCCTCCACCGAGTGCGCCCCTGAGGGAAAGGTGGCTGCGTAATCGGCCAGGGTAAGACCGTCGTTTATGCCCAGCAGAGTGCCCCCGTCCCCGTCAGCCAGGGCGTCCACCAGCATTACCCTGGCCTCGGGGCGCTCCTCCTTGATGGCTATGGCCAGGTTCACTGCCAGGAAGGTTTTTCCCACCCCGCCCTTGGTGCTGGCCGGGACGATGGTGAGCTGACCCGCCAGGGGCCTCTTGGCAAGCCCCAGAGCTTCAGCCACGCTCCCCGGCACGTCGTCCTCGGCGCTCCAGACCAGGGAGGCCCCCAGCGCCTTCAGGCCGTCTCGCAGGGCTGCGCTGGCCACTCCTGCGATCACCACCACAGCGCAGCCCAGCCCCCGGAGCTGGGAGGCCAGTTCTATCAGCCCCTCGCTGCGCAGGGAGTCCTCCAGCACCACTGCGTCGGGCCGCGTGGCATGGGCCAGGGCCGCCAGAGATTTCCCATCCGATACGATCCCCGCCACCTCCACCTGGTAAAGCTGGGCCAGGTCGCTCACCAACCAGAGCTCGTTCTGGGGAAGGCCGAAGCAGACCCTTCGGGGTGAACCGTTCAGCTGAGCCCTTCGGGGTGAACCCTCAGGGGAACCCTCGACAGCCTGCCCTGAGCCTTGTCCTGAGCCCCGTCGAAGGGCCGCCGAAGGGGCGAAGCCCTCGGCAGAACCACTCATGGCTTACCTCCTCCCGGCCCTTCCCTTTCCCCCGTGGGCGGCGGGAGCGGCGACGCCGTCGGGGAGGCCGTCGGAGTAGCGGCGGGGGTTGCCTCAGGCTCGTCAGCCCTTTCCTCTCCTCCCGGAGTCAGGGCCAGCTGGACGTGCCCTGCCGCCGTCCACACCGCCAGCCTTTTTGCCTCCTCCTGCGCGACCTCGAGCACCACGATGTTGATGGGCGGTTCTCCCTCGGTGTGCTGGCCTGCCCCCGTTCTGACGTCGATGACCAGCACGTTTGAGAGCAGCACCTGAGCTTCGGTCTCGTCGGGATTGGCTCCTGCGGGGACGGCGATGATGTCCACCCTGTCTCCCGCCCTGACCATGCCTCCCACCGCACCCGCCACCGTGGTGGGCACGGCGAAGGCCACCCTGCCCGGCTCGAGCATGATGCCCGCCCCGGAGCGGGCGCTCGTGATCTCGGCGGGGTTTGCCAGGCGCCTCTCGTCGAAGGGCTCGCCTGGAAACAGGTCCACCCGGGCCACCTTGCCCATGATGCGCTTCACGTCCAGCACCCAGGAGCCGGACACAGCCTCCTTGGGAAAGGGCTTGAGGGCCAGAAGGCCCTTCGAGATCGGCGTCTCGGCCTTTATGAAGGTCATCGCCACCGGCACAGACACCCGCGTATTGGACCACCAGAGGTAGTAACCCAGGCTGGCGAGGAGTGCCATCGCAATGGCCACGAGTATTCTCTTGGTGTTGGTCATGGTCCTTATCCCCCTGCTTGTTGCTGGTTACTCGTTGCCGGAAGCCAGCAGCCGGTTCTTATGGTGGCTGGACGATGGCTCTGGCCACCACCCTTACGTTGGACTCCCACATCCCCTCGCCCAGCCAGCTCACGGGCGCCTCCACGCTTATCCATACGTCCGGCGGGCCACTTGGGTTTGCGCCGTAGGGCCTGGCGTCGCCCGGGTTGCATACCACGATCTCGGCGTCGTGGGCGATCCGTCCGGCTCTCTCTGCCAGATGGTTCTCGATGTGCTGCAGATTATGCCTCAACACGTTCCTGGCGACGTTGGGCGCGCCTGGTTCCAGCCGAAGCTCCCCCTGAATGAGGCGCTGGAAGTCGAGCTGCTGAGCCCCGGCCACCGCCGCCAGGTCCGCTGCCCGGTACACCTCCTCGCGGATCAGCCTGAGTTGAGCCAGCCCCAGGAGCATCATGAAGAAGATAGAGACTAAGGCAGCCATGAGCACAGCTACCAACGGGGCCACGCCCCCCTTGCTCTCCTCCCAGAACCCTTCGGGGTAAGCCCTCAGGGTGAACCCTTCGGGGTGAGGCGTTCGGCTGAACCTCGACGGCGAAGCCCTCAGGGGAACCGTCGACGGCGAAGCCGTCAGGGCAAGCCCTTCCGGGTGAACCGCTTTCCCTCCATGGCATGGCATGCTCATCAGTACGCCTCACGTCTGGCCCAGTGTTGCGCCCCTATCAGGTAGTATGGCATGGGAAGCAGCGGTATGTTCGGCCGCCAGGCCATTTGCACCCTGACGGTGATGGGCTCCTGCCAGTTCCCGACGTAGACGATGATCTCTGTCCGGTCGGGGTGGATCCCACCCGCGGCGAGTTGCTGTCTTACCCTGTCTCTGACGGCGTCGCTGTCCCCCCCGTAGATGGCGGCGAAGCGGGCTCCCTGGGCGGCTGCTTGAGAGAGCACCTGCTGTGCATGGTACATCAGGGCCATCTCCACTCCGCCGAAGATGAGCAGCACCACCACCACGAGGATGACTGCGAACTCGGCCATCACGTTCCCGCGGCCGGAGCTGGCCAAGCAGCTTTGCTTTCTTTCGGTCCATGTCCTGCTCATTGATGTCTCCCGGCAGCTACACCAGGCTGTAACGACAGTCTCTAAGAACACAGGGCACTGGTCTTCTCCAGGTAGAAATACACGTAGGCTGCAGTTTTCGGACAGTTCGAGTCACCCACCTGGTAACCGCATTTGTTGTAACCTATCCACTCATAGCAGTCAGGGTAGTACTCTTTGTCGAAGGCGCCCCCGTACACGCAGTACCCGCTGCAGCGGGCTGCACCCTTGCCCACCCGATTGGGCGGTGGCGAATAGGTGAGCTTCACGTCGATGCAGCTGTGTGGTAAGTCAGCCCGTGCTTTGTAGGAGCTGTAGTAGGGAGGTTGAGTCAGATCGGTCACATACTGCCAGCTTCCCCCGCCTGCTGGCCTCACCCATAGCTCAAAGCTCCAGTGATTGTAGTAGGTGCCAGAACAACCGCAGTGATACTCATCATAAAGATAGGCAATGAACTCATAGCAATACAGCGACGGCGTGGGGGTCGGCGTCGGCTGCCTCTTGATATAGAAGTAGTTCGAGGCATAACTGTCTGGCTGCCTGTTGGTGAAGCGGATGGTATTGGCATCCCTCACCCACCCCCCGCAGTCGGATCGGGCGTAGTCCGAGTCATAGCCAGACGCGTTGAACGGTTTCCTTATCTCCCAAGTGGCGTTGTTCATGCCCCAGAAGTCAAGGCTAAACCTGGCCCAGCCGCTGGAGTCAGTCCTCCGAGCGGTATAGTATTGCCAGGAGCCATATTGATTTTCATAGATATACACCCACACGTTCTTCACGGGGCTGTTCCCGGAGCTAGAGTCCATCACTTTGGCTTCGATGTTCCAAATCTGCGGGGTAGGTGTCGCAGTCTTGGTGGGTGTAGGCGTCCTGGTAGACGTGCTGGTTGGCGTCGCCGTCTTGGTACACGTGTTGGTTGGCGTTGCCGTCTTTGTCGGGGTACTGGTCGGTGTGGGCGTCTTAGTGGGCGTGTTTGTCGGCGTCTTAGTGGGGGAGGGAGTGTGCGTAGGCGTGGCGGTCCTTGTCGGTGTATTGGTGAGCGTAGGCGTATTCGTTGGCGTCGCGCCCGGCACCGGGGTATCCGTCGCCGTAGGCGTGTCGGTCGGACCGGCAGGCACGGGCATGGTCACCTGGCCCCAAGCGATGGCCTCGGCCTCACGGTGGAGTCCGTTCTCCACCTGGCTCTTGACGTAAACGACGGCCGGGATGGCTGCCAGGAGCACCAAGACCAAGATGAGAGTGTACTCTGCCATTGAGCCGCCCCTACGATCTCTGATCATATCCCCTCCTCGACTACAGTTTCTCTCCTTATCGCCGGGCGTCGTAGGTCATGAACTGGTCTACGCCATCACCGATCTCGTTCACCACGACCGCCAGGCGTCGCTCATCCGTGGCGGCCCTGGCTGTGCCCACGAAGCCGTTGGGCACGAGGGAGATGCTCCGCAGGTCCAAGGTTCGCCCCAAGCCAGGAGGGATGGTCATCCAGGCGGTGTAGACAGGCACCGCCCCGCTAGCCGGCTCATAGAGGCTGAGCTCCACCTCTGCGGCCTCCCCCTCACCGGCGGGACCAGCGTGCATCACCTGCAGTCCCGTGCTCCAGCCATAGAGCGTCGCCCCCACCGCCTGCCGCATGGCCAGTGGTGCCCAGATCTCGGACCCAGTGTCGATCCGCGCGGCGACGGAGGCGCGGTGCGCATTGTAGCTGCTGGCCATGCTCGCCCCCCTGTCCAGCTGGTTGGCCATGGCCAGTATCGGCTGGGGTTCCACCCAGATGCCCTGGCCATCGACGTATCCCTCGGACAACACGGATACCGATCCTACTAGCCCGGTGGGTATGCCGAGGGCGTCCAGAGGGTACATTACCCATTGCTCTCCCTCGTCCAAGGTGCGCTCCATGGCGTGCTGTACCGTGCCGTCGATGGAGTGAAAATCGACCCTGAGTTGGGCGTCCACCGACCCCACATTGACCAGTACCAAGCCGCTCTCCCAGCCGTTGTACCCGGTGAAGACCAAGGGGCCGAAGGCCATGGTGGCTGTTCCTCCCGCGGCCGGGAAGGGGCTTGACAGTACCCCGCTCATCACCATGCCCGCTCCTTCGGGAGTGTACCCTAAGAACTGGTCAAGCACGCCCCCCACGGCCGTGGTGGACTTGACGCGCAGGTAGCCCACGAAGCCCGCCGGGCTGGAGCCTCCGGGCCGGAAGCCGTCCGCTAGCCTGGTCGGGGGCTCCGCCACGAGTTGGCCCCAGGCGGGGACGGAGAGATTGGGCAGGGTGACCACCGTGCGGCCCCGGGTGTCGAGGTAGTCCAGCGTCACTGTGGCTGGATCGGGCCAGGGGTTGGCAAGATAGACGCGGCTGTTCCACCCATTGTTGTCCTTGTGGACCACCAAGGCGTAGGTCACGTAGGGCCACGACCCCTGTACCCCGCGGTCTGCAAGCTCGCCCATCTTGAGAGCGGAGTAGGCCCCCGCTGGGCTGCCCTCTTGCCCCACGCGGCTGACCGTTGCCCTGATGGGCTCTCCCGGGGTGTAGCCCTCCACGGGGCTGCTGGGAGAGTCCTTCTCCGTGTACGAGACAAGCACGGCCCAAGAGCCCACCGCTGCCGACGCGGGCGGGGTCAGGGTTGTCTGCCCTCCCGCGAGGAGACGCCCCCCATTCTGCACTTGCAGAAGCCCGCCGTGGGAGCCGAAGTACCAGGCATCTACCCAGGTGTCCTCCGTGCCGGCATTGACCACGTGGATGGAGGTGGCGAGCCCTCCGACCGCCGGCAGCAGCAAAAGCTCCGGCTCCGCCGCCGTATGGGGCTGAAGACAGTTATCGCCAGTGAAATTCGCCTCCACCGCGCCTCGACCCAGCAGAAGGGGCTGAGTCCCTGTGGTCTCCGGGTCGCCGTCGTAGTGGCGCTCAGAGTAGCCGTCGGCGCGCGCGATCAGATAGTAATACCCTTCCGGCAGTTCCCCGGAGATGGCATAGGCACCGTCGCTGTCCGTTACGGCGGAGAGGGTACTCCCTTGGATGGAGACCCTAGCTCCCTCCAGGGGCTCATCCCTTCCGCAGGTTCCGACGGTGCCGTACACCAGCGCCTCCCCTGGGGGGGGCGTAGCCGTCGGCTCCGGCGTCAGCGTCGGTGTCGGGGCAGGCCCGGTTCCCAGGCAGTTAAGCCCCGTGAAGTTGAGCTGCATGGCGGCCCTCTCGATCAGCGCCGGCTGGATACCATCCGTGCCCGGGTCAGCGTCGTAGTAGCGGTCCGTATAGCCTTCCGCGCTGGCCACAACGTGGTAGTGTCCTTCAGGGAAGCCGGTCGTGCGGGCGAAGATGGCATAGAACCCGCTGGCGTCCGTCTCGCCCGAGAGCGTGGTGCCTTGGATGGACACTGTGGCCCCCTGGACCGGCTTGCCCGCGTCGCAGTCCCAGACGTAACCCGACATGAGGGGAACGGTGAGGTCGATGTCATCTATCATCCACCCCCTGAAGGCGTTGTAGCGTTGGTCCACGGTCTCGAACTCGAACCTGACTTCGAGGTCATTGTCCTGGTGAAGGTAGATGTAGTCGGTAAGGTCGAATTCATACTCCACCCATTGGGGTATTCCGCCCTTGCCGGTGCCCGAGGCGTAGCCGTAGCGAGCGTTATCCTGGCCTCCGGTGGGGTCGCTGGTGGGGTTAAGAGTGCCCAGCTTCACCCATCCCGGTTCCCCGCTGGCCAAGACTGCTTGGCTCCTCATCCGCTCTCCCCGCCCCACGGGGTGGATGGTCAAGCTCGAAAGGCCTGCGGCGACGGTCTTACCGGTCTTTAGCCAGACGTTCATCTGGTCGTAGCTTGACGGGTGGACGCTCTCTATCTCCCACCAGGAGTGGAAGCTAAGCTTCAGTCCTGGAGCAGCCAGCCCTGCGGTGATGGTGATGGGTTCAGAGGTCACCGTTCCGGTATAGACCGCGCTCGACGTGCCGCCGTTGAGGCAGTTGGACCGGGTTAAGTCTACCTGCGCATCCTCGTCCAGATAGGAGCCGACCCCCACGGTGTCGCTGGCGACGTTCCCGAACCAGAGGGCACCCGAGCCAGTGTAAGCGGCGGTCAGATATGCCTTCCCTTCCGCGTCCAGCTCCCTGGCGTCGAGCGTCACCAGGTCCGGGTTGATGTCGTTGGGGACCTCTCTGGGGCATCCTCCCTCCACGGGCCCATAGAGCTGGATGGTTTCAGTGACCACCTGCCACGTGTTGTCAGTGGAGGAGCCCTCAACGGTCCAAGTGAAGTCCCCCTCGAAGTCTTCCAACACGATGGTCCCGTCTATCACGCCAGGGTGGGCGTGGGCCGCCAGGCCCAGCAGCCCCAGGCAGACGCTGGCCACCGCAAGGCCGATTGTCAGGTACATTCCTATGCTTCGCATTTTGTGCCTCCTTTGTTATCGGTATTTCTTGATATAGAAGTAGTTTGACGTGTAGTTACCCGGCGGCTTATTGCTGAAGCGGATGGTATTGGTGTTCCTCACCCATCCTCCGCAGTAGGAGCGGGCGTAGTAGGAGTAGTAGCCACGGGGGTTATATGGCTTTCTGATCTCCCAGGTGGCGTAGCTTCCCCCGAACTTGATGTCGAAGCTAAGCCAGCCATTGTAGTCGGTCCGCTTGCGGGTGTAGTATCGCCAGCGGCCAGACTGGTATTTGTAGATATACACCCAGACGTAGGGCTTTCCCCTTCGGTAGGTGTAGTCGTAGACCTGCGCCTTGATCTTCCAGGTACCGCTGGATTGTTTCTTGACGCACGGGTCGGGCCCGCTCTGTTGCCTACAGTAGTATCCAGGCGGGCACTTTGGTGGCTGGCAGTCGTAGTCGGAGTCGCATTCGCAATTCCAGCTTGAGCCATCAGGGCAGCCGCAGCTCGGTGTGGGCGTTGGTGTGGGCGTCTTGGTGGGCGTTGGTGTTGGCGTCGGCTTCTTCTTGATATAGAAGTAGTTGGAGGTATAGCTACCGGCTGGCTTACTGCTGAAGCGGATGGTGTCGGCGTTTATCATCGAGCCACCGCAGTAGGACCGGGCGTAGTAGGACGTGTATCCGGATGGGTTATATGGTTTTCTTATCTCCCACGTGGCGGTGCTGCCGGAGCTCAGGTTGTTGATGGTGAAGCTCACCCATCCGCTGTAATCCGTGTATTTGGACGTGACGTAGTACCAGCGGCCAGACTGGTATTTGTAGACGTAAACGTTGACGCTCGATTTGCCCCTGTTATAAGTGGAATCGTACACCTGGGCCTTGATCGTCCAGGGGGGCTTGGGTGTTGGTGTGGGTGTCTTGGTGGGCGTCGGTGTCGGCGTCGGCTTCTTCTTGATATAGAAGTAGTTGGAGGTATAGCTACCGGCTGACTTATTGCTGAAGCGGATGGTGTCGGCGTTTGTCACCGAGCCGCCGCAGTAGGAGCGGGCGTAGTAGGACTGGTAGCCCGATGGGTTGTATGGCTTTCTGATCTCCCAGGTGGCGTTGCCGTAGCCGAAGGTGAGGTTGAAGGTGACCCAGCCGCTGGGGTTGGTGAGCGCCCGAGCATAGTACTGCCAGCCCCCGCTGCGGTATTGATAGAGGTAAATCCAGACGTTGCCGACGCCCCTGTTTCCGGCGCTGGCGTCCCTCACTTGAGCTTGAATCTTCCAGGGCCTGGGGGTAGGGGTGGGCGTCCTGGTAGGCGTATTTGTGGGTGTCGCCGTCTTCGTCGGTGTATGGGTCGCCGTGGGCGTCTTCGTCACAGTGGCTGTGTGAGTAGGTGTGCAAGTCGGCGTCTTCGTAGGCGTAGCCGTCTGGGTGGGTGTATACGTAGGCCTGGGCGTGTCCGTAGCTGTGGGGGTTGCCGTCGGGATTGGCGTCGGCGTGTCGCTCGGCGCCAACGGGGCCGGTACAGTGGCCTCCCCCCAAGCAATGGCCTGCGCCTCGCGTCCTACCCTGTTGTCCACCTGTTGCTTGAGGTAGAGGGCTGCCGGAATGAGCATGGCCAGCACCAGCGCTACGATCAGCGTGTATTCAGCCATCGAGGCTCCTCTACCGTTCTTGAACATGTTCCCTTTCTCCTAACTACCCACTAAGCCGTCCAAGACTACGCGCCTATAGCCCGGCGCCCTCAGTAGCTCAGACACACGCCGAGGTCCCGCTCAATGCGCGCCCTGGAGGTAGCAGCAAGCTCATAGGAGACGTCCCCCACTCCCGGCATGGAAAGCGTAAAGGGTGCCTTTACCGTAACGCGCACCGTGTCGCCCCAACACCATCCGCTATCGGCCTCGATCTCTATGTCGCTGCCGATGAGCCCCCCGCCCGGTAGCGCCTGCGCTAGCTCCAACTCGATCCAGTTGCGCACGTCCAGCGTGTCTCCCAGAGTGGCGGCCAGGCGCGCTCCCTGGGCTGCAGCCTGCGACACGGCCTGCTGACAGGCGACCATGCGTGCCGTCTGCACTGTCCCGAACACGAGCATCACCAAAACGGGCACAGCGATCGCGAACTCGGCCAGTGCGGATCCCCTCTCGCTCCTGGCAAAGCGCTTTATGAACCCCATAACCAATCGTCAAACCTATGATCTATCGATGAGTGCACCCGGGGGCAGGCCCCCGGGCTGAACTTCAGCTTCCCGCAATATTAGCGCCGACCTCATTCACCCTGGTGCCGATGGCGCCGCCGAGGTAGGTGAAGGCCGCAATGGCGGCGATGGCAACGAGAGCTGCGATCAAGGCGTACTCTGCCATGGTCGGGCCGGCTTCATCCCGCAGAAACTCCCCCATCTTCAACATTGAAATCACCTCCTTTCAGAGTCCGCAATTTGCTAGCGCGGTATATCCCCCAACCTGATGTAGTTGAGGACTACCCTAAGAACCAGCGGAACGTCGTATTCGACCTGGCTGGTATCGGTGTAGGTGACCCTCACCCGCACACTGTAAGGCACCAGGTCCGTGAAGGGATGGTCCCAGTGTCTCGCTTGGTTGATCTTGTATACCGGTGTGGCCCGGGGTCTCAGCGAGTAGTACGTGCCCTGGTAGGTGTATCCCAGGAACTCGTAGTCCACCTCGGGCGGGCTGGGCGTCCCCCTGGCCCGCAGGGCCAGGTCCAGGTCCTTTCCGACCACCCACTGTACAGCGTCGTACGCATCGAGCGGCCCCCACACGTGGTGGAGCGGGGCGTAGCCCTCCGGCGTGAGAGCCGGAGTGGGCCAGGCGGGGGTAGCCGTGGGCGTTGCCGTGGGAGTATTTGTTGGCGTCGGGGTCTTTGTGGGCGTATTGGTTGGCGTAGGCGTATTGGTGACCGTGGGGGTGCGAGTCCCCGTGGGCGTGGCCGTAGGCGTGCGCGTCGCTGTGGCTGTAGGCGTATGTGTGGGAGTGGGCGTGGAAGGCGCGTCATAGAAGTAGTTCCACCCGTAGCTTCCGCGTCCGGCGTCGCCGAACTCGATGGTGTCCCAGTCCACCGCCGAGCCGCCCGAGTACGAATACGCTCCCGTGGAGACGTACCCCGCAGGGTTTGTCTCCAGGATCCTGAAGGTAGCGCTGTCGTGCCCCGCCCAATTGAGCGACATGCTGAAGTAGCCTAACGAGTCGGTTGAAGCCGAGCCCCACCACTGCCACCAGCCCACCCACCGCCGGGCGGCGACCGTGACGCCCGACATGCCTGCCCCAGTGGTGCTGTCCTTGACGTACCCGCTGATCATCCAGGGGGCGGGAGTGGCTGTGGCCGTGGGAGTGCGGGTTGGCGTTCGCGTCGGAGTGGGCGTTCGGGTCGGCGTCCTGGTCGGGGTGAGCGTGTGAGTTGGCGTGGCCGTGGGGGCTTGCGTCCCGGTGGGGGTGGGCGTGGGCGTGACCTCCTGCACGGTGACCAGCTGCTGGCAGGTGGAGCACCAGCTCCAGTTGCTTTTGCAGTCCCAGCCCGCGTGGTCGGGGTTGCCCGAGCAGCCGAAGTGTAGGTCGGATACGTCCCAGACGTTGCCCACCACCAGGTAGGTACCCGGTGCGACGCTGGAGGTGTTCCACCAGAAATCCCGCGAGCATGAGCCAGCGCCCCAGCAGTTGGATTCTCCGATGAACTGCCAGTCGCCGCACCAGCTTGCCCCCTCCCTGCATCTGTACCACGCTTGGAGGCGATCCACGCCCTCGTCGTCGCTACCCGACATGGAGATTTGCACCGTGTCTCCCTTGTTGATAGTCGACGGAACCGAAAAGGCGTTGCAGTTCGGGAAGTTGTCTGCCTGATAGAACCGGAACTCCTTGACGTGGAAGCTAACCCACATGTCAAACCCCGTCTGCACAGATGCGTTCCCTATCTCCAAGTACGCCCCCGCCGGGGAGCGGTAAGCCCCCCTTGTCTGCTCTGCGCCATTTACGTTCAGGGTGTAGTTGTTGCCGTCGTAGGTCAAGGTGACGTGCTTGTATCCCGTGCCCACGCCGTAGAAGAGAACGACCTCGTCCTGTATGTAGAAGGCCATGCCGCCAATACCGCCGGTGTCGGCCCAGGCCTCGAATATCCTCTGGCTGCTGCCGTTTTTCAGCACCACGCCCGCTCCGTGAGCGTGCCAGTCGTCGTAATATATCTCGAAGTACATGCGGAAGGGACAGTCCTGCGCCACCACCGTGCTCGACTTCATCACGGGGAACACGATGTGGCCCCTCTTTACCGTGAGCTCGCCCGTGTCCCTGGCTCTGCATCGGCAGCCGTTCTCCTGCCTCAGCCACAGCTGTCCGTCGTGCACGTAGGCGTTGAGGATGCCGCTGGCGCACTCTTCGCAGCTCTCACATTGCTGATCGCGCCCCGGGTACGGGATACAGGAGTTGGTGTAGTTATCTTGCTGAACGATCTCGCTCCACGACCCCGACGGGTCGAAATGGCTCGCGTACTCTGGGGCTACGGGAACCTCGGTGTCGTCGAACCAGACGTGCAGGTACTGAATCCAGCCCGGGTCGGCCTGCAGGGACTGCGCGCCAACGAGTAAGCCCCCCAGCAAAGCCACCAAGCAGGCAAAACGCAACTTCTTCACCGTGTCCGCACTCCCCTCTGAATGATGAGTGGCGAGTCGATGGGCCGGTGAATAAAGTAGACTAAGTCCCTGCCGGCAATCCTGAAACTCACGTTCACATCGGGTTCGTTATCCCGTATAACCCTCCAGCCAGCCTCGGTGAGCTCATACCAAGCCGCTGAGTGGCTATCCCAATCATCCGCTCGTGCTACCACCAGCCCGTTCCTGGCGTCGACGGACAGCCAATGGCCATCGAGCTGGCAGGGAAAGAGCTGCCAGGTGCGCCCCTCGTCCAGCGACTGCCAGATGCCGCTGGCAAGGGTCTCTCCGGTCAGGTCCCAGGCACGAGTGCCTGCCAGGAGACCGTCTGTAGGTGCGTACACCAAGCGCTCACCATCCTTGGGGAACCCGCTGGCCACCTCCCAGCTGGCCCACCCATCCTCTGTGTACCACACCTCTGCCTCGTAGTGTCACTGCTCTCCCTCTGGCGTCATCCAATGACATACCAGGAGCACCCCCTCTTGCTCCGAAAGCATCTCCATTCCCCCACAATAAGAGGGCTGCTGGGAGAAATCGTCGATCATGCGATTCCAATAATCGCCATTGTTGGTCGAACAATAGATGTGCCGGTGGCCATTCACCGTGCCGGTGTGAAGGCAGATGGTACCGTCGGGGTAACGGTAGTCGGGCGCAAAGGCAAGGTCGTTGATGTAAGATATGCTGAAGCCGCTATCGCGTCTGGCCCAAGCCTTGCCTCCGTCGGTGGAGCGGGCCAGGGACGAGCCCGCCCCAAACATGGTATGGTCTTCCGCAAAGCATGGGGAAAACCAAAATCTCCGCCCGACGATGCCGTTTGTTGGCAACCAATCGATTTCCTCCCAGGTTAGCCCACGGTCCTCGGAGCGGTAGGTGTGCTGCACGTCGTCTTGCCTCATCGCTACGAATACCAGGTCATCCCAGGCGTCGAAGGGGCCGTCGAACTCTCCCGGCGGCAGGGTCACTGTCTCCCACACCCAGCGCGGCTCGGGAGTGGGGCTGGGAGTCGCGGACGGCGTGGATGTGGGCGTTGCTCCGTCCCACTGCCTGGCCACGCAGGGGAGATAGCAGCGATACAGCCCACTCGCCGAGCTCGTCGGTCGCTGGCCTGAGACTGCCACCGCCAGCAGAGCCAGCACCAACGACGCCAGCAAGGCCAGAACACACATCGCTCCTTTCATGCGTTGCCTGTTCACCATCCCCTCCCCGTTCCTCTACGGTCCGCTCAGGACACCCTGCACCTCGATGACCGGCAGGGGCTCGAGAGCCTGGCTCTCGCAGTACCACGCGGGCCGACCCAAGTTCCTGAGATCGAGCCACATCCAACCGGAGTCGTGGGAGTCCCAGGCGGTTCCATCCCACTCCCACCAGGTCTCCCGGCTGAAGGCCTCCCATCGGGTGATGAGCAACACCTGATAGGCGGGAAGATCATTCCTGCCGCCGAGGCCCGGCCCGTTCTGGGGCTTTTCCCAGGAAGACGTGTAGTACGTGTGATAGACGGGGTCTCCGGTGTCGAAGGTGCCGTCGTCGAAGTCCCAGATAGGCGTGCCAGGCAGGAGGTCCCACCTGACGCAGCGCCTCCAGCCGATTCTTTCCCCCACGTCCACGGGGGCGGTACAGTCAGTGGCAGCCGGGGGCATCTCCAGCCAGAGCCTGTTAGGCACCGTGACCAGCCCCCTGGGGTACGGTTCCCGGTGGACGTCGGGGGTGGGACAGTCACCTACCGGCCATGGGGGAGGTGTTGGCGTCGGGGTCGGTGTGGGTGTGTTGGTAGGAGTGGGCGTGGGCGCAGTGGGCGTAGGTGTCGGTGTATTGGTCGGCGTCGGCGTGGGGCTGATGGCCGTGGGCGTCGCCTTGGGCGTGATGGGCGTGGCCGTCGGTGTGTTGGTAAGCGTAGGGGTCGGCGTGGGGGTCTCACAGAGCCAGGTGAATAGCCTCTGGCGGCAGGGATCTCCGTCCCAGGTGACGCTCCACTCTCCGTCGCATCTCAGGCTGCTAACTGCGATGGAGTGAGTGCCGCAGCGCGGCATCCAGTCGGGCGTCTGAGCCCAGTCCAGCGTCACACTCCCGCTGCAGAGCTTCTTTGTGCCTCCGCAATCGACGCGGCCGAACTCCCACCAGCTGCCATCAGGGGAACCGTCAACGGCTGAATTCAGGTAGAAACTAATGCTGTCCAGTCCACAACCGTCCCGGCCCTCAGCGCTCACGGTGACGTTCGTACCCTCCTCCTGCGGGCTGGGCGGGGAGAGGTCCGTGATACAGAGATAGGGCCTCAGCGTGTAGAAGGTGAAGCCGGGTGTGTGGAAGGTCACCCACTCGTCGATGCCCGCCTGGGCGGTCCCATTTCCCACCATGAGCGCCGCCCCCGCCGGCTCCATCCAGGCCGGCCTGCTTTCCCGGTCGGTGCGGTTCACGATCCAGGTGTAGTCCTCTCCGTCGTAAACGAACGTGGCCCACTTGTAGCCCGCTCCCACCGGGTAGCGCAGCACCTCTTCCCCCTGTACGTCAAACACCAGCCCGTTGCGCGCACCGGAGTCGGCCCACACCTGGGAGATGTGCCCCTGAGGCCCACCGAGTGTGATTCCCGCTCCATGTCGTCCCCACTGGTCGTAGTATATCTCCAGGTCCATCCTGAAGGCACAGTTATCGTGCACCACCGGGTTGCTGATGTGGCAGGGGAAGAGGTCGTGGGCCCGCCTTTGGGACCACAGTCCTGTGCTTCCATCCAACGCCTGGCACCCGTTCTCCTGCCTCAGCCAGAGCTGCCTGTCCTGGACGTAAGTGCAGATGACGTCGGTGACGCAGTCCTGGTAGTGATGCTCATCCTCGCAGCCACCGCAGTCGTGCGGAAGCCAGGTGGGATTATAGTTCAGAACCCAGAAGTCCTGCGGCGGCTCCACAATCGTTCCAGCCGGTATGTTCCCCTCAATCTCGGGAGGCCCCACGTCCGCGAAGCGCACCTTGAGGTATTCGTCCCAAACGATGGCTTCCTCCGCCTGGGCCCCCCTTGTGCCTCCTCGCAGCGACAGGACCAGCGCACACGCCAGGAAAGCCTTCGCCACCGAAGCGCCTTTCCTCATCGCTGTCTCACCCCCCTCTCCAGGAAGTCCGGCCTGCCGGTCAGGTAGATAGTATTGCAATCGGCCACGGTCAGGCCCACACAGCAGCGGTCTATTTTCCTCAACCTCCTCCACCCGTCCCCCACAAGTTCGTAAAGCCACGGCTCCCGGCCGTTGTATACCAGAGCCACCAGTAACCCTGAAGTTCCTCTAGGGCTGACCTCGCTTCCTCTTGGAGACGAGTGGAAGGGCTCCCAGGTCTTGCCGTTGTCCCGCGACTCCCAGATGCCCTCCTCCGCCGTCCCTACCAGCAGTCCCCAGTCCATCAATGGAATGGCATGCTTCACGATAGGCCGGGCCAGGTCGGGGAAGCCTTCTGAGATGGTCCAGGTCCTCCCGCCGTCCTCTGTCCTCCAGAGCTCCGTCTTCCACACGTCGCCAGGTTTATGGCCCGCGACGAGCAGCGCCTCCTGCCCCGACAGAGCCACCACCTGGCGGAACTTGCCGTACCTTCCCATCGTGGCATCGTCCAGCACCTGCTGCCAGCTCCCATCCCACCTGTAGACGTAGCGATGTCCTTCCACGGGATAGGTGGCCAGCCAGATGGTGCCGTCGGGAGCCAGATCGAGCTCCGCCACCGCGCTTTCCGGAACCAGCTGGCCGACCTTCTCCCAGGTCAGTCCTCCATTGGAGCTGGCCCAGACCCCCCTGCCAGCGGCAATCACCCTGCCATCCTCTTCGAAGTGGAAAGAGAAGCTGAAACGCCAGCAATCTCGGGGCTCTTCCAGTCTCTGCCAGCTCTTCCCGCCGTCCTGCGAGCGATACAGCACGTAGGAGCTCTTGCTCTCGCCACCCTCGACCTGCATTCCGAGAAGCACTGTAGAGCCACGCGCGGCGAAGCTATCGAGCTCCCCTTCGGGAACCGCGAGCCTCTCGAACGTCCATCCAGAACTCTCCCCGGATAGCTGCCGCGAGCCCCATAGCGCTCCGGCAGCTGCCAGAATGACGGCCGCCAAGACGAGGGCCCTCTTTCTCAACTTTCACCTCCACAGCCGGCTTGGGATGATTGGCACTCGCTCTCCAGCGGCAGGATGAGATAGGTTTGCCCCATCCACCCACGGCCTGGCACGCTCTCCCCCACGATGGGAAGCTGGTGCTCTCCCTCCTCCCCCCAACTCAGGCCCACCCGCAGGCCGAGATCACCCTCTTCCACTCCTTCGGGCAGAGCCAATCTGTGCTCGTCGCGCCAGACGTCCCGTGGCTCCCAGCGCCCTATGGGATAGAAAGGATTTACCGGGAGGTGGTCGCCCTGGGCAACGATCTCCCCCTCTCCGTCGATGAGGTGGACAAAGGCGTTGTAGTGTCTCTCCGGCCGGCTCAGGGCCCTCCACCACAGCCCCACGTATATCCCTGCCCTGTCCCTTTGCAGGTCATAGCTGGTCAGTTCGACCTGGCCTCCGAAGTTGGCGCCCAGCGCCGTTCTCGGCGTCCGCCCGAAGTCCACGTCCGACATGACGTAGGCCGCCATCCTGATGGGCTCTTGTCTTGGTGAGTCGTGCCACCATAGTTCGTCCCAGTAGACCCCGTGCTCCCTGAGCTGGGCTTCCACCAGATTCTGGGGGTCGGAGATGTCCCAGGTATGCCCGATCCACCACACCACTGACCCCGGCCTGGCGATGCGCGAAAGCTTCCTGGCCACTTCCTCCTCGCTGGAGACGTAGTCCTCAACGCCAATCCCCGGGAAGGCCTCCCAGGGCAGGTCTCCCTCGTAATAGTGGAGGAAGGGCGGGGCGGTCTGTACCAGAGCGAGAGCGTCTCCGGGGCGGGCTGCCTCCTCGACGTGCGCGGCAACTGCCCTGAAATCCGACTTCAGAGGCCCCAGGCCCTCGTAGTATTCGGCGAGTGCCCCGGACGTAGGAACGATTACGAGGGCCACCAGGACGGCCAGGGCCAGCCCTGGGGCCATCCCTGTGGAATGAGTTTCACTATTCCACGGGGCCAGCCCCGCCCGTCCACGGCATGGCATGCCTGGGTCTAGAAGCTTCGCCAGTTCCCACGCCCCCAGCGCCATCAGCAGGCAGTGGAAGGGGGCCACGTAGAGCAGGTACCGATCAGTGTAGATGGGTTGCATCTGCTGGACTGACCAGACCGCCAGAACAGGCAGACAGGCGATGAGAACGATGAGACCCCAGCGTTTCTTCCCGCTTCTGGCTCCCAGGGCCAAACCGGCCGCGGTGAGCAGGGCGGCTCCCCACGTCAGGAGCGCCTTGCCCCAGCCACCTCCCAGGTTGAGAAAGAGCCATACGTCCTTCGCCAGATCCTGCACCCCCACCTGTTGCCTCCAGGTCATGCTCCTGCCCACCGTCACCTGGCGGACGGTCAGGGGAAGGCAGGGCAGGTAAAGAACCAGCACCGCGGCACCCCCCAGCACCGCCACGCGCCGGCTCTCCCTCCGCCCCGAGAGGGCAAGTGCGGCCAGCATCTGAGCTCCGAAGGCTGCCCACGCCAGGTGATGCGTATAGAGGGCGCCAGCCATGCACAGCGTCCAGGGCCACCACCGCCTGTTTCCCCCCGCCTTCTCTTCTAGCATCCTGGCCAGGAAGTAGCCGGCGGCAGCTACCAGGAGTGTCACCAGGCTGTACATCCTGGCCTCCTGGGCGTAGCGCACCAGAGGCGGGCTCACGGCGGCGAGAACCCCTCCCGCCAAACCCACCGTCCTGTTCCACAGGCTGCCCAGGGCAAAGGTGGATGCTACCGCAGCGAGCGAGCACATCACAGAGAAGCTCCTCAGAGCCAGATCCCCCGACCCAAAGGCTCCCGCCCACAGTTTGAGCAGGACAAAATAGAGAGGAGGGTGGTTATCGTGGGCCAGGAGGTCGAGCATCTCCCTCCAACCGAGGGAGATGGCCCAGCTGGTCCAGCCCTCGTCGACCCAGAAGGATTGCGACGTGATTCCCACCAGACGCAGGACGAGTGCCAGAAGAAGCACAGCCGCCAGTGGGGCAACGGCTTTCAGCCTGTCAATGGTCCCACCTTTCAGCAACGTTCCCCTCCTTCAGCCCGTCTGGGTGGACGCAGCCGTCTTGGCCAAATAGGTCTCCTTCGTGGCCGTGTTGCCCGTACGGGCGCGCCAGAACGTCGAGCACGACCCCCTCGATGCCATCCACCATGTATACATTGCGTACCCGAGTCGTCTCATCCCGCAGTTCCACCAGCCAGGCCAACGTCGCCGAGGCCCCCGACCGCTCCCCGCTTGCCCCAGGGTATACGACGAGTTTCGGGGCGCACGCCAGCTCCCCCTTCGGCAGGGCCACCCTGGCTGCGTCAGTGCCTGGTGGGCACTCAGTCGAGGCTTAGCGTTCGCCAGAGCAATGCCGGGCACGAAGCCATTGCTGACCATCACCACCTCTTGCCCGTCCCCGCCGATGTACACTCTCATGCGAGCGTTGTAGACCTCCACGCCCTGGTACATCTGGCGTAGGGTCACCTGGGTCGTCCACGGTTCCTCGGCCACGACCTCTTCCAGCTCCACTTCCGCCTTTGCATCCTTTAGCCCGAAAGCCTCCCCGTAGTATCCCACGAAGGCGAGCGCCACCGCTGCAGGATCGGCCTTTCCTCTCAAGTCGACCGGCCACAGTCGGATGCGGCCACGGATGAAAGCTGGCTTGCCTGACTCCTGATCCCACATAACGTGCAATTCGCCCGTGGCATCCCGTCTCAGTCGTTCAATTCCAGTGGGCCCCGGCGGCTGGGAGGAGCCCCTGGCGCAGGCAACGAGCGCCGGTAACACCATGGCAACGGCGCTTACCAGTACAATAATTCGCCTTCTCACGGCATACCTCAGCGAAGAGGAGACGTCAACCCATCTTTCCCGCCCAGACGAGCCAGGCATACACGATCCCACCTGTGGCCACCAGGAAGGTCCCCGGCCCCTGCGCGGCCAGCATTTCCCAGGTGGGCAGGACGTTCCGCGCCACGATTCGGGCCTGCACCTCCTGTGCCAACTCCACGGGAGACCTTCCCCGGTACTTCACTACCAACAGGGGCACTCCCAGCGAGAGAACGGTCAAAGCTTCCACCATCAGGAAGCTTATGTTCGGCCAGAGGGCGGACATCACCATCAGCACCTTGGCGTCGCCTCCTCCCCAGATGTTCACCAGCCAGCAGACGTAGATGGCGGCCCACCAGGCCAGGAAGGCCGGTTCCAGGCGCGCCAGTCGCCATAGGGCCAGGCCCGCCATCCCGGGCAGGGTAAGCCAGTTGGGGACCTTACAGGTCTTCCAATCGATGACTATCAGGGTTCCCAGGTACGCGGACACGGCCAGTGGCGCCGCCATAGTCGGTATCCTCATCCGTGCTGCCTCCCAGAAGAGCCTCGCGCATCAGAGGCGTGCAGGTCAGCCTCAACACTTCATCCCTCAGGCAGGCCTCCTCGATCGCAACCCACATGAATCGTTCCGCCAATTCGTCGGCCTCCTGCCCGGTTCTAAGGGCCAGGAGGAAGAGGCCTATCCCGGGCACGGAGCCGATGGGAATCTTGTGTATGCATCCGTCACGCTTTCCTGCCATCGCACCTCCCGCACGGTTGTGGGCTAGCGTGCTTGACTCCCCCTGTCCCCTTCCGCCAGCACAATCTCTAAGGCCTGAGAGAACTCTGACTCAGCCTCCGTTGCCTCCCGGAGAGCCCTGAGCAGGCAGTCGTCAGCGAACTCTCGCCGGGTTACGCCCTGGCGGGCGACGAATATCTTGGCTGCCGCGTGGATGGGCGCCCCAATTTTGATGTCGAATCTGCGCTTCATGGCTACCCCTCTTCAAATAGCAGTCAGCCATCCGTCATTCACTGATGATTCCTTGCACCTCGATGACGGGGAGCGGCTCCACGGTCACCCTCTCGAAGTACCACGTCGGGTATCCGACCAGATCTCGCAGGTCTATGACCTGCCAGCCTGAGTCGTGGTAGTCGCGTATCGTCTCCGTCCAGCAGCGGGCGTTGTCTCCCGAGCACTCGGGGCACTCGTCTCTGCTGCAGTTGGCGGCCGGGTCGCCGCAGGCCACGCATTCCCAGCGGTCGACCTCGCTTGGCTCCCACCAGGTCTCCTTCCACAGCGCCTGCCACCTGGTGGTCCCCCTGACCTGATACGCTGGCAGGTCGTGTCTTCCGCCCAGCCCGGGCCCATTGGCGGGCTTGCCCCAGGAAGATGCATTGTAGATGTGAAAGACAGGGTTACCGGTGGCTGTCGTCCCGTCGTCGAAATCCCAAACGGCAGCATGGGGAAGCATCTCCCAGCGCAGGTGCACCCTGTAGTCGTGATAGTCTCCCCAATCTTCTGGATCGCTGGATGCTTCAGCGCTTGGAGCGCCCTCAATCCACAACCTGTTCTCCACGGTGACCATCCCCCTTGGGAAGGGCTCCCTCCTGACGGTGGGATCAGGGCATTGACACGCCACGAACAGCTCCAGAAGCTGTGGGGGATACCCGTCTCCCGGCGTCGGGGCAGGCGTGGGGGTATGGGATTCACAGTGCGGCGGTATTTCGTCGTACTCGATCCACCCTACCAGCACACTTGGGTCGTCACAGAGGTAGAAGAGGTCCACCATGACGGTCGACCCTCTAAACATGCTCTCTGGCGGGACGACGCAGTAAGTCGGGCAAACTGCATAGGGGTCGGGCGTGGGCGTTGGCCCCGGCGTGGGCGTTGGCGCCGGCGTGCGCGTAGGGCCTGGTTCCGGGGCGGGCGTGCTGCCAGCCGTTGAGCAGTCGCAGTAGTACTCCAGCGTTCCATCCTCGTGCAAGATGGCCCCCGGCAGGCAGCCAGCTGCTTCTTCGTCCGGACTGCACGGCCCGGCAAGCGCCACTTTCGTGAATGCCACGCATAGAACGAACAGAACGGGCAGAATCTTCTTTACCATCTCACTCCTCCACACATCCATATAGCTGTGCCACGACGGCGGGGATGCCGTCGGAAAGCTCCTGAACCGCCAGGGGGGTAGAGGCCTGCCCGGGTGGATGAGCGACCTTCCAGCGGCCGCTATCCCCGTCGTATTCCATGGCGTATACTATTACCTGATCTGGTAGGGATTTATCGCCGATCAGCTCCCCCGCCGGCCACTTGTAAGTTTGGATCCTTCCCCCCTCGATGTAGTCGGCTACTTTGCAGTGCAGCCCATCGGCGGCAAAAGTCGTAACTGCCACCACCCTCTTTGTGTATCGGGCGGTTCTGACCTCGGCGGGCGGAGCCTCCATCGGGAACGCCCCCAGCCGAGCGGCACGAGCGGGATCGAATTCCGAAAGTTCGCGTGGTGCCACCGCCCGGAAAAACTCCAGGTAGTGAGCCTTGACACACTGCTTCACCTCCAGAGGAGCGTCGTATATCTCGGCTCCTGTGAGAGGGTGCCTGGTCTTCCACACCGTCCATGAGGCTGGGCAAAGTCCTCCCGCTTCGCTGGCCCCTTCGGAGTGCGAAGTCTCAGTTGGGGTTGGTGTGACAGCAGGCGGAGCTGGCATACTTCCCACCGGCTTCAGGCCCCCTATGGCAAACTGCACTCCCGCCACGAGGACGGCCAGGAGCAGCATGACCAGGATGGCCCCGGTGAGCCAGCCCACCAGGGTCACCTTTCTCTTTGCGGTGAGGATGTCCCTTTTCACAAATAGCTTGACGATTCTATCGTCCATTGCTCATTCGCCCTCTACAGCTATCCCATAGGCGGGATAGGCCAGGCCCTCAACCTCAACCGAAAAGGAGCTTATCCCCACCAATCGCAGGAAGAGGGTGTGCATGGTGGCCCGCCCCGTGACCCTCAGCCAGTACGGACTGAGGTCGACACTCACCCCCTGCACCTGCCCGCCTCCGTTGAGGGCAACGTATTCCTGCGCCACCCCCCCGGCTTCCGCCTGGTTCAGGATGACCTCGTTGGTATCCCTGAAGTGGTCGATGTCCACGCAGTGGCTGGCCGCCTGGGCGGCGGCGTTGACGGCCACGTGAGCCCGCCGGTACTGCCAGTACATAAGCCCACCGTCGAAGACGATCCCCACCGTGAGGAGCAGCATGGGGAACATGATCACGAACTGCACCAGATACTGGCCGCGCCTGTCCGCCAGGAACCGCTTCAGGCTCATTTCACCACTCCGATCTCAACGTCTCCACCCTGGACCAGGCTACGGATTGCATAGGGATAGAGAGTCCGCCTCCCCAAATCCTCCCGATGAACGGTACGTCGCTCACGTCGAGGTTGAAGCCTATCCTGCAGTAGACCTGGGCGCCTCGCTGCCAAGGGCCCACAGGTACCACCTCAATCTGGGCTGCAGCCCAGTTGACGTGGAAGCCCGCCAGCGTGTTTTGCGCGGCTATGACCCCCTGGCTTATCCCGGCCCCCTCCTCCAGGGCCTCCACTGCGGCCCTGGCTCCATCGTAGCTGGCCATGTCCAGGGCGATCTTCAGATAGAGCACCCGCCCGAAAAAGAGGACCCCCGCGAGCAGGATGAGGACAATGGGGAGCACCATAATCAACTCGATGTATGCCTGCCCTGTGGAATCCTTATTCCACAGGGCCTGCCCGCGTCTCTGCCGTAAGAACCTGCGCATGATCACTCTCCAACGCAAATGTGCAGGAGTGTAAAGTCCGGAGCTGCAGGGGACAAGTATCTCCCCAGCTCCCTTGCCCTTCTGCCTGTCCTGAGCACTTCGACCGCGCTCAGTGTAAACTCCGTCGAAGGGCTCCTCTGCTTCTCGGCTCTACCACCACCCTGTGGGCGGGCCTCCATAGAACTGCTCCCAACGCTGGAAGCTCGATGCCCTCACGTGGAAGAGGAGGTCACCCACGAAGGGAAGGTGTATCACCCTGTCGTTGCCGATCGCACCCTGCATGCTCCTCTGGCCGGGATCGGGGGTTATGGAGTAGTCGTATCCTTGGGCGTATCCTCCCAGCGCAGCGCGCAGCAGGCTATCGATGCGCGCCAGCCCCTGGGCCAGGCTTCCCCCCCGCCGAGCAGCCAGGTAGGTCCCGTCGTGGATGGCCGTGGCCGCGGTGGTCTGGTTCCACCAGTACCAGCCGTAGATCACCAGGCCCATCACCACCATCATGAAGATGGGAAGGGCAACCGTCCACTCCAGGATGTCCTGGCCACGCCGGTCGGAAAGGAGCTCTCGCACCTTGCACGGCATGGCATGCCTGGGCATGGTCTTCCTCCTTTTTGGCCTCAGGTGGGGCAGGCAACCACCCAGCGGCAAATCGCCCACTCCTCCACCGGCGCCATCGCCTGGGGATGTGCGGAACCGAACACAGCTTTTGGTCTCTCCAGCTGCGATGTCGGATCTGACCGTGCGGTCCTGCTCCCCACCTGAGGGCAATGCCCGCGTCCTCCCGCAGCGTTTCTCAGATGCCTTCGACCCAAACTGAGCCCACGTCTACGGCACGATGCTATTGAGCTCGTCCGAGGCACTCTGCAGCTTGTCGCGGATGACGTTGTACAGCACGGCCAGGACACCTATGGCAGTCACGGCGAAGGCCACGATCACCACGTACTCCATTATGTCCTGGCCCATCTCCTGGACCAGGAATTCCCCTAGCCTCTCCATCTCAACCTCCTTTCTCAGAAGAACAGGCCGGCCCCCACGTAGATCGCAGGGCCCATGACCACTATACCTATAGCCGGAAGCACCAGAAGCCCCATGGGAAGCACCATCTTCACCGACGTGGCCAGCCCACGGGCCTCTACCTGGCTCTCCAGCCTCTCCTGCATCACTTCCCCCATCTGGGTGAGGGTTGCCACGATGGGCTGCCCGTACTCGGCAGTCCTCACCAGCATATCAACGAATCTCTCCATCTCCGCCAGTTCGGGGTTGCGCTCCAGCATCCTTTCCAGCGCTCCCCTGAAGGCCACTCCCGTGTTGCAGTTGGTCACCACCTGCCGCAGCTCAGCCACGAAGAGCCCCCCGGGCCTCTCGGCCACCCCTCTCACCGCCATCTCCAGGGTCCTCCCGGCGGCGATGTGGATGGCCAGACGATGGAGAGTGAATGCCAGCTCAGTGCGCAGCAGCTCCTGCCTCCTCTTGATGAGACGGGTGAGGTGAAAGTCGGGCAGGAAAAGCCCTAGAAGCCCCAGGAGCAAGGTTAGCAAAAGAAAACCCGGGCCCACGACGAGGGCGGGGAAGAGCCCCAGGGCGAAGAAGAGGACCGCACAGATGACCTTCCAGGCGTAGAAGTCGTAGATGGTCCTGTATCTCGCCGGCCTGCCGGCCTGGACGATGCGCGTCTCGTCCCGCTCGCGCTTGCCCACCAGGCCAGCGAGGCCCGTGGCCCAGTTCTCCAGTATCGGCCCGAAGGCGCGGTCGAGGATGGGCCTATCGCCCAGGATGGTCACCCCTCCGTACTCCTCCAGGCGCATCTCGGCTGCTTCGCGTGCCAGCCGCGGCACCTTGAGTTTGGCCAGCTTGAGGGTCAGGGGGTGAGTGACCGCCATCCAGACGAACCACACTCCCAGGGCACCGGAAAAGGCAATCAAAGCGTTCATCTCTCAAATCCCAATGTCGAATGACAAATGATCAATGACCAATGACCAATGAATCGATGCTTCACACTCAGGCTTCCCCTGAGGCCTGTCCTGAGCCCTTCGTCCCGCTCAGGACGGGGCGCAGTCGAAGGGCCTGTCCTGAGCCTTCGGCCCGAGCTCAGGCCGAGGGCGCAGTTGAAGGGGTCACCCCGAAGGGTGCACAACACGCGGTGTCCTGAGCTTGCCGAAGGGAAGTGACCAATTGGGATTTGGGATTTGGTCATTGGGATTTGACAATTGGTCATTGATAGATTCCTGCGCTTTCTATGATGGCCAGGGCCCTTTTTCCCATGCGGTTCATCACGTAGTAGGCGCCGGTCGAAAGCCCTGCCACCAGGAGGACGCTGAGCTGCCCCCAGACGGTGGCGTAGAAGGGGCCCTGCAGCGTCGGGGCGGTGAAGCGCAGGATGATCATAAACAGAAAGGGAGCCAGGCAGACGATGCGGGCCTCCCAGCGTATCTTGGCCTGGGCGGCAGCCACCTGGCGGCGCACCCTGGCCATGCCTCTCACGCCCCTGGCCAGGGGACGCAGCACCGGCCCCAGCTCGCCCCCCTCCTCCATGTGGGCGATGAGCGCCTCGGTCAACCGGTCCAGCATGGTCTCCCGGCGTCTCTCGGTCACCTCCCTGAGGACTGTGCTCAGGTCCTCTCCCACCCGCAGCCGTCTGGTGATCTCCGTGAAGTCTTCCCGAACCGGCTGGGGCGCGTGCTCGGCCACCACCTCCAGGGCCATGTACAGGGCGTTGGTGGCGGCGAAGGCCTCCTGGAGGATGTCCACCACCTCCGCCAGGGCCTCCTGGTAGGCGATGCGGCGCTTATCGCGCTGGTCCTCCAGGTAAGACCAGTAGGCGAAGAACCCCAGGGCCAGCCCCAGAAGCCCGGTGATGGCTATCCCGGTCAGCACAAAGGCCCCGAAGCCGACAGCCAGGCCCAGCATCAGACTCACCCTCATGAACTCCCCCGCCGTGATGGGGATGTCTGCCTGGTTGAGCTTCCTTTGCAGGCGAGCCATCAGCCCACCGCCCGCCTCCTGTCCTTCCAGGCGGGCCAGGTCCTTCACCAGGCTGTAGCGGGGATGGGCCAGCAGGGAGAGAATCATGACCAGAAAGCCAGCCGCTCCCATAAAGGCGATCAGCACGTTAGGGCCGTAGAACACGTTTCTCCTTTGTGCCAATGGCGAATCGCAAACTGCAATCTGCTAATCTCCACCCGTAAAGGGCTCAAACGGGGTCGGGTCTACTCCGTGATCCCTCATCCTCTGTGCACAGGCAAGCTGATAGGGAGTACGCTGGACAACCCCGTTCACCCTCTTGTAGATAGGCTGATGAAGGATTTGAGAGCCCTCCACCTGCCCCGTCAGCTCCACTATCTCCGTCACCACCCTTTGGCCGGGGGCGGATCCCATTTTCAGGAACGTCACCAGCTGGAAGGCCCCGGCGACCCACTCCGTGATGGTCTTCTCGGGCACGCCGACGTCCGTGGCGAGGAGCGACAGCTGGCATAGTCTCCTCAGGGCCTCTGTGCAGCTGTTGGCGTGCACCGAGCAGATGAGTCCCTCGTGACCGGTGTTGGCTGCCAGGAGCATGTCGATCGCCTCCGGGCCCCTCACCTCACCGACGATGATGCGGTCAGGCCGGAGGCGCAGGGCGTTCTGCACCAGCCTCCTCTGGCCGATAGCCCCTTTCCCCTCGACGTTGGGCTGCCGTACCATGAGGTAGGCCACGTCCGGCACCGGGAGTTGCAGCTCCCTCGTGTCTTCGATGACTACTACCCTTTCGCCCGGTGGAAGGAGGCTGGCGAGGACGTTGACCATGGTGGTCTTGCCCGTGGCCGTTCCCCCGGCCACAAGCATGGAGAGCCTGGCTCTCACCGCCGCAGCCAGGAAGTCCCCCACCTCACGAGTGAGGGTGCCCAGTCCGACCAGGTCCGGGACCGTGCGAGCTACCAGTCGATAGCGCCTGATGGTCACCAGCGGGCTGGGCTCGGCTACGGGGGCCAGGGTAACGTTGATCCGGGAGCCATCGGGGAGATACGCATCCAGGATGGGATTGGTGGTGGTCACCTGCCTACCGGTGGGAGCCACCAGGCGGTTCACCAGGGCGATCATGTCCTCCTGGCTTCCCAGGTCGACGTCGGTGACGGCGCGCTTGCCGCGCTCGTCTATGATGAAGAAACTGTCCGTGCCGTTGATGATGATCTCTTCGATGGACGGATCATTGAGGAAGGGATCTAACGAGCCGAAGCCCAGGATGTCCCGCAGCAGGCGGCCGGTCACCTCCTGGGCCTCTCCGAGCGGGGGAAGCCCCTGAATAACTGCCGCCCGCTCGTAGTCGGCCATCACCTCCCCGGCGATGGCTCTCACCTGGGTGCGTGTGGAATCGTTTGGGCTGCCGAGTTGGGCGCGGTTGACCTCCCGGGCCACTCTCTCCCTCACCTGCCCCAGGATGAGATCGTAGGGGTCTTGCTCCTCCCGGAGTCTGAACCGCTCCTCTTCCACCACCCGGGCCAGCTCGCTCATGTCAGCCAGTCTTAGTCGGCTATCGCTTCTCATAGGTCATGTCTCAAATCCCAATTGGTCACTTCCCTTCGGCAAGCCCTTCGGCGAGCTCAGGAGGGACCTCAGGACACCGCGTGCTGAGCCCCCTTCGGGGTGACCCCTTCGACTGCGCCCCGCCCTGAGCCCCGCAGTGAGCGGGACGAACTGCGGGACGAAGGGCTCAGGACAGGCCTCAGCGGAACCCCTTCGGGCCGAGCCCCAGGACGAGGCGTCGGGACGAAGCCTCGGTGCGAAGCATTGGGTCATTGGTTTTACGCTCCCAGGGCATCCAGCATCTTGTCCAGCAACCCCCTCCGCTTCCGGCCGAGCCGGTGCTTCTGGTTCCAGACCTGCGCCAGGGGAGCGAAGATGCTGGAGGCCACCTGCGCCATCCCGTCCGCCACGGCGCTGTTCTTGCTCAACACGACGGGCCTGTGGGTATTGAGCGCGGTCATCGTCAGGACCAGGTTTGATGGGATGACCCCGATCTCGGGCAGGCCCATGATTTGCACGATCTCCTTTCGGGCCAGGCCGCTGTCTGGGTGCCAGGCGTTGACCACCAGGCGAAAGCGCGTCCTGTCGAGCTGAATCTTGTCGAACAGGTCCTCCAGCACCTCCCGCGTGCGAAGGATGGCCGATTGGACAGGCGTAACCACCACCAGGACCAGATCAGCGGCCCGTATAGCTGCCAGGTGCACGGGGTCGTTGAGGTTCTGGCCGATCTCTATGACCACGAAATCGAACGTCTCCCGGAGAACATCCAGAAGCGCATTGGCGAACCTCTTCCCCTGCTCGCCCCCTTCCCTCTTGAAGCAGGTTTGTCCCCCCATCGACTGTTTGGGGAGGCCCAAAAGAAGCCACAGGTTGCTTTGAGACTGGAACGGTATCATGTGAGTTTGGACCTCTCCGCCTTTCAGCTCTCCCCTGAATTCGTAGGCCGAGGCAACAGAGTAGACGTTTTTGGTGGGGGGTATTCCCAGGTCGATGTGTATGCTGCCCCCGTCCATGTTGAGGTCCACGAGAGCCGTCTTCCTGTTGGCGACCACACCCAGGAGCGCGGCGACGTTCTCGGCAATGGTGCTCTTGCCCACGCCCCCCTTGTTGGCCCAGATCACCACGCTGGCCCTCTGCCAGCCGCGGGTGGCGATGGCCGTGGCCACCTCGGGCGATACCTGGGGGATGTATCCCGGAGAGGCTCGCTCCTGAAGGGCGCTCTCTATGGCCGTGTGGATGATCCCCGGCAGCCTTCTCACGCTCTCCTCGGTGAGGGGGAGCTGGACGTGCCCCTTGGCGCCGGCCCGGTACATACTCTCCTGCCAGTCTCCGGGGCCGGGCGGTAGGGCGGCGATGACCACGACGGGCTTCTTTTCGTGGTGGTAAAGGCGCTGTACGTCCTCCAGCGCGTAGCCCGGAATGCGCGGATCCAGAATCACCACCTCGGCCTCCAGGCTGACGGCATCGGGGAAGAGGCGGGAGCCATCATGGCACCAGGTGAGCATGACGATGCCGGCCTCGTTGCCTGGGGCGAAGGCCACGGTCAGCAGCTGAACGTCTCCCCACTCTCTCAGGGCCGCGATCAGCCCAACCTTGCCCTCCTCTGCCGAAGAGCTATTTTGCATTACCGCCTCTTGAGTCCCAATAACCAATGCTTCGCACTGAGTGCCTCAGCACGAAGTGTCCAAATCCCAATGACCAAATGGCAGTTGGTCACTGGTCATTGACCTTTCCGCTTCTTCACCATGCGTACCACAAAGAACAACAACACTACCCCCAAAAGGACAGGGATGAGCAAGCAGGTCAGCTGGCGCCAGATACCTCCGAGAGAGGACACCGGCACGGCCGCCGTCTTCGTTGGGGTGGGTGCTGGGGGCGCGGTGGGGGGAACCCGCGTCGGCGTCTCAAAGGGGGGCAGCCACCCCTCAGGCGTGGGAGTGGCTGTGGGCGGCACCCTCACCTCCAGGATCTCGCCCCCGGCCTTGCGTCTCTCCTCCAGGATAAAGGCCAGGACGTCGCTCCAGGCCACTCCCAGGGTGGGGTCGTGCCCCTCGCGCGTCCCGGCCACTGCCGGGAGGAGCACGACGTGCACCTTTCCGTTGTCGATGGCAAAGGTCAAGAGCTCCGCGCTATCCCTGGGCACGAGCACCACCAGGGCCTCGACGTCCCCCTCGAGGAAGGCTTGCCCCCCCTGAGCGCCGGAAATGCCGAAGCCCGGGTTGGCCACGCGCCTGCGGCGCACGGCAAGCACCCTGCACTTTTGGATGGTGACCTTGGCGATAGGCAGGGTCATCTCCTCCGCGCTCAGCGCGGATACGGTTGGGGTGAGCGCAGAAGTGGGCGGGCTAACGGTCGGGCTGACGGGGACTACCGGCGTGCCGGTGGGAAGGAGGGGGCCGACTGCCAGGGGTGGCGTGGGGGTGGCCAGCATCTCGCTCAGAGTCTGGCCGCCCGTCCCGCCGATGGCGCCGGGGGCGAAGCTGACCAGCACGTTCACGTAATCGCCGCTGGCGATCTGTTCCGGGCACGTCTCAGGCGAGACGGGCATCACCATGGCCACCCTGGCGGGGTCGTCCAGCGCCAGTGACAGTCTGCGGGCCGCGGCAGGGTTGTCGGCGGCGATGACGGCGCTCTTTCTCAGGGGCTCTCCGGCGTGAATGTGCTCGATGGCCATGCCCCCCACGTAACGGTTGAGCTCCTTCGCGTGCACCAGGGTCCTGGCCACCGTCCCGGACATGGTCTGGGAGTCCTTTGCCAGGGCGTCCGAGGTGATGATGGTGTAGGGTGGAATGTCCCTGACGGCCACCACCACCTCGTATGGCGGCGGGTTGAGGACGCCTCCCAGGGCCAGGTAGGCCACGAAAGCCCCCACGGCCAGGAGGAGCCCCACAATGAAGGTAACTGAGCGCAGTACGTTCACGGTCTTCCTCCATGCAGACTACAAATTGCCTCTCGCAATTCGCTACAGGCCCAGGAGCATCTGATGCATCGTCCTGATCCTCTCCTCCAGGAGCCCAAGGATCACCAGGGTCATCCTCCTCTCGCTGCCGGTGAGCTCGCTTGCGTTGGGCAGCTCATCTAGAGCCCGTTCGATGCGTCCGAGGATTTCTCCCACCCTGGTCTTGCCCACGGCCTGGACCATAGCCAGTGCTACGGGGAGAGATAGCGTGGGCTGGGAGATGAGGAGCGCTACCAACCGACGGGTCTTGATTAGATCCAACTGGTGGTCCTTCACCATCTCGCGGGCCACATCCTGCAGATCCAGCGGGAGACCTGCTGTGGCCCGGAGGTGTGCCTCTGTGAGCTCAAACCCTGACATGGCCCTCACAAAGAAAAAGACCCAGCCGGATGTCCGACTGGGCCTGTCTTACTTAGAAGCTTGACTTACCCTCGAATCCCTATTCCTTTGTCAGACCTGCGCCGATTCGCAGGAAGAATTCCTTGTTGCGAATGGACACAGCCAGTGTCCAGGACCCTCTCCTGCATGCGCAGGATCTGCTGCACGAGTCCTGCGCCCCGCGCAGCTGCGCGGCGTCTTCCCTAAGCACGACCTCTCTCATGGAATGAGCTCGGAGCAGGCCATGCCGACGGCCAGCTCGAACCTTGTACCATCTCACCTGCCTCTGGCTCGCTCACTGCAAAGTCAAGAGAGCCGAGCGATCTCCGTGGCCACAACAGCTTGTGCTTTGGCACGGACGCAGCAACCGGTTGGCTCGCACATTGACCATCCTTGAGGGCATGCTGTGTGGGTTGCCACTTTATGTGGTCCTCTTATGCCGTTGCCCCCTATGGGAGCATAGGTAGCGAGGGCCCACTCCGACCATCAAGTTGCTTCGTGTAGGCTTGCAGTTCCAGGCGAGCAGGTGCATCTACCCTCCGATGCTCCCGTCGAAGCGGTAGCCTGCTTTGTTAAGCTTGGAACTCCTGGTAGTTGCTTTAGACCTTGCGGTTCCTACTATAGTCATCGCGGAAACCAAGTCCGCTGTTACCAAGTTGCAAAATATGCACAGGTGTGGTAGAATATAAGTAGCTTACAGCGCGATTAGGTTAGGCTGAAGGATGCGGACTCTAGTCCTGCGGATTTCCTGAACGCAAGCACGTTTGTTGAAGTCCAGAAGACTCGTTAAAGCGAAAATCCAAAGCGGAGAGACAGACTACTGTATGTAGTACTCTGTGCAATGAATCATACTACATATTGCGGGTGGATGGATGGGCTTGTCCTGGTGACTTAAAATCCGCTGGAGGAAACTCCGTGCGGGTTCGAATCCCGCCCGCCCCACAGATACAAAATATAGTGGTTCGTAATTGAACAAGCACCATATATGGGAATAGAAGGCTCTCTCCACTGTGGGAGGGCCTTCTCCTTTGGTCACAAGAAGTGCTGCGGATTTGTCTCCTTGATTGGCCAGAAAGTCGTACGGATTCTTCAAAAACTTGCTGCGGATTTGGGAAAACTGGACTTTCAAACAAACCATGAGGAGGGCATCTAATGACCAGGATCACCGATCTCAGCGGGCCAAAATCGCGCGTGAAGTTCTGAATGGGAGTGGGTATCTCTGTCATACCTGTCCTCCTCCTCATAATCGCTCCGAGCCAGCCAGATCAGCGATCGTGCGAGCCAGCTTCAGAACGCGGTGAAAAGCCCTGGCACTCATCGCCAATTGTCGCATGGCCGCCTTGAGCAGACTGCGCCCCGCCTCGTCAACTTCACAGTACTCCCTGACCTTGGCCGGCCCCATGTCGGCGTTACAGGCCAGCGACGTACCAGCGAAGCGCTGGCATTGCACCTCCCGCGCCTTCTCCACCCTGGCCCTGATGTCCTCAGATTTCTCCCCCAGCCGGTCGTCGGTCAGCTTCTCGTACTCCACCCTAGGTACCTCGATGTGGATGTCAATGCGGTCCAAGAGTGGCCCGGAGATGCACTTCTGATAGCGGCTGACTATAGATAGAGAGCAGGTGCACTCCTTGACGGGATCGCCAAAGTAGCCGCATGGGCAGGGATACACGCAATATGACCTTTCACCTGACCTGCAAGCTAAAGCAGGGAGAAATTGCTTCCGTGGCGATCTTTTGGTAGTATAGTCTAGATTGCAAAAACATTGAAGTTGGCTTAAGGGAATGAAACTGCAATTGTCTATGACCAAAGCGCCCACGCTGAAGCCCATACCTCCCTTGCTCCCTTCCTTCGCACGTCCCCCAGCTTGCTTCACTCTCTAGCCAACGCTCATGCTGGGCGCACAAGGCAGAAACCGCGAGATAACTCGCGGGTTCTGCCGGAAAAGTCGTCAGCTTCAGACGGAAGCGAGGGAAGCAGTTCTGTGACTCAAGATGTTCCTCACCCCACCAGGGCATCCGACGCAACATACGGTATCGTCATCGGGCCCTCAGGCAACACGCAAATCTTCGCCTCAGGCCCATAGCGATCGAGTAGGGTTCCCACCGTTTCCTCTACTGAGGTGCAGGGGCAAAGCATCGCACTCTCTATAGTCCCAGCATCCAAGTGCGAACTCTTGACGTATACGTCAGCCTTCATCTGCACCTGTGCCTGGATCTGGACTTGCCACTGATCCTGCCGCACGAAGCCGAAAGAGCGGATCATAGCCAGTAGTTCCGCCGGGGTGGAAGCCATCTGCAGAAGCTGGCCATACTCCCCGTGGTCAGGTACACCATCCCAACACTCAGCGGCTATCACGATGCTGCCGCCAGGTTTCACCACCTGCGCCGCGGCCGACATACCCTTTACTGCCTGATACAGGTTCAAGTCCAGTGGATACCCAGAGTTGCTGGTGATCACAATGTCAAATGGTTCGGGGACTGGCACAAGCGCCGTCGAAGCCACGAACTTCGTCCCTGCGGCGTGTGATTGAAGTAAGTCGCCCGCAAAGACACCGGTTATCTGCTTGTCTCGGTTCAGTGACACGTTCAGGAGGAATGTGGGAGAAGTCATGAGTGCGACTTCACGCATTTCCTCCCAAATCGGATTCCCTTTGGTCACGCCCCAAGTAGCGCGGGGGTCTGCTATCATTTTGGCATCATGATTCGCCAGCACAGCTCGTTCATCCGCTATGCCAGGAAGCACTGCCTTTGGTCCGCCCGAGAACCCCGCGAAGAAGTGAGGCTCGATGAACCCCGTCAGAATCTTGACACTGGCGCGCATATAGTGTGCATTGACACACACTTCGTGCCCGAAAGAGGTCCGCCCCACATAGACCATGCTCGCCTGGTCCCACGCATCGTGCTGGAGGATACGGTAGTTCGCGACAATGTCGCGGCCGAGCATCTCTACCAGCTCGTCTTCAGTATTGGCTCGGTGTGTTCCGAGTCCATTGATGAGTACGATCTGCTCTCGTGGAACGTGAGAGATTTCCTCGAGCAGGAGAGGCAGCATCCGCTTGCGAGGTTGAGGGCGGGTGATGTCGCTGAAGACGATGGCAACTGTATCGTCGGGCTTGACTAGATCGCGCAAGGGAGGAGTGGCGATCGGGGATCGAAGCGCCGCTCGGAGCACCTTGCGCTCATCCGGGAGCCCCTGCACATACTTTGGCTCCACCACTGTCACGTTACGATCAGGGAGCTCTACCCACAGACCCTCTTTGCCATAGGCCAGCTTGACTCTCATCGCTTGACTACTTCCACCTGAACTCTGGTTGCCTCGCAGGGTTCTATGGAACGGTCTTGATCAGGCTCAAGTCACCATCCCGCGCGGCCTGCAGAATCGGCCGCATGTATTCGTCGACCATCTCAGCCGTCAGAGGCACCGGCATGTTCTCCAGCTTCATTTTGAGCTGGGGATCCTTGGCGGCAGTCAGGGCTCGCTTGATGTGTTCGTCGGTGAATCCCTTCACCTCTCCTAACGTCGTCGGGAAGCCGATGAGTTTACTGAGAGCGAGCATCGCTTCTGCAACAGCCACACCCAACTGACGGCTACTGAGAGCATCAATGTCCGCATCGGTCAGGCCAGCGCCCTTGAAGATATTGCCTACCATCCGCAGCGGTTCGTCAACTGCCGGAGCAAAGAAGACGGTGTAGTAAGGATTCATGATCGCGCAGGCTCGCCCGTGGCTCAGGATGTCCACCAGGGAGAAACTGGTGAGGTGCCCACCGCTGGTGCCGCCCAACATGATGGCATATCCGCCCAGGTCGGTGGCTAGACCCAATGCTGTGCGAGCCTCCGTGTCGTTAGGGTTTTTCACCGCTCGCTCGATGTATTCTACCACCAATCCGATGGCTTCGCCGGCCACTTCCAGCATCTTGTTGTAGTAGGGTTTTCCTACTGCGCCTAAGAGCACCTCCAGCGCATGGGCTACTTCGTCAAGGCCTTTGCGCAGGAGGAGAACGAGATCGCTCGGTTTGATCGCGAGAACGATCGCTGGTTCGCTCTCTCTGCCCGTTTGGCTCGCCTCCGGGCTTTCAATGTCCCCCTGATTGAGTTGATCGCCAATGCCAGCCTGGTTTTCATCATCTGGTATGGTGGCTTCCTGGTCACTCAGGGCCAACTGACCCTCGGCGAACTGGTGGCGTTTTCTACCTACCTGGCTCAATTGGTACAGCCGGTGCGACGCCTGGGTATGATCATTCCCGCCCTTTTGCACGCGGCAGCCGCGGGCGAGCGCGTCTTTGAGATCCTGGACACTGTGTCGGAGGTGCAGGAGGCGCCCGACGTCATGCCGTTGCCACCAGTGCGCGGCCACGTGCGCTTCGAGCACGTCTCCTTTGCCTATTTCGGTCGCCATCGAGTGCTCACGGACGTCGCGTTTCAGGCATTGCCAGGTCAGGTGATTGCACTGCTGGGTGCGACCGGTTCCGGCAAGTCCACCATTATCAATCTAATCCCGCGGTTTTACGACCCTACGGAAGGACGCATCATCATTGACGGCCATGACATCCGCCACGTGACGCTCAATTCCCTGCGAGACCAGATCGGCATTGTCCTGCAGGAGACGATGCTTTTCGCCGCTACTGTTCGAGAGAACATTGCCTTTGGTCGC